>ENA-UONU01002483-UONU01002483.1-human-gut-metagenome-genome-assembly--contig:-CS51-NODE-2483-length-10685-cov-4.798965_pt1 | contig 10685 bp, 17 predicted proteins | sample MGYA00242462_ERZ724009 | MGnify/ENA metagenome assembly ERZ724009 | reverse complement strand
CACCGCGTGAGCGGTGCCTTTTTCGTTTTCTCGGCATAGGGCAACTGAGGAAATGCGAACCGCGCAGGCGGTGCAGGAAAAGGAGCCGCCCGTGAGCCGCACCGTCAGGCCGAACCCGCCTGCGGCAGTTCGTGTGCCCAGGTCAACCGGTGCAGGAAAGTGCCAGGTTCAACCCGCGATAAAAATTTTCAAGAAAATATGCGTTACCCTCTTGCAAAATACGCGAAAATAGGGTATTATATACAAGCACTGTTTTGTATGAACAGTCGAATGATGCTTAATGATGTAAAAAATACTATTATTTGGAGGCATAGCGATTATGACCGCAGGTGAATTTCGTAACGGCGTAACTTTTGAAATGGACGGTCAGGTACAGCAGGTTATTGAGTTCCAGCATGTAAAGCCGGGCAAGGGCGCTGCTTTTGTTCGTGTCAAGATGAAGAACGTCGTAACCGGTGCGGTTACTGAGACCTCCTTCAACCCGACTGCTAAGTTCGAGGAGGCTTTCGTAGAGCGCCGCGAGATGCAGTATCTGTACAATGAAGGTGACCTGTACTACTTCATGGACAACGAGACCTATGAGCAGATTCCGATCAGCAAGGATACTCTGGGCGACGATTTCCGCTTCGTGAAGGAGAACGAGAACGTTAAGGTTCTTTCCTACAAGGGCAGATCACTGAGACCGAGCCGGGCGTTAAGGGCAACACTGCTACTAACGTACTCAAGCCCGCTACCGTTGAGACCGGTGCTGTTGTTAAGGTTCCGATCTTTATCGAGCAGGGCGAGCGCATCCAGATCGACACCCGTACCGGTGAGTATCTGGGCCGCAGCAAGACCAAGTAAAAATTTGCAGCCAACAGGGATGGCAGCCGCCATCCCTGATTTGGACATTTAGCTCAGCTGGAAGAGCATCCGCTTGACGTGCGGAAGGTCAGCGGTTCGAACCCGTTAATGTCCACCAATTCAAATCCCGTCAGAAATGACGGGATTTTTTCTATCTTTAAGACTTTTAGGTATTTGCGGTGGGAAATGTTCTGGAAAATGTAAAAAGCAGAATGTGCATTTCACAGCACATACAGCACAGAAAACCAACAAAAACAAAAGTGATGTAGGAAACGTGTTGGAAATCAAACCGTCAATTCCCGCACATCTTCCTCGGTGACGTGGCTGTAAATATTGGCGGTGGTGCTGATGTCTGCGTGGCCCATGAGATACTGGGCGGTTTTCAGATCCACGCCCTGACGGCGCAGATTGCTGCAGTAAGTGTGCCGGAGATAGTGCGGCGTGATGGCCGGATCAAAGGCATGCTTGATGATGGCGTTGCGGTACAGCTCGGCACCGGCCGCGATGTCGCAGGCCCGCTGGAAGCTGTGCCACATACGGCGCATTTTTGTCATGGACAGCATGCGGCCGTTTTCGACATGAAAGAAATACCGCGATTTCATGTCCAACTGTTTTTGCAGCTCGGCAGGAATGGGAACATAGCGTGCTCCGGCTGCGGTTTTCGTAGACTTCAAAGTCGGTTGGTTCGATTTTGTTTTATATTCGACCGACTGCGAGATACACAGCAGGCCGTCCTTGACATCGCGGGCACCGATCGGCACGGTTTCGCCGCGGCGCAGACCGCAGTCAAGCATGAGCAGCACCCACGGCCCGGCATAGTGACGCTTTGCGACTTCGCGCACGATCTGCTCCTCGGCGCGGGTCAGTGCACGGCGGCTTTGCTCGTCCTCGCCCACAGTTTCGATACGGCGGAACGGAGAGGAGGCAATCAGGCCGTTGATCTCCGCCTGCTCAAAGATCGCGTGCGTGATGTAATGCAGTTTAGCGGCGGTACTTGCGCCGAGCGGCTTGCCTTTACTGGTCCTTGCGTTGTTCATCATTTCTTGCAGCTGGAACGGCTTCACACTGTCCAGTGCCAGAAAACCAATCGCCGGACAGATGCGCAGCCTCAGGTGCTCCTCGTAATTGTTGCGCTGGCTCTCGCCAACGTGCGGCTCCTTGTAGGTGTGATACCACTGCCACGCCCACTGCTCGACAGTAACCTTGCCGGGCGTGCCGCCGCGTGCGACCAGCATTTGCACGGCGCGTACCTTGGCCTCAAATCTTGCCTTGTTGTTGTCCTGGATGTACTTGCGGATAGGTGTGCCATCGTCCTTGTGGCCGATGACAATGGTGCGTGAGTATTTGTACTTGTTAGCCATAAAAACCTCCAAAACGGAACATTTGTTCGATTACACGGTTGAAAATATAGCAGACCCCAAGGGGAGAGGTCTGCTGTATTGTTTTCTAAGATGCACACTTTTGACAGGGCGTGCGGCTGCCGACCTGATCCATCGTGACTGCGCGGGCATTCTTGCCGGCACAGCTTGCGGAGCGGTGCCAGCGCTTGCCGCTGGGCGTAACGTAAACAGTCTCGCTCTGCTGGGCGGCGGCCTGCTCCTGCGCTGCTTGCTGAGCTGCTGCGGCTTCGGCGGCTGCCTGTTCTTGCGCAGCCGTCTCAGCGGCTGCCTTTTCGGCTGCCTCCTTTTCGGCCTTTGCCTTGGCTTCGGCTTCGGCGGCGGCCTGCTCGGCTGCCCGATCATGGACGGTAATCTGTCCGGTCTGCTGTGCATCGCCCTCGGCGGCGCGAACGGTGTAGTTTGCGGTGCCTGCGGCCTTGCCGGTAAGTGTCACCTTTACGCGTGCCGGATCGCTGAGACATTCCGCCGATACGGTAAGCACATCGCTGTCTGAGGTAGTGGCATACACTGCGTCAGCGGTCATCGCAAAGTCGGACGGATCAACGGTATAGGTCAGGGTCTGACTGCTGCCGAGGTCGATCTCGGCAACAGTGTCGCCAGTCTGCGTCAACTGTGTAATGACTGCGGCCTGTGTGCTATCGTTAGCCGTATCGGTCTGCTTGTCTTTATCTTCCGTGCCGCCGATGCAGCTGCCAAGTGCACCGATAATCAGCAATGCGATAAAAGCATATACGGCACAGCCGCAGCAGCCTTTTTTCTTCTTTTCATTCAGGGGCTGTGCAGGCGGCAGGTCAGGTCTGATGGGCTGCGCGTTATTGGACGAGGCAGAGCGAGTGGTGGTTTTTCTGCCGCCGATTTTCTCGCTTTTGCTGTACGACAAGCCGGTGCCAGGCAGGCCAACGGTCGTAGTTTTGCGGCCGCTACTATTGACCGACACGCGGGCACCCTTGACGCCAGCGGAGATGCCTACTGACTTTTTGCCGATATTGAGCCGCACGCCGGGTGCGATTTTTACAGATTTCCGAAATCTGAATCCCATAGCCTAAACCCCTTTAGCAAGGTGTTCAATTTGGACACCTTTATTTTTTTACTCAAATTTATAGTTTTTGCGCTCTGTATAGTAGGCAATCGCCCAGCGCATGAAGTCCTCGGTCACATCGAAATACTCGGCAAGCTCCCAGACCTCGGTCATGCCGTCCCGTACAGCCTGCTTGAGCTTACCCCAAGGGATCAGGCGGTACACCGCCCAGGCGTTTGCCTTGTTCTCGTGCTGCTCGCGGACATCAAACGGCGTGTACTGATTATAAAATCCGCCGTAGATACAGTGACCCAGCTCGTGAGACAGTTTGACCGCCTCATCAGCGGCAGAGCGTATCTTCCGCGGGTCCAGAGCGATAGCGCAAGTGCCGCCGATCGGAACCGAGAAAGCCTCGGCTGTCTGCATGGGGAAGTAGTCCACGTCAATGTGGTTTCGCCATGCGTATAGATATAAGCTCGTTCTGCGATCCATAAAATTACCTTTTGCGCTGCTCACGCTTGAAACGTGCGTATGCCTTGATGTCCTCTAACGTTTCATCGTCTATGTCAGTTGTCCCAAAAAGTGCAAATTTGATGTCATCATCGTCTATACTTGGGTGACCGGCTGGTTTTCTGATGTCCGTTTTACCAAGAAGATAGTCCGTTGATACATCAAAAAATGCGGCTAAAGAAGCGACAGTGTCAGTATCGGGATCACGTACGCCTTTTTCCCAGCTTGAAACAGTGCTTTGTGCGACATGAAAGTATAATGCTAAGTCTTTTTGTGATAATTCTCTTTCGTTGCGCAACTCTTTAATGCGAATCATACGGTTCACCTCGGTACAATCATATCACCAAAAGTAATATAAAGAAACATAAAAACACAGAACGTATAAAAAAATCTATAAAACGCTTGACATAACACTCAGAGTGTTATAAACTAATAACACAGAGAGTGATATGGAGGTGACACGATGAAGCGAATTAAAGAACTGCGACAGGCGAAAGGTCTGCGACAGGTAGATATGGCAGCACATTTCGGTGTGGCCCAGACTACGGTAGTCAAGTGGGAGAGCGAAGGATTGTACCCTCCGTCCCGACTGCTGCCGGACATCGCAATCTATCTCGGCTGCACGCTGGACGATCTGTACAAAGGAGAGAAGGAGGTAGTCTAAATGGCATCGAACAAGTATATGACTGTCGATCAGCTTGCCGAGCGCTGGATGTGCTCGCCGTCATACGTTCGCACCTTACTCCGGAGCGGTCAGCTGTCAGCAGTAAAAATTGCAGGTTGGAAGGTCCGTCAGGATGAAGTCCTGCGCTTCGAAAAAGCAAAGGAGCAGGCCGACACGGAAGCGCTGCGGCAACAGCGTATCGGTTACATTCTGTGATAATTTTATCACAAACGGAAAGGCGAGGACAACGATGGAAAGATACCAGAATATCTACCAAAGTGCCCGCGAAGGTGCGGGTTTGACGCAGGAAAAAGCAGCCGAGATGCTTGGCTGGTCGGTGCGGAATCTGCAGGCTATCGAGCAGGAGGACCGGACACCTACGCCGGTGCGCGTGGCTGAGATGGCAGAGGCGTATCGTGCGCCATGGCTGCGCGGATATTACTGCAACCGGTGCCCGCTGGGTACACTGTGGCGGCGGCCGGAAAGCAATGTGGAGCTGCAGCAGCTGGCCTTGGAGGTCGGTTTGGAGAGCGAGGACTACGAGCAGGAGCGTGCCGACGCGCACGATCTGGCGATGATCGCCCTCGACCGCAAAATCGACGATGATGAATCATCGAGATATAACGCCATTGTGCAGCGTATGCTGCGGCGGGCCTATCTGGCAGAGATGGCTTTGATCAGCGGCGAAACAGCAAAGGAGCGAGAAAATTGAAAAATGGACAAAGAAAAAACGCCCAGACGGCGGCAACCGTACTGAGCGTCAAAACAAAAACATCTTGTACTTATAATTATACCACCACAGCCATCGACCGTCAAGTACCGGATTTTGAGGTGCTGGACGGCGGCTGTCAGGGCGTGCGCCCGCGCATGATCGGCATTGGCTTTGCTCTGCTGCTGCTCACGGCCGGACTGACGGACAACGGCACGCTGCCGCTGTGGGGCACGGTGCTGGCCGGTGTGGTCGGTCTGGCGCTGGTGTTGGGAGGTGTGCGCGATGCATGAGGTAAACGTGCGGCTGCCAATCCCTGACGAGCTGTGGACAGAAATCGCGGAGCTGGCAGAGAAGAAGAGCAGCCGACCGGGAGAACTGGCTGAATTTCTGGTGATGGTCGGTCTGTATCATCATCTGCGCCAGAACATCGACATGTACAAGGCAAGCATTATGTTGAGCGAGAGGCGAAAGGAGGGAAAGGTTGACACATGATCTATCACTTTGACGGTGATGTTGCGGAAAAATACGGTACAGACTGTGCGGTCTTTATCGCCCATATGCAATACTGGATTGCGAAAAATGCCGCTAATGAACGGCACTTTTACGAGGGTCGCTACTGGACATACAACAGCCTGTCGGCACTGGAACGGCTGTTCCCGTTCTGGTCTCGGCGGCAGATTGAGCGCATCATCCGTGACCTCAAAAAAGCCGGTGTTTTGCTGGTTGGACATTACTCAAAAAATGTCTATGACCGGACGACTTTTTACGCCATCGACGAAAGCCGTTTACCCATTCACCAAACCGTGAAATCCATTTCACCAAACGGTGAAATGGATTTACCCGATAACGGAAATGACATTTCACCGAACGGTGAAATCATTAAGGAACAAAATAATACACAAATAGAAGAAGAGTCAAATAAGACGAAAATAAGCAAAGCCCAGCAGGTCGTTGATCGCTATAACGCCATCTGCACTAACCTGCCGAGAGTCGTCCGTCTGACGGACAAGCGCCGCCGAGCGGTGCGCCTGATCTACGATAAGGGCTACACGCCGGAGCAGCTCGACGAGGTGTTTCGCAAGGCCCAGAGCAGCAGCTTTTGCACCGGCCAGAACGACCGCCACTGGAAAGCCGATTTTGACTGGCTGCTGAACGAGAGCAATCTGGTCAAGGTGCTTGAGGGCAAGTATGACAATCCGGCGGCAGCTAAGCCGCCCGAGAAGGGAGGCGGACGCAAATGGCTGAAATGATGGACCTGTACAACGAGGCCGAAAACAGCGTGCTCGGCACACTGATCGCGGACGCCGAGGTAAACGCCTCGCTGGTGTTCACACGGGTGCGGCCCGAGGATTTCGTCACCGGCATCTCGCGGCAGATTTTCGAGACCTGCCGGGCGATGTACGGCCGCGGCGATGTGATCGACCCGCTGACCGTCAAGGCGGCCTGCGGCTCTGAGTTTGCAACATGGCTCAAGGAGCTGGAGCAGATCACGCCGTCGGCACGGTACTGCGGCGCGTATGTGGACAAGCTGCTCGAGCTGTCCCGCCGGTATCGGCTGCAAAAGCTGTTCCGCGAGGCGCTGGACGGTAACTTTGCCGGGCTGCCGATGGAAGAACTCATCGGCAAGATCGAGTGCATGAACAACGTGGTCGCGGACGACAACGACCAGCGCAGCAGCACAATGACCGATCTGCTGACCGACTTTTACGGCCGCATGGGCACTGAGCGGCAGTACCTCGACTGGGGATTTGACGAACTGAACCGCTACGTCAAGGTTAACCCCAAGCACTATGTCGTGGTTGGCGCTCGACCGAGTGCAGGCAAGACCGCATTTGCATTGCAGGTGGCACTGCACATGGCCGAGAAGCACAACGTCACGTTTTTCTCACTCGAGACAGACAGTGAGACGGTCGAGGACCGCATCATGGCGGCGCAGGCCGGTGTTGACCTGGCACACATCCAGTCCGGCAATCTAGATGAGGCCGAAACAGTCACACTGGTCGAGGCTAAGCGCAAACTGGCCGACCGGAATTTCCACTTTTACGAGGCAACCGGCGTTACAGTCGATGAGATTCGTGCCGTGACCTGCCGAAACAAGTCGGACATCATCGTGGTGGACTATCTGCAGCTTGTCCGGTCGAGTGATCCGAAACACATCGGCAAGGAGTACGAGACGATCACCGAGGTTACGACCGCATTGCAGCGGCTTGCCAAAAGCGGCGTGTGCGTGATCGCGCTCAGCCAGCTCAGCCGAGGCGGCGAGGGCATGGCAGCCTTGCGCGGCTCCGGCCAGATCGAGCAGGACGCCGATGTGGTCATGCTGCTCGACTACCCCAGCGAGAAGGACGTAGAGAGCGACGAGGAAGCCGCCGATCTGGAAGCAGGCCGCTTGCGTGTGATTGAGATCGTCAAAAACAAGGGCGGCCGCCGAGGGTCTATCCCGTTCTGGTTCTGCGGCTCGCAGCAGCGGTTCCTCGCCCAGTGGCAGGGCTTTTACCAGTCCAATTTACGCATGATGGAGGATGATGCAACAGCATGAGATTAAGCAAAGCAATCCCAAGGCTGCGGTTTGAGCGCCGCCGGTTGTACGCGCAGAGTAAGGTCTGTCCGCCGGAAATGCGGCGGGAATACCGAGAGAGAGCCGAGGCAATCGGCGCGGTGCTTGGATATATCAAACGGAACCGGATGGAGAAACAGAATGATTGAGATTAAAATTAACGGCGAGACTGTGACCTCTAAGGTGATTCCGCGGAATCCCGAAGAGCTGCAGGCTGATTTCTTGCGCGTCCTGCTTGTGCTGCGTCATGTCATCGAAAAGCACACTGGTCGCAGCCTTGCGAATGTGATGATGGAACAGTTATGCGATGCAGCATTTAGCGAAGATCTCGACGTGACTATTGACGAATACGGGGAGGTGCAGCATGGCATCTGAGACACGCCGCGTGATTTGGCGGCACCCGCGCGGCATCTACGAAACGGTTGAGGTGTCCGGCACCGGCGTATTCGGCGTGCCGTATAGCTACCGTGAAACCGTCTACACAGCGAACCGCGACGCACGCGGCGTGGCCCACAAGGAAATCCAGCCTGCACCGCCGAACGGCGGCAGACCGGCCGGAGGTCCGCGCATGCCGTTAACGGATAAGGAAGAAAAGGAAATCTGCGAAATGTACGAGACAATGCCGCTTGCAATCGTGGCGGCAAACATGCACCGCTCAAGCAAAACGGTGCGAGCGGTACTCGAAAAGCATGGTATTCAGAGGCGGAAATACGGTCCGCGAACGAAGTAAACCACTGAAACAAGAAAAAGGAGCGAAAACATCTTGAAAACGATTAGCATAGTGAATTTGAAGGGCGGCGTCGGCAAGACCGTCACCGCAGTAAACCTCGCCGGTATTCTGGCGGCCGACTATGGCAAGCGCGTGCTGCTGGTGGACAGCGATCCGCAGGGTGACGCCTCGCAGTACATCGGCGTTGTACCTGACGCCTGCAGCACGGCCGACCTGTTCGACGGCGGCTCGGCCTACTACGAGGACGTGATTCAGCACACCATTTACCGTGATCTGGACATCATTCCGGCGGATATGCAGCTCGCTTCGGTTGATCTGGACGCCGACATTGACCGCAAGCAGGCGGTCCGCGTGTACGCCGACCTGCGGGACGCACTGGTCGAGGATGATGCGTACGACGTGATGATCTTCGATTGTCCGCCGTCGTTCAGCCTGCCGTGCATCTCGGCGATTGCTGCCAGTGATATGGTCTTCGTGCCGATCAAGCCGGGTGCGTTTGAGATGTCCGGTATGCGGCTGCTTGCCGATCAGATTGCCAGTGTGCAGGGCACCGGCCTTGCCAAGCGCAGGGTTTGCGGTCTGCTGACCATCTGGCACAACGCTGACGCAACGCGCCAGAGCGAGGATTGGCTGCGAGAGCACAGCCCGATTCCGCTTTTCCAGCAGAAAATCCGCCGCACCGACAAAGTGACGGAGAGCACCTACGCCGCTCAGCCGGTCACGCGCTGGTCTCCGACCTCGGCAGCTGCTCGTGACTACCGGGCATGGGTGGAAGAACTCATGGAGGTGCAGTAAATGGCTAAGAAATTTGACCTTGCCGCCCTGATGGGCGAGGCGGTGTCCAAATCGGACACCGGAGAAATGCGGGTGGAGCAGATTCCACTCGCCGAAATCGAGGAGAACGAGAACAACAGCTACGCGCAGACCGGCATTGACGAGTTGGCCGAGTCCATCAAGGTTATCGGCTTGCAGCAGCCGCTTGTGGTACGCCGCAAGACCGAGAGCGGGTACTTACTGCTCGCCGGACACCGCCGCCGGAACGCACTGGCGCTGCTCGACCGCAAGACCGCGCCCTGCATTGTGCTTGACGCTGATCTTGACCCGTCCCTGCAGGTGCTGATCCTGCACTGGACCAACACCATGGCACGCGGCGGCGGCGGTCTGACCGCTGAGTACACCGGGCAGGCGGCAAAGGAGATTGAGGCCGCGCTCAGGGATCTGCAAGCGCGCGGCGTGGTAGAACTGCCGGGCAAGCTGCGGACGTATGTCGCGGAGGTACTCAAAACCTCAGAGGCGCAGATTGCCCGGGCGAAGGCCATCGACAACGGCCTGACGAAGGCGTGGCAAGGCGATTTTAAGTGTCACCGCATCAACGACAGCGCCGCCTACGAGCTGTCGCAGTGCGACCCGGAATTGCAGCGCAAGCTGCACGGCGCATATCAAGGCAAAATGTACAACCTTGACGCGAAAAAGATCAAGGCGCACAAAAAGGCGGCGGAGTATCCCTTCACGCAGCTGACCTGCCCGGCGGAGAGCTTTTCGCCCCATCCCTGCACAGGCATGGATAAGCGCGCGGCGTGGGTGCGGGACGGCAAGTGTCCCGGCTGCTGCCACAGCTGCGACAAGGCGGACGGGTGCGAAAAGGTGTGCGGCGTGGTGAAACAGCGCATCACGAGCGCGAAGGACGCCGAGACATGCAAGGCCGAGCGCCAGCAGCGCGAGGACGCCTTCATGAAATCGCCGCTCGCGATGGCGCGGCGGTATATCAAACTCGCGCTCGCTGGCGTCGGAATTACGAGCTATGAAGATCTTGAGGGCTTCCCGAAACGCTGGTATATGGACTGGCTGTGGCATGATCCGCTGGGCTGCCACGCACCCGATCTGGATGACCTTTTCCGTCTGGCCGACTGGGCGGGGGTGGACCCCTTCGAGATGATTGCCGGACATGAGCCGAGCAGCGTATGGCACAAGTACACCGAGGAGCGGCCGCCGGAGGGCGCTCGGGTGCTGTGCAATCTGTGCGGCTGCGCCGGACGGTATGGAGAGTATATCTACAAGGGTGGAAAGTGGTATTTCCCGGATTTGGACGATGAGGAGTGCGAGGCAAATATCCTCGTCAGCGCGTGGACGGAGGTGTTCACGGAATAATGGCTGAATACATTAAGCGGGATACTGTCATAAGAGCGGTGATGGTAGCGAAATGGGTGGACGGTTCCGACGGTGCCATGGCAATGGAGATTGTTGCCTCGCC
>ENA-UONU01002481-UONU01002481.1-human-gut-metagenome-genome-assembly--contig:-CS51-NODE-2481-length-10687-cov-7.089259_pt1 | contig 10687 bp, 7 predicted proteins | sample MGYA00242462_ERZ724009 | MGnify/ENA metagenome assembly ERZ724009 | reverse complement strand
GGGGCTGGGTAGGGAAAAGTGTGGGGGTCCCCCTTTCTTCAGAAAAGTTTTCCCTCCCCAATGGCTCTACTTGTCTTCGGCCTTGCCTTCCAGTTCGGCAATGCGGAACTCGACATCCTCCCAGCGCTGGAGAGCGGCGGTCTGCTCGTCGTCAAGCTCGGAGATGCGCTTGGCGGTAGCGTTGAATCCGTCGGGATCGCGCGCGAAGAAGCCGGGATCGTTGAGCCGGTCTTCCAGCGTATGCTGTTCGTCTTCCAGCGCCGCCATCTTGCCGGGCAGGGCTTCCAATTCGTCCTTGAGCATTTGAAGCTCGCGCTGTTCCTTGAAGGTCAGCTTGCGCGGGCCGATCTTGGCCGGAGGGGCCAGCGGCTTGGGTTTCGGCTTGTCGGTGTGGGCAGCCACGGGCTCGGGGCGCTGGCGCAGCCAGTCCGTATACCCGCCCACGTACTCGCGCACCTGCCCGTCGCCTTCGAGCGCCAGTGTGGTGGTGACGAGGTTGTCGAGGAACTCGCGGTCGTGGCTGACCATGAGCACCGTCCCTGAATAGCTGGCGAGCAGCTCTTCAAGCAGTTCCAGCGTTTCCACATCCAGATCGTTGGTGGGTTCGTCGAGAACCAGCAGGTTGGAGGGCATGGTGAACAGCTTGGCGAGGAGCAGGCGGTTACGCTCGCCGCCGGAAAGCGTGTATACCGGAACCCTGAGCCGGTCCGATTCAAAGAGGAAATCCATGAGGTAGCTGGCCACATGTCGCTGCTGCCCGTTGATGGTCACGGTGTCGTTGCCGTTCGCCACGTTGTCCATGACCGATTTTTCAGGATCGAGCGAGGAGCGGAGCTGATCGAAATAGCTGACTTCGAGCCGCGTCCCGTGCCGGATGGAGCCTTCCGTGGGTTCGAGTTCGCCGAGAAGGAGGCGGAGCAGGGTGGTCTTGCCCACGCCGTTGTTGCCGATGAGCCCGATGCGGTCCCCGCGCTGGATGATGGTCGAAAAGGCGTTGAATACGCGGTAGCCGTCTGGGTAGGCGAATCCCGCCTGTTTCGCCTCGATAACCAGCTTGCCGGAGCGTTCCGCCTCCTGCGCGAGCATGGAAACGACGCCCTGACGCGACACGCGGGCCATCCGTTCGGAACGCATGGCCTGCAACGCGCGGACGCGGCCCATGTTGCGGGTGCGGCGGGCCTTGATGCCTTGCCGTATCCACGCTTCTTCCTGCGCGAGTTTCTTGTCGAAGGCCGCGGCCTGTTTTTCCTCGGCGTCGAGGCGTTCCTCCCGGCGTTCGAGGAACTGGTCGAACGTGCAGGCATAACTGTAGAGCTGGGAGCGGTCCACCTCCACGATCCGCGTGGCGAGGCGGCGGACAAAAGCACGGTCATGGCTGATGAAGACGAAGGTTTTGACCCGCCGGACGAGGAAATCTTCCAGCCACGCGATGGTCTTGATGTCCAGATGGTTGGTGGGCTCGTCGAGCAGCAGGTTTTCGGAGGCGACGAGGGCGCGGGCCAGCGCCACGCGGCGCTTGTTCCCTCCGGAAAGTGTGGCGAAGTCCGCCTCGGGATCGAGCCCGAGCTGGTTGATCGCCTCAAGGATGTCGCCGTGGCGTTCCCAGCCTTCCCCGCTCTGGAGGAGGTCGCGGGCCAGCGCCAGTTTGGCGGCGGAGAGCTGATCCTCGCGGCCCGTGGCAATGAGATGGGCGGCGGCCAGCGCTTCGCCTTCCTTGCCGAGCCCTGAGGCCACCACGCCGAAGACCGGGCCGCTCCAATGATCGGGCACGGCCTGCGGCATATGTCCGAACGTGACGCCCGGCGTGCGGACGATGGTGCCGCCGTCGGGCGTGAGGTCGCCGGACAGCAGGGCCATCAGGGACGACTTGCCGACGCCGTTGCGCCCGACGAGACAAACCCGCTCACCCTGCTCCACATGCAGGTCGGCGGTATCGAGAAGCGTCTTGCCGCCCAGATTGAGCGTGACGCCCTGTAAACTCAAAAGTGCCATGAATTCCCTCGCAGGATACGCGAAAACGGATCGCGGGAACGTTTGTTGCGTAAGAAAGAGCGCGGCGGGAACGCTTGGGGGCCTTTCCGGTCGGCCCGGAGAGCGCCGCGCGGCGCTGACGGTACGGATTCTGCCCCGAAAGATATGCCGCTTCCTTAAAAGAAGCAAGGGAATGGCCCTGATGCCGTTCCTGCCGCCATGTCGGGCGTGATGATGCGGCGCTTGTTCCATGATTCTTTTGACACCGAAAAACTCTGAAGAGCACCCCGCGTTGCCACTGCCTTTTTTTTGAGGTATGGTCATGGCAAATGTCCTTGGCTGTTCTGTGGGGAGTGGCTCTGTTCGGAAGCCGGGGAAACGAACGTTCTCATGGGTGGATGAGGAAATCATGAAAGTGCGCAATCCCTTTGCTGGTCTGTTGGCCCTGTTTTTTGTGGTCGCGTGGTGCCTGAGCGGCTCCGCAGCGTTCGCCAAGCCCCTTGTGCCTCTTCGCACGGCATGGCTCGGCGAGCATGAAACGTTTTTGGTCTGGTACGCCAGAGAAAAGGGATGGGACAAGGCTGAAGGGCTGGATCTCGAATTGCTGCCCTTTGAATCCGGTAAAAACGTCATTGACGAGATGCAGTCGTCCAATTGGGCCATTGCCGGCGTTGGCGCCATGCCCGCGCTGACCGCTTCGTTGAGCAGCCGCCTGTACATCATCGGCATCGGCAACGACGAATCCGCTTCCAACGCTATTTTCACGCGTGCCGACAGCCCCATCCTCAAAATGAAGGGTTTTAACCCCAACTGCCCGGAAGTGTACGGCAATCCCGGATCCGTGCGCGGGAAGACCTTCATCGTCCCCAAGGGCACGTCCGCTCACTACATGTTGAGCCGCTGGCTGCACGTCCTTGGCCTGAACGAGCGTGACGTCAACATCGTCGACATGCAGCCGTCCGAAGCCATGAAGGCGTTTGCCGACGGCCAGGGCGACGCCATCGCGCTGTGGGCCCCCCAGACCTTTGAAGCCGAAAAGCTCGGCCTGAAGACTGTAGCGCACTCCAGCGACTGCAATGCCCGCCAGCCCATCCTGCTCGTCGCCAATATGGATTATGCCAACAAGCACAAGGGCGACATCGTGGCCTTCCTCCGCGTGTATCTCCGCAGCGTGGACATGATGAAGAAGACCCCCGCCGAGGACCTTGCCGACGACTACATGCGTTTCTACAATGCGTGGACCGGCAAGACCATGACCCGTGAGGAAGCCATCCGCGACATTAAGGATCACCCGGTATACGCTCTCGACCAGCAGCTTGATATGTTCAAGCAGAGCTATGGGACCAGCGAACTGCGTGAATGGCTGCACGATATCGTTTCCTTCCAGAACGAGACCGGCGAACTGGATCGGCGTGACTTGGCCCGCCTTGAGCGCCTCCATTACGTCACCGACATTTATCTGAAGGCTGTGAAGGCACCCGCCAAAAAGTAGTTTTTCGCACCGAAAAATGTTTTTGAAGGTGGTTCCGGGATGTTGCGTTCCGGAACCACTCTTGTTTGAGAAAGAGGAGGCGATTTTTGTGAAGTTCTGTTTGACTTTTTCCGTTTGTTTGAGAAAAATCGCCTTCCGTCTTGTTTCTTCCCGGAAAAACGCAGGCTGCCCGTGTTCTTTTCGCGCGGCCCGTTTTTGTGTGTCCGTTTAACCGGAGCGGCCCCGTGGCCGTTCCGGTTTCATCTGTGTGCCATACGGGTAACAGGTCGGTATCAAAGTATGTTTTTGAAAAATGAAGGGATCTTGAGCTTTTTCAAGCCGTGTAGGAATACGGTTGTGGAAAAGTTTTTCACAAGCCAGTGCATAACAAGGGCCCCTCATATGAAAACCCTTGTCTCCCAAGGGTAAAGAAAACATCGGAGAAGTGGCGGTATTGCAAAAAGGCCTGTCATTACGGGTAACTTTTTTATCCTCCTTTGTGGGAAGCCTTTTGCGCCCCGACGGGCAGAAACTCCGCGAATCTGCTTTGTCACAGGACAAGTCAAACGCTAGAAGAATCGGATATGAAAACTCAGTGGCTCAAAATCTGTGAAGATCTGCAAAACAGGCTCAATCCCGGCACCTACAAGGTTTGGGTTGCGCCTCTCACCGCCGACCTTGAAGGGGAGGGGAAGATCCGTCTGTCCGCCCCCAATGGATTTGTGGCGACGTGGGTACGCGATCGCCTGCTGAACGACATTTCCGATGCGGCTTCCGCCATTTTCGGGCGGACGATGGAGATCAGCGTGGTTGCGGGCAATCCTCCCGCCAAGCCGAGCCGTTCCGTTCCGGGGCGTCCTGCCGTCTCCGTTGAGGGTGAGCCCGCTCCGTCCCGTCGTCCCCGTACGGCTCCCGCGCCCCGTCCGGTGGCCGCTCCGTCTTTGCTTTCTTCCGCTGCCGAGCAGCTTTCCCTGCCCATCACCATGCCCGTGAACCAGTCCGTCCCGCACAACTGGCGGTACGCGTTCGACAGCTTTGTGGTCGGCCCCACCAATGACATGGCCTATGCCGCGGCGCGCAACATGGCGCGTTCCGGTGCCGCCGTGGATACCTTGTTCCTCAGCTCCGGGCCGGGGCTCGGCAAGACGCACCTCACGCAGGCCGTGGGGCAGGCTCTGTGCGAGGCCAGCAACCGCTCCAATCCCAAGGTCGAATATCTGACCGCCGAAGAGTTTTCGAGCTGTTTCGTGCAGGCCCTCCAGTCGAGGACCGTGGATCGCTTCAAGGGGCGTTTCCGCGATGTGGATTTGCTGCTCCTTGAGGACGTGCACTTCCTCCAGGGCAAGGAAAAGATGCAGGATGAGGTGCTTTCCACCATCAAGTCCCTGCAGGAAAAGGGGAGCCGCGTCGTCCTGACGAGTTCCTTTGCGCCCTGCGAGCTGCGGAACGTGGACAACAGCCTCGTGTCGCGTTTCTGTTCGGGGTTCCTCGCCGGTATTGAAAAGCCCGACGCCAGCACGCGCCGCCGCATCCTTCAGGAGAAGGCCCGCCAGAACAACGCGCTGTTGTCCGATACGGTGGTGGATGTGCTGACCGAGCGCCTCACCGGGGATATCCGGCAGTTGGAAAGCTGCGTGCATAACCTGCTGCTCAAGGCCAAGCTGCTTGGCTGTACCATTTCCGTGGAAATGGCGCAGGAAATTCTGGCGCAGTACAGCCTTGACGATCCTTTTGTGGATGTGGATTCCATTATCCGCAAGGTGTGCGAAGGTTTTGGGCTCTCGCCCGAGCAGTTGGCCTCCCGCAGCCGCAAGCAGAATCTGGTGGTGGCCCGCAACACGATTTTCTATCTCGCCCGCAAGCACACCGAGTTGTCCTTGCAGGACATCGGCGACAAATTTTCCCGCCGGCATTCCACGGTGCTCAAGGGCATTGCTTCGGTTGAGCGCGAGCTGCGCCGCGAGTCGCCCCTTGGGCGTCAGATTGCCGGCACGCTGGCTTTGCTGGAGCGGCGTTAGGTTGTATTGGGAAACCGGGGAAGGGGGAAGCCTTTCTTCAGAAAGGTTCCCCCCTTCCCTTGTCCGGCTTCCTCCCGCCCTTTCCAAAGGATTTTGACTTTATCGAATCCCTCATTGAGGGGGTCGGGTTTCGTGAATGTTTTTTTGAAAAGACAAGGGCATCCCGTTGGATGCCCTTTTGCGTTACGGCGTTAGTCGATTAAGGGAGCGAAACGACCGAAACATGCAACCACTCGCTTGCGGGTAGCTGCTGATTGGAAAACGGAGGAACTCCCTTCAGCCTTGCCTCCCCATTTTGTAAAAAAGCCTTGGGAAGGAGAGAGGAGGGGGGAGAAAAACCCTTCTCCAGGAGGCTTTCCTCTCCCCTCTCCCGGTTTTCCTCTTTCTTTTTTCACTCCACAGGCGGATTCCAGCCGCTGTCTCCGCCCGCGCCGGTGGTGGTAATGAAGCGGACTGCGGAGACCCTGCCATCCGGGGCGACGCGGGCCATGATGCGGAAGGTCGTGGGCTTGCCGTGCCGCCGTACCTGAATATCGTCAACCCAGCCGATGGTCGAGCCGAAGCGCAGATCGCTGAATACGTATTCTGTATATCCCTCAAGGGGCCCCTCCAGCGGAATTTCAGCCTCAAGGGCAGGGTAGAGGGCAAAGCGCTCGTACGCGCGGAACATGCGGTCCTTTGCGGCAAGCTCGGCCCAGAGCGGCTGCGGCGGCTTGGCGTAGGCAATGAACGTCTGAGGCTCCTCCGTGAATACCGTATAGCCCGCCACATCCCAGACGCTCCCGCGATCCAGAATGAGCTTCCAGTGGAAAGGCGTGAAGGCGTCGGGTACGAGGTGCACGGCGCGCACATCATCCCAGAGGCCCTTTCCACGCTGCCCGGGAGCTAAATCCTCACTGAGAAGCTCTTGGGTGAAAACGTCGGGCGTGTAATGGCTGTCCTTGAGATGCGCTTCAAGGCCCACCCGTGTGGCCAGCGAGCCGAGCGGATAGAGGATGGTCCAGAGCAGCAGGCCTATCATGACGGCGCGCCGCTTCCGCCAGAATATGAGCCCAAGGGCCAACGGCAGGAGAAGCAACGGATCTACGATAAACAGCGCATTCAAACGTACCCTGTAGTCGCTGAACGGCAGAAAGACCTGCGTGCCGTACGAATTCATGCAGTCCAAAAAAATGTGATGCAGAATGAGCAGGTAGGCCGTGAGCCATGCCAGCGGCAGCGGCCAGCCGAATGGCGGAGAGTCGTCGGGGACTTTGGGGACGCGCCAGCGGTTCATCAGCCAAGGGATGAGGGCAAGGAGCAAAGCGAGCCCCAAACCGCCGACGAACGAATGGGTGATCCCCCGGTGGTATTCAATGTATTGCAGCGGGGTGCGGGTAAAGAAGACATCCATATCGGGAGAAGCCGCTACCAGCGCCGCCCATGCCGGAAGCCACCAGCGGCGTTTTCCCGGCAGGGCGTAGCCAATGACGGCTCCGCTCAAGGCATGTGTGATCGGTTCCATAGCGTTCCTTATCTTGCAAAAAAGAAGGGGAAGGGCTTTTTCCGTGAAAAGCCCTTCCCCGGTGTCTCGCCAAATGGTGCGGCGTATCACAGCGTTTTGTGCCGAGCGCACGTGCCGCATCCAACAGGAAAATAGGCTCGGATTGCCCTTGCGCAAGCCGCTACCCCCAGAGAGCCTGCCAGCGTCAAAAGCGACTAAGGGAGTACGGGGGATGCGTTGTGGGCGGCGTTGTGGGAATACGGTTTTTCTAGAAAACAAGCGCCATTGCGGACATCAATGTTGCGAAAAGGCAACGCTGCCCTGACCAAGCAGGTCGTGCATGTGGACCATGCCGAGCAGGCGGCGCTCTTCGTCGGCGATGGGCAATACCGTGATCGCTTTGCTTTCCATGAGTTCAAGAAGCGTGGCGACCGTATCGCTTTGGGTCCCGCAGCGGGGAGAAGGCGTCATGACGGTGCTGACCGGGGCCTCGGGATTGAACGTCCCACGGCAGACGGCCCGCCTGACGTCGCCGTCGGTCAGGATGCCGCTGATCCTATGTTCGTTATCGAGCAGTAGCACGGCTCCAAGCTTGCCTTGATCCAGTTGGCGCAGGGCTTCCGACAAGAGGCTTGTTTCGGAAAGCTGAGGAAGGCCCTCGGTCCGCATGACTTCGCTGACGTTGAGCTTCAGGCGTTGCCCCAGGCTGCCTCCGGGATGGTAGCGCAGGAAATCTTTTTCCGTAAATGATTTTAGCTGCATCAGACAAACGGCCAGCGCATCGCCGAGGGCGAGGACCGCAGTGGTCGAGGCTGTGGGGGCAAGCCCGTGCGGGCAGGCTTCACGGGGGACGCCCGAATGCAGCGTCACGTCGGCAAGACGCCCAAGGGTGGAGTCCTCCCGCCCCGTCATGGCGATCAGGCTGGTGCCGAGCGATTTCAGCGCGGGCAGGATGGCGTTCAGCTCCGCCGTTTCACCGGAATTGGAGATGGCAATGATGACGTCGTCTTTGCGGAGACTCCCCAGATCTCCGTGGGCTCCTTCCACGGGATGGAGAAAGAAGGCCGGCGTACCGGTCGAGGAAAAGGTGGCGGCAAGCTTGCGGCCGACCAAGCCGGATTTGCCGATGCCGGTCACGACCACACGCCCGGTGCACGCCGCCAGAAGCCCCAGCGCAAGGACGAGGGGGGCTTTTTCCGGCGTCCGGGCGTTGAGCCGGTCCCGCACGGCGGCGAGCCCGGCGATTTCGGTATTCAGAACGTCCTGCGCGAGCTTGATGAGCGCGGCGGGTCCGGTATGGGAACGTACGGATTGTATCATGGGAAAACGTCCTTGAAGCGGCATGGCGTGCCGCCGTTACAAGAGAAAAAGAGAGCGAACAGGAAGCATAGAAAAAGAATGGCCCGCAGGCAAGCTGGCGGGGGGCGGCCATCTCTCATGCGGAGAACAATATTTCTCAGCCTGTTGACGATATAAGTCGGTTCACGTACTCACGAAAGAGGCTGTTCCGTCCGTTTTTCCCCTCCTCGCATCCTTCTTTTACGATATGGAAGCCTTTCACAATATTGCAAGGCGAAGCCCGTTCGGGTATCCACCTCTCTCTATCATTTCATTTGGGAGTCCCCTATTATGGATATTAAGGAAGTCCGCGCCAACGCCAAAGAGCGCATGAAGGGTTTTTGCCGTGTTTGTCCCGTGTGCGATGGGCGCGCCTGCGCAGGCGAAACGCCCGGTATGGGCGGCATCGGAACCGGGAGCGCGTTCAAGAACAATGTGGCCGCGCTTGCCGGCGTCCGTCTGAACATGCGTCTGATTCATGAGGTCAAGAAGCCCGTCACGGAAACGGAGGTGCTCGGATTCAGGTTGCGCCTGCCCGTGCTGGCCGCTCCCATAGGGGGGACCTCCTTCAATATGGGCGGGGCCCTTTCCGAGGCGGAATATGCGCGGGCCATCGTATCCGGCTGCCGCGAAGCGGGCATTGTCGGCTGCGTCGGCGACGGCGCGCCGGATGAACTGCACGAAGCGGGGAATGCCGCCATCACCGCCGAAGGCGGCTGGGGGATTCCGTTCATCAAGCCGTGGGAAGGCGAGGAACTGGAGCGCAAGATGTGCAGGGCCGCAGCCACCGGAACCCGTGTGCTCGGTATGGACATCGACGCAGCCGGGCTGATTGCCCTGGCCCGCATGGGACGCCCCGTGTCTCCGAAAACGTGCGCCGAATTGGCAGCCATCGTGGATCGTTCGCATGAGCTTGGTATGAAATTCGTACTCAAGGGCATCATGACGGTCGAAGATGCCATCGCCGCCGAGCGCGCCGGATGCGACGGCATCGTGGTTTCCAACCACGGCGGGCGGGCTCTGGATCATACGCCGGGGACCATCGAGGTCCTTCCCGCCATCGCCGCGCAGGTCAAGGGCCGCATGGCCGTTTTGATGGATGGCGGCATCCGTGACGGGCTCGACGTGCTCAAGGCGTTGGCCTTCGGCGCGGACGCCGTGCTGATTGGCCGTCCCTTCTGTCTCGCCGCCGTGGGGGGCGGTTCCGAAGGCGTGAAGCTGACGGCGGATCATCTTTACAATCAGCTTGTGCGCAGCATGGTGTTGACAGGCTGCCCGTCCGTCCGCGAAGCCGGGCGCCACCTCGTCAGTACGGCCCCTCTCGCCTAATCCATACGGAGTTTTCATGAAAGTCAGTTTGCCTCAAAGAAACAAGCTCGCTCAGTCCATGTTGTGGAACCTGTTCCTGCTGACTGTCGGCGCTGTTTTCTTTTCTCTCGGCGCGCAGGCTGTGGCTGCGCATCACGGCTTCCTTACCGGGGGGATTTTCGGTGCCGGTCTGCTCGGCTGGTATACGACCGGGCTGTTTACGCCCGCGATCTGGTACCTGTTGATCAATATACCGTTGTTCTTCGTGTCGTGGTTCCAAATCGGGCGCCAATTTTTCTTCTACAGCCTGTACGGAAGCCTTGCGACCACGATCATCAGTGAACTTATCACGTTTCAGGTCCCGATTCAGGATCACTTCTACGCGGCGATTACGGCGGGCGTCCTTTGCGGTACGGGTACCGGGCGCATGCTGCGGACGCTGGGGTCCGGCGGCGGCCTGGATCTCATCGGTGTTATCCTGAACAAGCGCTGGAACATCGGCATCGGGCGGTTTAATTTCTGCTTCAACGCGGTGATGTTCCTCGCTTCTATGGCGACCATTTCCCTTGATATGGTCATCGTGTCGTTCATTCAGGTTTTCGTGGCTTCCGCGACTATCGAATACGCGCTCCGTATGGGCAGCCAGAGGAAGATGGTCTACGTGGTCACCGATCGGGGCGAGGCGCTGTGCGAGGCGATCATCGCCGAAGGCTACGGCGGCGCGACCGTGCTCAAGGGCAAGGGCGCGTACAGCGGCGGCGACCGCGAGATCATCCTTACCGTAACCAACAACATCATGTTGCGGCGTTTGGAGAACCTTGTTTTCGCCATTGACGACAAGGCCCTCTTCATCGTGGAGAATACCTTCTACGTTTCCGGCACCCGGTATCCGCGGAAGTCGATTATTTAGGAGAACCCGCCTTGGGAAGGAAGATGCCTTTTTTCAAAAGGGGCCCTTCCTCCTCCCCAAACCACACCTCCATCCTCCTCAAACTTTTGTAATGGCAGATGATGGTTGCTGTGACGCGGATGGCGGCTTTACCGGAGTCCCCCTGTTTGCTCCAGAAGAGAACCATTTTCCGGATGCCATAAACAAAA
>ENA-UONU01002477-UONU01002477.1-human-gut-metagenome-genome-assembly--contig:-CS51-NODE-2477-length-10700-cov-29.491686_pt1 | contig 10700 bp, 9 predicted proteins | sample MGYA00242462_ERZ724009 | MGnify/ENA metagenome assembly ERZ724009 | reverse complement strand
TGCAAACGCCGGGATCGCCATGGCGCACACCATGGCAACTGCCAGCAGTGCGGCCAGCAGCTTTTTGATTGCTTTCTTCATCATGATTTGCGAAAGTCTCCTTTCAAGTTTTTCTGATTCCTATTTTCAGGGTCTGCTTCCGGCGCAGAATCAATTTTGCCGCCGTGTCAGGAAGGATGCAGGCTTTTTAACGTGCCCTCCTTTCGCGTCTGCGCTTTCTGCAAACCCCGCACACCAGAGCGGCAAGCATCAGTGCGCCGCCGCCTGCTGTATACAAAGTGGTACCGGCCCCGCCGGTAGAGGGAAGTTCGTAGTCGGACGGATCGGCCTGACTGGTGATCACAAGGCTGTCGGTTTTTACCGACTTTTCGGCATCATCGCTGATGGGCGTATCCAGAATCCTGATGTTATTGATTACTCCGTCAACAGCCGTTTCGCCAACGTCCTTCAGCTTGACGGTGTAGCAGATAGAATAGGTGCCTGCGGCAATGGGGGAACCGGCAGAACCCAAGGTGATCTTGCGCTCACCATTATCATTTTCCCAAGTGATTCTGAGCGTTGTATTGCCGTTTTCCATGCTGAGCTGGAGCGAGTCTTCGACATATTCGGCGGTTACGCCGGTGGGCAGGGTCATGCTGTCCGCAAGCGTCAGCGGGCCGGTCTGTTCGTTCTGGACCACAAGCGTAACAGTGTAATCCAGGTAGGCATCATTGCCATCGCAGCGCGGGTCCTTCACGCTCTGGTTAAGGTCATAGTTCTTATCGTCTTTTTTGTCCTCATCGGGGGTTTCATCCGGGTTGATGGTGATATCAAGGGCGTAATCTTTGTTGACCTCGATCTGATTAAAGCCGCTGCTGGTGACCTCGCTCTGGTTCCACTGGAAATTGAAGGAAACGTTGCTGGTGACCTTGGCATCGGAAGTATCCGCGCCTGCGGCTTCCGCTTCTTTCTGCTTGATATAGTCTTGGTCGTACCGCAGCACGGCGTACCAGCAGCCGTCATTCCCCTTGAGCAGCCGGTAGCTGCCGCAGGTGTCATAATTGCCGGTATCTTCCAGTTTGCCGGAGATAAGCTCGTCCTCCAGCACATCAAAGCTCTTGGGCAGCTTAACATGGACACAGTAGTCGTTGTCCTGGATCTCTTTGGCCGGGATATCTGTGACGGTAAGGCTGCTGTGCAGAGGCTCCGAAATGGTGGTGACATTGGTATCCTCGTATTCAGTGCCATTCTTGCGCTGCACCTCCAGAGCAGTGAGGTAATCCAGTGCATCCAGACCTTTGATGGTGGTAATGGCACCTGCGTCATCTTCGACTTTGAAATCCGGCGTAGCAACGCCATAATCGGCCTGCTGCGCATTTGCCACAGACACCAGCGTTGTTACCTGCGAAGCATTCAGCGTGACTTTAGCCACCTTGCCATCCACATCGCCGGAGATCACGGTCAGGGTGCCGGAATCTTCGTCCACATCGCTCACGATGCCAACGGTGCTGGCATCCACGGTATATTCCTCAATGTGGGGCGCGGTGTCGGTGGTGGCCGCAGCATCCATGGAGAGCAGGGCAATGTCGGCATCGGCGGAATCATCCTGCACCTGCAACGGCTGGCTTTCCGCGGCCACAGCCTTGGTCACGGTGCCATTGTAGATGACGATATCACCGGGCATTGCGGCATCAGACGGCAGATCACCGTCAAAATCCATGGCATAGCCGCTTCCGGTCTCTTCGTTGTACAGCGCGCTGCGCAGCTGGCTGTGCAAAGACAGCACGCTGGAAACCTGCGGGATAGCGCTCTGGGGGATATCGGCATATTTCAGGCAGTAGGAAAGGAACATCACGTCCCATGGGCCGTAGTCGTTGCCGTAGTCGTTGCCGTAGCGGGTGTAGTGGCGCACGGTCTCGCCGTCGGCATCGTCCAGCTGGAAGTTGCGCTCGCTCTGCTCATAGCCCAGCTGGCTCTCGGCTACGGCCAGCAGGTCGTCGGCCCAGTTGCCGCTCAGCGTGGTGCCGGTCTGTGCCAGCCATTCGTCCTCGTCCTGCGTGCCGTCCAGCGGGTCGGACAGGCAGTTCACCGTGTGGTGGTGCTCCGGCAGGCCGCAGACCAGCACTTCCTCGTAGCAGGCATCGGTGTGGTGGTGCACCGGGGGCTCGGTCACAGGATCGACCACCACGGGCTTTGCGGCCACCGGCTCCTCAAACAGGGCCACCGGGTCATAATCGGGGTTCACTTCTTCTACAAGCTCGCCCTCTTCCAGACCGCACACCAGCTCATAGGTGGTGGTGTAGCAGCTGTCGTCGTGGGTGTGCTCGAATTTATCGCAGATGAAGGTGACACCATCCTCATCAAAACAGCTGTCGTCGTGGGTGTGCTCTTCTTCCAGGCAGGTCAGCTCCTGCACTTCCTGGTAGCAGTCGTCGGTGTGCTCATGGGGCACAAAGATGTACTCCGGCTCTGCGGAATGGGCTGCAATGCCGGGATCATCCGCATCCACGCCGAACGCATCATCATCCATGTCGAATGTATCATCAAAAGACATGCCGTCGTCCGTCATGGTGGCGTTCCAGTCCTCCGGTTCGCCTTCCTCATAGCCGCACACCAGCTGCTTTTCATAGCAGGCAGCGGTGTGCTCGTGCTCCAACTCGCCGCACAGATAATCGGCCGTTTTGGCAATGCCCACGCCGTGCAGCTGCCAGTTCACGAACAGGCTGGTGGTAAGCGCCAGTGCCAGCAGCAGCGCAGTATAGCGTCTGGCGCGCTGGTGGTTCCGACGGAACTTTTTCTGATATTCTTTCACGATATCCCGCATGATTCCTAAACCTCCTTAGTGGATCAACGAGAAGTTGGACAAGGGCCATACCCGCAAAAAAACCTTGCCTACGATCTGACTTTTTTCCACACAGCCGATCACACTGCTGCGGCTGTCAATGGAGGTGGCCCGATGGTCACCCAGTACGAAATACCGGTTTTCCGGCACCTGATAGGGAAATTTGATGTCGCATTCGCCCAGAGCAAGTTCATCTACATAGGGCTCATCCAGCGTCTGGCCGTTCACAGTGACCACACCGTCCTCGTCCAGTTCGATCACATCACCGGGCAGGCCGATGATGCGCTTGAGCAGAAGCTTGTTCTGCCAGTAAAATCCGCAAAGGTCGCCGGTCTTCATGTCGCTGCCCTTGACCAGCAGAATGATGTCCCGGTCCTGCAGAGTGGGGTTCATGCTGTCGCCAGAGACCTGCAGCACCGGCAGAAACAGGGTGGCCAGCAGCACGGCAACGGCCGCGACCACCAGCAGCGTGTAGACCGTGCTGCGCAGCACCCGCATATAACGGCTGCGGTAGGCCAGACGTTCGCGCTCTGCTTCCACCTCTGCTGTGGATGGAATGGGCGTGAACCTGATCTTTTGCTCTTTCATTTGGCACGCTCCTCCGGCAGGAATTCCGTGCTGTGATAGCCGTCCAGCAGTTCGCTGGCCCGGCGGTCAAAAGCGGCCCGGCGCTGCTGGATCTCCTGCTGCGTCCGGGCAAGCATTGCCTTGCAGTCCGCTTCGGTCTGGGCGCGCTTGCGTGCGGCGGCTTCCGTTTCCGCGTCGCACTGCTGCTGGGTGCGGGCCTTCAGGTTCGCAGCCTCGGTCTGTGCCTGTGCAAGGATCTGCTGGGCTTCGGCTTCCGCCTGAGCGCGCAGAGCGCTGGCAGCGGCATCGGTGTTTTTGTTTGCTGCGAGCACCGATGCAACGTATTCATCAGCCGCAGCCTGCGCCGCTTCAAACACCTTGTTCAGCTCCAGTGCAGCCTGCGCAATGGAACCTGCGTTTTCAATATGGATCTGCCGTTCCTGCAGCTGGGCAGACAGGGCAGCGTTTTCTGCCCGGAGCCGGTCCTCGCTCTGCTTGAGCGCCAGAATGATCTCGACTAATTCGGTGCGGCGCATGTGCCGCAGTTCACGGTCTGGCATAATGATCGATTTCTCCCGCAAAAAGTGGTCGGATTGGGCGAACGAAAACTTTCGACAAATACGAAAATTTTCGCACCACAAAACCACATTTGATATATCAGTTTTCGGCGCGACAGCGCCAGTTTGATGAATGACCTTCCACCTTATATGTTAGCACAGTATGCGTAACAAAAGCGTAACAAAAATGCCTTTTCTGTGCATTTTTTTGCCAAAGCCAAAGAAAAATTGTTTCTTTTGATGTAAACGATTAAAATGCGTTAAAAACAAAAAGAACTGTCCCCACAACGGAGACAGTTCTTGAAAAACAGATGAAAATAGAAGCCGGATCAGAAGCTCTTCAGCAGATCGCCCAGAGTCAGGAAGGACTGGTAGATCACGTTGACATTGTTGATGATGGAGCTTGCACCGGAGAAGATGCGGGCAATGGCGTTGAACACCTTACCGACATTCAGGAAGCTGTTGTAAGCGTCGCGGGCACCACCGTCCAGATAGACCATTTCCTCTTCGCTGATGGAGGCATAGTTTGCGGGCAGTTTCATAGTAGACATGGAGATTTTCCTTTCTATTGATAAAATTGATACAGTGTGTGGAAAGACTTAAATAAAGGCAGCCACGGCCAGCGTGGTGATCAGAGCACCGGCTACCGTCAGAACGCTCAAAATCGGGCCGTCATCGTATTCCTGCGCGGTCTGTTCCGGCTGAGCGGGCGTGGATGTGCTGGTGGAAGTGGTGGCATTTTTCACGGTCCAGTGTGCGTACACAGTGGTATCACCGGTAAACACCGTAGAGGTGCTGATTTTTGTGCCGCCCACCGGCTCGGTATACCAGCCGTCAAAGGTGTAGCCTTCCAGCGTAGGCTGCGCGGGCAGGGCACTGAGTTTGCCGCTCAGATTGGTGGTGACTGCCACAGCGGAGCTGCTGCCGCCCATGGCATCCAGACCAATGGTGTAGACCTGCGAATCCTTGTCTTCTGCGGCAAAGGCAGAGGGCAGTGCACAGCAGAGCAGTGCAGCGCTGAGCAGACCGAGGACCAGCATTTTCAAGATCTTTTTCATATGACTCCTCGCTTTCCTGACGAATTGGGATGTGGTGCCTGCCGGGAACGGAAACACCAGAACAGACCTCGATGTCCCCGCCATGAGGCAGTAGACGAAAAAGCCGGGAAGAGGAGGTTTATTCAATCCTATATTTACCACATATAGTGTAACAAAAGCGCAACAAAATGGGCGTATTTTGTTGTTATGATGAAAAAAATTGGTTTTTCACAAATTGCAGGCTGCAAAAGGCGGCACAGAGCCGCCGCAAAAGCGGAAAAGTGGAACCTTCCCCTTGTGGAAAAACAAAGAATATGGTATAATATCTTGCACGATGCGCCATCGCCAAGCGGTAAGGCAGGGGACTTTGACTCCCCCATCGTAGGTTCGACTCCTGCTGGCGCAACCAAAAGCCCCGTCATCCTGAAAAGGCTGACGGGGCTTTTTGCATCACTTTTCCACAAAATGCGGCTGAACGGTGCAAAGCTCAGCGGCGGTGGATCTTTCTGGTGGGCTTGCGGCGGTTCCAGCCGTTCAGGAACGTCCACAAAAAGTAAATTGCGGCAGAGATAATACTCAGCGTTATCACAACTTTGAGGTACAGACTGCCCAGAAACTCCCGGAACCGGGCCACCGTGAACAGCAGCGGGTTGCGGCTGACATCCTGCCCGGCGATCAGGTCCACCACGCCGATGGTCTCACCGGCAAGCTTCAGTTCCACAGTGCCCACCACATCGCCCTGCTGGACAGGGGCACACACGGAATCCGGCAGGTGGAAATATTTCTGGGTCACGCTGCCGTCGCCGGTGGAGGGCAGCAGGGTCATCATACTGTCGGCGGGATACAGCTGCAGGGAGCTGGTATCGGAGGAATACTTCACCGGGATCTCGGCCAGCGTAAGGTCGGTGTCCAGTGCGGCCTGAATGGAAAAGCTGTCGAACACCCAGTCCATCAGCTTCACGGTCTCGCACAGGGCCGGGCGACGGTTGGCGTAGCCGAAATCGTCGCAGGTGTCCGGGCTTTGCATCACGCAGAAAATATAGGTGGCACCATCCTTATTGGCCCATGAAACATAGCTCTGATTGCCACTGTCACTTTTGAATGCGGTCACATCGCACATGCCGCCCTGCATGGCGCTGCGGTAGTATTTGCCGCCGCTGGATTTGCTCAGCGCGGCATTCTGGCTGACCAGAACAGACGAAGAACGGTGTTTTTCTTTGGCGGGCATGGTAAAGCTGGGCGCACCGGAAACCTCCACAAAGGCATCAAAGCTCATCAGATAGCGCAGGATCAGGTACATATCCACGGCACAGGTCACGTTGCCGCTGTCGATGCCGCAGGCATCCGTCCAGGTGCTGCCGGTGGTGCCGATGCGCTGGGACAGGGTGTTCATCTGGCTCACCCAGCCCGCGAGGTCGCCGCCGGAAAGGGCATAAGCGAGGCCCATGGCGGCTTCGTTGGCGTTGCGGGTCAGCATGGCGTACATGGCTTCGCGGTAGGTAAAGGTCTCGTTGGAGCGCATATCGGCGTTGTTGGTGTTATAAACGTAATCCGAGATGGCAAAGGGCATCTGGAAGGTGTCGTCCAGATGGTCGGCATAGTTGGTCAGCAGCAGGGCAATGGTCATGTACTTTGTCAGACCACCAGCGGATACCTGCTTTGTGCTGTCCTTATCATAGACGATGATATTGGTATCGGTGTTGACGATATAGGCACTCTGTGCCTGCACCTGATAGACCGGGGTGGGATCGAACATAGCCCCGGCGGGCAGCACAAGGCAGCTGAACAGGACAGCGAACGACAAAACCAGCGCAAAAATACGTTTCATGTGGACAATTCCTTTAAAAAGCGATAATATAAAACAACAGGCAGTACGGCACAAGCGCCGTGCGCCGGGTAAGAACGAGATCACAGCGGAAGGCTGTATTCTTTATAATAACAGGTTTGGCGGGGTGTGACAAGGCATATTGTGCCGATTTCACATCCGGTCAGGGAGGACAGAAATGGTATATCTGACAGGGGACACCCACGGCGACATCGACCGCTTCAAGCACGGCAAGCTGCGCTGGCTGGGCAAACGGGATACCGTGGTGGTACTGGGCGACTTTGGCTTTGTGTGGGACGGCAGCAAGGAGGAACAGAAAAAGCTGGATTGGCTGCGCAAGCGCCCGTATACCCTGCTGTTTCTGGACGGCAGCCACGAAAACTACGACCTTTTAAAGCAGTATCCCACCGAGGAACGCTTTGGCGGCAAGGTGCAGGCACTGGGCGGCAATGTGTACCATGTGTGCCGCGGCAGCGTGCTGGAATTGGAGAATAAAAAATACCTGTGCTTTGGCGGTGCGGAAAGTCAGGATGTGGAGGATCGGGAACCCGGCGTGAACTGGTGGAGGGAAGAAATGCCTTCGGAGGAGGAATACGCCTTTTGTGAGGAGAACCTTGCAGAGTGCGATTACAAAGTGGATTATGTGCTGACCCACGATGCGCCAAGCAGATTTTTGGATTTTACCGCCCTTGCCAGCGGCGAGACCAACCAGCTGCACAGCTTTCTGGATAAAATTTTGTTGAAGCTGACCTACGACAAGTGGTTTTTTGGCTGCTACCATAAGGATACCCAGCTTTCCACCAAAAGCCGATGCGTGTTCTGCGATGTGATAAGCATGGGCGAACGGCACGCAAAGCGTTCCGTTCGATAACAGGGGCCGCTGCACCAGCCGTGCAGCGGCTTTTGCATTTGCTGTTGCTTGTGCGCAAAAAGCCTCCGGATCAGTTCATGGCTCCGGCTTTCTCGAACATCTGCTGCACCTGCTGTTCCAGCAGTACGTGCTCCGGCGCTTCCAGCAGCGGGTCGTCGGCCAGCATGGCAACGGCTTCCGCCTGCGCAGCGTGCAGGGTGCGGGTGTCGTTCATCAGGTCGGCGATCTGCAGGGTGGGCAGGCCGTGCTGGCGGCTGCCGAAAAAGTCGCCGGGGCCGCGGGTCTCCAGATCGTACTGTGCCACCGCAAAGCCGTCCGTGGTGCTGCACAAAAATTTTAGCCGCTTTTGTACGTTTTCGCTTTGGTTGTCGCTGACAAGAAAGCACCAGCTCTCCGCTGCACCGCGTCCCACGCGGCCGCGCAGCTGGTGCAGGGCGCTCAGACCGTAGCGCTCTGCGTTTTCGATCACCATTACGCTGGCATTGGGCACATCCACACCCACCTCAATGACGGTGGTGGACACCAGTGCGTCCAGCCGTCCGGCTTTGAAGTCCTCCATCACGGCAGCTTTCTCCTTGGGTTTGAGCTTGCCGTGCATCAGGCCTACCCGGCGCTCCGGCAGCAGGGCTTTGGCAATGTCCTCGTAGTAGCTCTTGACGGCGTTCAGCCCGCCATCCGGTGTGTCCTCGATGGCGGGGCAGACCAGATACACCTGCCGCCCGCGCCCGATCTCCTGATCGAGAAAATGGTAGAGGTCGCGCCGCTTTTTGCCGGTGATGCAGCGGGTCTTGACCGGTGTGCGGCCCGGCGGCAGCTCGTCCAGAATGGAGATGTCCAAATCGCCGTAGATGAGCAGGCCCAGCGTGCGGGGAATGGGCGTTGCGCTCATCACCAGCAGGTGCGGATTCGCGGCCTTTTCGGCCAGCATTCCGCGCTGCCGTACCCCAAAGCGGTGCTGCTCGTCGATCACGGCAAGACCAAGCCGGGCAAACTCTACGCCTTCGCTGAGGATGGCGTGGGTGCCCACCACAAGGTCGGCTTCGTCGTTCCGGATGGCGGCAAGGGTGGTGCGGCGTGCAGCGGCCTTCATGCCGCCGGTCAGCAGGGCCACCCGCATCCCGAAGGGGGCAAGCATCCGGTTCAGGCCTTCGGCGTGCTGGGTGGCCAGAATTTCGGTGGGAGCCAGCAGCGCGGCCTGATACCCCGCCCGGATGCACGCCCAGATGGCGGCAGCCGCCACCAGCGTTTTTCCGCTGCCCACATCGCCCTGCAAAAGGCGGTTCATGGAAGTCTCGCCCGCCATGTCGGCCAGAATCTCGCTCACGGCCCGGCGCTGGGCTCCGGTGGGGGAAAAGGGCAGGCTGGCCCAGAACGGGGACGGGTCGGCAAGCTGCATGGGCGCACCGGTGGCAGCGGCACCCCGGTTTTTCATCCGGCCAATGCCCAGCTGCAAAACCAGAAGTTCTTCATAGATCAGCCGCCGCCGGGCTGCATAGGCCTGCTCTTCGGTGGCAGGGCAGTGGATGGCCCGCACGGCATCTGCCTTGGGGAGCAGGCGGTATTTTGCCAGCATTTCCGGCGGAAGAGGGTCGGGCAGAAGCTCTGCATGGGGCAGCAGCTGCCGCACGCACTTGGCGATGGCATTGCTGGTCAGGCCCTCGGTCTGGGGGTAGACCGCTTCAAAGGGAGAAGCCTTGATCTGCTCGGCGGTGCGCACCTGCGGGTTGACCATCTGGCGGCGCAGCATCCCGCCGGTAACGATGCCCTGAAAATAATATTCCTGCCCAAGCTGCAGCTTCTGGGCGGCATAGGGATTATTGAACCATGTGATCTCCAGACTGGACACATCGTCCCCGGCAGTGATGCGCTCCATCCGCCGCCCGCCCGGCAGGATACGCCCGCCGGGTTTGGCGAACACCTCGGCCCTGACGACGCACTCCACATCGGTGGGCGCTTCGGCGATGGAATAGGGTTTGGTGAAGTCGATATATCTGCGCGGGTAGTGGCACAGCAGGTCGGCCAGCGTCACGATGCCCAGCTTCTCGAATCGCTCAGCGGTCTTGGGGCCAACGCCCTTCAGGTAGCGCACCGGCGTATCCGGGGTGAGGGTGGTATGGTTTTCGGCGGGCATGGCGTGTCAGCTCCTTTCCTGGATGCAATATAGCCATTGTAACACGGAGCGGCAGCGGATGCAAATGGCCCAAAAAGGAAAAACCGGCAGGACCTTTGCCTTTGGGCAGGAACTGTGGTACACTCGGAAGAAAAAGAGGGGAGAATATTTATGGAGATCCGTAAGGGGACCTTAAAGGACTTGGAGGCCATTGCAGCGGTGGAGGCGGCCTGCTTCCCGGCGGCAGAGGCGGCTACGGCAGAGGAGTTTGCCGGGCGGCTGCAGCAGTACGGCGATCATTTTTGGCTGCTGTGGGAGGGGGAAAGGCTGCTGGCCTTTGTGGACGGCTTTTGCACCGACTGGCCGGACCTGACCGATGAGATGTACGCCGACGCCTCCCTCCACCGGGAGAATGGTGCCTGGCAGATGATCTTTGGGGTAAACACCATCCCGGCCTGCCGCAGACAGGGGTACGCCGGGCAGCTGCTGCAGCAGGCCATTGCCGACGCCCGGGCCCAAGGCCGGAAGGGGCTGGTACTGACCTGCAAGGAGGCCCTAGTGCACTACTATGCAAAGTTCGGCTTTGTGAACGAGGGCGTTTCCGGCTCCACCCACGGGGGCGTGGTGTGGTACCAGATGCGGCTGAAGTTCTGAGGGGGACGATCTGGAATGGCCTACGCCTTGCTCCGGCCGTATTCAGCGGAAGAATAATTTTTAAGAGAGCAATGCCGGAGCGTCCGCGGAAGCTCCGGCATTGCATTTTCACTGGAGGGGGCGTAAAGGTAGACGGCATTTGCAGTGCCGCTTTCTGCGAAAGTGCGGCACTGCGGCAGACTTTTCGGCTTAACTGCAAAGTGACCGGTTTCGCCAGAGGCTCTCCCTTTGAGGAAAGACTTCCCCCGCTCCGGGGGA
>ENA-UONU01002473-UONU01002473.1-human-gut-metagenome-genome-assembly--contig:-CS51-NODE-2473-length-10708-cov-16.058669_pt1 | contig 10708 bp, 9 predicted proteins | sample MGYA00242462_ERZ724009 | MGnify/ENA metagenome assembly ERZ724009 | reverse complement strand
GCTGTTACGGGAAAGCCTGCACCGTGTCAGGAAACCCCGCGCTTTCAAGCGCGGGCTGTTTAGGGACACGTTTGTGCGGTTGATAAGCATTACTCGGTACGTTTTATTCATTTTTGCAGGTCGAGACTCAATGGCCCGCTCAATGGTTACTGAAAGTTATAATTTTATAAATTTCCACCTTTGTACACCTCTATCAAACCCATATTTTCCGCGGCTTTCAAGGTTTTGCACACACCCCTTAGGCAACTTTTTTCCAACGAACGCCGGCTCATTCGGACTTCTCCCTGACTTCGACAACCGCACTCAGCTCAGAGAGCACTCCCTCCCACCCCTAAGCCAAACCGCCCAAATGCCCTCAGGCATCCGCCCATATAATGCGGGATTACCAACGGGAAACCGTTTCCCAATTCCACTTTTTGTGTGACGGAGTTTTATCCATGTCAACCACCGCAAGCCGCGCGCTTGAAACGTTCGACAATCCCAATCCCGCACGCGACTATCTCGTGCATATTGAAATCCCGGAGTTCACGTGCCTGTGCCCTCTCACGGGCCAGCCTGACTTCGCAACGCTCGTTCTTGACTACATTCCGGATCAGAAGAACCTGGAATTGAAGGCGCTCAAACTTTACATGTGGAGCTTCCGCAACGAAGGGCACTTCCACGAGGATGTCACGAACAGAATTTTGAACGACTTCGTCGAAAAGACCGATCCGCGCTTTATGCGCCTTGAAGCCCGCTGGTGGGTCCGCGGCGGCATCTACACGACCGTGCGCGCCGAACACCGCAAACCCGGCTGGGAGCCGCAGCCCACGGTGGACCTTCCGCACTTTGCCGACAACAACCCAATGCGCACCATCGGTTAAGAGGATTAACGCCCGTGACAACCCCCCGCCTGCGCGAAACCCGTCCCTACCCGTTTGCCCGGTTACGAAAACTCTTTGAGGGTGTGACACCCAACCCGGCATTCACCACGGTGTCGCTCGGAATCGGAGAACCCAGGCATCCGACGCCCGAGTGCATTACGAAGGCCCTGGCAGCAAACTTTGCGGGCCTTGCAAAGTACCCCGGCACAGCGGGCAGCCCCGAATTTAAGGCGGCCGTCATCTCGTGGTGCGAAAAGCGCTACGGCGTGACGCTCGCGGCAAACCAGGTGCTGCCGTGCCTCGGAAGCCGCGAGGCGCTCTTTAGTTTCGTGCAGTCGGCGGTGGACAGTACGCGCGAGGCGTATGTCGTCATGCCCACGCCCTTTTATCAGATCTATGAGGGCGCGGCGATTTTGGCGGGTGCGAAGCCCTACTTTGTGCCCCTGACACCGGCAAATCACTTCCGGATGAATATTGAGGCGGTACCCGCCGAGGTGCTCGCCAAAACCCAGGTCGTTTTTGTCTGCTCGCCCTCCAACCCCACGGGAAGCGTGATGCGCTTAGCTGACTGGAAGCGCATTTTTGAGCTTTCCGACACCTACGGGTTTGTTGTCGCAAGCGACGAGTGCTACAGCGAAATTTATTTTGAAGAAGGCAAAGCCCCCTTGGGCGCCTTAACGGCCGCCAAAGAACTCGGCCGCACCGACTTCAGAAACCTCATCGTCTTTCAGAGTCTCTCCAAACGCAGCAACGCCCCGGGCTTACGAAGCGGCTTTACCGCAGGCGACGCCCGCCTCATGGAAGACTTTCTCCTGTACCGCACCTATCACGGCTCTGCGATGAGCCTTACGGTGCAGGCGGCTAGCATCGCGGCCTGGAGCGCTGAAGCGCACGTCATCGAAAACCGCCGTTTGTACCGCGAAAAATTTGCAGCGGCGCAGCCGGTGCTCGCCTCGGTCCTTGCAGCCCCGATGCCGGAAGCGGCGTTTTACCTCTGGGTCAAAACGCCCGGGGATGATCAGATTTTTGCGCGCGAGCTCTACCGCGAAAAAGCGGTGACGGTGCTCCCCGGGAGTTTCCTTTCCCGGCCCGTCAACGGCATTGATCCGGCGGCCGGCTTCGTACGCCTGGCGCTTGTCTCGGAACCAGAGCTCGGGCTCGAAGCCGCGCAGCGCATCCGCGATTTTGTGAAAGAACACTACTGATTAACAAACAACAAAACAGGGAGTAAACGAAAATGACCGACCAGAACCTCGTCCGCGTGATCGACACCGCGTGGGACAGCAGAAGCGAATGGAAAGACGCGACAGTCGAACTTAAGGACGCCGTCGAAACCGTGATCGCAGGGCTTGATAACGGCACGCTCAGAGTCGCCGAAAAAATCGACGGCAATTGGGTCACGAACCAGTGGATCAAAAAGGCGGTGCTCCTTTCTTTCCGCCTCACACCCAACACCCTGATGACGGCAGGCCCTGCCGCTTATTACGACAAGGTCCCTCTGAAGTTTTCCGGGGCCTCCGCAGAAGACTTTGCGGCAGCGGGCGTGCGCTTTGTGCCGGGCGCCGTGGCCCGCCGCGGGTGCTTCCTTGAAAAAGGCGTCATTCTGATGCCGAGTTTTGTCAACATCGGTGCGCGCGTGGGCGAAGGCACGATGGTTGATACGTGGGCAACGGTGGGGTCCTGCGCTCAGGTGGGCGCTCACTGCCATTTATCGGGCGGCGCCGGTATCGGCGGGGTTCTTGAACCCGTTCAGGCCGGTCCCACCATCATTGAAGACAACTGCTTTATCGGTGCGCGCAGTGAAATCGTCGAAGGCGTCATCGTGGAAGAAAATTCCGTGATTTCGATGGGCGTCTTTATCGGTCAGAGCACGAAGATTCTGGACCGTGCCACAGGCGAAATCTACCGCGGCCGCGTGCCCGCGGGCTCCGTCGTGGTCCCGGGTTCGATGCCTTCCAAAGACGGCACCCACAGCCTCTACTGCGCTGTGATCGTAAAGCGCGTGGACGCGAAGACCCGTGCCAAAACGTCAGTGAACGAACTGCTGCGCGACTAATCTTTCCAGAGATCAGGCCGGGCCGCATGCCCGGCCGCTTTTTTCTATTCCCCGCCATGACCAAAGCCCTCTCGCTTGCCCAAAGTCTCATCAACTGCCCGTCGGTGACGCCCGATGAAGCCGGCACGATCCGGCTTCTTTCCGACGTTCTCTCGCCCGCGGGCTTTACCGCGGACGTTGAAACAACGCCAAACGGCACCACAAACGCGGTCTTTACGCACGGCTCCGGACGCCCCGTCTACGCCTTTGCCGGGCACGTGGACGTGGTGCCCGCAGGGGACCCCGCGCGCTGGGCAACGCCCCCGTTTGCCGCGACCGTTAAGGACGGCGAATTACGCGGCCGGGGCGCGGCGGACATGAAAAGTTCCGACGCTGCCGCAGCCGTTGCCTTTGCGCGGTTTGCTGAGGAACACCCCGATCACCCGGGCACATTGATGCTCATCATCACAAGTGACGAAGAAGGTGACGGCGATGAAGGCACGCGCCTTGTGGTGGAAAAAATGAAGGCACAAGGCGTCACGATTGACGCCTGCATCGTGGGAGAGCCCACCAGCAGCAAAGTGTTCGGCGACACCGTCAAAAACGGCCGCCGGGGGTCGTTAAACGGCGTACTCTCCGTCAAAGGTAAGCAGGGCCATGTGGCCTATCCGCATCTTGCGGACAACCCCGTGCACCGGGCGGCACCGGTTTTAGCCGAACTCACCTCCCGCGTCTGGGACAACGGCAACACCTTTTTCGGGCCCACCACCTTTCAGATTTCCAACATTCATGCGGGTGTGGGCGCCACAAACGTCGTTCCGGGTGAATGCGTCATCACCTTTAACTTCCGCTTTAACACCGAGTGGACGGCAGAAAAATTGAAGGCTGCCGTGACGGATGTCTGTGACAAGGCGGGCATCCGTTATGAAATCAAGTGGCAGTTGTCTGCCGAGCCCTTCCAGTCAACGCCCGCCAAACTCACCGCGGCGCTTACCGCAGCGATCACCAAAGAAACCGGTGTAACGCCGGCTCTGAACACCGCGGGCGGGACGTCCGACGCCCGCTACATCAGCCGGATCTGTCCCGAGACCGTAGAATTCGGGCCGGTGAACGCCACGATTCACGCGGTTGACGAAAGGATTGACGCGCGTGACGTAGAGCGTCTTGCCGCCATTTACCACGACACACTCAAAACGCTTTTTACCTGAGGAACACTGCCATGCCCCATCAACCCGTTGCCAATTTACTCACCATTCGCGACGTGACCCGCTGGGCCATGACGGAAATGGAAAAAAACTCCATTTCGCTCGGGCACGGCACCGAGGACTTCTGGGAAGAAGCAACCTTTCTTGTGATGCGCACGTTAAAGCTCCCCTTTGACCGCCTGCAGGCCTTCTGGGAAGCGCATTTAACGCCCGAAGAACTTGAAGAGGTGCTCTGCAACATCGATCTTCGCGTGCACATGAAAAAGCCTGTGCCCTACCTCATTAAGGAAGCGTGGCTCTCAGAGCACTGCTTCTACGTGGACGAACGGGTGCTGATTCCGCGAAGCTTCATTGCGGAGCTCCTTGAAGAAAGCCTCTCCCCGTGGATCGAGGATCCGGAGTCCGTCACAAGTGTGCTCGATATGTGCACGGGCAGCGGCTGTCTTGCGATTCTTGCCGCTGAAACCTTCCCCAACGCCAAAGTGACGGGCGCTGACGTGAGCCCCGATGCCTTGGACGTTGCGGTCATCAACCGCAAGCGCTTCGGGATGGAAGACACGCTGGAACTCGTTGAGACCGACCTCTTTGAAAATCTGCAGGGCCGAAAATACGATCTCATCATCAGCAACCCCCCGTACGTGACACAGGCCGCGATGGACGCGCTGCCGAAGGAATACCAGCATGAGCCGGCGCTTGCTTTGGGCGCCGGTGTTGACGGCATGGACATCATGCGCCGCATGATGCCGGCGCTTGCCGACCACCTCACTGAAAACGGGATCGCCGTCATCGAAATCGGCGACGGGCGTGAAGCCTTTGAAGCGATCTGGCCGGAACTTCCCGTCACGTGGCTTACCACATCAGGGGGCGATGACATGGTCTTTATGGTAAAGGCCGAAGATCTCAGAAACCACCTCAAAGCAGCTGAATAACGCAGTTTATGTTGAGACTCAACGACGTCACCATCGCGCGCGGCACGCGCATTCTCTACGAACACGCCACGGCGGTCGCCGATGCCGCCGACCGCGTGGGGCTTGTGGGCGAAAACGGCTGCGGCAAAAGCTCTCTTTTTGCCGCCATTCTTGGGGAACTCGCGCCGGAAGCAGGCACGATTGACGCGCCGCCCTTAGAGCGCATTTCCCACGTTGCCCAGTCCGTCGTTGAAACTGACGAAGAGGCACTTGCCTACGTTTTAAGCGGCCACGCGCCGCTCATGGCAGCCAAAAAGGAAGCCGAAGAAGCCGCAGAGTCCGGTGACGCGATGCGGGAAGCCGCAGCGCTTGCACAACTCGCGGAAGTCAACGAAGGTGCCGTGCGCGCTCAGGCCTTGACCACTATGGGGGGCTTGGGGTTTCTACCCGCGGACGCAACGGCCTTGGTTAAAAGCTTTTCGGGCGGCTGGCGAAACCGCCTGGCTTTGGCGCGCGCTCTGATGCGCCCCGCAGACCTCTTGCTTTTGGACGAACCCACCAACCACCTTGACATGGACAGCCTCATCTGGCTTGAGGCGTGGCTTAAACGCGTGCACTGCACCGTTATCATCATCAGTCACGACCGTGAGTTTCTGGATCGGGCCACCAACACCACCTGGGCGATTGAAAACGGAAAGCTTGAGCGCTACGGCGGCAACTACTCCTTTTACGAAACGCAGCGCATTGAAAAAATGCGCCTGCAGGATGCGGCTGCCAAAGCCTATGAACGGCAGGCCTCGCACCTTGCGGCCTTCATTGAGCGCTTCCGCTACAAAGCAACGAAGGCCCGTCAGGCGCAGTCGCGCATCAAGATGCTCGATAAGCTGCAGGCCGTCGAACCCGTGCGTGCGCGGCGCGAATGGCGTTTTGAATTTCCGGTGCCGGAAAGAACGCCTGAGCATCTGATCGACATCGAGCATCTCACCCTCGGATACGGCGAACACGTCGTTTTAAAAGACGTGACGCTCACGATCCGAAGCGGCGACCGTGTGGGTGTTTTAGGTGTGAACGGCGCGGGCAAATCCACGCTCATCAAAGCGATTGCCGGGACTTTAGAGCCCATGTCAGGCACATTGCGGCGTGGCCAGGGTCTTGTGATCGGGTACTTTGCCCAACATCAGCTCGAGCAACTCGATCTTGAGAGCACCCCTCTTGAAGTCTTTAAGCACAAGGCCCCCACGGTGCGCGAACAGGAACTTCGTGACTGGCTCGGGCGCTTTCGCTTTTCCGGGGACTTTGCCGACACCAAAATCCGGACGTTTTCAGGGGGCGAAAAAGCGCGTCTGGCGCTCGCGCTCATTGCCTGGGATAAGCCTAACCTGCTCGTTCTTGACGAACCCACAAACCACTTGGATATGGCAACGCGCGAGGCGCTTACGATGGCGCTTTCGCAGTTTGAGGGGGCATTGCTTCTCGTCTCGCACGACCGGCACCTCCTTCGCAGCACCTGCGACAGTCTGATCCTTGTGCATGACGGGAGCTGCGGCGCCTACGACGGAGACCTCGACGACTACGCGGCGCTTGTGCTCGAACACCGAAAGTCCGTTTTGGAAGCCGACCGTCAGAGCCGTGCCGTGCCTCAGGCCGAGCCTCAGGTGAACCGTAGGGAAGAGCGCCGCCAGGCCGCGCAGGAGCGTGCGCAAAAAGCGGCCCTTAAAAAACCGCTTTTGAAAAAGCTCGCGGACCTTGAAAAGCGCATGAATGAGGGGAACGCGAAACTTGCGGAACTTGATGCCAAGATCGCCGACAGCGGCTGGTACGCCTCCGCCGCCCCCGAAGAAGTGCAGACGGTGATGAAGGAGCGTGGGCTGCTTGCCGATGAAGTCGCCAAGATTGAAGAAGAGTGGCTCACGGTTTCAGAAGAAATTGAGGCGATCGGCTAAGCTGTCTGTAAAGGAACCTGACAAACGGGTTCCTTTTTTTCATAGCGGCGGACTTTCCTGCTCGTGCCCGCATAGGGCAAACTTCCCAGCCCGCTTGACTTTCGAAGAAGCCCGCCCACGGCAAAACCCTGAGCCCAGCCTCTGCCTGATAATCTCCGATACGAAAAAAACAAAGGCCGCGGATTTACCCCGGCCGCCAGGGAGTATCAACACAAATGCAGGAGACAAACAATCCGGCCCTCAGGCGTTGCTTCGGCATGCGCGAGGCCGTCACGATTACCGCGGGGTCCGTGATCGGCGTGGGCCTTTTTACCGTGGGCTCCAACATCGTGGGCTCGATGGGCTCAAGCGTCATTTTCGCAACGCTGGCGGCGCTCTTGATCAGCATCTATCCGGCGCTTTTGTACGCCGAGATGGGCGCGGCGCTTCCCTACGCAGGCGGCACGTACCAGTTTGCTTCGCTCGGCCTTGGGCGCGCAGCGGGCGTTCTGGCGGGCTGGAACTTCATCATTTCGCTTGTGGCTGTGACGGGCGGCGAAGCGCTTGCCTTCAGCTATTACTTCAAAACTCTCTTTTCCGCGTTCGGTTACACGCTTCCGGTCTCGGACGTTGCGCTCGCGCTCGTTGTGACGCTCGGCTTTATTGTCGCGAACGTCTGCGGCGTCAAAATCGCGGGCAGGCTGCAAAACGGCTTCATGTTCTTTTTCTGGGGCGTGGCGGTCATCTGGTTTCTCACGATGATCCCGAACATTTCGCTTCCCGCCTTTGTGCAGACACCCTCTTTCCTGCCGCAATCCGCGGACATGAGTTTCGGCGCAGCCGTGTGCATGATCTGGTGGTGCTTTGCCGGGTTTGAAGCGTGTGTGGCGATGGGCGAAGAAATCAAGTACCCGCGCATCAACATTCCGCGGGCCCTCTTTTTGGCGCCCTTCGTTGTGTTCGCCGTCAACGCCCTTTTCCAGTGGTTCTTGATCGGCATTACGCCTGTTGACAAGCTCGCGGGCTTGGCAACCGCGCAGGCTCCCTACGCCGACGCCATGGCTGCAGCAGGTATTCTCGGCTTTCCGCTCGCACTTTTAGCCGCGGGCATTGCCTTCGGCGGGGACTTCTCGACGCTTAACGCCTCCACCGCCACCACGAGCCGCTACCTCTTTACGATGGCCCGCGACGGCGTGATGCCGGCCGTTTTTGCCAAAACAAGCAAACGCTTTCAAACGCCCTACGTTGCGGTCATTGCGCTCGGCATTCTGACGCTTGCGCTGATTGCAACGGACTCGCTCATTTACATTGCGTCGCTTTCGCTTTTTGCCGATTTGTTCTATTACGTGATCGGCATTGTCGCAGCCTGGGCCCTGCGCCGGAAGTGCCCCGGTCTTGAACGCCCCTACCGGGCACCGTGGCTGATGATCGGCGCGCCGGTCTCCGCGGTCATTTACCTCTACATGATGACGCAGCTTGACACAAACGCCTTTGTGACCGGCATCATCTGGAGCGTTCTGGGGCTAGTGATTTACTTCGTCTGCCGCAAAACACGCGGCACGGCACCGGTGATGACGCCCTCCCCAGAAGAAACGGGTGCGGCTGAGCTTCCCGCAACCGAAAGCGAAAAACGGGCGATGGACCGGGAGTACCGCCTCTGGCAGGTGATTGTGGGAGCGGCGGTGGTGATTTCTCTGGCGCTTTACGCCCTGCCCTGGCTCATGCGTTAACAGCACCGCCTTCAGACGTGGTGCCAAAGCCGGAAGTCTTAAAAAAGGCCTCCGGCTTTTTTCAGACCTTCGGTTTAGCAAAGACCGTGGAGGCCCAGCAGATTAAAGATCCCGCCACCACAAAGCCGACGCCTTTCCAGAAGTTGGCGGAAAGCTCCGCCCCCAGAAACATCCAGCAGAAAATGCAGGAGAGCACCGGCGTAAAGTAACTCACAACCGCAAGAACCGTCATGTTGCCGTTCATCATGCCGATGGTCCAGAGCGCGTACGCCAGGCCCATCACCACGGCAGCAACCGCAACCACCACACCGCCCTCAAGGTCAATATGCATGGGTTCACCGACACCTGCGGCCGCCATCGCGATAAAAACGCAGGTGTTGATGAAAAAGATAAGGACGACGGGGTTTGCGCCGTGCGAGAGCGCCCGCGTAATGGAACTATATGCCGCCCAGGAGAGGGCCGATCCGAGCGCAAAAAGGTAGCAGGCCGGGTTACTTTCCATGTTGCGGGCCATTGCCATAAAGTCAAAGCCCCCGGGGCCGGATAAAACCGTGCAGACGCCGTAAATGCAGGAAATAAACCCGAAGACAATCCACCACTTTGCCTTCTGGCCGTTAAAGATCACGGCAAAGACCATCGTGAGGCACGGCCAGAGGTAATTGACCATTCCGGCTTCGGCGGTCTGGGTGCCGCCCCCTGAAAGTGCCAGTGCCCACGTAAAGCAGATCTCACAGGCGACCGCCGTCGTAAGCCCGAAGAAAAGATATTTGCCGGAAAAGTGCGAGAGCCTGGGGCAGCCGAAGATACACGCAAGAATCACGCAGGCAAGCCCGCACAGAAGAATCATGCCGCCCGGCTGTCCGATATGCTCGGACACCAGGCGCACGAAGGGAACGCTCATTCCCCAGCAGATCGGTGCAATGCACCCGATTAACGTAGCATGCGAGCGGGAAAGCTGCATACTCCACCTGCAACAAAAAAGAGTTACGAAAGCGTGGGGACCTACACAAGCTTAAAGCGCACGGCTCCGGCTCCGGAAACGCCGGCGTTGACCGTTTCACCGCGGTTGACGGCGCCAACGCCCCCGGGAGTGCCCGTAAGAATCAGGTCGCCCGGGGCAAGTTCCCAGTACTTCGAGATTTCGGCAATGACTTCAGCCACCGACCAGATCATGTCGGCCGTCGTGCCGTTCTGACGCTTTTCGGCATTGATGTAAAGCCAGACGTCTGCCTTATCCATCGCGGGGCACTTTGCTGCCGGACGGATATAGGAAATCGGCGCGGAATGGTCAAAGGCTTTTGCGGCTTCCCAGGGACGGCCCTTGGCTTTGGCTTCAGCCTGCAGATCGCGGCGCGTGAGGTCAACGGCCACGGCCCAGCCCCAGACATGTTTCGCCGCTTCTTCGACCGGAATATTGCGGCCGCCTTTGCCGATTGCGGCCACGAGTTCCACCTCGTGGTGCAGATCATTTGTCATCGGGGGATACGGGATCTCGGCGATGTCGTTGTCGGCAACCGGAAAAACGGCGTCCGCGGGCTTCATGAAAAAGCACGGCAGCGACCGACCCGTGCCGCCCATTTCGAGGTCATGCGCACGGTAGTTGCGGCCCACGCAGTAGATGCGGTGCACCGGAAAGTAATCGTCTTTGCGGCCCCAGACGGGAACAACGGCCTGCTGGCCGGGAGAAAACACGAACATGACTGAACCTGCCTTAATGGTGGTGTGTGTGTCGGGCAATTCTAGCGGGAGGCAAGGGCTCTCGGAGCCGGTTTAACGGCCGGCTTTTTGAGCAAAACGAAATGCCGGTTGCGGCGGTGCGGCAGGCGGGCCGAAAGCAACACGAGCCAGGCTCAATATTCCCGGGGAAAACGGCTGGCCCCGGTTAAATCTGCTTAAGCAGCGCAAAACCATGCACCGTTTTTCTAGGACTGCCAAAATGCGGGCAATACCGGACGAATACAGGGAATGCAATGCCGTCAGTAACGTGCAGAGTAAACAATCCCCCGTCTGAAGACGGGGGCTTTATTGTAACCGCATCACACGGC
>ENA-UONU01002472-UONU01002472.1-human-gut-metagenome-genome-assembly--contig:-CS51-NODE-2472-length-10711-cov-4.894238_pt1 | contig 10711 bp, 8 predicted proteins | sample MGYA00242462_ERZ724009 | MGnify/ENA metagenome assembly ERZ724009 | reverse complement strand
TATCCTGTTTTACGATGCACATAAATGAAAGCCCTCCGTCACTGCAGCTTTACTTCCATCATTTTCTGCGGCCCCATAACGTATAAAGTTCCCGGAAAACGGCCCGCCGAAACTTTGCTCACCGTAAAATCAAAAGCTCCTTCATATTTCTTTGTGCCAGTCATATTATAAACCTGACAGGAACTGTCATTATACAAAAGAACCAGACCTCCGTCTATATCAAACCCGCTGTACTGGTATCGGAAGGAAATATCAAAGACAGGATTCCCCTCCCGGTCATAGACCCGAAGACGGTTTGGATCCTCTCCCTCTACATTGTCTGTGATCAACCCAACGTAATCCGGTGTATAGGTGATGCTGCGGATGGTTTCCCCGATCGGGATCTGGCTCACCAGCTCCGGCGAGGTTTCCACCCTGGTAGAGAAGAATAAAAGGCCGTGATCGGTAAACGCCACCGAATGACTTTCATCCAAAAAACGCACCCTTGCAGCCATAGCATCTCCCAGATCCTGGGGAAAGAAAATCCCAACCACCCGGTTCGGATCATTTTTTCCCAAACCAAAATTGTAAAAAACGATCTTACATTTTAATATCCCCTGATCCAGATACATAAAGGAGGTGATCAACTGCGTTCCGTTGGGAGAAAGGCTCAGATCCACCGGATACCCATCTCCGGAAACCAGGGATTTCACCATAATATCCAAAGAACTTCCATCTTTTTTATACAGATAAATATAGCTGGCCCTGGAATCCTCCTGAAGGGCTGCCACCACACCTTTCGCTGATACCGTCACACGCAGAATAGGCAAAAGGGTCACAGCCTGCCCCTGGGGCCCGCTCTTATCACAGATATAAATACTGTTTCCCTGCAGATCTCCGATAGCTGCAAACTCCCCATTAATGGATACCATAGGAGACTTCATCTCATAGCTTTGCATCCATACTACTTTTCCCTGGGCATCTAAGTAGGATGCCCCGTCCTTTGTATATTTTAAAACACCATCACAAAAATCCACATATTCGCAAAAGCTTCCTTCGCCCTGGGCTGCTGCTTCCTGTGCCTCTGTGGTCAGATCCTTCTCCCACACTGGCTGATAGTCCGTATATGTATGATACCGGCCATACTGAAACAAAAGGATCCCGGCAATAACTGCCGCAAAAACCAATACCCCCAGTATGATCAGACGCTTGCGGATCACACGTCGGTGAGCTCTCTGGACGATCTCCCGGCTCTCCTGAGCCTCCTGCTGCATCGTATTGGAGGATACGATCCGTCGTTTCAGCTGATTTTTTTTATTTTCACGGCTCATGGAACTGGTATTGCTCATTCTGCGTTCTCCCCAACCTTGTCTTTGGCGTATATGGAATAGTATACACCAACTTTGGATAAAACGCATTATCTTTTTCTGAAGCCCCTCCCTCCGCCTGCCCTTCCTCATTCAAATATCTCTTTAAGGAACCAGAAGCTTCTGTCCCTGAAAAATGCTGTCCTCATTGGACAGAGCGTTGATGCGGCATATCTCGTCAATATGATTTAAATTGTGATACAGTTTAAAACAGATCCCATACAATGTCTCTCCGCCTGCAACCGTATAGGTCCGGTAGCTGGATCCTGAGGCCGGCTTGTCCTCCTGGCCCGGATCCTCTTTTTCCTTTTCTCCCGCACCCGCCTTGGAGGTTTCTTCTGATTTTTCGCCTGCCTCTGCCTTCGATGACCCTTCTGGTTTTTCGCCTGACTCTGCCTTTGATGACCCTTCCGGTTTTTCGCCTGTCTCTGCCTTAGGCGGCCCTTCCAGTTTAGACTCCCATTTTGTCTCTGCCTCCGATCTATCCGTCTCTCCCATTTCATCTCTTCTGGCCCCAGTGGCAGGTAAGCGTCCCTTTTCTTCCTCCCTGGAAAACACACCTCCCAGAGATTCAGAAAGAGTCTCTCTGTTTATCTCCTGAGGCTGTTCCCTCGCTGGCTGGCCTCCATTCTCCTTTGTGGGAGCCACCTTTCCGGAAACCTCCTCAATGATATAGTCTGGTTCATCCTCCCAAACCCATCCCTTTCCGGAAGGATCCTCCACCTGCCTGTCCCCGGCAAACGCAAGAAGCCCTCCCCTGATGGCGTCTTTCGGATCCACAGAAGCGATGACACTCTCCATGTGCCTCATTTTTTTATAGCTGTTAAACATAGTCACGCCGCCTGCTAATACTGTGACGGTCAGAATCCCGCACAGCCCGGTCAGGATCCCCACCGTATTTCTCCTATGACCGTTTTCCTCCCTCCGTTCTTCCATCTTCTGCCGGAAGTCGCGGATCACCTTATCGTCTGCACCGTTCTCTGAACGCTGCATATCTCTCCTCGAGATCATATAGTCCTGCATCATCTGGTTCCGTTCATAATAAATACTGTATCCTCTCAGCTTATAGAATCCGTCGGAAGAAGCCAGATACACTGCATCATCCCCTTCCAGTCCACAGTTCAGGTACATCAGCTGATTTTTTCCTGCAAAATACTGGCTATGCTGCTTCCAATAAGCCAGAGGGCTGAGCGTACAGCCAGGTCCAGCGCACAGAAACCATCCCTGCACGGTTTTCTGAGGAAACATCTGTTCCACATCCTGATACGCTTTCTTCCAGGCTTCTTGTGTAAACGCTACCCGCTCTCCTTCTTCAGTCACTGAGTCCATTTCCAGGGCTCCGTCTACAAATACGTAAGGAGTATCCTCATGTGTCTCCCTGCTTCCAAGCAGAAGCCCTACACGCAGATCAGCCCCCTTGACCGGTTGGAGGCGTTTCAGATAAGTCTTTACATAATCTTCCAAATATAATTTTAACACCTTGTCCCGTTCCCCGATCTGCCGGATATTCTTCGGCAGCTTCGGGAATGGTTCATATAATTCTCCCATAGAATCACCCCGCTGTTTTTTATACGGTCACGCCTCACGGCCCGACACCTTGATCACAGCAAGCATACCAGATTCCAGGTGCAAAGTTTGTCATATTATGGCAGCGTTTTCCCAAAATTGTTCGACAAGAAATATGCTTTCACAGATACAGTCCGCCATCTTCATTACCATAGACAAGCGGACGCTTTGAAGCATAATGGGATCCCGGTTTCCCACGCCTCCTACAATACCTGTTATGGCAATATCCCCTACTGCCTCCAGCTCCTTGGACACCCCCAACCCAGGCTGAAGGGCTCCCCGGCCTAATGTGGCATACCCCACATGCTCCAGCTTTCCCACAGATGCATCGATGGCCACTACCAGATAATCAGGATAATGGATTCTGATATGGTTCAGATAAGTATCCAGATTCATAGCATGGACCGGCTTATCCAAGGTACCAATGACTGCCGCTCCCCGAAGCCTGCGGTTTCTCAGCATATGTCCCACCAAAGGCCCCAGGCTGTCGCCTGTAGACCGGTCTGTGCCAATACACAAAAACATGATCCCTGTCTTTCCCTTAGCCTCCAGCTCTTCCCGGATCAGCTTGGCTAAATGCCTGGCAAAACGCTCTGCCTGGAAATCCTCCGCTGTATTATAATACGAGATGTCCTCCCGCTTTTGAATATTCAATGTCTTCCATAATTTCATAACTGTGCTATCCACCCAAACTAAGATGATCGCCTGTTAAACAAGCTGTTTTCTATAGTATAGGACAGAGATTTTGAAATTATGCATACTCTGCCATCCAAAAAGGCTGCTGTAAATGAATACGACACTCATTTTACAGCAGCCTCATCTCTTGAACAAAGCCCCGTGGATCTGTTTGGCAAGCCACGGTTATCTTTTTCTATTTTTCCTATCCAAAGAGCTTTTCCTTATAAATTCCTGACCGGATCAATCCCTGGATCGCCTCTGTCACCGCTTTTTTATCTTCCTTATAGGTCACGCCAAACCATTTATCCGGCGTGTCAAGAACTGTCACCCTGGCTTTCCCTTCCTGAACCAGATCATCAATGATCTTTGGAAGGAGATACTCCGATTTCACATCTCCTTCCTTCAGCTGACGAAGAAATTCCGGAAATCTTGCTTCCAGCTCTCCGATAAAGGAAGACGGAAGTCCCCACATGTTCATGGAAACCGGCTGAGACGGCTCTACCTGCACTGGATTTCCCTCCTCGTCCTCCCCATGAAGGCCATCCTCCCTCATTTGGATATTATAAGTTTCCCGCACATTAGAAAGGAAGCCATTTTCATCTACCTGACATACCCCCCTGGTAACGGTTCCATTATCGCTGAGGGTATTGGACAGAACGAAACCGCCCATGCAGATGTCATACACTTCCGACTGAGGATCCATCCGGTTGACCATATAGTCATGGATCCGGCGAAATCCTTCCCGGCCATAGTAATCATCTGCATTGATCACCAGAAACGGGCCGTCCACCAGCCCCTTTACCGCCAACACTGCCTGACCAGTTCCCCAAGGCTTTGCGCGTCCTGGTGTCAGCTCATATCCCTCTGGGAGATCCTCCAGTTCCTGGTAAGCATACTCCACTGGTATCAGCTTTTCGATCCGTTCTCCTATGATCTCTTTAAAGTCCTTCTCTAAATCCTTTCTGATAATAAATACGACTTTGTTAAATCCAGCTTCTATGGCATCGTGGATGGAATAATCCATGATAATCTCCCCACATGGCCCCACAGGCTCCAGCTGCTTGATACCGCCTCCGAAACGGCTGCCGATCCCTGCTGCCATGATCACCAGTGCAGTGTCCTTCATACGATTTTCTCCTTCTTTCTGTAAACTGTTAGAACTGGCTTCACTATAGCACATCTTCTATAAAAAGGCAACGAACTGTTCTGTCAGCTGCTCCAGCACTCTCCTGCAGCGGCATACATCCTCGTAAGGAACATACTCATTGGGCTTATGGGCCAGTTCCAGGCTCCCAGGGCCATAGGACATACAGTTATGGTTTCCCAGGATCCCGGCAATGACAGCCGTGTCTGTATAACCGTTAAAGGGGCTTACCTCTGCTTCCTTCCCTGTCACCTGAAAACAGGCTGCTTTCAGGGCAGACAGAAGGGGGGAATCCTCGTCCTTTTCCACATAAGGACGGTCTCCTGTGATCTTAAAGCTTCCAGTCACCCCAGGAACCTCCGCCTGAGCCCTTCGGATCCCCTCCTCCACAATGCTTCTGGCAGCTGCTGTATCAGTGGGCGGAACCAGGCGCATATCGATCCAAACCTTGCATTGATCCGGAACCACATAAGGACGGTATCCTCCTGTGATCTGTCCAAAAGTAACCGTAGATATACCCAGATCCTCATGGGAAGGACAGCCAGCAATGGCTTTTCGTATAAAATGTACCGCCTCCGCCATAGCTGCAATGGCATCCGCCCCCTTCCAGGGATTGCTGGCATGGGCTGTCACGCCCTGGATCGTCAGTTCAAACCAGGTACGCCCCTTGTGAGACGGCTGGATCCTTCCATCTGTAGGCTCTGTGTCTAAGATCCAGTCCTCCGGGCCTACCCAGCCATCCCGGATCGCTGTCTCTACCCCTCTCATAAAGTCTTCCTCGTCCACCGTTCCGATCCAGACAATGGGGCGGCAAGGAAGCTCTCCACGCTTATCTGCCTTTTCCATAGCCGACGCAAAGGCAGACAGAGCGCAGGCCAAACCGGATTTCATATCACAGGCTCCCCGCCCATAAAGCCGGCCCTCCTTCACTACAGCGCCTAAGGCAGGCGTATCCTCATTCCATCCCTCCCCCAGCATCACCGTATCCATATGGCATATATAAACCAATGCCGGCCCCGGGTTCCTCCCCGGAATGCGGGCCATCAGATTATATCGCCCCGGAAGGGCTTCCCGCCGGCGCAGCTCAATACAGTCCTTCCATCGCCCTCCCTTTTCACCGATCTGATCCTCCAGCCAGTTCCAGATCCACCTCTCGATTTCTCCCTCATAAGCTCCCGGATCAGAGCTGTCAATCTGCACCAGGCATTTCGCCAGTTCCCATGTCTCCCTGTCCCGCTGCTGCTCCTGACTGTTTTCACAGCTGTTTCCAGCCTGTTTTTTGCAGCTGCTTTCAGCCTCTCTTTTGCAGCTGTCTGCCCATCCTATTCTCTTTTCTTCCATAATCCCTCTCCTTTTTCCCGTTCTTATATATCTGCTTCTGCGGCTTCCGGCCACAGTCCTCCCCTTCGGTTGGAAAACAGTCCGGCGTTTCATTCCCGCCTCCTTATTTTCCTATTATACGCCAGAAAACTAGAGACATCAACGGAACTGAAGTTTCCATTTGCCCCATTCACAGTACTGCCAACCACAGCTTTTAGATTGTGATAATATCAGCAAAAAAGGTGATTGCACTTGTAGTTGTTTATGCCTATTATATGTATGGATATAAATGTTCGCGAATAATAACCGCAAAAGGGGGTTCATGTTCCCATCTGGGAAACAGAGATTATGAAAGAAATAAAAAGTCCATTTTGGCGCACAGCCGCTGAATACGGCATCATTACAGTCAGCATCTGGATCATGGTAGTGGGGATCTACTTCTTTAAGTTCCCGAATCACTTTGCTTTTGGAGGCGTCACTGGTTTTTCCACCATTGTCAGCGAGCTCACCTCATGGTCAGCCGGTGATTTTACATTTATTGCCAACACCCTCTTACTGGTGCTGGGCTTTTTATTCCTGGGAAAAGGATTTGGGCTGAAAACCGTATATGCCAGCATGGTCACCTCTGTGAGCCTGTCCCTGCTGGAGCGTATGTATCCTTTGGCTGCCCCCCTGACTACAGAGCCTGTTCTGGAGCTTCTCTTTGCCATCTTTCTTCCGGCCTTGGGAAGTGCGATCCTGTTCCATATCGGGGCTTCCAGCGGCGGCACAGACATTCTGGCCATGATCCTGAAAAAATATACCAATTTTAACATCGGAACCGTACTCATGCTGGTAGATGCAGCGGCCGTGGTCTCCTCCTTCTTCATTTTCGGGCCGGAGACAGGGCTGTTTTCCACCATCGGACTGGCTGCCAAATCTCTGGTAATCGACGATGTGATCGCCAACTTAAACCTGTGTAAATGTTTTAATATCATCTGTGATGACCCAGATCCTATCTGCGACTATATTATCAACACCCTTCACCGCAGCGCTACTGTATATCACGCCCAGGGAGCCTTCAGCCATCACGAAAAAACAGTTATCATGACCACCATGAAACGGAGTCAGGCCTTAAAGCTCCGCAGTTATATCCGCTCCATTGAGCCCACCGCCTTTATGCTGATCTCCAATTCCAGCGAGATCATCGGAAAGGGATTTCTGGCCGGATAAGCGGCGCATACTGGGGATAACCCTTTTCTTACCTCCCTCCTTACAGCTCCTCTGTCCCATCCTTGCCGGAGCCAAACTGGAGGGATACCTGCTCTAAGTCTGCCTGGATCTGGATCCTCTGGGGACAGACCTGTTCACATTTTCCGCACTTCCGGCACAGATCTGCGGAAGCCTTTTCCTTCTTTTTGTCCTGATATGCTTTTTCTGCCTTCTCTTCATTCCCATACATCGCGTGTTCATTCCAAATGGCAAAATTTCCCGGTATATCCACCCCAAATGGACAGGGCATACAGTACCGGCAGGAGGTACATCCATTTTTCAGCCTGGAACGCAGCACCTTTGAAACACGCTCCACTGCCTGTTCCTCTGTTTCTGACAGGCAAGTGAAATCGGAACAAGTCTTTAAGTTTTCTTCCACCTGCTCCAGCGAGGACATCCCGCTTAAAATCACCTTCACATCCGGCTGGCTTCCCACCCACCGGATCGCCCAGGAAGACGGCGATGACTCAGGATCCTGTTCCTTAAATACCGCCTCAGCCTCCTCAGGCAGCGCTGCCAGGGTTCCTCCCTTTACCGGCTCCATGATAACCAGGGGAATCCCCATTTTCTCTGCCAGGCTTCGCCCGCAGTCTCCTGCCTGAATGTCACGATCCATGTAATTATACTGGATCTGGCAGAAATCCCACTGCCTATAGGTGAGGATCTCTCGGAATACCTCATAGCTGTCATGGAAAGAAAATCCCAGATGGCGTATTTTTCCCTCCTTTTTCAGCTTTTCAGCCCAAGGGATCAGCCCGATCCTCACAAGCTTGTCAAACCGCTCCTGATTGAGGGCATGGAAAAGATAATAGTCCACATACTTTACATGAAGCCGCTCCAGCTGCTCATGAAAAATGCGCTCCGCATCCTCCGGCGTCTCCACCAGCCACACCGGAAGCTTTGTGGCTAAGAAAAACTGATTTCTAGGATATTTTGCCAGGATCCTTCCTAAAAAAGGCTCACTGTCCCCATTGTGATAGGGGTAAGCGGTGTCAATGTAGTTGACTCCTGCATCCATAGCCTGCCGGATCATCGCCTCCGCCTGGTTTTCATCAATCTTCCCCTCCGAATCCTTCGGGAAACGCATACAGCCAAATCCCAGCATGGAAACGCGATCCTCTCCATCTCTAAATCTCATGGTATTATATCTCATATGAACTCCTCCTTAAAATTTTCTCTCTTTGCTTCTATTTTCCTATTCTTCCTAAAATCCCAACCTGCTGAAAGGCAAAATACAGCGCCGGATCAAAACGAAATGCTCCCTAATGCCTCAAGAAGCCCAAACATATAATCCGAATACCGCTCCGCCGCCTCGATCACCACCACATCCGGTTTTTCCTGCTGTACCCAAGCGGCACAGTCCTCCGTCCGGTAGTCCAGCATAGTCACATCAGGATAATTCTTAGCGAAATATTCTGCCATATGTACCCCGAAGGAATCCCGGCATACAAGGAGCTTTTCTGCTTTTTTTGAAGCGCTGGAACGGTAATGGGTAACGGTCTCTCTTTCATTCTGGTAATCTAATTCGACCATTACCTCCTCCTTGTAGCCTCCCGGCTTCAGAAAGGGGTCGTCGTCATAATACTTCTGCAGGTTCAGCATTGTTGCCAGATCCCCGCTGAAGGTTCCGTGATCTTCCACCTTAATCCCCTCATAAGACCAGGGGCCAAATTCCTCCCCGTCAATCTTTGCCATGATCATCTGAGAGGCCAAAAAAGCTCCCAGGTCATTCCAATGGGTATCATACTTGCGGTAAATCTGATGCCAGGAAGTCTTTGCCTCCAAAAATTCCTCCAATGGATAATACATGGAGCAGTCTGTATGCTCTTTTACATATGTATACAGCAGATCTGCCTTTGACCGTTCATTTACCACCTTCACCGACGAAGGCATATATTCCCGGTACACCTGTTCCTTATTGGGAACCATATAAAGGATCAGCTGGATCCCCTGTTTTGCCAGGTGATCCTCCGCCTGCTTTAACAGGGAGGCAAACCGCTCCATCTCCTCTTTACTGTACTGGTTCGTCCCCTGATAATCCGCAATGCTGTCCTCCTTCTCATTTTTAAGCTTGTAAAAAAGCCAGCCTTCCTTTCCCACCAGCACCGCATCCGACGTGACCTCGCCAAATACATAAATATCTGAAAGCTTTCCAAAAGCCACAATAGGATTTTTAAAAGCCAGATGATCATTAAAATACGCCTCATACTGACCTGGAAAGGCCTTTAACTGCCCTGCCAAAGGCATCGAGAAATCCAGGGACGGCCTCTCCTGGTACACCCGGTTTTCATAATTTTCCGTATCCACATAATCTTTAAGAAACGGGAATAACAGGCGCGGGAGGATCAGCATTCCCAGAAACATTCCTCCAAATATATATGCTTTTGTACGTTCTTTCACCTGCATCCTCCTTTAAAACCGAAAATAGATAAAGGGATTATAAGCGCTTCCTACCGCTATGGCAACAGAATAGGCGAAAAGAAGCAGCAGCCCCATACATTCCGCCAGACAGATGGGCCTCTCCTCCTGCATATGCCTGCGAAATCCCGGAAGCACTGCCTGAAGCGGCCCGCAGAGCAAAACTCCTATGATCAGCAAAGCCGTTGTCTTATTGCTTATGTACATAGACAGGCTGTAAATTCCCGGTTTCCATAAAAACATCTGCCGAAGCAGCAAAAGCCCTCTGGTGAGGGAATCTGCCCGAAACAGCGTCCATCCGGTCACAGTCACGAAAAACATATAAACCCAGCTCACCACGCTGGGAAGCCGGTCCAGATTCTTTCGCAGAAATAAACGCTCTGCCACTTGAAGACAGCCGTAGTATAACCCCCATACGATAAAGGACAGGCCTGCCCCATGCCAGAAGCCGGTACACAAAAATACGATCATCAGATTGCGGCAGGTGATGAAGGTTCCTTTCCTGCTTCCCCCTAAAGGAATATATAAGTAGTCCCGAAACCAGCCAGAAAGGGAAATATGCCATCTGCGCCAGAAATCCCCCACATTTTTTGCAAGATAAGGATAGTTGAAATTTTCTGTCAGCCGAAAGCCCAGCATTTTCCCCAATCCTACCGCCATGTCTGAATAGCCGGAAAAGTCAAAATAAATCTGAAGGGCATACAGGATACCCGCATACCAGCCTAAAGCCCCGCTGATCTGATCCATAGGATTTGCTAAAACCCGATCCACCACACTGCCAAATTGATTTGCGAGGATCAATTTTTTACTAAGGCCGTAAATAAACCGTCTGGCTCCCATGGCAAAGCGCTCCGGCGTTACCTTCCGGTTTGCGATGTCCTCCTGAAAGCCCCCATACCGCTCAATGGGCCCCTGGATCATCTTTGGGAAAAAGGAAAGATACAGCCCCAAATTTAAAAAATTCCTCTCCGCTGCTATGGGTCCCCTG
>ENA-UONU01002469-UONU01002469.1-human-gut-metagenome-genome-assembly--contig:-CS51-NODE-2469-length-10730-cov-26.098454_pt1 | contig 10730 bp, 3 predicted proteins | sample MGYA00242462_ERZ724009 | MGnify/ENA metagenome assembly ERZ724009 | reverse complement strand
GAGCCGTGTAGCGGATGCCGATATGGGGCACCAACTTCACAGCGCCGACTTCCGCAAGGACTTCGGTACGCAGGCCGATCGTGAAGGCGTCGGTATCCTGGCTGAACTTCCAGGCCTGGCCGTAACCATTGGCGGTCACGTCGTTGGAAGCCGTCAGATAACCGATGTCAGCGGACACACCGAGAACGTCAGCAAAGGTCTTGCTGGCGTAGACGGAGAAGCCCACGAGGTCGGAGTCGGTGCTCGCCTTAACCGTGGAGTTCTTGTTGTCCGTGTCAGCCGTACCGATCGTCAGAGCGGCGCCCAAAACAGCGTTGCAGGCGAACTGGTAGTCAACACCGAGAACACCGGAGTAGATGTCGCTTTCGTAGCCCGCGCCGTCAAAGAGCGACTTGGCTTCGAACATACCGCCGTTGGCAGCAGCCCAAACGTTCACACCGGCAGCACGCTGCGTGAGCAGAGAGACACGGTCAGCAACCGTTTCGCCCATCTGGTTCACAGCGTCCATCGTCATCGTCTGAACGCCTGTGGTGGCGCCGAGAGAGGCAACGTCCTTAGCGGCAGCCTGGAAGGCAGCAACGCTCGCGTGATTAGCACCCGTATACAGCCAGTTGTTGAAGGCAACAGACGAAGACGTACCGTTGTTGAGCTTGCCCTTGAACATTTCGTAGGCGGCATCAATACCCGGCAGATCGCCGAATACGTCCTTCACAGCGGCCTTGTCCTTCATGGCAACCGTGATGGATTCAACCTTGGTCGTCTTATCCTGAACCAAGGAAGCAGACATCAGAATGTCGCCGGTAAACTCGGCGTCCTTCAGCTCTTTTGCAATATTCTGGGCCGAAGTACCCTTCAAGGTGCCGAGAACAACCTTGTCGCCATTACCAATATTGGACAGTGCAAGTGTTGCACCTGCTTCAAAGGTGACGTCCTTAGAGAAGACCTTCGTTGCACCCGTGGTATCCACCTTTGTCCCGTCGACAATCAACATCGACTCTTTAGCAAAAGTGACATTCTGGCTGGCATCAGCCGTGGTCATCTTGTTGCCTGCATAAAGCGCACCATCAAAGGAAACATGCTTCTTAGCAGCGGCATCGTAGGTCGACACGACAACAGCGGAGGCAACAACATCAGCGTCCTTGTTGAGAATCGTGCCGTCAGCCTGCAGAACGCGTTCACCCAGCGTGTAGCCGGTGGCAGCAAACGCCTTCACAGCGTCTTCAGTCGTTGCACCCGCACCGATACCGACAACAGAGCCCTGCAGCACCTGAACGCTGGCATTCGTGGTCGCGGCACTATTGACAACGCCGGTCGTAGCCTTATCCAAAGCCAGGGTATGCGTCTTGGGATCAAAGGCCGGGTCAAACTTCACCACGCCCTTCATCAAGTTATTGATCGTTGCATGTCCGCCGACAGCTGCCGTCGACAACCCCACACTCAACGTATTGTCTGCGGTGGTGAGGTCCAGTACACCGAACGTGGCAGTACCGAGAACATTGCTCGGTGTGACCAACGTGGTCTTACAGGCAGCCGTATAAACACCGGTTGCAGCAACATTCAGGGCGTGAGCATTGACCCAGGCATCAGCTTCAACCTTGTTCTGCGTGACCTTACCCATGGTCATCGCGCCGTCAACGTTCAGCGTTGCATTGCCGCTAATATTGCCGTTAACCAACAGAGCAGCACCATCAGCAACGTTAACTGCGCCGCTGGCTGCAGCGTTGATCGCAACAATCTTGTCGGCTTCGAGAGCTGCTGTCGAATCAGCAGTAACCGTCAGATCACCCGCCTTGACATTGAGTTCTGCACCCTCTGCAGTCAGCTTAACAGCCGACAGTTTGGCACCGGTACCAGTGGTAGATAGACGACCACCAGTAGAAATCTCAACTGTCTCATCCTTGGTCGTTTTTACGCCATTGGTCTCGCTCGTAAAGGTCACGAGACTGCCGTTGTTGTTCAACGTCAGATCGCCAGTCACGGTGTAACCGCCGCTTGCACCCAATTCAATCGCCTGATATTCACCAGCGAGTTTGTCGGCCTTGGCAATGCCTGTTGTAACGTGCGACTTGGTGTCATTGGAAATCAACCCAGCGTAGGCTGTGGCCTTTTCGCGGCTGATCTTTCCATTCGATCCTACGAGCCCATCAACAGTCAGAGCACCAACATCAAGCAAGCCTGTGTAGGAGGCACCCAGTGTAGTACCGAACTTCTGAGCAATATCATTGATACTCTCTCCGCTAACGGTACCTTCAGCACCTGTAAGAACAACCTTACCAGCATTGGACGCGATACCGTTAAAGTGAGCCTCTTCCCGACCTTCAACCTTAGTCGTCCACCACTTAACAGACTTGTCGGTATTGATCGTCAGACCAACGGCCGTCTTCGTGGTCGTCAGCGTGCCGCCTTCTACTACCGTGAAGTGTTCCTTATTGGTGCCATCAGTCACGAGCTTGTCGGTAACGGTCAGATCACCGCCGACAGTCACAGTGCCCTTCGTCTGATCAAGGGTACCGATCGTGGAAGCAGACTTAGCCAGGAGAATCAGGGAACCAGCGTCACCGAACGACACGGAACCGAAATTCTGTGTGGTGTTGTTGAGCGTTGTCGCGCCGCCGAGAGTTACCTTAAGAGCATTCTCTTCAACGCCCGTGACGGCAAGCTTAGCGCCGTTAGTAAGGGTAAGGGCACCGGACAGCGAAAGGAGATCATTCGGCGTCGTGGCCTTGCTATCAACCTTAGAGTTGTAGCCGGTAATGATGAGAGCAGAACCCTCACCCGTGGCATTAACAGCAGACAACTGAGCCCATGCACCGGTTGCAGGAGTATTCGCAGCAGTATCCTTCAAAGCTGTCGTAAACGTTGCGCCGTCAGAAAGGGTCAGTGTACCCGTCAGAGTTGCCATGCCTTCATTGACGAAGTTGGCGCCGCTCACGTTAACCACGGCTGCATCGAAGTTTTTAACAACCACCTCACCATTGAGCTTCTTTTGGTTGGTGAAGTCACCCTTGATATTCAGCGCACCGGTGGCAGACAGCGTGCCGGCGTTCACGGATTTGCCAGTGATATCCGTAGCGCTGCCCAGTGTCAGAGTACCGTTGTTCGTCACGGTACCAAAAACTGCACCGGAACTCGCAACGTCTGTAGTGACAGAGCCATTTGCAGCAACAGTCAGCGTATCAGCCTTCAGCGAGCCCTTAGTCAGAGTCACTCTACCGAAATCCTGAACATCAAGGCTTTCGGCAGCAACCGTATACTTCGTGGCTTCCCCAGCACCTGCGGCTGCGGGATTAGCAGAATTGATGACAAGTTCACCGAAGTTGCTCTTCGTGTTGCTCACGCCCTTAACCGTGACGGTCTTGGCCGTCAGAGTTCCACCGCTCGCAGCCGAACCATCGGTAGTGCCGTCAGCGATCGTGAGCGTGGCTCCCTGAGTTTGAGCCCCCGTCACAGTGATATCGGTGGCCGTGAACTTACCGGTGTTGTCAATCGTCAGGGCAGACGCGGCATTTCCCGTGACGCCAACACTGACCGTGTCATAGGTCACTGCACCGGCGTTGGTGATCTTATTGCCCGCACCGGCAGCCGTGACGGCTTTACCGGTCAGAACACCGTCAGCCTTCACATCGACAGAGGCGGCAGTGCTCTTACCCTTGAGAACCAGGTTGTCAACAGCAGCCGTTGTCTTTTCAGTACGGGCGGTGCTATTACCAACAGCAAGAACACCGGCCCCTTCAAAGGTCATCGTGCCGACCTTGGTGGTAGCCTGAGTCTCGACAGCGAGACCCTTGCCGTACACAGTGACGGTATCAGCCGTCAGAGCGCTGTCCTTATCGGCAACTTTCACAGCACCGATAAATTTTTCAGTAAATTTGACGTCCTTGATCGTATTAGCATCAGAATCGGCTACAATCAGGACATTCTTACCGGTGAAAACAGAACCGATCGTGGCGACACTGTTAGCATCTGATCCAGTCACGTTAACGGTAAGCGTACCGGCCTGCGTGGTGTAGTCGGAATTCAGAGCGACAGAAGCACCGGCAAGTTCAAGTGCGCCTTCGTTCGTGATCGCGACATCAGCGAGCGTCAGAACCTTGTCAGACTTAATTTGGGCATTTGCACCGGCAGCAACAACGACCTTGGTCTGCTGTGCTGATGTAGCAAACTGACCTGTACCCTGTGCCGTTCCCAGAACCAGATCATTAGTGGAAGTCAGGGCAGACGTACCCTTGACAGTCTCTGCCGTCTTGGTGCCGGTATTGGCATTGAATTTCAGCGTAACGCCACCGATAGCCTTCGTCCCCGTATAAGCGTACCTGGCATCATTGGCATTGCCTGTCGCACCGCTGTCATTGGCCGTAAAGTTGATTGTACCGGCTTCGAGGCGATCACCCGTAGTAGATTCAGACGACTTATCCGTGGCAATGATGTCGAGCGTACCGTTGCCAACCATCTGCAGCTTCGTGCTCGTGCCATAAGTCTGATTGGTTCCGTCAAGCTTATTGGCAGTGGTCTTATCCGTCGCAGACGTATAAACCTCAGTAAACACATTATTCGGGGTTGCTGTTGCAGCAGTACCCGTACCCTCGATCTTGTGGGTAATGACAGCCGAAGAGCCATCACCAATAAAGGCTTCGGTAGCCGGTGTGGCAGCAGCAACCATTGCACCGCCGGCGAGCATCGCAGCAGCGGCCGCAGCAATCACCGTCTTTGTGCCCTTGGCCTGAACGGAAGAAGTCGCTTCATTGACGACCATCAGCGCGGAACGCGCCTTGGAGAAGACGACCTTAAAAGATTTGTTCATTTACAAAACTCCGAAAATTTTCGTTTTTCTGCATGCATCTTTCGGACGCAGTGCACCCCCGCCTATCGAGGCGGTACACCCGCAGAATAAGAATTTCCGAGTTTGTCTACCAGGGGGGGTATTCCCCTATAAAAAACAGCCGATTTCGGAGGAAATTTTCGGATTCTGTTGTTTATTTGCAACAGAAGGCCGGTTCTCAACACCGTTTTCAGTAGGTGCCCGGTTGGAGTTTTATCGGGAGAAAAAGCTAAAAAAACTGTCAACGGAAAGATAAACGTCAGTTTTATGGACGTACGGGACAAGGCAGAAAGAAAAACGACCAATCAAAACGGGCTTCTGCCGCAGCAAACAACTCTGGTTCAAAGCTTCCGCCTGCTGCTGCAAAGGCATGTCATCCGTCGCCTTTTTCCTGAATTGCAACTCTCACCTGAGATTTTCAAAATTTAATCTTCCGTCTTCTCAGCGCCCTGTCCCCTCACCCACTTCCGGCAGGTTGACACCGGCACCTGCGTCATCTCGCTGATCTTCCGCCAGGACAGGCCTTCAGCCCGCAGGTCAACAACCTTGCTGCGCAGTTCCTCGCAATAGCGCAGCTGATTGGCCGCAATCTGCACTCTGAAGCGCCCCGCCCGGTACTCCCGGTTCCAGTCCCGGACCGTATAGGGAGAAAGCTCCAGAATCGAAGCGACCTTCGTGTAGCCGTAGCCGTGCTTAAACAAATCCACCGCCCAGCGGCGTTTGTTCTCTGACGCGTAAAAATCCGGCTTATGACGGACCGGAGCGCCCTCTTCTTTGCCCGCAGTTTCTGTCATCGTCATTTTTCACCGCAAAAAGTGTCAGGTAAAAAAGACCCCGCTTCCTGATTGAGGGAACGGGGCTTGAATGTGCCTGACATGGAGTTTTGATGTTCCCTTCTCCCGTCTTTTAAAGGAGTGGGAAGCAATAACCGGCTCAAGCAAAACCGGATGTTTCCGCCGGAGCGCCGGTGCAAGCCGACCCCGGGGAAACACAACACAACTTATGACCGGCACCGCCATGGCAGAGACTGCTTTAGGCGGCGCCGGCTCAGCTGCTTTACGCAGCTGAGTTTCAAAGCACCCTTTCGATTAGAACGCGTAGCGGACGTTGACGTTGAACGTGTTGTTCATACGGTCGTCGCTGCCGACACCGAGCTTGTAGTTGAGACCAAAGCCCCAGGCTCCGTTGGTGGCGTTAACACCGAGCGTTGCCTGAACCGGGTTGGAGTCAATCACACGGACCGCGAGGTCGTCAGTGGCGTTCACACCGGTGATGCCGAGTTTGAGGTCAGCATCCTTGTCGCCGAAGGTCGGGACAACCGAGAGATCGAACTTCGGAGCAACCGTCCAGTCGCCCGTCTGGAAGTCACCGGAGACGGTGACACCAACCGGCATCTGGAAGACGTTCTGATCGTCGATTTCGGTCTTGTAACCGGCTTCAAAGCCGTCGGTCGACAGAGCCGTGTAGCGGATGCCGATATGGGGCACCAACTTCACAGCGCCGACTTCCGCGAGGACTTCAGTGCGCAGGCCGATCGTGAAGGCATCGGTATCCTGGCTGAACTTCCAGCTCTGGCCGTAACCATTGGCGGTCACGTCGTTGGAAGCCGTGAGGTAACCGATGTCAGCGGACACACCAATCACGTCAGCAAAGGTCTTGCTGGCGTAGACGGAGAAGCCCACGAGGTCAGAGTCGGTGCTCGCCTTAACCGTGGAGTTCTTGTTGTCCGTGTCAGCCGTACCGATCGTCAGAGCGGCGCCCAAAACAGCGTTGCAGGCGAACTGGTAGTCAACACCGAGAACACCGGAGTAGATGTCGCTTTCGTAGCCTGCGCCGTCAAAGAGCGACTTGGCTTCGAACATACCGCCGTTGGCGGCAGCCCAGACGTTCACACCGGCAGCACGCTGGGTGAGGAGCGACACACGGTCTGCAACCGTTTCGCCCATCTGGTTCACAGCGTCCATCGTCATCGTCTGAACACCGGTCGTGGCGCCGAGGCTTGCGACGTCCTTAGCGGCCGTCTGCAGAGCAACGAAGTTGCCTTCTTTCGTACCATCGTTCATCGGAGACGTGGTCGAGGTGTAGAGCCACTTGTTGAACTGAGCAGAGCTCGAGTTGTTGTCAACGCCTTCAGCGAACATGCCGTAGGCAGCGCCGAGGCCTGCAACAACCCCCATCTTGGCGAGCTCTGCACGGTCAACCATGCTCATCTGATAAACAGACGTTTCGTTACCCGCAGCATCCTTCACTGCTTCGAAGTTCATCAGCAGGTCACCAGCGAACACAATGTTAGCGTTACCGGAGATGGTTCTGGTCGCAGTCGTCAGATTCAGCTTGTCACCATTCTTGAGGTTGCTCAGATAGACCGTGGCACCGTCATCAATGTTGATCGAGTTACTGAACACTGCGATTGCGCCTGACTTATCAAAACCGGAGGCATCGATGATAGCGAGCGTATCCTTCTTGACATCAAGCCCGTGCGTAATCGACGTGATAGCCGCACCACGGCCGGCAGCCTGCGTAGCACCGGAGACGAGCACCTTACCGCCAACCGTCGTACCGTTGTAATCGGTCACACCGGCAGTCACGGTCGGTTCAGCCGTCACATAAGCCACTGCGTTCACGACACCAACAGAGCCCTTTGTGACTTCACCGAGCTTCAGACCGGTCTGAGCCAAAGCAGCCTGAGCCTTCGTGATGTCGGTCGTACCGACGGCCACGATGGAATTACGGCCGGCTTCGACATTAGCCGTACTGTCAAGCGTCTTCACTGCAACCTGGGCAGCTTCCATACCGTTGTTCCAGGCAGGATCAGCAAAAACCGTTGCATTCTTCAGCGTCCCGACAGTCAAAACACCAGTCGAATTGTCGCTGCCGACATTGATCGTGCGATCGTTAGCAGACAACACGCCCTTCACATTCATCGTGCCATCGACATCAGCCAAAGCGCCGGCGCCAGATTCGAGGGTTACATCGTGCAGAACGTTGAGCACACCGCCCTGTTCAACCGTAAGGTTAGTAGCGGTCACCGTGTACTTTTGAGCAGACTGAGCAGGCGTCGAGCCAAAAGCAGGAACCGCAGCCTTTTCATTGACCGTAAGAGCTCCGGTCACCGTGAGATCGGCAACATTGACGTTACCCTTGGCTTCCAGAGATCCGCTCTCAACAACAAAGCTACCGGACGTGCCAGTGACACCACCAACAACTGCATTCTGGCCTGTTGTCACAAAGGAAGAGCCACTATTGACAGAAACATCGGCAAGCTTACCGTCCTTGTCAACAACGAGGTTGCCGGAGTTGTTCAGATAAACCTGCTTGGCATCAGCCACAGTAAACGAGGCGGTGCCACTAGCCAGCTTAACCGCACCGAAACTGCCGTTCAGCATATTGGCAGCGGAAACATCGGTCACCGTCGTGTTCTTGAACTGATCAAGATGCATACCGTCAAGTGTCGCAGCACCGGAAGCCGTCAGCGTATTGGCTGTAGAGTCATACCCCGACACAGTCTTGGCATCGACTGCAAGCTTGCCGAAGTCAATGAAGCCGGTATTGGTCTTGACAATCGCTTCCTTAATCTTGGTCAGCGTGGCAACATTCACCGTCATGCCGTCAAGTCCGGTCACCAGCACGCGGCCGGCGTTCTCTACGCCCTTAAAGGTATCAGCCACCGCGGCACTGTCACCGCTCGTTGCAACGGTCAGACCGATGGCGGTCTTGGTCAGAGCAAGCGTACCATCTTTGCCAACGTGAACATTGGCAGTGTTACTGTTAACCTTCGTCGTGAGCTTGGTGTCAACGTTCAGCGTACCGCCGTTCACATTCACGGAACCTGCACCAACAGCATCTAAAGTACCAACGGTGTAGGTGCCTTCGTAGCCCTCTTCAAGTGCCAGAGAAGAGTCATTGCCCAGACTCTGTCCCTTCGGACAGAAGGTAATCTGAGAAGCCTTATAGTCACGTGCCCCCTTGACGAAAACTGTAGCGGCAACAGTAGCTTGGGCATCATCAGGCTTGCCATTGGACGAACCAAGCTGCACGTTGCCCGTGAATTCCTGGCCGTTTAACGTCACCAGGCCGCCGTCCAGAGTCATCTCACCGGCGAGCACCAGCTGATCCTTCGGATCGGTTTTTTTACCCGAAACGCTGGAATTGAGTTCAGTCAGATTGAACGTACCCTTCACCGTAGTCTTGGCAACAGCATAGGAGTCCGTAATCTTGGTATTCAGAACACCGCCTTCTTCAACCGTCAGACTGTTGGCACCGATGTAACCGTTAACAGTCTTACCGTCAACCGTACCGTAGTTGGTGAACGTACCGGCAACGATAACATCACCCGTATTAGCAGCCGTCTTGTTACTTTCAGTCTTGGCACTTCCGGAAATAAATCCGGTGTTCACGAAATCAGCACCCTTGGCAACGGTCAGAGAGCCAGCTTTGGTGCCTGCACCCTGAGAAGTAGTAGTGCCCGCAATCGAGATCGTGCCGCTGTTTACAGAACCGGTACCGGTCACGTTGAAGAAAGCGCCCGAGGCGACATTTGTCGTACCGGCGTTGGCAACCGTATTAACGGCAACGGAACCGCCGTTCACATTGAAGATACCGGCACCAGCACCGTCCTTAACAGCCGCTTCGGTCTTGAGCGTGCCGAGAACCGTAAAGGCACCGGAACCGGTCTTGTCAAAGGTCGTGCCGGCAGCAACCGTCACATCCTTCTTCACTTCAGCAACGGCGCCCGAGGCCACAGCCACCTCACCGTAACCGGTCGTCTTCAGAGAACCGCTTGCGAGCCCTTCAGTCGAAGATTTCTGATACTTATCCTTGTATTCTTTTGTCCCCAGCGTAATGGACTCAACATAAAGCTTGCCGCCATTGTTAACTACCAGCTGAGTACCGACCTGAGTAACGACCTGAGAAGCGGCACCGGACGTCGTGCTGCGGTTGATCGTGAGGGCCCCCATGTTGACAGTGGCGCCGCTCTGAACCGTCAGAACGGACTTAACATTGCCGGGCGTTGCTTCGGAAGCCTTGTCCTTGTCCGCCTTAGCATTAACTTTATTTTGGGTGTCGTTATCGATGGAACCAAAACCGGTGGCCATATTGACCGTACCGCCGTTAACATTGATTTCACCGACAAAACCTTCCAGAGAGCCGTTCAGATTGACCGTGCCTGCACCGCTAATCTCCAGTTTGTTACCGCCGTTGGAGGTCGTAATGGAATCAAGACCTACCGTCTGAGCAGCACCCGTTTCGCCGATCGTAAGGGTGGTGTTGGCAGCTGCACTAAGCGTCAGCGTGGTGTTACCCTGCAGGTGGGCAAAACCGCCCATGTCTTCATAAAGGGCACCGAGAGCCGTAGCGCCGCTCTCACCGGCCGTCTTACCCTGGCCGGCCTTGTTGCCTGCGTAGGTCAGATCGCGCGTTGTCGTCAGCGTCAGAGTAGAACCGCCCGATTGGGCTTTGCTAGTCCATAGGCGAACCGCACCGCCCCAGCCGTCGGCCGAATTGTTCGAGAACTGAGCGTCCCTCAGCGTGAGGCTGGAATTATTCAAAGCCAGAGCACCGGCCTTACCCGAAGACGTGTTGTTGGTAAAGCTTAAATTTACAGCTGAACCATTTGTTACGTCCTTGACAAACAGAGCACCAAAGTCATTATCTGTCTTGCTCGCTTTGTCGCTCGTATAGCTGTTGTAAGCCGTACCATCTTGCAGTGTCGCTGCATCCTTGACGATAGAAGTCGTCGCAGCCACAGCGCCGCCGGCAATCATCGCAGCCGCTGCCGCAGCGATCACCGTCTTCGTGCCCTTGGCCTGAATGGAAGAAGTCGCTTCGTTTACGACCATCAGCGCAGAACGCGCTTTGGAGAAGACGACCTTAAAAGATTTGTTCATTTACAAAACTCCGAAAATTTTCG
>ENA-UONU01002461-UONU01002461.1-human-gut-metagenome-genome-assembly--contig:-CS51-NODE-2461-length-10760-cov-7.412237_pt1 | contig 10760 bp, 8 predicted proteins | sample MGYA00242462_ERZ724009 | MGnify/ENA metagenome assembly ERZ724009 | reverse complement strand
CTCCGGTGGATCGCACTGCGGCGGAATGGAAGATGTCGCTTACGCGACCCGCCGCAGGCGGAGAATCCCGCAAGCGGGATTCTTTTTCATGGCGTTCCACTCTGACTCCGCCTCATCCTGCAGGTTACCATTTCATCTATGAAAAGGAGAAGAAGTTATGGCAGCAAACAAAGAAATTCCCTACAAAATTTATCTGGAAGAGAATGAGATGCCGAAGCAGTGGTACAACGTGAGAGCGGATATGAAGAATAAGCCCGCGCCGCTCCTGAATCCGGCAACCTTAAAGCCCATGACGTTTGACGACCTGCGCGGCGTGTTCTGCGACGAGCTGGTGAAGCAGGAGCTGGACGACACCACCGCCTATATGGATATCCCGGAGGAGATTCAGAAATTCTACAAGATGTACCGTCCTTCTCCGCTGGTCAGGGCTTACTGTCTGGAGGAAAAGCTGCAGACTCCAGCCAAGATTTACTATAAATTTGAGGGCAATAATACCAGCGGAAGCCACAAGCTCAATTCCGCCATCGCCCAGGCCTACTATGCGAAAAAGCAGGGCCTGAAGGGCGTGACCACGGAAACCGGAGCCGGACAGTGGGGAACCGCCCTTTCCATGGCCTGCGCCTATTTTGGCCTGGACTGCCAGGTATATATGGTAAAGGTTTCCTATGAACAGAAGCCCTTCCGCCGTGAGGTGATGCGTACCTACGGGGCGAAGGTGACGCCTTCGCCCTCCGATACCACGGCGGTGGGAAGGAAGATCCTTGCAGAGCATCCCGGAACCGGCGGCAGCCTGGGCTGCGCCATTTCCGAAGCGGTGGAAGCGGCCACCAGCCAGGAGGGCTACCGTTACGTGCTGGGCAGCGTGCTTTCTCAGGTGCTTCTGCATCAGACCGTGATCGGCCTGGAAACCAAGACCGCCATGGATAAGTACGGAATCGTTCCCGACATGATCATCGGCTGTGCGGGCGGCGGTTCCAATCTGGGCGGCCTGATCTCCCCGTTTGTGGGCGAGATGCTCAGAGGGGAAAGAAACTATGAGATCATCGCGGTGGAGCCCGCTTCCTGCCCGAGCCTGACCCGCGGCAAATATGTGTATGATTTCTGTGACACTGGAATGGTCTGCCCGCTGGCAAAGATGTACACCCTGGGCAGCAACTTCATCCCTTCGCCCAACCATGCGGGCGGCCTGCGCTATCATGGCATGAGCTCCATCCTCTCCCAGCTGTATCATGACGGTTATATGACCGCCCGCAGCGTGGAGCAGACCGCGGTATTTGCGGCGGCAGAAGAGTTCGCCAGAGTGGAAGGCATTCTGCCCGCTCCGGAAAGCAGCCATGCAATCCGCGTCGCCATCGACGAGGCGATCAAGTGCAGGGAAACCGGCGAGGAGAAGACGATCCTGTTCGGCCTGACCGGAACCGGCTACTTTGACATGGTGGCTTATGAGAAGTACAACAACGGCCAGATGACCGATTATGTTCCTACCGACGCGGACCTTCAGGCCGGCTTTGACCAGATCCCGAAGTTCCCAGGAAATGAAATCTGAGCCGAATAAAAACAGACAGAAAAAAAGACAGACAAACGGGCAGACAGCCCGGCCGACTGATGTGCAGCGGCCGGGCTGTCTTTTTACGCCCCCTTTGTGTTACAGCGTATACAGGCCTGAGCGTCCTTCCCAAATTGTGCATGCCGGAGATTTGAGAATAAACGCAAACAAAAGTAAATAAAGTTTGTAAATATATAGACAAAAATGAATTTGTGATATAAGATAGAAGAAAAAGAAAGGAGAATGCCGATGGATGACGAAGCGAAAGCCCTGTGGAATTATTCCATAGAAGAGATTACGGCCGGACATGCAGAGGAAGAAGAGACATACCGTTGTGTGTTCTGCGGGAAGAGCTTTGAAAAGGGGAAAATTTTTCAGGAAGAAGGCGGTCTGTATGATGCGTTCGGCGCGGTTCGGGCGCATGTGAAAAAGGTGCATGGAACTCCGGCGGACTGTCTGCTTTCCGGGAATCCGGCAGGTGCGGGCATCTCCGAGGTGCAGAAGCGGCTGCTGGAACTGCTTTCGGAAGGAAAAAACGACCGCCAGATTGCCGCAGAGATGGGAATCACGCCTTCCACGGTACGGAATCACCGGTTCAAGCTGAGGGAGAAGGAGAAGCAGGCGAAGATTTTTCTGGCGCTGATGCGCGCGCTGGAACAAAAGACAAAGGAGGGCATTATGGATACGGATCAGGGAAGGCTGGAAGAAGTGCATCCCGCCGCCGCCATGGTGGATGATCGGTACGGCATTACCCGGCAGGAGCGGGAGAAGGCGCTGAAAACCTACATGAATGCGGATGGGAGCCTGAAGCAGATCCCGGCGAGGGAGAAGAAAAAGATCATCATTCTGCGGGAAATCATGAAGCGGTTTGAGCTGGGGCGGGAGTACACGGAAAAGGAAGTGAACCGAATTCTGAAAGATATTTATGCGGAAGATTTTCCCTCCATCCGCCGTGCGCTGATCGAGTACGGCTTTATGGACAGAACGGATGACTGCAGCGCCTACCGGGCAGCGGGAATCCTGCCGGACGGCGGGAATGATTGAGAAGAAGAGGTGGACAATTCCACTGATTGAAATGCCGCCTTGGGCGGCAGGAAAGAGGCAGAAATGGAACTGAGAAAATATCGTCCGCAGGACTGTGCGGAAATGGCCCGGCTTTTTTATGATACCGTCCACACGGTCAACGCGGCAGACTATACGGAGGAACAGCTTGACGCCTGGGCGGACGGTCAGGTGGATCTGGAAAAATGGAACGCCTCGTTTCTGGAGCATGATACCCTGGTGGCCGTGGAAGGAAAAACCATTGTGGGCTTCGGGGACATGGACAGCACCGGATATCTGGACCGGCTGTATGTACATAAGGATTATCAGAAAAAAGGGATTGCAGCCGCCATCTGTGACCGGCTGGAGCGGGGAATCCGGAAGCGCGCCGCCTTCCGGACAGAAACGGACGGGAATGCGCGGCAGGCGGAAGGGGAGCGCGTGGGGCTGACCTTTACCACTCACGCCTCCATCACCGCCCGCCCCTTTTTTGAAAAGAGGGGATACGTGGTGAAGAAGGAGCAGCAGGTGGAACGTCACGGAATCCTGCTCACCAACTTTGTGATGGAACGGACGGAAGTCCTGGAGCTTCTTCGTTTGACCAAAGAAAAGGAGAATGAACTGGAAGCCTGTGCGCAAATTCTGATGAAAAGCTTCGCCCATGCCTGGAACACGAAGGAAGAGGCGGAAGAAACCCTACGGGAGACGCTGGAATCAGGAATTCTGGTCGCCATACGCAGAGAGAAAAAAGTGGCAGGGTTTGTGGGAGCCCATCCGGAATATCCCTTCGGCTGGGAGCTGCATCCTCTGGCCGTTGCGCCGGGAATGCGGGGAATGGGGCTGGGAAGCCTGCTCGCCGCCCGGATCGAAAGGGAGGTAATGAGGGCCGGAGCGCTGGTCATGTATTTGGGAACGGACGATGAGGACAGGGCCACCAGCCTTTCGGAAGGGGATCTGTTTGAAAACACCCTGGAAAAAATCAGGGAAATCAAAAACTACAGCGGCCATCCTTATGAATTTTATCAGAAATGTGGATATCAGATCGTCGGCGTGCTTCCGGATGTGAACGGGCCGGGAAAACCTGATATTTTCATGGCGAAGCGGCTGACGGAAGAGTGAAAAATAAGCCGGATGGCTGTTTTTTTACCCGGCAGTTTTGTGACGCTTCAGCGAGGAGGAAAAAAATTGAAAGCAGTGGTATATGAAGGAAAGGGAAAACTGGCGCTGGAAGAAAGGCCTGTTCCGAAGCTGCAGGAAGCGACGGACGCCATCATCCGGGTGACGCTGACCACCATCTGCTCCAGCGACATCCACATCAAGCATGGAGCGGTGCCGAGGGCAGTGCCGGGAACCATTCTGGGCCATGAATTTGTCGGTGTGGTAGAAGAGACCGGAGAAGCGGTCAGACGCTTCCGGAAGGGAGACCGGGTTGCGGTGAATGTGGAAACCTTTTGTGGAGAATGCTTTTTCTGCAAAAGAGGTTATGTGAATAACTGTACCAATCCCCATGGCGGATGGGCGATGGGCTGCAGGATTGACGGAGGGCAGGCGGAATACGTGCGCGTACCCTTTGCAGACAACGGCCTGACCGCGATTCCGGATGAGGTATCGGACGAAGCGGCGCTTTTTACCGGAGATCTGCTCTCCACAGGCTACTGGGGCGCTTCTCTTGCGGAAATCCGGCCGGGGGATACGGCGGCGGTGATCGGCGCGGGGCCTACGGGCCTTTGCTGCATGATGTGCGCCAGACTGTACCAGCCTTCGCGCATCATCGCCATCGACGTGGACGACAGCCGCCTGGAGCTTGCCAGAAAGCAGAACCTGGCGGATGTCACGCTCAATCCCCTGCGTGACGATGTGGAAAAGGAAGTTCGCCGCCTGACGGAAGGACGCGGGGCGGACGCTGTTCTGGAAGCTGCGGGCGGAAGGGATACCTTCCAGATGGCCTGGAAGATCGCCCGGCCTAATGCGGTGGCCGCCATCATCGCCATGTATGAGGAGCCGCAGACCCTGCCCCTTCCGGACATGTACGGAAAGAATCTGATCTTCAAAACGGGAGGCGTGGACGCCGCTGACTGCGGCAGGATCATGGAGCTGATCGCGCAGGGAAAGCTGGACGCCCGCTGCCTGATTACCCACAGAACCACCCTGGACCATATCATGGAAGCCTATGATGTGTTTGAAAACAGGCGGGACCATGTGATTAAGGTTGCGGTGCGGGTGAACTGAGAAAGGCGGCCTCTGTTTCCTCCGCCTTCCTCAGGCAGTCCGCAGTGGCCCCCGTTCCCCGCTCCAGAAGCTCCCCCGGCGTGCCGGAAAAGACCACCTCGCCGCCTTGCTGTCCGCCCTCCGGCCCAAGGTCCAGAACGTAGTCGCAGGCCCGGATGAGCTGCTGGTTGTGTTCCACCACAATGACCGTGTTCCCGGCATCCACCAGCCGGTCCAGCAGGATGAGAAAATGCGCCACATCCTTTGGATGCAGCCCTCTGGTGGGCTCGTCCAGCAGATACAGGCTGCGCCCGGAGGGAGCCTTCAGGAGTTCTCTCGCCAGCTTCAGACGCTGGCATTCCCCTTCCGAAAGCGTGGTAAGGGACTGGCCCAGCGTGAGATAATCCAGTCCTACGTCTGCAAGCAGCCGGAGAATGCGCAGAACGGAGCGGGTGAAAGCGCATGCCGGAGCGGAAGATTCAGGCGTGGAAGCTTCAAACAGGGAAAGCGCTTCGTCTACGGACAGATCCAGCATATCCGAGATGGAAAGACCCTGAAAACGGATGGCGAGGACATGATCCTGAAAACGTCTGCCCTGGCAGGCAGGACAGGGCACTTCGCTGTCGGCGAAGAACACGAGATGATTGCGCACGGTGCCCATTCCCTCGCAGACCTCGCATCTGCCGCCGGGTCTGTTGAAGGAAAAGGCGCCGGCATCGATCCGGGGAAGCTTTTTCCGGGAAGGAACAGAGCCGCCGGTTTCGCTCTCGGAGGGGACTTCTCCATATTCCGCAAACAGCTTTCGGATCGGAGTATACAGATCCGTATAGGTGGCCACGTTGGAGCGCTTCATGCGGTGGGCGGAAGCCTGTCTGACGGAAACGATGCGGGAAAAGGATTCGCATCCCCGGACGATGTTTTCTTTGCCGCTTCGCTGACTGCCTTCGGCCAGAACGGAGAAAACCAGCGTGGATTTGCCGGAGCCGGAGGGGCCGGTGACCACGCTCAGACAGCCGGTGGGAAAGTCCGCGTCCAGGTTTTTCAGGTTGTGAAGGCATGCGTTACGGATCCGGATCCGTCCGCCGTCCCCGCGCCGAAAGGCTGTTTTCATGGGATGTGCGGCGCGCAGATATTGCCCGGTGACGGAATCCGGATGGGAAAGCAGCTCATTCAGCGTTCCCGCGGCGACCACTTTTCCGCCGAAACGGCCGGAGCCGGGGCCCATGTCCACGATATGGTCGGCGGCGCGCATCACATCCGGGTCATGTTCAATGACAAGAACGGTGTTCCCCAGGTCGCGCAGGCGGCGCAGGAGCGAGATCAGCCCCTCCGTATCCTTCGGATGCAGTCCAGCTGTGGGCTCATCCAGAATATAGATCATGCCGGTCAGCTCCGAAGCCAGGGCGGCAGAAAGCTTCAGCCGCTGCAGTTCTCCGCCGGAAAGGGTGGGAACGGCACGGCTGCAGGTCAGATAGCCAAGCCCCAATCTGCGGATGCGTTCCAGCTTGGTGGAAAGATCCGTCAGGTAGTTCTGCACCAGCTTTCTGTGGGCGGCAGGCAGAGAACCGGTCAGAGCGTCGATCCAGTCCGCAAGGGCATCCAGAGAAAACTCGTTGAGCTGAGGCAGTCTGAAACCGTTCACCATGATTTCTCTGCTTTCCTGCTTCAGCCGTTCCCCGCAGCAGGCCGGACAGGGGGAGGGCTGAAAATAGGCTTCCAGTTCGCCCCGTTTTTCTCCCCGGTTGTTCAGCCTGCGAAAGAGAACCGCTTCCAGTCCCTCAAACCGTCCGCCGGATACGGTCCGCGGCGGCTTTTTTTCCGGAAAGGCCCGGACGATTTCCGCTCCTGAGACACCCTCATACAGAAGGGCCTTCTGCAGCGGATCAAACCGAAGGACGGGGAGACCGGACGGAACGGCAAGGCCGTAATACCTGCAGGCGGCATAAAAGGCTTCGGTTTGGTATTCGCCGTATTTTGCCTCCCAGAAGCGGACAGCCCCGTCTTCCAGAGACAGGGTCTCGTCAACGGCTGCAGCCCGGTTGAGGGACAGAATCTCCCTCATTCCTTCGCAGACCGGACAGGCCCCTTCCTTCGTATTGAAAGAAAAATCGGTGGCGGTGAGCTTTTTCATTTTCTGTCCGCATTCCCTGCAGTACTGGTAGACCGAAAATTCTTTCCCCGCATGGCCGGGACGAGGAGAGGAAACCACTTCCTCCCTGCAGTCCGCCGCGGAAATCTTTTTCCCGCAGTGGGGACAGATGCGCACACCCAGCTTCTCATAGAGCATCCGAAGCCCGGTATAGAGATCCGTTACCGTGCCCACCGTGGAGCGGGGATTGCGGTTCTGGTCGGTCTGGGTGATCACGACGGCGGGAGAGGCGTTCTGCACGCGCTCCACCGCAGGCTTGGCGATTCCCTGGAAGGACATGGCTTCCAGATACTGCCTCTGACATTCCATGTACAGAACGTCGATTAAGAGCGTGGATTTGCCGGAACCGGACAACCCGGTGAATACGGTCAGGCTGTTCCGGGGAATGTCCAGAGAGATATGTTTGAGGTTCTTTTCGGATGCGTTCCGGATGGAGATTGGTTTCATGGATGGCTCCTTTTGTTTTTTTCGTGGCAGGGCAGCGGAGACCATATCAGAAGAGCTGCTTCACTTCACAGTCCTTTTGATAGAAGCAGATTCCATAGGCCAGCACCTCTCTGTAGCCCTCTTCCTGCAGGCCTTCTCTGTAGCGCCGGTCCCTGATTTGAGACAGTGCCGTATCGCAGAGGGAATCCATATCCCGGTAGCTGCGTGCTGTTTTCAACTGAAGAAGGATGGCCCGGCCCTTCAGCCCCGGCGTTTTCAGAATGAGATCGGGCCTTCCCGTACCGGACTCCCGATTGGACAGAATGCGGTAACCCGGCATGTTTTGCAGGACTCCGGTCAGAAAACCGTGATAATAGTTTTCCGCATAGTCATAAAAGCTGATAGATTCCTGGAGCAGCCGGGAGAGTTCTTCCGATATTTTTTCGGTATCTCCGTTTTCCAGTGCGTGAAACAGGGGACGGAGATCCTGCTTTTTCAGATTCGAGGAAAACCAGCCGGTCACAGTGCTCTTATAAATGTGCAGCACCTCCTTATTGGGAATGGCAAGGCTGCAATACTTCGTATCCCAGTCAAGACGGCGCTGGACCTGCTTCAGATAGCCGGTAAAAAGCAGAAAATTCCACAGATTATCCTGGCTTTCATGAATATCCTCATAGGTAATTTCTTCATGAACCGGTTTTTCGATGGTGGAACCGGTAATCAGAAGCTCAATTTCTTCCCGGACATTCAGATCTGCCTGCTCAATGAGCTCCCGGACAATCTGATTGCTGCTGGTATTGGACCAGTAAGGCGCGGGCAGCGCCTGTGGATTGGCGGTCAGCGCATCCACGTAATTCAGGACGCTCCATGGGTTGAAGACCTCTTTATTTCCGAAAAGATATCCGTCATACCAGTCACGGATGACAGGAAAGGCTGTGCTTCGGCCATAATCTGTTGCCATCCGTTCTACTTCTGCAGGGGTAAAGCCGAAATATTCTCCATAATTTTCACTGAGGATGGAATTTACTTTTAAATTATTCAGCCCGGTGAAAATGGATTCCTTTGTGATACGCAGGCAGCCGGTGATGACCGCGAAGTGCAGAGAAGGATTTGATTTCAGGGCGGATTCAAACAGAGAACGGATAAAAGCGGTCATTTCCTGATAAAATCCGGCAAAATAAGCGTTTTCCAGAGGAACATCATATTCATCGATCAAAATCACAGCAGGCTGTCCATAATGTTGGTGGAGCATTCTGGAAAGGAAGAAAAGGGCAGTATAATAGTCCTGATCCGTTCCGCGGCGTTCTGTCAGGCGCTGGAAACGGAGCCTGTCGGCCTCTATTGGAATTTCGGGCAGAATTTCCATATGTCTTTGATATTCATCTTCAAGAGCAGTTTTCAGTGCGCCGTAAGCCAGCTCCCAGGCAGGCTGCTTCGCGGATTTCAAAGAAAGCTGTATTACCGGATAACGATTCATCTGTGAGAGAAAGGCATCGCCTGCTTTCATGATATGAAGGCCGCAAAAAAGCCTGCGTCGGTCCGTGTTTTTCTCTTCCGTTCCTGCGTCTTCGAAAAAATACCGGAGCATACTCAGATTTAGCGATTTTCCGAAACGGCGCGGCCGGGTGAAAAGGTTTACCTCCCCTTTCTTTTCAAGCAGTTCACTGATAAGCAGGGTTTTATCTACATAATAATATCCTTTGGAGATTAACTTTTCAAAATCATCAATGCCAATGGGGAGCGGTTTATAAGCCATCGTGTTCTCCTTTCCATGAACCTGATACGGAAAGCCGGTGTGAGCGGACGAATATCCGGAGCCATCCGATTATGAAGATTATACCAGATTACAAAAGGGGTTTCCAGAGAGACAACGCTTGTAAATCCGGGATTTGTAAATGCATGGATTCTGTGCTAAAATCATGACAGAAAAAAGGCCGGAATCAGGGAAAAGGGAATCCCGGCACACGTTATTCAGTGTAGTAAAACTGTGTTTTACTACGCTCCGATATGGAGGGAAAAAATGGACGGACATGATATGATCGTAAACCTGAAGAACATCGAATACCATTCCCCGGAGGATCCGGGGCTGAAGATTAAGCGGGCATTTGCGGGGGATAAGGAAATCATCCTTCGGTTTGTGCGGGAGAATTTCAACGAGAGCTGGGCAGGAGAAGCGGAGTGCGCCATTCTGCAGACGCCTTCTCAGTGTTTCATAGCCACGGAGCAGGGAAAGGTGCTGGGCTTCGCCTGCTTTGATGTGTCGGCGAAGGGCTTTTTCGGGCCTATCGGAGTGCTGGAAAGTGAGAGAGGGAAGCAGATCGGAAAATATCTGCTGTTAAAGACGCTGGATGCGATGCGTTCCGTCGGCTACGGCTATGCCATCATCGGATGGGTGGGAGATGCGGAGGGCTTCTACCGGAAAACCGTACATGCGGAGGTGATTCCTGATTCCGCTCCGGAAAACAGCGTCTACGCCAATCTTGTGAGGATGCTATAGAAAAGCGGTATTCTGGTGCCTTCGGTTGCGGTAGGATGTAGGCGAGTCTGCGATGTAGAGGAGAAGGAGGCAGAGGCGCTGCTGGATACCGCGCTGGAACTGGGCTGTAACTTTTTTGATCATGCGGATATCTATGGGCAGGGCGCCTGCGAGAGCCGTTTCGCCCAGGCGATCCACATGTCCCCTTCTGTGAGGGAAAAAATCATTCTTCAATTCAGGCGTTTTTCTGGGAAATCCGAAATTCCAGGAACTCAATGACGTAATCGGTGAGCTGGCGCAAAAATATGGGACAACGGATACCGCTGTGGCGGCCGCATGGATCCTGCGCCATCCGGCAAAGATGCAGCTGGTGGCCGGAACGACGAAGCCTTCCCGGCTGAAAGAGATCTGCCAGGCTGCGGATCTGACGCTTACCAGGGAAGAGTGGTATCGACTGTATCTGGCGGCAGGTCACATGCTTCCTTAAAAAAGCCTTTTCAACGAAAACAGGACGGATAAAACAGGTACCGCCGCATCGGCAGATGAATGCCGGCGCGGCGGTACTGTTTTGTCCGTTTTTATTTGAAAATGGAATACAGCCGAAGGCTGATTTCCCGTATGCCTTACATGCGCTTCGTAATCAGCTTTGCAGCCTCGCCGCCCAGCATCGGAAGGAAGGCGAGCACAAGCGCCATGATAATCTCGTCAAAAGAGAGGGCCACGGTGCTGAATACCGGGTTCAGGAAAGGCACGTAGATGCTGGCGATCATGAACAGCATGGATACCAGCACGCACTTGTTCAGGTAGCTGTTTTCAAAGACCTTCATCCTAAAGATGGAGGTGGATTCGGAACGTGCGGAGTAAGCGCGCAGCAGCTCGCCCAGAACCAGGGTGAGGAAGCAGGCGGTTCTCGC
>ENA-UONU01002453-UONU01002453.1-human-gut-metagenome-genome-assembly--contig:-CS51-NODE-2453-length-10783-cov-3.498881_pt1 | contig 10783 bp, 9 predicted proteins | sample MGYA00242462_ERZ724009 | MGnify/ENA metagenome assembly ERZ724009 | reverse complement strand
TGAGTGCCGATATCCGTACCGATCATTGCAGGATTCATGTCAAAGGCAGCCACCAGTTCTCCGCCTTTTTCTAAAACATATCGCATCAGATAGTGACTCATTTTTCCGCATCCGTATTGTGCGATTCTTATTTTTCTGTCCATAAAATCATATCCTTTCTTTGAAACATTATGTTCCATAGTATAGCCAGGAACTCTTTATCTTATGTTGATTGTAAGTCCTGTTGCCGGAATAAAGTCAATGTAAAATTGTAGTCTGCTGACAGGCAGAAAAAGGCTATTTCAGATGAGAAAACTGTACAAAATGATTGAAAATAGAAGTGGAATCGGCTAAAGTAACATTATACTAAGAATAAGGTTTGGGAGGACACAGAATGCAGATTAAAAATGCAGTTTCCATGATTCCCTATGGTCTGTTATCAGGAATTGTCGATGGACAGGAAGTGCGCATCACACAGCTGGGAGAAAACGGATTTGTATTTCGGATGGCAAATCAGGCTGAGAAAATCCATGAAATCTGGCTGCAGTTTTTTTCGCAAAATGGAGGGTGCTATAAGAAGCTTCTGATTCCTGCAGACCGGATGAAAAAAATGGAGGAGAGCCGATTTTTTACAGAATATACGGTATTGACAGAAGACAAAGACTATCAAAAATATGTGCGTCAATTACTTGCTGATTATTGGAAGTATATTTCTTTGAAAATGACAGGGGAAGACGGGGAAGTCGCGGCAGCATACACGGACTACCCTGTTCATCTGGATGAAGACTATGCAGAATCTCTGGAAGAGCAGAAAGAGGAGTGGTTTCAGGAGGCAGCAGAGAAAGCAAACGGGCAGAAGCTGTGTGAAAATGTAGAGCTGGCTCTGGAGTTGGATACTCCGCAGTTATATGAAGCGTGGCTAAGGGAACCGATGGAAACATTTGCAGAAAAATACTGGAAAAAATGGGGCTTGCAGGAACATCCGATTGCGAAGAAACCGGTGGAACGTGTTTATATAGGCAATACGTTTTGTCCTCATTTATTTCCAGAGAATGACATATTACATGCCATGTTGGAAAAGGCAAAAATTGAAGGAATTTCAGTGACACTGACATTTTCGTGGATCAAAGAGAGTCAGATAGATTCAATCAGAGAATTGCTGAAATTTCTGGAACAGAGAAAAGAATATATGCCGAATGAGATTGCAGTAAATGACTGGGGCACCGCACATCTGATCCGTAAATGGAAACAGGAAACACAAAACTGTGTGAAACTGAATCTGGGTATTCTTTTGAACCGGTACAAAAAGGACAATCGGTCCCGTTATCTGAAAGAGGAAACAAAGTGCTTTCAGGAGACCAATTTAAACAGTGAATTTTATCAGCAATATTTAAAAGAGAACCAGATTGAGCGGTATGAACTGGAAGCCTGCGGACATGAAATCGTGATTCCAAAAGGAAAACATAGCCTGCATCTACCGTTTTTTCAGACCAATACAGCACAGTTTTGTACACTGTATGCGAAGTGCGCATGTGGAGACCGTGGCAGACAGAAATCTGTAGAACAGTGCCCCGGATACTGCAGGGGATTGGTATTTTTATATCCCAGGCATCTGGAGATGTTTGGAAAGTATAACACACTGTTTGGATATGACAGAACGAGTCTGGAAGAGATGGAGTATCTGAATCAATCTGTCAGACAAGGCATTGACCGGATTGTGGTAAACCTATTGTGAGAAGTGAGGCGTGAAGATGAAGATTACAGCAGGGCTTGGAAGTGTGGATGATTATCCAATGTATGTGGAGGCAGGGGCAGATGAATGTTTCTGCGGGTATGTTCCATTTGCGTGGGCAGAAAAATATGGAGTGCTAAATCCATTAAACAGACGAGAAGTGCGCGCTTATAATGTGCAGATCGGTTCTTATGAAGAGTTGAAGATTCTTGGAAATATGAGGAAATACTATCAGGTGCCGGTAGCCATCACGTTCAACTCATTATCCTATACACCCGAGCAGTATCCTGTTGTGGGGGAGATCATTGGACAATGCCATCAGGCAGGATTTGATACGATCATTGTGGCAGATCCGGCGCTGCTTTTGTATATCCGCAGTCAGAAGATCCCCTGTCGGATCCATTTGAGCGGAGAATTTGGAGAGATCAACAGCCAGATGGCAGATTTTCTGGAAGAAATGGAAATCTGCAGGGTGATCTTTCACCGCAAAAATACAGTAGAAGATATGAAATCCTGTATTTCCAATCTAAAAAAGAATATCGAGTACGAGGCGTTTGTCCTAAATGAACTGTGCCATTTCAGTGGAGGATTCTGCAATTCGCTGCACTGTGATGAACTGGGGCATCTCTGTCGGGTTTCATATCGCGTGGGGAAGTTGAACAAAAAGTGTAAGGGCGTTCTGGAACTGTCAAATCAAAAAGCAGATGAAGTGGAAAACGAGGATTTGGATGTGGAAAACTATCGTACAGGAGCAGGTGGATGTGGATTGTGTGCGCTGTACGACCTACAAAAAGCGGGAATTACATATTTGAAGATTGTGGGCAGAGGAAATTATACAGAATTCATGCAGCAGGATATCATCCGGTTGAAAAAAGCGCTTATGATTTTGGAAACAGCGGAAACGAAAAGAGAATTCCGGGATCGTATGAAACAGGAATTGTTCCCAGATGGGTGCAGTCAAAACTGCTACTATTGACAACAGTTTTGACTGGTATTCCAGAATCGTTTGATCTCATCAGGAGTTAAAGTCTCGATGAATCGCTTTTTAATGGTGATCAGTTCTTCCAGATCGTAGAGAATTCGATAGAGAACTGCACGGTTTTCAAACTCGGTTCTTGTCACTGGAAGCGGTTCTTTTTGCATGGAAGTCTGCATTTCGGTCAGTTTCTGCATCAGTTCCTGTGTATTATTGGATTCATGAAATTTTATACTGACATCTTCGATAAAATGAGAGATGGCATGCGCCTGAATCGGAACATCATGTAAAAGTCGGATATTCTGACAGAGTTTTTCAACTACCAGCTTCTGGTTTTTTCGCATTTCTACATATTTCACAAAATACTGTTCATCTGACAGTAATGTATTTCCCTGATTTTCGTGCGCCTCTTTTTCCAGTTTCTTTAAAATCAAATCCAGATCGGACAGATCAAAAAAGGTGCAGGCAAGTTGTTTGTCCATCACAATATCACGGGCGATCCGGTGGAATGTATTCCGGAATATCTGTTCCAGCTCGGATTGTGCCCGTCGGATTTTTGCTGAATTTCCGGGCATGTAGAGATTCATCAGAATCCCACAGGAAGTTCCGGTCAGAAGCAAAAGCAGTTCGTTGACCAGGAGTGCGGGATGCACGGACTGGGCAGCATACAGGTGCAGTACCAAAACGGTGTTGGAAACCAGTGTATTTTGCAGAGAAAATAATTCACAGATACCGGCAAATAAAATCAGATAGACAAAAATGGATGGAATCTGGTATCCCATCAGATAAAATACAATTATAGCTACAGCCATGGACGGAAAGAAAGAAAAAATACGTCTGGCGACAAGAGAAAAGGTTTCCCTTCTTGTATTCTGCAGGCTTAAGATGGCAATAATACCGGCAGAAGTTGGTGTCTGCAGTTGGAATAGTACTGCAAGAAGACATCCGATGGACGCGGCTGCGGCAATTTTAAAAATATGCAGAAAATCAATTTGTTTTATATTCATATCGGTTCTCCCCAAGATCATAGTAAGGATATTCATTCTAGCATATACAGTTGCAAGAGTAAATAACCAGAACAAATGTTAACTTACAACAATGAAAGGTTGACAATGAAGCATCTCTTTCGTATACTGGAACAAGAGTGTAAAGAAGGAGAACAAAACACATGGAGACAAAAGCAAAATTTCTCACAACGAAACAAATGACGCTGATCGCATTGATGACAGCGCTGACCTGCATTCTGGGGCCGTTAAGTATTCCACTGCCGTTTAGTCCAGTGCCGATCTCATTTACAAACCTGGTGTTGTATTTCTCGGTTTTTGTACTGGGGACAAAATTCAGCACCATCAGTTATATCGTATACCTGTTGATCGGTCTGGTCGGACTTCCGGTATTTTCCGGTTTCAGCGGCGGTCCGGCAAAAGTGGCAGGGCCTACGGGCGGATATCTGGTCGGATTTGTGTTTTTGACAGTGATTGCCGGATTTTTTGTGGAGCATTTTAAAGGAAAACTGTCATTTGCCGTTCTTGGAATGGTACTTGGAACAAGCGTATGTTATCTTTTCGGTACAATCTGGCTTTCTATGCAGTTGAATATCGGATTTGTGGCAGGACTTGGTGTCGGAGTATTTCCGTATATTCCGGGAGATCTGGTAAAAATTGCAATTGTCTGCATTATAGGGCCGAAAATCAGACGTGCTGTCGTAAGATAAAGGGATAGAATCCGCACTTTCGGACAGAATAAACAAGACATGATTTGTAATGGAAAGTGGGGAAATGATATGGAAGAACAGACAGGAAAGCTTTTAAAAGAATGCAGCAGTGGCTGCAAGATGGCGATCAACAGCCTGAATCAGGTGCGGGATTTTGTGAAGGATGAAAAGCTTCATCAGCTGCTGGATGAATACGACAAGAAACATAAAGCACTGGAGGAAGATATCAGCAGACTGCTGGAAAAACATGGAGAACAAGAAAAGGATCCGCATCCTGCCGCAGCTGCATTTTCCAGGATTACAACGGATGTGAAGCTGATGCTCCACGATGACAGCTCTCAGATTGCGAAGCTTCTGATGGATGGCTGTAATATGGGAATCCAGTCCATCGGAAAATTTCTCAATGAGTATGAAGAGGCGTCTTCTGAGAGCCGTTCGCTTGCAAAGAAGCTGCTCCATATGGACGAACAGCTGATGAAAGAATTGAAACCATTCTTATAAAAACAGGATAAACAGTTAAAAAACTGACAGCAAAAGTTAACTCTCCATCCATTGGAGAGTTTTCTTTTCTTTGATACAATAAAAGCAGCAAAAGATCAGAGAAAAGAGAGGTGCAGATGGATGGAATTGAAAATTGGAAAACGAATTCAAGATCTTAGAAAACAAAAAGGACTGACGCAGGAACAGGTGGCAGCAGCACTCAATATTTCAGCGGCAGCAGTGTCCAAGTGGGAGACGGATACGACATATCCGGATATTACAATCCTAAATCCACTGGCAAGGCTTTTGGGCGTGAGCGTGGATGTTCTGCTGGACTTTCAGGAGCAGATGACGGAAGAGGAATGTATGAAGCGGATGGAGAAAGCGGATACACTGTTTTCGACAAGAAACTGGGAAGAAGGACAGCAGTACTGTGAAGAGCTTCTGAAAGAATTTCCGACAGACTTATTTCTGAAATTTCGGGTAGCTTCGACTTATATGCAGTATGCAGGTGCAAGCTTACAGGAAGAAATTTTGAAGCAGCAGATGGAACGAAGCATTACGTTGTTTGAAGAGAGCACAGCCAGCGAAAATGTAGAAATTTCAGAGGCAGCCTGGTATGTTCTGTCCGGATTATACTGTATGAATGAGGAATACGAAAAAGGGCTGGAAGCCGTAGAAAAACTGCCGCAGCCGGATTTTGATGCAAGAAGCATGAAGTCCAGTATCCTGTATCAGATGGGAAAACTGGAAGAATCAGAAAAACTGACACAGCGTTGTTTGTATGAAGAAATCCGCAATGCAGGTTTGTCTCTGGTCAGTCTGGCGAAAATTGCCGGAGAAGAAAGTGAGTATGAAAAGGCGTTTCGATTTCTGGATGCCGCACAGGAGCTGGAGACCTTATTTGAAGAAAGCCGTCTCGGAGGAGTCAATGTTATGGTATCCCAGATGAAACTTGGAATTCTGGTGAAGCAGGGGAAAAAAGACCAGGCACTTTCAGAACTGAAGCATCTGGTCATGGGGTATCTGAATATTGTACAAGGAAGAAAGACAGAGACTCCAATTTACTTTGACAAACTGGAATGGAATGAAAGTACTTCACCGAAACGGGGATATCTACTGGAAAATCTTCTGTGGCTGTTGGAGACAGAGGACGTATATGCAGAATTAAGAGCGGAAGATGTGTATCTAATCTCAGCTCTTGCAGCTGCATCCTTGTAGTATTTGAAATCTGTAAAGATTTCTTCTTTGTAAGGATTCTTTTTCTTCTTTCTTGCAGTTCTTATAATGTAAATAAATGCTACAATATTTACGATCAGTGCAAGGAGACTGACAATCGTCATCATGGTCGGATCTGCATTTGTGCTTCCGCCGGCAGTGATTCCGTTTAAAGTACCGTCAGCATACAGCTTCGGAAGTGTTGCCCATGGAAATACCTGTGTTCCATCGGAGAATGTCTCCTGGAACAGAGGGAATACCTGCGCGAACATGCACCAGATACAAAGCGTGTTGGCACGGTTCATGATCCAGCCGCCTTTGTTCCAGAGCAGTGCTGCGATTGTCGGTGCAAGCAGAAGTGCAACGCCGCAGAACCAGGAATGTGTCGGCAGACAGTTGTAGGTATAGGCGAAATTCCATACATCATAGACCAGGATGTAAACCCAGATCATATCCGGCCAGATCATGTCTTTTTTGTCTTTGGATGTGTAGACAGCCCACCATCCGGTCATACACAAAATATTGATGATTCCGGCAATTCCGTTAAATACGTTGTGCCATCCTCCGTACAGCCATACATCTTCAGAGGACAGCCACCAGGAATACCATCCGTTGATGGCAGATTCAAAATCACTTGCAACGGCGATCAGAATATTGATGGCAACGATGGCAAAGGGATAGGCTTTAAACCAGTGAGCTTTTCCGATTCCCCATTCGTATTTGATCATCATAAATCCGATACATCCGGCCAGTGCGGCATAGAGTTTGGCGTAATGGAACCAGCCGTTCATATATAGATATGTCTGGTTATTGAGTGCCCAGGAAGCTCCTGTTTTTGCCCCAACGGCAATTGCAATAAAATAAACAGTCAAAATAGCCGGGATGACAAAAAACATGAAAATACCGCCAGCTTTGGTTCGTCTGGCAACTTCATTTAACAGAATCAGTGCAGCGAGTACGCCAAGCATGGCGATCCACTGCGGCAGGGCATTTTCCCCATAAACGTGAAATAACATATTTTTTTCCTCTTTTCATTCCTTTTATTGTGCTTCGATTTCCTTGATATTACATTCATCTCCGCATACGAGATACGTGTTCGGGCTTTTACAATATGGGCACTGTCTGCCGAATTCCACTGTAGGATACGTCTGGCGGCAGTCCTCACAGTAGGTAGTGGCAGGAAGTATCTCAATTTTCAGTTCTGAATGTTCGATCAGCGGAAATTTTTTGCGGTAGTATTTCCAGCAGTCTGTCAGATAATCAGGGACGATTGTGCTCACTTCCCCGATTTCCAGAGTGACAGAGCCGATTTCGCTTAAATTGTTTTCTTTTGCAACATTTTGAAGCGTTTTTGTAATGTGAACAATAATTCCCAACTCATGCATAATGTGTTCCTTTATGATTTCTTTTTCAGTTTGATCTTAATGGCACGTTTAGCTGCATAAGGAAGGATTCCTTTCAGCTTGTCTTCTGCAGTACGCATCCGGCTTGCCTCAGGAAGATCCCGGCTTAAATGGATGGCATCAAACTCGCATTTTGTGGTACAGAGTCCGCAGCCGATGCATTTATTTTCATCCACGACAGAAGCTCCGCATCCGAGACAGCGACCTGCTTCGATCTTGACTTGTTCTTCTGTGAGAGAAGAACGCAGATCGCGGAAGGTTTCTTTTGCGATTCCGGATTTTTTACCCGGTATCTGTCTTTTTGCCGTGTCAAATTCTTCGATGTCAAGGTTGCTTTTATCAAGCTCGACAAACTGACGGAGATCACGGCCAAGTGTCAGCGAGTGGCCTTTATGTACAAAGCGGTGGATAGATACGCAGCCCTGTTTTCCGGCAGCAATCGCATCAATGGCGAATTTCGGCCCGGTAAAGACATCACCGCCGACAAAAATATCAGGTTCTGCAGTCTGGTAGGTCACAGGATCTGCCTGTGCGGTCTGGTTTGGACGAAGTTCCACTTTTGTGTCTTTGAGCAGATCGCCCCAGAGGATCGTCTGACCGATGGAGAGCAGTACGTGTTCACATTCCACGGTGATACAGTCATTCTCATCATAGACCGGAGCAAATCTGTGATTTTCATCAAATACAGAGACACATTTTTTCAATACAATACCGGTTACGGCTCCGTTTTCAGTGAGGATTTCTTTTGGTCCCCATCCGCACTGAATCTGGATATCTTCTTCTTTTGCCTCTTCTACTTCATCACGGGCTGCCGGCATTTCTGCCTCGGATTCCAGACAGTACATGGAGACAAGCTCACTTCCGGTACGAAGCGCGGTCCTTGCAACGTCGATGGCAACGTTTCCGCCGCCGATCACCACAGTACGGCCATTCAGATGAACAGAATCTTCATTCAGGTTTACACTGCGTAAAAATTCCACACCGGTTGTCACGCCTTTCGCATCTTCCCCCGGGATTCCGGTTTTTCGTCCGCCCTGTGCACCGATCGCAATATAAAACGCCTGATATCCCTGTGCACGGAGTTCAGGGATCGTGATATCTTTGCCGATTTCCACGTTGTAACGGAATTCAATTCCCATTTGTTTTAAAATGTCAATTTCTGCTTCAATTACTGATTTTTCCAGACGGAAGGATGGGATTCCATTCATCAGCATACCACCTGCACGGGATTCTTTTTCAAAAATCGTAACCGGGTATCCTTTTGTACGCAGATAGTAGGCGGCGGACATTCCGGCAGGACCGGCACCGATCACGGCAATTTTCTGAGTGAATTGTTTTCCTTCATGATTCTCGCAAAGCGGAACAAAGCGGGTATTTTCCTTTAACTCCTGTTCCGCGATAAACCGCTTGATCTCATCAATAGCAACAGCCTGATCAATGGTCGCTCGGGTACATGCATCCTCACAGCGGCGGTTACAGATTGCACCGCAGACTGCAGGGAACGGGTTTTCGGTCTTGATCAGTTTTAATGCGTCAAGATAGCGTCCCTCAGCCGCCATCTTAATATAGCCCTGTACGGGAAGATGAGCAGGACAGGCAGTCTTACAAGGAGATGTACCGGTGTCATAGCAGTTGATTTTGGCATGATCCCGGTAATCCGGATCCCATTTGTCCGGTCCCCATTTTTCCGTATCCGGAAGCAGGGATTTCGGATAGGAAATCTCGCCTTGTTTTGTACACAGCTTCTGCCCAAGTTTGGCAGCGCCTACTGGACAGACCTCCACACACTGACCACAGGCAACGCATTTGCCTGCTTCCACATGGGCACGGTAGGCAGAGCGGGACATATTCGGTGTGTTGAACAACTGAGATGTACGCAGTGCATTGCAGACACCAGGTGCACAGTTGCAGATGGCGAAGATCTTATCTTCCCCGTCAATATTGGTGATTTGATGTACAAATCCGTTTCTCTCGGCGCGCTCCAGAATTTCTAGAACTTCCTCCTGTGTGATGTAATGGCCTTTTCCTGTTTCTACCAGATAATCTGCCATATCACCGACACCGATGCACAGATCTCCTTCGATTTCGCCGCAGCCTTCGCCGCGCACGCGTTGCTGACGGCGGCAGGAACAGGCGCCGACTGCATATTTGTCCTGATATTTTTTCAGCCAGTGGGAGATATGCTCCACACTTGCGGATTCCTGCTTTGCAGGAATTGCCTTTTCTACAGGAATGACATGCATTCCGATTCCGGAGCCTCCCGGCGGTACCATTGGTGTGACCTTTTCCAGAGGCAGTCTGGACATATTTTCAAAGAAATCTGCCAGAATCGGGTGTTCTTCCACCTGCTTGTCATTCATCATCATAAATTCTGCGCAGCCGGGAACAAACATCGGCAGGACATACTGCTTATGATGGTCGGCGTTCTCCCAGTTATATTCGATCATGCCGATCACGGACATTTCATCCAGCAACTTTTGCACACGTTCTGGATCTTTGCCGGATTTTCGGGCAATCTGTTCCAGTGTCATTGGTTTTCTGACCTTCATGGAAAGGCAGACCTCTGCCATTTCATCAGTCAGAACTTCCGCGAGTCCCCAATACTCGGGATCCTCCACTGTGACTTTCACACCGACACGGTCAGTGATCATCTGTCCCAGCTTCAGGATCAGTTTACGTTCTTCTTTCATTCATTTACTCCTTTTTCATTTGATTCATTCCAGGAACTGGTTTCTTCTTTCAGCCAGTCGATCCATTCGTCCATGCCCTCCCCGGTGCGGGCAGAGATCGGGATGATCTTCATATCCGGATTCAGCTTCAGTACCCGCTTTTTACATTCTTCCAGATCAAAGTCAAAGTAAGGAAGAACATCGATCTTGTTGATCAGAAGGCACTGGCATACCTGAAACATCAGTGGATATTTCAGTGGTTTATCGTCTCCTTCCGGAACACTTAAGATCATGGCATTTTTCACAGCGCCTGTGTCAAATTCTGCAGGACAGACCAGGTTGCCCACATTTTCCAAAATGGCAAGATCTACATCACTGGTATCCAGCTCCAAAAGCCCTTGCCTTGTCATATCTGCATCCAGATGACACATTCCCCCTGTGTGCAGCTGAATGACTTTGGCTCCGGTTTCGCTGATCGTATCTACATCTACAGCGCTGTCAATGTCAGCTTCCATGACTCCGATGCGAAAATCATGTTTCATAGCATCTATTGTTTTAGTCAGAGTGGTGGTCTTCCCTGCTCCGGGAGACGACATCAGATTTAAAAGAAAT
>ENA-UONU01002452-UONU01002452.1-human-gut-metagenome-genome-assembly--contig:-CS51-NODE-2452-length-10785-cov-5.017148_pt1 | contig 10785 bp, 8 predicted proteins | sample MGYA00242462_ERZ724009 | MGnify/ENA metagenome assembly ERZ724009 | reverse complement strand
TATATATATGATGGCATTATAGCCCATGAACTGCCACACATTGGAGAACACATACAGCGGCTGAAAAAGGGCCGGCTTTGACATGAAATCCATCGGCGCTATTCCGAACAATCCTGTAATCTTATTAAACAGTCCATAGTCACTGTTGGAAAAAAGCGTCAACATACTGACAATCACGACCACAGAAAGGAAATTCGGAATGTAGGTAATGTTCTGAATCAGCTTTTTAAATTTCACGTTTTTGATTTCATTAATCAAAAGCGCCAGCAGAATGGGAACGGGAAAACCGATCAGCATTGTAAAAACGCTCAAGGATATCGTATTCCACAAGATGTCGGTAAAATAGTAGGATTCAAAGAATTGTTTAAAGTAGGTCAGACCAACCCAGGGGCTTCCTGTAATTCCCAGTGTTGGATTGAATCTTCGAAAAGCGATCTGGATTCCATACATGGGAGCATATTTAAATACCAGATACCAGATAAACGGTATGGCAAACATGACGTACAGTCCCAGATTTTTCCGAATCCCTTTTCCTGTTTTTCTGATTTTTGCCAGCATAAGTACCTCCTGTTTTCCTGCGGGAAGGAGCCGTCAGACTCTGCCTCCGGCTCCATCCTGCAATATGGGATCAGTTCTGATCTTTTCTGAGGCTGTTTCTTTCTGTATCAGCCTACGGCAACAGCGTCCAGCGCCTTCTGATAAATTTCTTCCAGTTCGCGGATTCCAATCTGTTCAAGCGTCTGACAGTATTCCTCCCACATATCAAAATCCCATTCACCAATGATAAATTTGGCTACAGATTCATCCCTGTAAGTCGTCAGATCCTGTTCAATAGAAACCACTCTGTCCATATCTTCCACGCTCACGGAAGGTTTCGCATATACAGTCTCCGGAAGGAAAGGCTCGAGGATTTTCGCAGCTTCCTTGGTACGGTCACTCGCCACAACACCTTCCGTCTGTTCCGTTCTGAGATGCGGGAAGCCTCCTCCGGGCACCATGTTGATCTTTCCAAGCGCCGTCATAAACCCTTCTTCCGCATTCAGGATCTCATCCTTGAAGTGAGGAATGTTGTTTTCATCCATATCGTACTGCACGCCCTCATCACCATAGGTATAGAAGAGTGCACCTTCATCACTATAGAAATAATCCACCCAGCGCATTGCAGCTTCCGGATTGGAACAGGTTGTGCTGAGAGCAAAGCATCCGATCTGAACGCCCGTTCTCGCATCTCCCCACATCTGCTCACCGGCCGGCCCGATCAGCGGTTCATATCCGGAATAATCCTGCTCACAGTTTAAAAACACATCAGAATACGGCATATACATGGCACCGAAATACTCTCCTGACAGGTTGCTTCTCCAGGCAGCTCTGTCATTCTTATAATAATCTTTCCAGATCAGTCCTTCACTGTACAGTTCGTTCAGCCACATCAGATATTCTTTAAATTCGTCATCACACAGCCAGTTATGAATTTTCCCATCGGCATCCACATTATAGGTATCAGCCATCTGATACTGCAGGCCGAATGCGCCTCCTGTCTGATAGATCATCACAGGATCCCGATATCCCAGCGGAATCTCATCCTGTTCTCCGTTCCCATTCGGGTCCTGGTCACGGAATGCAATCAGCACTTCCTTAAATTCATCCAGTGTGGTCGGAATTTCCAGTCCAAGATTATCCAGCCATTTTGTATTAATCCACTGCTTGGTATCCATCTTTCCCGTAGGGCTCAGGTCAATAAAAGGAAGCGTATAGATGTGTCCGTCTGCAGCCAGGCACGCCTGCTTTGCCTGAGGATTCTCCTCAAACAGCTTTGTCAGATTCGGTGCATACTGTTCAATCAGTTCATCCAAAACCATCAGCTGTCCGCTTCCCACACCGTATGTAGAAATTTCATTCGCTGTAATCCCCGCTCTCAGGAATACATCCGGAAGCTCATTGGATGCGAACAGAAGCTGTTTGTTTTCCGCAAACCCGTCTGCCGGGACTTCCTGAAAATCCATGTGAATATTCGTCATTTCCTCATACTGCTGGAAAACATACATTTCTTCCCATTCCGCCTGATTCTGGTCACGCTGTCCATATACAGTCAGTGTGATCGGCTCATTCACGATGGGAAAGCCCTCCGCATTGAGATTGGAAGCCGTTTCTTCAGCGCCTCCCGTTTCTGCGGCAGCTTCCGTCCCCGCGCCTGCATTGCTCTCGCTTTCTCCCGTTCCTCCTGAACAGCCCGCCAGCATACCGGCACAGAGAGCCATGCTCAAAAGACAAGCCAGTACCTTTCTCATTTTCATACCCTTTCCTCCATTTCTTTCTTTATTGCTGTTTCCTCTCTTTGCTGTATGTATTGTATCATGCAGGCGCTTTTTCTCTTTTGTTAATTTCTTCTCTATTTTTACTTTCTTATCTACTTTTTTTACTTTCAAAAAAGAAATCCATGCATTTATGCACAGATTTCTTTTTTAAAGCACTATTTTACATGCATTTTTATCATTTATTATTTGCTCTTCAAAAATTCTTTCGGCGTTTTTTCTGTGTACTCCTTGAAAATTTTCAAAAAATATCCATAACTTCTGAAACCGCATCGATGTACAATTTCCTTCAGCGGCACATCTTCTCCCAACAGTTCTTTGGCTCTCTCTACTCTGACGCGGTTCAGATATTCTGTCACCGTTGTTCCCGTTTCTTCATGAAACAGCCTGCTTAAATAGGAGCTGTTTGTCCCGATCTCTCCCGCAATCTCCCGCAGGCCAACAGGCTCCCCATATCTTTCCTCCATCAGATCCACCGCGCTCCTCACAAGTCCGGAATACTGTTCTGTTCCTTTCCGCTCCCGGATCTCTCTCAGCACATTTTCATACAGTCCTGCCACATTTGCAGCCAGTGTCTCTTTGTTTTTCCCCTGTGAATAGGTAAACAGGCGGTTATTCTCAGGCAAAAAATCCAGACTGATCTGATACTCCTCAGAAATTCGGACCAGCAAATCCAGCATTTCTTTTGTCATCATAAGGCAAAGAGCCTCCTGGCCTTCCGGAATCTGTTCATACAGCTGTCTGATTTGAGCTCCGGCTCCATCCCCATCCAGAGCTTCCACAGCGGCAAGCAGCTTCTTCTGCTGCCCGATCGTCATTGCCAGCGGTGTAGCCACTGCCGCTTCTTCTTTCTTTTCCTTCATTCGAAACAAAAGATAGGAACGCATCGCATTATCACTGAAAAAGGCAGGACATGACTGTACCGTTACCTGCAGGCTGTAAATACGGCGGATATTGTCCTGGCTGACCAGATTGCTCGCTGCAATCTTCTCCTGCATTCTCGCTTCAGATATTTCCTCATAAAACCGGTAAATCAGGATGAACTTCTCCGGCTGACAGTAGATAGCGAGGATATCTACCCCCTGATCCCTGTCACTGGCAGATTCAAAGACCCGTCCAATACCTTCTGCCAATGTTTCAACGCTTTCCTCCGAATAGCGGTTCAGAAACCTGACCTCGGCAATCGCTGCCGCCTTTCGGGAATTATCTGAGGTAAACGGGCTTGCCGCACCATGGAAAATCCATTCCGCCACCTGACTTCTCAACTCTTTTCGAAGCTCCCATGGAGATTTCTGCCGCATCCGAAGATCTGCGCTTTTCAGAGCCCGCATAAGCGTCTCTTCCGTCAGCCGGCTTTTCAGAATATAATCATGAGCTCCATTTTTCAGAATTTCCCGCACATAATCATAATCATCATAGCTGGAAACCGCAATCATCGCTGTCTCCGGATATTTTGATGCAATGATCTCTGAAAGAAAAACACCATTTTTCCCCGGCATGGAAACATCCAAAATAACGAGGTTGATCTTCTGCTTTTCGAGAATACGGAGAGCTTCTTCTGCTGATCTGGCCTCTGCCGCTATACAGAACTCACTGTCCTTCCAGATTTCCATCTGCCGGATATAGTTTCTGAACACCTTTTCATCATCCACAAGCAATACCGAGCGTTCCATTTTCCCTCTCATTCTGCCGCTTCAGCGGCCCTGTATCTCCTTAAACGGCAATCTCAGCTCCACACACGTAAACATATCCTGACAGCTGTAGACCGTGCCACCATATTCGTCCCCATATATCAGTCTGATCCGGTTCAGCACATTCGCCAGACCAACTCTCCGGAATCCGGTGATGTCTTTTTTCCTGATATCCGACAAAAGCTGTTCCACTTTTTCTTCACTCATTCCTTTCCCGTTATCCATCACCTTTGCTATCACACAATCATCCTGACAATAAATTTTCACCTGTATGATGCCTCCGCTGTCCTTTGCTGAAATTCCATGGATCAGCGCATTTTCCACCACCGGCTGCAAAAGAAGCTTCGGCAGCCGCCAGGTCCAGAGTGATTCATCCACATCCCAAAGGAGCTGGAAATCTCCTCTGTACTTAAACCGCTCAATATAGATGTAATTTTCAATATACTCCCTCTCTTCCCACAGCGTAATGAACTCATTCCGATCCGTCAGCACACTTCGCAGAAGCTCAGATAACGCTTCCGCCACATGTTCGATTTCTTCTTCCTTCCTCATATGTGCCACATGCTGGATGCTGTCAATGGAATTATACAGGAAATGCGGTTCTATCTGGGTTGCGAGTACGCTTTGCTCCGCTTCTCTTTTCAGACGTTCCTTCTGTTTCACCTCTTCCAGAAGCATCTGTATCCGTTCCATCATCTCGTTAAAGGTTTCCGACAGCGTTCCTACTTCATCCGCAGAATGAATATTCGATCTGACCATCAGGTTTCCCGTCCGGATTTCTTCCATATTTTCCGTCAGCATTTTCAGATTCGTACAAAGTCTTCCCGACAGGTACACCGATGCCACTACCGCAAGAAGAACCGCACACGCTCCGACAAGCAGCAGCTTCTGGCGCAGCGCATTGGCATCACGAAGAAGGACTTCATATGGAATCAGTCCCACCGTGGTCATCTTTTCCGTCCCATGCTGCCATGAAAGGGCATACCATCTCTTCCCATTCCATTCCACATAGCCATCTCCTGAATCCTTCCGTTCTATTTTCTGTAAAAGCTCTCCTTCTTTTCCCGTCAGCTCCGCATTCGTATAAAAAAGTCCCTGACCGGAGTCAAACACATAAATATCCACTTCCTTAAGCGGCTCCTGCTCGTAGGCTGCAATCAGCTCGTCATAATTCAGCTTTATGAGATTCACTGCCACGATATCCCCGCCATGAAGAATCGGACAGCTGTAATATACCTCCTGGGCCTGTCTGTCATAAAAAATCCCCGCCCGGTCCGTCTGCATGGCTGCCTGCATTACAGAAGTTTCCAGATCCCTTTTCAGTACCAGCTCCGTATCAGCCTGAAAAATACGTCTGTCCTCTGTGATGACCATCACGTTATCCATATACTGCTTCTGGCTCATCAAACCGGAAAGAAAGCTTGTAATTCTTTTTTTGCGCAGATATTCTTCATAGGACGCGCTCTCCTTTCCATGCAGAATTCCGGGCCATATAATTTCCTGCTCCGTCGCCACAGAAAGCGCCGTTTTTCTCACCTCTGAAAGCATATCGTTAAAACGCTCATCTGCAAAGGCAATGTACTGCGTCATATAGCTTTCCGTTGTATTCTTGATCGTATTTATCTCCGTATAGTAGGAAATCAGCAGGGAAACCAGAGTTGTCCCTATTGTCAGAGCAAGAGTGATAATCAGGATTTTCGTCTGTATAGAATGAAGCAGCGGAGTCTTTTTTCTGATGTTCATACCTTTTTCCTTTTCATATGCTTTCCGGACTTATATCTGCCGATTCCATGCTCTCACACTCTGCCCTCAAAGTCTTTTAAACATGGAAATTTCCTTCCGCATCGTTCCGTCCTTCAGCCTGAACGCATCCGGACGCTCAGCCACTGGGACAAAGCCCATCTTTTCATAATGTCTTCTGCCACGCTCATTTTCCTCAATGTAATCCAGCTCAAGCTGGAGAATGCCGTTCTCCTTCCTTCCCATTTTTCAGGATAATCCTTTTTGCTTCATATATCATATCCGATCGCCTCCCTGTGTTGACTGTTCTCTTTTGGAGATACTGTTTTCAGTATAGCACAAAAAATATGGCGGAGCCATCCGGAAATGATGGTCCCGCCATTCTGTGCAGCCAGCTCTGTTACTGTTCTGCCTTTTTCAAATTTCAGACTGTCTTTATACAAGTTCTACCCGAAATACCACAGGCTTATCCGTTTTCACGCCGTTCACCTTTACATGAAGTCCGCTCTCATCCCGCGTCCAGTCGCAGGGGGCGTCGAAGCCGAGCACGGAAACCTTTTTGATGATCCCGGCGAAATTGGGCTTATGGGAAGCATCCTGCTTTCCGAGGGAAGGGATGGTATAATTTCCATCCTCCGCACAGCGCATCACGATCGCGTACAGGCTGTCGCCCTTCATGGTATAGCGGATGTCGTCGGAGGTGAACTCCTTCTTGATACCGTCGGAGAACTGGCCTTCCACCACCTGGGTAGGGCCTTCCCCGTATTTTCTCCACACATGAGTGCCGTAAATGGCCTCGCCGTTCGCCTTAAGCCATGCGCCGATCTCCCGCAGGATCGCCGCGTCCTCCTCCGGGATGGTGCCGTCCGCCCTGGGGCCGATGTTCAGAAGCAGGTTTCCGTTCTTGCTGACGATGTCCACCAGGTCGCAGATGATGTCGGACGCCGGACGATAGCTGTTGTTTTCCGTATAGCACCAGGAATTCAGGGCCACAGCCGTATCCGTCTGCCAGTAATAGGGCTTCACATCCGCGAACTGGCCTCTTTCGATGTCCACCACCGCAGTGCCGAACATGAAGGCATCATGCTTGTAGTTGATCAGCACCTCTTCGCCCCATTCTGCCGCCCGGTTATAGTAGTAGGCCGCCAGCTTCTTCAGATAAGGGCGGAAGGACTGATGCTGGATCCACCAGTCAAAATAAACGAGCTTCGGATGATATTCATCGATGATCTCGCAGGTCCTGGTCAGCCAGTCCTGCAGATATTCCTCCGTAGGCGCGGGCTCGCTGAAAATATCATGGTGATCCCGCTCCGGCATGGCGGGCCAGTAAAAATCTCCCCGTTTCATGGGCTCTTTGATGTCGCTGTCAAATTCCTTCCCATGGCTCATGAAGAACCAGTGCTCCGCCCGGTGGGAGGAAGCGCCGTTTACCAGGCCGTGCTTATGAAAGGCTTCGCACAGCTCGCCCAGCGTATCCCGCTTCGGGCCCATCTCGGCCGCGTTCCAGTGGGAAAGTTCGCTTTTATACATCTGGAAGCCGTCATGATGCTCTGCCACGGGAACCACATATTTTGCTCCCGCCTCTTCAAAAAGCTTCGCCCATTCTTCGGCGTTGAACTTCTCCGCTTTGAACATGGGAATGAAATCCTTGTAGCCGAAATCCTTATGAGGGCCGTAGGTTTTCACATGATGTTCAAATTCCGGGGAGCCCTGGATGTACATATTTCTGGAGTACCACTCGCTGCCGAAGGCAGGTACGCTGTAAACGCCCCAGTGGATGAAAATGCCGAACTTCGCGTTCCGAAACCACGTCGGGAGCGGATGGGCGCTTAAGGAATCCCAGTCGTCCTTATAGGGGCCCTTTTCGATCACTTCATCGATCTGCTTCAGATATTCCTTCATATCCCTCATCAGTCCGTCACCACCCCTTTCTGCAACATGATGTTGGCGTAAAGCGCCGTCTCCCCAGTCGCGATGATGGCATAGGCCTTTTTCGCTTCTTCATAAAAAGCGAACCGTTCGATCTGTCCGATGGCCGCCTTTCCTCTGGGCTCGTACTTTTCCTCGATCTTTTCATAGACATCCCAGATGGGCGTCTCCACGTCGTCTCCCGGCATGACCTGCATCAGGTTAAACGGCTTCTCCACGTAAGTATCCAGCGGAAAAACCTGCAGGATGGCGTCCAGGATCTCCGGCGCTCCATGTCCGTCCATGCGGATCACCTTCGCGTTCTTTCCCATGGACTCGGCGGGGAAATTGCCGTCCGCGATGACAAGCCGGTCGCTGTGCCCCATTTCGCACAGGACTTTTAAAAGCTCCGGTGATAAAATTTTCGGTATTCCCTTCAGCATATGTTTTCCCTCCCAACAGGCCGCACAGCCTCTCCTGCTCTGCGCGGCCCTTTTTCTTTTTTCGGATCTGCAAAAATGATAACTGTCAGGCAACGCCTGTTTCCGGATTTTCAGCGGGTGATAGTCCCGTCCACATCCCACAGGTCCTCCCAGCCCTTCGCGCCGGGCCATAAGAACACCTGTCCCTTTACCAGCCTGCAGTTTTTATCGGCCAGACGGATGGTCTCCATCTCTTCCTCAGTCAGCGGATCCTCGGTGGCGCATTTCAGGTTGCTGACATACTGCGGCTCCTTTACGGAAAACGGGATCGGCACCTGTCCTCTCTGCACCGCCCATTTCAGGCAGATGAGCGCGGGATGGACATTGTGGCGCTTCGCGATCTCCACGATCTCCGGCATCTGGGTATCCGCCACATCCTCCGCGGTACGGTCCCTCTCCGGACGGGAAGGGGAGCCGATGGGGCAGTAGCCCACCGGAAGGATATTGTGCGCCTTCGCGTAGTCAAACAGCTCCGGCTGCTGGAATCCGGGATGCAGCTCCATCTCCAGGGCCGCGGGTTTGATGCGGCACAGGGGCAGAACCGCCTCCAGCTTGGGGATCGTCATGTTGGACATGCCGATGTATTTTACTTTTCCTTCGTCCACCAGGCGTTCGCACTGTCTCCATGTTACCATGAATTCCTCGACGGAAAAAGGCCTGGAATCCGGATTGCGGGAATCCCCGTCGCAGCCCGGCGCATGGTAGTTGGGGAAAGGCCAGTGCACGAAATACAGGTCGATATAGGAAAGCTTCAGGTCCTTCAGGCTCTTTTCACAGGATTCGATGACCTTTCCTTCCGCGTGCATGTCGTTCCACACCTTGGAGGTAATGAAAAGCTCCTCCCTCTTCACCACGCCCTCCTGCATCACGCGGGAAAGCGATTCGCCGATCTTATCCTCATTCATGTAGACGGAAGCGCAGTCGATCAGACGGTAGCCGGCACGGATGCCGCCGTAAACGGCCTGAGCGATCTGCTCCGGCCCGTATTTGTCGCTTCCGAAGGTTCCCATTCCCACCGCGGGGACCGTGGTCCCGTCATACAGCGCCCTGCGGGGAATGCTGCTCTGTTCTATGATTTCCGACATTTCTGTTCTCCTTTAAATACGACCGTTTCCGGCCGTCTCAATCGAATACCACCGCAACCTTGCCGCAGTTTCCGCCTGCCATCAGGGCATAGGCTTCTCCGGCCTTCTCCAGCGGGAATTCGTGGGTGATCAGATCCTCCGGATGGATGCCCCAGCGCACCAGCCGCTCCACCAGTTCTTCCATCTTCCACAGAGAGGTTACCCAGGAGCCGTAAATGGTCTTCTGGCCGTGGATGATGTCCGGGCTGGGATTGAAGGTGCAGGTTCCGCCCTCTCCCACGAACGCGATCTTGCCCCACTCTCTGGTGGCGCGGATGGCGAGCTGCCGTCCCGGATCGCTGGCGCTGGCGTCAATAGCGCGCTCCACACCGTGTCCGTTCGTCACCTTCATGATGCCGTCCATGGCCTCATCAGGTGTGAACACATAGTCCACCAGGCCCAGCTTCTTCGCCAGCTCCACGCGGTATTCATTCATCTCCACACCGATGAGCATATTGGCTCCCATAGCCTTTGCCAGCATCAGTGCCGCCAGTCCGACCGGGCCAAGGCCGGTTACCAAAACCGCGTCATTTCCGCAGATGCCGATTTTTTCAATAGCTTCATATACCGTACCGAAACCGCAGGCCACCTGCGCGCCGTCCTTATAGGTCAGCTCATCGGGCAGGGCGATCAGATCCTTTTCCTCCGCCAGAATGTAAGGCGCCATTCCGCCGTTTCTCTGCCAGCCGTACGCCTGGCGGAAGCGGCTCTTGCAGGAAATGTAATAACCCCTGCGGCAGTCGTTGCACACGCCGCAGCCGGAGATGTGGTAAACGATCACCCGATCCCCCTTCTTAAAGCGTCTCAGTCCCTCTCCCTCTTCCACAATCACGCCGCAGGGCTCATGACCCGCAACCATACCGGGAATATAGCCTTCCGGCCCTTTTCCCACATGTGCCCTGTAGATGCAGCGGATATCGCTTCCGCAGATCGTCGTGGCCTTCGTCTGAATCAACACCTGCCCATGCCCCGGCTTCGGAATCTCAAACTCCTTCATCTCCACCGTGCTGTTTCCGGGGAGTGTTGCACCCCGCATTCTCATTTTTTCCATTTCTACCCCTTTCTGCCGCCATTCGGCGGCATTAAATTAGTGAGGAATTGGACGTGAGTCCAATTCCCAGGAGAAAACCGCAGTTTTTCTCCGCTCTCGCTTTCCCGCTGCCGACAGGCAGCACTAAAATCCGTGAGGAATTGGGCGCATGCCCAATTCCCAGGAGAAAACCGCAGTTTTTCTCCGCCCCTTGTCTGCCGCCGAACGGCGGCGCTAAATTTCTCATCTCTTTGTACCTTCATTATAATTTCCCCCCTTGAAAAGAATAAGAGAATCTTTTGACAACTTGGCCTTTTTTATGTCGCATCAGCGCAGGTTTTAAATTTTCCGAATGTTTCACCCAAACCAGCTTATTCCTGCCATACGCAATCCTTTGCTTTCCTGTTGCGTATTGGAGCAAACAGAATTATACTGTGAATATCAAAAAAGGAGGCCCGTCATGTGGACTGACTACAAAGACGCAGATATTCATTTTAC
>ENA-UONU01002444-UONU01002444.1-human-gut-metagenome-genome-assembly--contig:-CS51-NODE-2444-length-10803-cov-4.893748_pt1 | contig 10803 bp, 8 predicted proteins | sample MGYA00242462_ERZ724009 | MGnify/ENA metagenome assembly ERZ724009 | reverse complement strand
GGTCACACAGGAAGAACATGTGGAGAAACCCGTTCATGAACTCATAGTGGGAGCGCCTGACACCCTTTTGGACGAACTCCGTGCATCGGGGCGCGCAGATTGTCTCGTCTGGTATGAGAATGGCGCGGTATATCGTGTATATCTCTGCTGTGGGATGCGGGTATATGAGCTTGAGGGAACGGATTTTCTGCGCAAGGTCTGTGCGCTGCCGGCGGTCCGAATCAACACCCATGATATTAAGCCCCTGTATGCAGCATTAGGAGGGGAAGAGATCCCGGGCGGCGCCTTTGACACCATGTTGGCTGCCTATCTCTTGAACCCGTCAGCTTCAGCGTATGACGTGACGCGATTGGCACAGGAATACAACCTACCGTTGGAACTACCGGAACAGGAACCCCTCAAACGCGGGGATGTAGAGGGAAAGCGCCGGCAGACCGAAGCGTTGTTCCGCGCACAGGCGACGGTATTCCCCGAATTAGTGGACAAACTGGCAGAACAGATCGCCCGGAATCATCAGACAGAGCTGTTGGAGACCATTGAGCTGCCGTTGGCTCGGGTTCTGGCCCATATGGAATCGATTGGTTTTTTGGTGGATGCAAAGGGCATCGAGGCGTTTGGGGAGACGCTTCAAACCGAGATTGACCGCATTCAAGGGGAAATCTATCAATCGGTGGGCTATGCGTTTAATATCAATAGCCCGAGACAGCTGGGCGATGCTCTGTTTGAGAAGCTTGGCCTTCCCCATGGAAAAAAGACCAAGACGGGGTATTCCACAAAAGCGGAGATTTTGGAAAATCTGCGCTATGAGCATCCCGCGGTTGAGATGATTTTAAACTACCGTAGCTTGACAAAGCTGAAGTCCACCTACTGTGATGGTCTGTCTAAGGTGATTGCGGGTGATGGAAGAATCCATTCCAACTTTAATCAGACAGAGACGCGCACAGGGCGAATCAGTTCCACCGAGCCCAACTTACAAAACATCCCCGTGCGCACGGACTTGGGGCGCGAAATGCGCCGGTTCTTTGTAGCAAAAGAGGGATGTGTGCTGGTGGATGCGGACTATTCGCAGATTGAACTGCGTGTGTTGGCACATGTGGCAAATGACTCCAATATGATTCAGGCGTTTCTCAACAACGACGATATTCATCGCATCACCGCAGCGCAGGTGTTTCATATGCCGGAGCAGATGGTTACGCCAATGATGCGAAGCCGTGCAAAGGCGGTCAACTTCGGCATCGTGTATGGCATTGGAGCGTTTTCTTTGGCCAAGAATATTGGCGTCACGCGAAAAGAGGCAGAGCAGTACATTCATGACTACTTAGCACATTACAGCGGCGTAGACGACTATATGAAGCGCATCGTAGAACAAGCCAAAGATCAGGGATACGTTGAGACCATGTTCGGACGTAGGCGTTATTTGCCGGAGCTGGCCTCTTCCAATTTCAATATGCGCGCGTTTGGCGAGCGCGTCGCACGGAATATGCCCATCCAAGGGACCGCAGCGGATATCATTAAGATTGCCATGATTCGTGTGGAGGACCGGCTGAAAAAAGAGGGGATGAAGTCCCGGCTGATCTTGCAGGTACACGACGAATTGATTGTAGAAGCACCCGAAGAGGAGGCGGAGAAGGCGGCTGCGCTCCTGACAGAAGAAATGCGCGGTGCAGCGGAACTGGCGGTTCCGCTGCTTGCAGATGCGGGAACCGGTAAATCCTGGTACGACGCCAAACTGGGATGACTAGGCTGGGCGCTTGGCCGCCCGGCCGGCGCCGAGCCGTCAGAAAAAATCACAAGGCGAGGAGGGTGCAGGAAATTGTTCATCTGTCCTGTATGCGGGGATTTGTTACAGAGAGGGGAAAGGACCTATTCCTGTCCAAAGGGTCACAGTTACGATTTGGCAAAAGAGGGATATGTTTATCTTCTGGCGCCCAATAAAAAGCATTCCAAAGATCCTGGAGACAACAAACAGATGGTTTCTGCCCGGCGCGCTTTTCTGGAGACTGGACTGTATCAGCCTTTCAGCGAGGAACTAAATCGGTTGGCTTTGCAGTACACAGAACCTTTCGAATCGCCTGTCGTGCTAGATGCGGGTTGTGGCGAAGGATATTATACGGGACGCCTGGCAGAAGCGCTTGGAGAACACGCGCGGGTATTTGGATTTGATATATCGAAATGTGCGGTACGGGCTGCGGCAAAGAAATACCGGGGGATTGCGTTTGCGGTGGGTAGCAGCTTCGGAATTCCTTTTGCAGAAGCAGGCGCTGATTTGGTGGTGAACGTGTTTGCGCCAATCGTTCCAGGGGAATTGGCACGCGTGATAAAACCGGGTGGTCATCTGATTTTAGCGGTCCCAGGGGAGAAGCATCTCTATGGCCTCAAGGAAATTCTGTATGAGCATCCGTATGAGAATACATATAAGGATACAGAATATGCGGGATTTGCATTTTTACAGAGGACGGTTGTCACAAAAGAAATCACCATCGTGGATTATCAAACGATTCAAAACCTGTTTGCTATGACCCCATACTATTGGAAGACAGGAGCGGAGGGAAGCGAACATCTGCGCCAGACGCAGCAGCTGGATACACAGATCGAATTCCACTTCTTAGTTTATCAGCGAAATCCTTGAATCCAGATCGAAGGGAGCGGGTGCGCTTGAACGCTGCAACACATACACGGAATGAAATCCAGTGGGAAGATGTGCTGTTTCTTTTTTTGATTTCAGCTGCCGCACTGCTGACACGGTTCTATCTCTTTCCCATTGAATCAAACGATTATCATCAGTTTTTACAGGGATGGTTTGCCACATTGAAAGAAAATGGCGGCCTGGCGGCGATTGGGATGAATATTGGCGATTATATGCCGCCTTACTTTTATATTTTAGCGCTCTTGACCTATTTGCCGTGGCAGGATCTCTATCTGATAAAATTGGTATCCTGTGCAGCCGATTTCGTCTTGGCTTATTATGTAATGCGGATTGTATGGCTTCGGTATCCTGGGAGGCCCCATGGGATGATGGCTTACGCTGTGGTCCTCTTCTTGCCCACAGTGGTGCTGAATTCCGCAGCATGGGCGCAGTGCGATGCAATGTTCACCAGCGCGCTGGTGGCGTGCCTGTATTACTTTCTCATCGATCGCTTTTTTGCACCGCTCTTGCTGCTGCTGTTCTTGAAGAGAAAAGTCAAATTTCACAGCTTACTGATTATCCCCGCTGTATATATTTTATCAATTATACCAGCTGCAATTATGGGGAGGAATCTTTGGGATCTGCTGACCGTGTACGTATCCCAATCAAAGCTTTACACGAGCCTGTGTATGTCCATTCCAAACCTGTATGCTTTTTTGGGGAATGTCGCTTCTGAGCCGCTCGGAAAGGCCGGCGTTATTTTTGCAGGCGGAGTGGTATTGATGTTGCTCTATGTGTTGTATCGAAAGCCGTATGTGATCACACCGGAGATTCTTGTGACAATGGGGCTGCTGTTTGCAATTTTACTGCCATTTATCCTGCCGCACATGCACGAACGGTATTATTTTCTGGCGGACATTGTCAGTGTGATCTTTGCATTTTATTTCCCGAAGAAGGTCTATACAGCGGCGATTATGTGCGGGGCGTCCGCCTGTGCTACCGCCAATTATCTCTTCGGGCTGGCATATTATCCACAGCAGCTTCTGGCGGTTGCAGTGTTCATCAACCTGATTTTGCTTGCAAAGCACCTCTGGGACCTGCTCTCCAACAGTCCGGTGCAGCGTCCCGCGGGGGTGACTGCATGAGTACGATTCAAATTGTATCGATGGAAGAGCGCCACCTGGACGAATTGGCGGAGATCAGCCAGCTCTGTTTCGCAATGCCGTGGAGCCGGGAAGGGCTGGCGGCGGAACTTTCCTGTGATACCGCGCACTTTTGGGTGGCGGAGAAAGAAGGCTATTGCCTGGGATTTGCTGGGATGCACGCCGTCTGTGGAGAATGTTATGTGGATTTGGTTGCAGTGCGGCCATCCGCCCGCCGCCAGGGAATTGGAGAACAGTTGGTAAAGCGGATGATTGCGTGGATGGAGGAACACTGTGGGGAGTTTATCACCCTGGAGGTACGGATGTCCAATACATCCGCAATTGCTTTATATGAAAAATTAGGGTTTGCCAAGGCCGGTGTGCGCAAAAACTTTTATGAGAATAACCATGAAGATGCGTTGCTTTTGACCCGGCAGGCGATGGGAGTTCAATAAAGGGGGAAGTATATGAGAATTTTGGCATTGGAGAGTTCTTGCGATGAGACTGCAGCAGCGGTCGTGGAGGACGGAAGGCATGTCCTTTCGTCGGTGATAGCCTCGCAGGTAGAGGAACATAAATTATACGGGGGCGTGGTGCCGGAAATTGCCTCGCGCCGGCATTCCGAGGCGGTGGTTCCGGTTACGCAAAAGGCGCTGGACGACGCAGGGGTGACGCTCGAAGAGGTCGATGCAATCGCAGTGACCTATGCCCCCGGATTGATCGGGGCCCTCCTGGTGGGGGTCAACTTTGCAAAGGGGCTGTCGCTTTCGGCAAAGAAGCCGTTGATCCCGGTTCATCATCTTCGCTCGCATATCGCCGCCAACTACATCACATCGCCGGAACTGGAGCCGCCTTTCTTATGTTTGGTGGTGTCTGGGGGACACACGCACATAGTCGAAGTAAAGGGATACACGGATTTGCGTGTCATTGGGCGTACCCGGGACGATGCAGCGGGCGAAGCCTTTGACAAAGCGGCGCGCGCGATGGGAATGCCGTATCCCGGGGGCGTAGAGATGGATCGGATTGCGGAGGAGGGAAACCCGGAAGCATTCCGGCTTCCCCATCCAAAAGTGGACGGTGCACCCTATGATTTCAGTTTTTCCGGCCTGAAGACGGCGGTGATCAACCTGATTCACAATGCGAAGCAGAAAGGAGAGGAACTGCCGATCCCGGATCTTGCGGCTTCGTTCCGTAAAGCGGTAGTGGACTGTCTGGTGCAAAACTTTGTAAAGGCGGCGCAGGAGAGCGGCGCGAAAAAACTGGTGATCGCCGGAGGCGTTTCGGCCAACTCTCTCTTGCGCCGCCGGCTGGAAGAGGAGTGCAGCCGGTCTGGCTGGAATTTGTATAAACCGGCGTTGAACCTCTGCGGCGACAATGCGGCCATGGTGGGAGCGCAGGGATACTATGAGTATTTGGCGGGGCATACCGCCGGATTGGACCTGAATGCTTGCGCAGAAATGCCGATTCAGGGGCCGCAAGCCCAACAGAACCCAAGAAGATGAAGGGGATTCCTAGGAAACTTGCAGGAATTTTCAAAAAAGGCCATGTATTCACAAATTTTTAATTGATATTTTTCAAACGATGTACTATACTTTAATCAGTAACGTAATATGGCCATTGGGCCGGAAGGAGAACATTTATGACAAAAAATGAATCCGTCTTGAATTGGATTGAAAACATGAAAAAGCTTGTCAATCCGGACAAGGTTATGTGGATTGACGGCTCTGAGGAACAGCTCAACCAGCTGCGCGCGGAGGCTTGCTCCACAGGTGAGATGATTAAGCTCAACGAGGAAAAGTTGCCGGGCTGCTATCTGCACCGCACCGCCGTGAACGACGTAGCTCGTGTAGAAGGCAGAACGTATATCTGCTCCCGCAAGGAAGAAGACGCAGGCCCCACCAACAACTGGATGGAGCCGCAGGCTGCTTATAAGATGCTGTTCGACATTGCGAAGGACAGCTATAAGGGCCGCACAATGTACGTGATCCCGTATTCCATGGGCCCGATCGGCTCTCCGTTTGCAAAGATCGGCGTAGAGTTGACCGACTCCATCTATGTTGTCATGAACATGAGCATCATGACCCGCGTAGGTGAGAAGGTTTGGGAAGTTCTCGGCGACAGCAACGACTGGGTGCGCGGCTTGCACTGCAAGTGCAACATCGATGAGGAGAAGCGCTATATTTGCCACTTCCCGGAGGACAATACCATTATCTCCGTGAATTCCGGTTACGGCGGGAACGTGCTCTTGGGCAAAAAGTGCTTTGCACTGCGTATTGCTTCCTATCAGGGCAAGACCGAGGGCTGGATGGCAGAGCATATGCTGATTCTGGGTCTCGAGAACCCGAAGGGCGAAGTAAAATATATCACCGCTGCTTTCCCGTCCGCATGCGGCAAGACCAACCTGGCCATGCTGATTCCGCCGGAGGGCTACAGAGCAAAGGGCTACAAGGTTTGGACGGTTGGCGACGACATTGCTTGGATGCGCATTGGTCCGGACGGCCGCCTGTGGGCGATCAACCCGGAGAATGGCTTCTTCGGCGTAGCGCCGGGCACCAACGAAAAGTCCAACCCGAACGCGCTGCATACCACCCGTCAGGGGACCATTTTCACCAACGTTGTGCATAACCTCGACGACAACACGGTCTGGTGGGAAGGCCTGGATAAGAATCCGCCGGAGCATGCAGAGAACTGGAAGGGCGAGCCGTGGAACGGAAAGACCTCTACCGAGAAGGGCGCGCATCCGAACAGCCGCTTTACTGCACCTGCAAAGAATTGCCCGTGCATTAGCTCTGAGTTTGAGAATGGCGCTGGTGTGCCGATCTCCGCGATCGTGTTTGGCGGCCGCCGTGCACAGACCACTCCGCTGGTGTATCAGTCCCGCGATTGGAACAACGGCGTGTTTGTTGGTTCCATCATGGCTTCCGAGACAACCGCTGCTGCGACCGGTGCGGTCGGCGTTGTGCGTCGTGACCCGATGGCGATGCTGCCGTTCTGCGGTTATCATATGGGCGACTACTTCAAGCACTGGATTGAAATGGGCCAGAAGCTGGGCGACAAGGCTCCGAAGATCTTCAACGTCAACTGGTTCCGTCTCGACGAGAACGGCAACTTCATTTGGCCGGGCTTTGGTGACAACCTCCGTGTTCTCGAGTGGATCATCAAGCGCTGCGAGGGTGAAGTGGACGCACAGGAGACGGCGATCGGCTATGTACCGTATGCAGAGGACATCAATCTGGAGGGACTGGATTTCAGCATCGACACCCTCAAGAGCATCCTGGAAGTCAACAACGACCAGTGGTCCAAGGAGGCAGAGGGCATCGAAGAGTTCTATAAGAAGTTTGGCGACAAGCTGCCGAAGGAACTCCGCGATCAGCTGGATACCCTCAAGGCAAACCTCAAGAAATAAGAGAGATACCCTGCACAGGGGTTTGGGAGCGTTTCGGGAAACCGGGACGCTCCTTTTGTTTTGTGTGGGGCAAAGGGAGATGTTTTAGCAGAATCGCAGAACTTTGTATCTCATAGACATATGGATTGGATAGACTCGTAAAAAAATAAGCGAGGAACTTGATAGCAGCTGAACTGGAAAGAGTTGCTTGGTTTTGTTTGATTGACATACTTTCACACAGCATGGTATGATGAATATAACGATCGATTGGATGTGAGGAGTTTTAAATATGAAATGTGCAAGATGTGGGTTTGATAATCCAATAGAAGCCCATTTTTGCAAGGAATGTGGCGCGCCTTTGGAGACCGCCCCACAGCAGGCATCTTACGAACAGAATAGCCCCCCGCCGGGACCACAGAGTGCGCCGCCTCCGTATGCGTATCAGGGGTCACAGTGGAATTCACCTCCGCCTCCGTATGATGCTCCGCTAAACGTTCCCCCTTATGTGGAAGTGATCTCTGCGTCAAGCAGATGGGTGGCGTTGTTGCTGTGCATTTTTCTGGGTGGACTGGGCGTCCATCGGTTTTATGTGGGGAAGATTGGAAGCGGTATCGTCTATCTGTTGACCGGCGGTGTATTTGGAATCGGTTGGTTGGTGGACCTGATTATGATCGCTTGTGGGAGCTTTACCGACGCTTCGGGAGCTCCATTAAAGTAATGAAAACCAAAGAGAGTATTCGTAGGGTTACCCTACCTTTTGCGGCGACGTCCCTATTAAAAATATTCATTAGTCAATTAGCGAGAGGGACCATCCGCCATTTTAAAGCTGCCGTTTGATCACAGTTATCCCCATTACCAATATCCGTTTGTTTATTTGTAATGGGGATATATCAAATGACAGCCCCCACCAAATTGCAGGGTATCCCTGTCACTACTATGATTTCGGGAACTTGTCCCGAAAAGGGCGTGGATGTTGCGATGTGAGGCGGTCTATCTTCTCAACGGGACCTCAGAGAAGAGACTTAGTTGTGCGATGAAAACCGCCTGAAATTCTTAAGAATATCCAAAATGCGCAAGTTCACTCTTGCTTTTTAATGGGATATATGCTATGATAAATAATGTTCTAAATCCGGGTGTAGCGCAGTTTTGGTAGCGCGCTTGAATGGGGTTCAAGAGGCCGCAGGTTCAACTCCTGTCACTCGGACCACTGTAAGGAGACCGTCGACTTTTGTCGGCGGTCTTTTGCTATGCCCAGATATATGCGGGTTTACAGGACAACGAATAAGGCAAAGTCCTATAGTTTATTACAAAACAAAATTGAGTGATAGGATTTGTTGGACAGGATATAGTACAAACATTATCTGGGGTTATGTTATAAGAAGATGGGACATAGTAAATACAGAAATTATGGTTGCTATTGTCGGTGCATTGGTTGCGATACTTACTGCTGTTATTACAAATTATCTCACGAAAAGAAGTCAATTGAAATTTGAAGAGCGTAAGCTCAAAGAAGAGTACTATACAAATTATGTAAAAGCGATTAGTAATAATGTGCTTATGAAAGGTGAAGACGGAGAACTCGATGATGCTCAGAATCGTCGGATACTCGTAGGCAGTGCGGAGGTCGTCCGTATTTTGATGCAGTTTCACGACGCAGCAAAGGAATCGGCACAACCAATAAGCGGTGAGGAACACGATAAAATACTTACTAACTTAATTAAGGCGATGCGTGCAGACTTATATGGAACGAAAAAAATTAATGATGACTATCCAACGGTTCATCTATCCGGCTTACGTCCCTATGGAGAGAAACAATAAGCTATCTTGGGTGAAAAGCATCTTAATCTACCGGCAATAAACTCCTGGTTTTACTGGATTTTTCCAAGGCCTATCATTCCACTCCGACCAGTCGAGAACCTCGACGCGTAAGTCGTGTTTGGGGTTTTTGCTTTATTACAGCTTTGCGTTCGCGTTTACGACGGGTGCTTTTTTGTAACGTAAACCCAGCAAAGGAACCTGTTTTTGATTGTAATCAAAAACAGGTTCCTTTTTATTTTAGAATGATAGCTTTACCAGAAGCAGTCATAATGAGAAGTATATGTTTGATTTTATGGTGTTTCGCAAAGGCATAATCCACGTATCTCCCGTTTTTTATGGTGGCTTGGGTAAACAGAATTAGATAGCATTTTTATGAATAATTTTATAGCTTTAAGGAGACTCTACTCATAACGAAATGAAAGGGGTGGTGTGTTTGTTTAAGCACGAAAAGCAATTGTTTCATCCTGTAGAGATAGAACGTCCCAACCCGCAGTATGCAGCTCTGCTGCAAGAGCAGCTCGGCGGTGGCAACGGGGAATTGAAGGCTGCTATGCAGTATATGTCTCAAAGTTTCCGTATTAAAGACCCCAAAATCAAGGACTTATTCATGGATATTGCGGCCGAGGAGTTAAGCCATATGGAGATGGTAGCCCAAACGATCCATTTGCTCAACGGGCACGATGTGGAAGCAGACAAAGTTCAGGCTGGGGAGATTGAAACCCATGTCTTGCTGGGGCTAAATCCTGGGTTGATCAATGCATCAGGCTACTCTTGGACAGCGGATTATGTCACCGTCACCGGCGATCTCTGTGCAGATCTTCTCAGCAATATTGCTTCGGAGCAGCGAGCCAAAGTAGTGTATGAATATCTGTATCGCCAAATCGAGGACAAAAAAGTCAGAGAAACCATCGACTTTCTTCTGAACCGTGAGGAGGCACACAACCAGATGTTCCGGGACGCCTTTAATGAAGTGCAAGAGAGTGGTTCTAACCAGGACTTTGGCACTACCAAGGCGGCGAAGATGTATTTCTCTCTCTCAAATCCGGGTCCTAACGCCTTTGCCGGCAACAATGTAACTGCACCCAAATTTACGCAGTAAAGATTCTGAAGAACTTTAGATGTGCGGATGTTTTTATCAAAAATAGGCCTGGGCGATTCTCCAATCGATTACAGTGCGGCTCTTTAAAAAGGTACTAGAATTTATAAAATCTTTGTGAAACTTAGATAGTAAAAACCTTGAAATTCCATTTTAACAGTCCTTTCCAAGCCGGGGCGCGCTTACGCAGATGTTCCTCCGTTTCCAACCGCCCAGAGGGCGGTTTTTTTTATGATCGGGAGAAGACCGGTTTTAATCGTCTTTGTCAGAAAGAGTCTGGACGCAAATTGCGTCCAGACTCTTTTTTCAGTTCAGCCGATTGAACGGCGGATACTTTTCGCGGGAAAACATCGGTGTGAGAATCTGACACGTTTGCATTCGAGCTTTTGGGGGATCTGGCCGGAAATAGTATCGTTAAACGGCGTCCTTAGCAGCGCACATCTGCCAATGCAAGTCAAGTACACCCGGCGCATTTTTACAAAAAATTCCCGCGGAGTACCGGGCGCCTATTGCCCGGTTGGACGTTTGATGTCATAATATCGGTATAGAAGGCAGCGATTGGCAGAGGAGTGTTTATCATGTTGGAATTTGACTTGGACAGTATCATAAAAAAGGGTAGTTTAAAATCTTTTTCAGTGGCCTCCACCGATCGGTACTATGACCATACAACCTTTAAAATAGAGTCTTTGAGTGATTATATTCAATTGGTGGAGACTCTTTCCTTTTCGTTTTCAAA
>ENA-UONU01002434-UONU01002434.1-human-gut-metagenome-genome-assembly--contig:-CS51-NODE-2434-length-10848-cov-4.863523_pt1 | contig 10848 bp, 11 predicted proteins | sample MGYA00242462_ERZ724009 | MGnify/ENA metagenome assembly ERZ724009 | reverse complement strand
TTCTCTGTTTGTTATCGCTGCTCCGGAAGGTCTGAAACGACTTCATGAGGTGCACCCGGATGTGCAGATCTATGTAGGACATCTGGACAGAGAACTGAACGACCGCGCTTACATCTGCCCGGGACTTGGCGACGCAGGCGACAGAATTTTTGGTACTAAATAGATTTTTGACCAGAGCATATTTGAAAAAGGCTGAATTCCGGAAATTATCTCATTTCCAGAATTCAGCCTTTTTTGCCCGATCATGCTTTTTCCATCTTCGCCTTATACTCTACGCAAAGCATGGTAATATCATCAAACTGCGGTGCCTCTCCCACAAAAGTATCAATATCTTTTTTCACTTCAGGCAGAATTTCTGATGGTACTCTGTCTTTTACACGGTTCAGAACCTGCTCCAGACGCTCCATTCCATAAAGCTGATTTTCTACATTTGTAGCCTCAGTCACACCATCTGTATACTGGAAGATCATATCTCCCACATCCAGCGTCATACTGCCGGCTTTATAGTTCATATCTTCAAATCCAGCAAGGACAAAGCCTGGACGGATCTTATATGCCTCAAAACTGCCGCCTGCTTTACAGATAAATGGCATTTCATGTCCAGCATTTACGAAACAGAACTCTCCTGTCACCAGATCCAGCACACCTTCAAAAGCAGTGATAAACAAGCCTTCACTGTTTGCCTCACAAAGAAGATTATTTACAGTAGAGAAAACCTCCCCCAAATCTCTTCCTGGTGTAGTGTGATCCTTGATAAGCGTTTTTCCAATGACCATAAAGAGCGCAGCCGGAACACCCTTTCCGGATACATCGGCCATAACAATTGCCAGATGTGTCTCATCTACCATGAAGAAATCGTAAAAATCACCGCCAACTTCCTTTGCAGGTGTCATAGTTGCATAAATATCAAATTCCTTACGATCCGGAAAAGCCGGGAAAATACATGGCAGCATGGATGCCTGAATATTCCTGGCGATATCCAGCTCAGTGCCGATTCGCTCCTTCTCAGCAGTCACTTTGGACAGATTGGCAATATAATTTTCAAGCTCTTCCATCATAAAGTTGAAAGAGTCACTTAGTGCCTCGATCTCATCACCAGTTTTCATGGTAATTCTCTGATTCTCAAACTTTCCGCTCTCTGTAATCTCCTGGGTAAAATCAGCCAGCCTGCTGATCGGTCTGGTGATTGTCTTTCGCACAAAGACAATATACGCAGCCATCGTCACTGCGATAATGCAAAAAGAAATCAGCAGCATATTGATAAGAAAGGAATTCAGATAATTCCTGACCTCTTTCATATCCAGAATATACTGAATTTCTGCCAAAGCCTTTCCATTCTCGTCCAGAATCACCGAAATACCCGTGTAATTATAGCCATAGCTGTTGTCCGTCACAAGCGGATGATCCACACCTTTATTCTGCTGATACTGGTTCCATATGGTAATATATTTCTCCATGTCAGCAGGATCATCAGGATTTGCAGCATCAGTGTACAAAATGTCACTTCCATAGGCAATCTGATTCGCAGGATCATCTCCCAATTCCTCAACCAGGGCATCTATGTAGAAATGAACACTGTCTTCATCCGGAACAACCAGAGACAGATATGTAACATCGCCGTCCTTTTTCAGCTTGTTAAACAACGTAACCATTTCCGAATATTCTTCTGTCTTGTCCCCACCTTCTGCCAGGATTTTCTTCACATCCGAAACCGACATCATATCTGCAATACTATTGCTGTTCGTCATTACCCTCTGTGCATATAGATTTTCCAGATAGGATCTGGAGCTTCTATAGCTGAAAAGAGAAATGGCAATGGTAAGGATTACACCGATCACACCAAGTGAAAGTATAAATTTAGGAAGAAGTTTTATTTTCATTTGCAATTCCTTTCCTTAACTTTCTTAAAATAGACCTCTGCATCACACTTGCAGCGTCCTTTGCAATATGGACAATAAAGTTCTTTTTTATTATACCAGATCATCTTTGCAGAAAAAAGATGAACAAACCTGCATTCCTGAAGTGCCCTTTCCAGAGGAACTTTACCGCCTGCATTCCAGCAGATGATAAACACTTCCCCTATGCCCTTCTCCGCAAACTGCCTCAACGCATACTTCATAAGCCAAACTGCCAGCCCCTGTCTGCGAAATGCTTCTTTTATTCCTACTGACTGAATCTTGCCAACAGGTGCCAAAGTATCCTGCTGGCATACCCGTTGGATTTTCTGTTCCGTAAGCCTGGTATCCTCTGCAATCTGCTTCTCATTGGTAAGATAGTAATAAATATATCCTGCAAGTTCTCCTTCTGCAGTTCTCAGCAGAAGGAATGCCCGTTCACTGCTTCCAATGACCTGCTCAAGCTCTTCTTTCTGATACAGATTTTCGCCTACGCACCGGTCCATAAGCTGCAGTGTTTCCTCAATATCCTCTTTTTCCAATGAATACAGACAAAATTCTCTGCCAGAAGCCCCAAGCCTCCCTGTCTTTTGTGTCATAAACTTCCCTTCTCACAGGACAAAATCTGCATACCCATTGTAATTTCCGATTCCTCACTCAGAATCAGCTGCTGGAGCTCTTCATAATTCTTCTTCAGCCAGTTCTGCCAGTCCTGGTATTTTCTGTTATCCGGCTCTTCCGCCAGCAAGATTTCCACATCCTCGGGCAAATAGGAAAAAAAGGTTTGGAAAATATCTTCTTTTTGCCGCTGTTCGCCTTTGGCAGCGGAAATCCCCTTGCACCAGACATGGATATGATCGTATCCGCAGTTGGTCAGCCAGCCGGGAACGGCCTGGCCTGTTTCTCTTTTTCCTGCGTATTTGTCCTCTTTTAAGATATCCAGAAACTGTCCAAGAAAATTCCTTTCATCTGGGGTCAGAGTAGATATGCGGTCATTGCTTTCTGTAATAAAAATCACTCCGCCTTTTTTCAAAAAATTCTTCAATGTGCGAAGCAGCTTTTCCCCATCATACAAATGCATTAATACAAAAGAAAGACAAATCAGATCAAATTCTCTGTCTTCCGGTTCCGTGCAAAGCTTCTGAAAATCCGCTGAAAACGAATCCCGATCCACATCCATCTGATAAAAAGAAAATTTAGTATTTCCGAACTGACTGTTGGCTCTTTCCACAAGCTGCTGATTATACTCCAGGCCAATCACCCTGGAAATCCTGTCATCTGAAAAGCGGTGAAAGGTTCGGGCTCCATCATTGCAGCCAATATCCAGAACAGAAAGTTCTGATTTTCCCTTAAAAAAATGCTCTAACGCAGGTTTCTCTGCCTGTGACAACAGCAAATTCTGTCTTCTCAGTCGTTCCCTCTCTTTTTCTTCCTGAAATACTAACTGACTTTGCACTACTTGTCTCCTTGTCCGTCAAAATTTACGCTCTGAATAATAACCGCTTCGCATTCTCTTCCGTCACTGCAATTACTTCTTCTGCAGTAATTCCCTTAATCTGCGCCAGGGCTTCTGCAACATAGGGCAGATTCAAGGAAGAATTTCTCCTGCCTCGATTGGGCTCCGGTGCCATATAAGGGCAATCCGTTTCCAGAACGATCTGGGACAGCGGCGCTATGGCAGCTACTTCTTTCAACTTCTTTGCATTTTTGAAAGTAAGCACGCCGCCAATGCCAAGATAAAGTCCCATTTTCAAATATTCCGCCGCAATCTCCTTACTGTAGGAAAAACAGTGGATGATTCCGCCGGACATATCTTTTTTCATATATTCCTTTACAATCTCCAGAGTGTCCTCGGCTGCATCCCGGCTGTGGATCATAAATGGCAGCTTCTCTTCCCTGGCAATGTCCATCTGGGCCCGGAACATCTCCTGCTGCTGTTTATGCTCTGCCTCTTCCTTATGCCAGTAGTAGTCCAGACCAATTTCTCCGATGGCGACCATTTTCTCCAAATGGGAAAGACGCCGGATCTCATCCAGAGTATCCTGTGTCATAATTCCTGCATCGTCGGGATGAACCCCCACTGCGCCATACACAAAAGGATACGCTTTCATCAATTCCAAGGTCCCGCCAAATCCTCCGACGGACGCGCACACATTTACAATACAGCCCACTCCCCCGTCTTTCATGGAAGAAAGGAGCTGATCTCTGTCTTCGTCAAATGCCTCATCATCATAATGTGCATGTGTATCAAATATCATTTTTCTGCCTCATTTTTCTTTGAAATACAACAATTATAGCATACTAAAATCATACCAGTAAAGTGTTATAAACCGCTTTTTGGAAGTTCTATTTTAGTTGTGTTACTGTGAATAAAGCGAACACCAAACTATTTTAAATACAATTTCAAAAAAGCAAAAAAATACTTGACAATTCAGAAGATTCGACAGATAATGTGAAGCTTGAAAAAATTGATATTCCTTATGTCCAGGTACCAGGCGGTGGCATTTTTGCATATATAAACGGAGACAGTACCGGAAAAACAGTTCTTCTCAGATCCGACATCGATGCACTTCCCATACTGGAATCCGAGACTAATCTAAAGAATAAAAAAGTATGTATTTCCAAAAATCCTGATGTTATGCATGACTGCGGCCATGATGGCCACATTGCCATGCTTCTTACCGCCGCAAAAATACTGAAGAATATGGAAGCTTCCCTAAATGGACGCGTTGTCCTTATGTTTGAGGAAGGAGAAGAAGGACATCGGAATATAGAAAAGCTTTTGGCTTATATGGCAGAAAAGGACATGAAATTTGACACCTGCTACGCCTCTCATGTACGTTGGGACATTCCCACAGGAAAACTTTCCTGCTGCCAGGGTTCTGCCATGTCAGGCCTTTACCACTTCGTACTTGAAATAAACGGAAAAGGCGGACACGGTTCCAGACCGGATCTTGCCCACAGTGTAATTGACTGTTTCCATGACATATATTCCAACCTTGATACACTCCGGCTAAAATACATAAAGCCAAACACCGTTCTGACCTGGTCTCTGGGCTCTGTCAATGCAGGAGCAACCTTTAACCTGATTCCCGACAAGCTTACCTGCGAGGGAAGCATCCGAATGATGGATCGAAACAGCGGAGAAGAATTTATCAAAGAATTTGAGCGAATTGTTGCTGCAATTTGTCCTCTTAATTACTGTACCTACCAGTTTAAATTACTGGAACAGCTTTTACCTACAGAGAACTATCCTGAATGTAGAAAAACCTATATTGATTCTATCAGGAAACATATCGGCGAAGATATCATATATGATTGTGAACCATGGATGGCATCTGAAACCTTCAGTTATATGTGCAGCCTGTTTCCAGGTGTAGAAACCTTCGTTGGAATAAAATTTCTTCTGTTCAGGAATGTGTGTTGCAGGATTTTGTAGACAAGGGTCCATGCATAATGGTAGGAAGATGCAGTGATTATATTATGCGCGACCGAGAAAATCTCCTTCGCATCTATATCTACGCCCCACTTGACGCAAGAATCCGAAACTGTGTACAATATTTTGGAATGACCGAGAAAAAGGGTCGGAAAATGTGTATGGACGTAGACAAGGCCCGAAAAGCATACCACAAGCATTACGCAGAGTATGAGCCAGGAAGTACCGAATATATGGATTTGATGCTGAACAGCAACAATTTCGGAATTGACGGTACTGCAGAGCTGCTTGCAAATGTAATTCGTAAAAATTTCGGATTATAGATCTTCCTAGAGCGTGTTTGAAAAAGGCTTTCTGCAAGATGTGCGTCACAATTTGTGGGAGATTTCGCTCGGATGAGGGCGCCGTAGCGGGCTACGGCAACCGAATTCGGGTGAAATCTCCCGCAAAGTGGGGCGTGCAGATTGCGGGAATGATTTTTCAAACAGGATCTAATGTACTTATGCTGCCTCACGCCGCATATTTTACAAATCAGGCACTGGAAGATATGGTGCACAACTCTCTGATTGTAACAAGCCAATATTTTAAAACTATGAAAGAGCAGCCATAAGCAGTCTTCGTTAGCCCAAAACTAAGAATCCCCTCCACAAAAGCAACTGCTGCATAGTGGAGGGGATTCTCATTTACTATAAAATTTATGGATATTTACTGCCTTGCACAATTTCCAGCTTCCCCGGTCATAATCTCAATACCATGGTCAAGAGCCCCAATAATGTATTCCAGACTCTCCTTTACTGCTTTCGGACTGCCTGGAAGATTAATGATCAGAGTCTTTTTTCGGATTCCGGCTGTGGCGCGGCTGAGCATGGCGCGTTTTGTGATCGTCATGCTGTAGGCGCGGATAGCTTCCGGGATTCCCGGAACCTTACGTTCTGTGATATCTTCGGTGGCCTCCGGCATAACATCCCGCGGGGAAAAACCTGTTCCACCAGTAGTCAAAATCAGTTCTGCCTGATTCTCATCTGCGATTTCCGCCATTCGCCTGGAAAGCATGGCACGGTCATCCGGAAGAATATCCATAGATACTACCTGATAGCCTTCTCTTTCTGCGATTTCCTTAATTGCCGGACCGCTTAAATCTTCCCGCTTGCCCTGATATCCCATATCACTGGATGTGATAATTGCTACTCGTTTCATTTTTCTCCCCCCTTCGTTTTTATTTCTTTGAATAAAAAATCTCCACTCTTACCGCCAGTTTTCTCTACCAGGTGAATATCTGTCATCACCATATGCTTGTCGATTGCCTTGCACATATCATAAATTGTAAGAAGAGTCACCTGCACACCTGTAAGTGCTTCCATTTCCACACCGGTTTTTCCGTCCGTCTTCACAGTACAGAATGTACGGATAATCCCATTCTCCTTTTCCAGTTCAAAATCAATGGCACATTTGGTAACTGGAAGCGGATGGCACATTGGCACCAGATCCGAAGTGTGTTTCACAGACATGATTCCGGCAACACGGGCAACGCCAAGAACATCCCCCTTTGCCACAGTTCCTGCAGTAAGATGCTCCATGATTTCCGTTCCAACCTGAATAGAGCCTGTCGCAACTGCAGTTCTGTGGGTGATTGGTTTGTCCGATACATCTACCATCACAGCATTACCGTCTTTGTCAAAGTGATTGAATTTATTATTCATAGTTTTGTTCCTTTTTGAAACATTAGCAGATTTCAGATCCTGCCGGCATGTTCTTCTCCGGGCTGACTACACATACATTTCCGTCAGCATCCTCTGCGCAGAGAATCATTCCCTCACTAAGAATTCCCGCAAGTTTCGCTGGTTTTAAGTTGGTTACTACCATAACCTTTTTGCCAACCATTTCCTCTGGTGTATAGTAAGCCTTGATTCCAGATACGATCTGGCGAACCTGGCTTCCAATCTTAACCTGGGAGCAAAGAAGTTTCTTGGATTTCTTCACTGCCTCACAGGCAATAACCTCACCCACCTGGAACTGAAGCTTTGCGAAATCATCAAATGTGATCTCCGGCTTCGCCTCAATATCTACAACCTTCTCCTCTGGCTTTTCTTCCTTCGGCTCTTCTTTCGGTGGATGAAGCTCGTTTACTTTTTCCATAACTTCTTTGATGTCCATACGGGCAAAAAGGATCTCCGGTTTGTCTGTTACCTTGTTTCCTGACGGATACAGTCCAAAGGTCTTCAGATCCTCAAGAGTTCTCTCTGAAGCATTTAACTGACCAAGGATTCTCTTTGTTGTGTCCGGCATAAAGGACCCAAGAAGAGTGGTTCCAATGCAAATGCCCTCAACCAGATTGTAAAGAACGGTTGCAAGACGATCCTGTTTGGACTCATCCTTTGCAAGTGCCCATGGCATTGTCTCATCGATGTATTTGTTGCAGCGTTTGAAAATAGTGAACACTTCTGTGATGGCATCTGCTACACGAAGCTTCTCCATCTTTGCATCAACCTTTGCAGGAACAGAAAGAATGAAGCTCTTCAGATCATCGTCAACAGGTTCTGTTACGCCTTTATTCTCTACCACGCCGCCAAAGTATTTATTTGACATGGAGATGGTACGGTTTACCAGGTTTCCAAGAGTATTTGCCAGCTCGGAATTCATACGCTCTACCATCAGCTCCCAGGTGATCACACCATCATTGTCAAACGGCATTTCGTGAAGTACGAAATAACGGACAGCATCAACGCCGAAGAAATCAACCAGCTCGTCTGCGTAGATAACGTTTCCTTTGGATTTGCTCATTTTTCCATCGCCCTGGAGAAGCCACGGATGACCGAATACCTGCTTCGGAAGAGGCAGATCCAGTGACATCAGGAAGATTGGCCAGTAAATAGTATGGAAACGGATGATATCCTTTCCAATAAGGTGAAGATCTGCCGGCCACAGCTTGTTGAACAGTTCCTTGTTATCGCCGTCGCAATCGTAACCGATTCCTGTGATATAGTTGGTCAGTGCGTCCAGCCATACATACACAACGTGTTTCGGATCAAAGTCTACCGGAATTCCCCATTTGAAAGAGGTTCTGGATACACACAGATCCTGAAGTCCCGGAAGAAGGAAGTTGTTCATCATCTCGTTCTTACGGGATTCCGGCTGAATGAATTCCGGATGTGTCTTAATGTGCTCGATCAGACGGTCTGCGTATTTGCTCATTTTGAAGAAATAAGCCTCTTCTTTGGCTGGTACGCATGGGCGTCCGCAGTCCGGACATTTGCCGTCTACAAGCTGGGATTCTGTGAAGAAGGACTCACATGGAGTACAGTACATTCCCTCGTACTCTCCCTTGTAGATGTCCCCTTTTGCATACATTTTCTTGAAAATCTTCTGAACCTGTTTCTCATGGTCTTCATCTGTAGTACGGATGAATTTGTCATAGGATGTGTTCATCAGATCCCAGATGCTCTTGATCTGACCGGATACGTTATCAACGAATTCTTTAGGTGTAACACCTGCTTCTTCTGCTTTCAGCTCAATCTTCTGGCCATGCTCGTCAGTTCCGGTCTGGAAAAATACGTCGTAGCCCTGCTGTCTTTTATAACGCGCAATGGCGTCTGCCAGAACAGCCTCGTAGGTATTGCCAATGTGCGGCTTGCCGGATGTATAGGCAATGGCTGTGGTGATGTAATATTTTGGTTTACTCATTGTATTTCCTCCTTTTCTGTGTAACAAAAAGAGCTGGTTAAACTTCTCCTTCCTGTCACAACATAAAAAAACGTCTTCTCAAATATACTGAGAAGACGAGTTATCCCGTGTTACCACTTCTATTCATTCCCACCTCACGGTACAGATGGAAAACCATCTTCGGGAATCTCACCGGGTACCTTCATACCCTTACGCTATAACAGGCGTTCCTGTCGCAGCCTAAATTACTTCAACTGCGCCCCTCCAAAGCCATCTTCCATCTGTTCCATGCACACCCCCTCTCAGCCTGGAAAAGCAACTCTTAACTGCTCATCTCCCGGGGGATTCTCTGTAATGCGGTACGCAAATGTACTCTCTTTTTCTATGAGTTTGGCTTATAAATTCATATAAATGAGCGTATCACATTTTAATGGGTTTGTAAACCCAAATTTATCATTTTATAACAATCCGAATTTGACAGAGTATCCAAAATATTGGGATAAAAAAGAATCCTGCTTGCAGGATTCTCCGCCTGCGGCGGGTCGCCTCGAGCGACAACTACCTTTCCGCCACAGTGCGATCCTGCCCGGTAGGGCTTTTTATGTAATAGGAAATTCCAACGGAATTTCCTATTACATAAAAAACTGCCCACAGGTCTCTCCCATGGACAGTTATCATCTTATTCGATCTTCTCAATGTCTTGGATGTGCTTTCATATACACATCTCGCATCCGGTTAATATTCATGCTTAAATATACCTGAGTCGTAGAAATATCGGAATGTCCCAGCATTTCCTGGACGCTTCGGATGTCTGCTCCATTCTGCAGCATATGTACTGCAAAAGAATGTCTCAATGTATGTGGCGTAATATCTCTGTGAATCCCAGCCTCCAGAGCATAGCCTTTCAGCATTTTCCAGAAACCCTGACGGCTCATGGCCTTACCGGAGCAATTTGTGAACAGCGCATGCTCTGAATCGTCTTTCACAAATACCTTACGTCCCTCTTCAAGATAAAGATTCAACGCTTCCTTGCTTACATTTCCAATCGGAATGATACGCTCTTTATTCTCCTGGCAAACCACATAGCCAAGCTGAAGGTTTACATCTGTGGTCTCCAGATGGATCAGTTCGCTGACACGCATACCAGTGGCATATAAAAGCTCTAACATAGCCTTATCCCGAATTCCCTTAGGCGTAGTCAGATCTGGCTGCTTCAAAAGATCGTCAACTTCCTGAATACTGAGAATCTCCGGAAGCTTCTTCTCTACCTTTGGAGATTTCAGATTATCTGTGGGGTTCTCTTCCATCTTCCTAAGTGCAAACATGTGTTGAAAAAAAGCACGCATGGAAGCAACACTTCTTGAAATAGTGGATGACGCGAAGTTCTCTTTCTCCATATAATCCATGTATCCCATAAGATCAAATTCACGGACATCTTCCGCTTTCATAATCCCCTTCATTTCCAGGTATGCAGCCATCTTGTTCAGATCACGCTGATAGGAAACCTCTGTATTCTGGGATGTTTTTTTCGTATTATGTAAGTATTCAATAAACTCGCGTATTTCCTGTTCCATATTGTTTACTTCCTGTCTCTTTTGTTATAAATTCATTTCATATAGCCCATGATCATACGGCTTTAGACCATGTTGTAAAAAGGTTCTGGAGCGTATTTAAAAAAGCTTTCTGTAAGATGTGCGTCACAATTTGTGGGAGATTTTGCCCGAAATTCCTATTGTCCATTGCATTCGCTCTTTCACGCTTTATTGCAGGTACGGGCTACCTCCCCACAATAACTGATCTTAAAATGAAAAAGTGGCAATCAGAGATCTGTCTCTGCATCTTGAAAAAGGCGATTTT
>ENA-UONU01002432-UONU01002432.1-human-gut-metagenome-genome-assembly--contig:-CS51-NODE-2432-length-10854-cov-301.667284_pt1 | contig 10854 bp, 26 predicted proteins | sample MGYA00242462_ERZ724009 | MGnify/ENA metagenome assembly ERZ724009 | reverse complement strand
ATCAAGGTGCACCGAGGGAAACCGAGTTGAAATAAGGGGAATAAGTGGGATACGGATAACCTCCAAACAATGGTAGTCTCCAATACAGATATGTATCTTATGGTTATGGAGGTATGTTTATGTATGGGAGTGTGTGTTTCTTTGGGTGATGGAGGGAGTGTGGGAAACCAAGGGAAACGTGGGTCGGCGATGGCGTTGGGTCGGCCCCGCTGGTCGTCCGTCCCTGTTTTCCTTTGGCGTTAGTGTAATATTAAAAATCTGATAGTGATATGACGAGAGAAGAAGCAAGAAACGTATTTGGCGGAAGTATAGTAGATAATCTGCTGTCGTTAGGGGCTGAGCCTACCAACGTGGTAAGGCAAGACGGGTTGATAGAATGGAAGAGTGATGGATATATAGAGGTAGGAGGCGTACAGGTATGTGCTTACTATTACTTTGAGGATGGAGAGGATGTTGATAGATGTGATTGGGCGGATTATATGGAGATAGAGGTAGAGGAATGTTGGATTTAAAACCGGTTGATGGTGGTGGAATAACACCAAGGGGAACGGGGGGCGGTGTCACGGCGTGGTAGGCGCGGTTGTCGGTCTCCGTCCTTTTCCTTGGCGTGGTAATATAAAATACTAATAACATGGACGAGATTATGGAATTACAAGATGAAGCGCTGCTTTATCTACGGGATAATATTACGAGAGAAGAGGCGTATTATATTCTTACGACCGATAAGGAGATGCTAGCGATTCTTATAGCTGATAAGAAGGACGGGAGCAAACGTATCAAGATTCTTGATGCGGAATATACTATAGAGAAGGATGATATGTTATTTCTATTCGATACTGATGTGGTGATAGATGAGTGTCTTTTGGTTGCCAGCTACATAGGTGTAAATATGTATTTTCGCAGGCAAGATGTCAACGCTATTTTGAATAACATCAATAGAGAGAAAGTTATGAAATATCCTTACATAGCTATTCAGTTAGATAATATACAGACTGTAGAAAAGCGTAGGGTTATATTCGAGATAACCGGTCATAGGGTGGATTATGATAAGGTGGATTTTATGTTTGTTTATTTTATGGCTAGAATGTTATGAGAGCGAGAAGGACTGTGAAAGAAAGAGATATTGTGAAGATATTGGTGTTCGGGTATGATAGGACGCTTATAAAATCCATTAAGGATTCCGGATTCAGAAGAATGTCGGATGTAATATCGTACGCCAATAATATGGTCGGGGATAAGCCCATTGATCATATTAGGGTGTCGAATGAGGCTTGCGGGTGGTGTGGATCATATACTAATTATGGTAAAATGATAGATTAGTCGGATATTGAACAACAAAGGAGGTATATATGGATAATATTATAACAAATGTGGATGGCGTGAAAGTAAAAGTAAGAGTATATGATTTTGGCGATGAAGTGGCTGATAGATATACTATAGTATGTGTAAATAAAAACATAAAGGATTGTTATGGAATGGTGTATTACCCTGTTTTTTCATGTAGTGAAGATCCATTCCATCCATTAGGAGTAGGGATGTATGCGGGAGATTATTATCCGCATAGAAGCCATATGTACAATTTTGGTAAAAGAGTGAAGGATATAGATTCACTGCCAAAGAAAGTGATTGAATTTATAAAAGATATTACACGATGAACGAAATAGCTTACAACAATTACGATTTGGTTGCTTTTGAGCAGAATGGAGAAGTGGTAGTAGCCGTAACATTCTACAGGTATTATAAGAAGAAAGCTAAAGGTGAGGTTAATTATAGGTGGAGAACCAGATACCTGGAGCTGGTGGATAAGATCGTAAAACACCGTACCAAGGTGTTTACCGGTCAACTTATCCAGTTAGCGAAAGCGTATGGGGAGAAAAAGGTTATAAAATATCAAAAGGAGGAGGAAGAAGTATGTCAAAATACGATAGAGACGCTATAGAAATATATATACTGGATCATATAGATACAGATAATTATGGGAAGCAGTTTAAATATGATAGGGAATATCTATCTTTTATGCTTGACGTGTTCAAGGATGAGTATAAAGAACATATCAAAAGGGATGGGATTAAGAAAGCTTTTGAGGATTACATAATGAGCGTTCCATCCATATTTAGGATTCATATAGCGGATTGCGACATTAGATATTTATTACGTTCATGGGGCGTGGAGTTCGATGAGGATGATGATGAGATATACATCTTGTATAAGAGGATCATAAGAGAGGTCTTTTTTAAGATGTGAGAGGATATGAAAGTTTGTTAATGTTGAACCAAGCCTTGGCGGGGCGGAAGGAATACCATGATCGTACGTGTGCGGATATGGTCCGGGGTCGGTTCCCGGCGCCTTGGCATAATTTAAATATAAATGATATGGGAGATAATATTTTAAGAAAAGCGGCTGATGAGTTAAAGAAGGCCGGTTGCAGGGTTTTCGCATGGCAGGATGATACTTATAATAGAGGTTGGAGTAAAGGTGATTATACGATGTTGTATTACGCCTTCCCTGATTCACCCAACATCGGGTATCTGAGTCATGGGGAATATGGGATGAGCGTAGCGTATAGTAGAGCTTATATACCGAGCTGTGGAAGTGGATCGGGGTGTTGTGTCAAGGAGGAAGCTACGTTTGACCTTGAGACGGCGTTAGACGTGCTGAACGGGCCGTTACCTAGGTGGTGTAGGTCTTATGGGGTTTATCCAAAGCAGTACGATAATATTGATAAATGGTATAATAGCGATAATCATAACAAAAAATTATTTAAGGAGATTTGATATGGAGGTAAAAGATTGGGAAAATCTGGTTTTGAATACAGAAGTAGGATCACATTGTTTTGTTACGCTGATTGATAATAATGACATCAGTAGAGGTTACGCGCAGATCAGACGCGCGGGACATTTCGGGTATAACATCTGCTTCACTCGGTTATATGGGAATAAGTTTTATTTCGAAAAAATAGAGGAAGGACGTACGCAACAATACATCAATAGGAGAAAATAATATGGTGATAGAATTTGATTTTGAGATATACAAAAACGGAGATTACGATAAGGTGTATCTCCGCGACGGGAAAGAGCCAAGAGTATTATGTGATAATGGGAAGGGAGATCGCCCTATAGTCGTGATGGTTGAGGATGATAACGCGAATGATTATATTGTTCTTCGTTATAACGAAACCGGCAGGAGGAATATCAATGGTCAATCGAGTCTTGATCTCATGTTATCTGTAAAAGAACGGGAGCCAGAGTTGTGGGTTGTTGTTATATCTTACATAGATAATAAGGATAAGAGGCAAAAGATGGTCTTACCTAATTTTTTCTCAAGGAATATAGGAGGAAATATATATCTTCAAGGAAGCTCTAAATCGAATGTATCATATTATGTTGGTAGGTTAGAAGAAGATGGGTGCTTCGATGAGCTGTGCGAGAAGATAAGGGTAAAAAGAGATCGTATTTATAACATGGAAATAATATCACTATCAGATGACAAGGCGACAGTTTAATCAGTTGATAAATGAGCTAGACGGCAAAAGCCCGTTTATCGTATTACATAGGGATGCCGTTGCGCCTAAATACGTGGGCGTGGAGGTGTCGAAGGATGGGATGGTATACAGATATGCGATAATAGGGATAAACGATGAGTATGAGGCTAAAAAAGCCCTTATTTCGAAAATATTAGGCATAGCTAGTTACCTAAATGGCAATAAGCCCCTAAAAAAGGGTTAATTAGATGTATTTATGACCTGCGGCATCATATACGATATAATGCCATAAATGACGTTGTATAGAGGATATGTATGATAATATGATAGATAGCGCATTCGTGTCTTGATATCATAATATTATGCCATTATATCCTCTTTTTGTATAAAAAAGATAACAAATGATACAAACATCTTGAATATGGATGAAATTAAGATAGGAGCTGAAATTGTATTTAATATAACCGGCAACCATAATATAGGATATGCCAAAGGGGAAAAGTATATCGGGACGGTGTTAAGCAAGGATCACCGATCACGTCTTTATGTACGGACAATAGGAATGCCTAGGGCTTGTATTGATGAGCGGGATGTAGAGTGGGTTATTGATCCAGATGGGGATTTTGATATGGATGAGGCGATCCCGAATCCTATGGCAAGGGAGTTGTATAAGTTGATGGGTAGGTACGTTTATACGTTCGGTAGGTCTCATGAAAGTATCAACAGATATATCGTGTACGAGTGTATGATGATGGACAGGGATTTAAGATATAATGTTATGTATGCGTTGCATAATCATGGATTTGAGATACGGCATATTGATAGTTATTCTTGGTGGATGACCAATGAGAGGTTAATGTCTGAGGTAACATACACGGAGGGGGATATTCATATAATTGTTCATGAGTGTATGGAAGATTATGTGGATAATGTGAAATTCGGGGAGGAGTTTTATAAAAACAAGGGAACGTGATAAGATACTTACTTGTGATGGCGATGATAATATTGACACCACCAAAAGGGAACGGAGGCATGCCCCTCGCCCCGAAGCCGGCCGTGATCGAGGCACGGGTATGGGACAAGCTGGCGGCCGCCCTATCTTTCGTGGAGTCAAGGGATGAAGATCGGGCGTACAACGCCACTTCAGGGGCGTTAGGGAGGTGGCAGATGAAAAAGGTGTATGTAGATGAGGTTAATAGGATATTGTGTCTTAAACGGGAGAAAAAGCGGTATAGATACGATGATAGGACAAATCCTGTCAAGGCTAGGGAGATGTTCGAGATATATCAATCTCATCATAATCCGAATAAGGATATAGATCGGGCTATAAGATTGCATAGGGGATTGCATTCTCCTATGTATGTTAAAGAGGTTAAGCGTAAATTGAGAGAATAAAAAGAATATAGGAGGATAAGGACATGGACGAGAATAAAATGATACGGCCGATGGATTTTGTTCGGCTTACAAATATTGACGAATTAAATGTGATTAAGGACACTAAAAACCATATAGGGCTGGTGAAGGAGGTCAGTCGGGACGGAAGTATGAGTGTGATATGGATAGGTGACACCTACAGCAGGGTAGCGTGGTTTAACTGTAAGGAGGTGGAGACGGTGGACAACCTAGCAAACCTTTTGACGCGCGGGTTGGCCAACTTTATCATAGAAGGGGGAGTTTTTGTGGAATGGATCAATGATTAAGAGGCGGTGTTATATATGAAATGGATGGTAATAAAAGGGGTTAGATATCCTAGTTCCGTGATATCAGCATTTGCGGCATATAATATGGATAACCCCTTCTTGAAGGTCAGGATAAGAAACAAGTATCATATAGTGCCTTTTGATGATGTTAATAAGATGGCTAGTCAGATGGTGTATTTAATGAACAACTATCCTGATTTCGTTCAGATAGGGAGATGGTGGATATCCAAGAAGGCGGTAATGTCTTGGGTTCCCAAGGGGCAGGCCGTGGACGGATCGGGCTGGGTCATATCCTTTACCCTGTCCTTTGGATTGGATGGAGGGACGCAAATTAGATTTGATAAAGAAGATGAATACCTAAGTGAGATAGATAGGTTAAACGAGTTGTTTAATGTAATATTATAAGGGAGTATGTTGATAGATGTAAATAAATGGATTGATAAAAACGGGAGCTTCGATGAAGCCGGCGGCTTGGATTTAGTGAGGCACGGATATGAGTGGATTAGACGGATGCGTAAATTCGAGAATAAGGCAGATCGTCATACTTTTCAGAAAGTGTTTGGCAATAAAAGAGGCAATGAGTTATGGGACTGTTTTTTAGAGGTAGGAAGATCTATCTTCATATTAGAAGATAGCTATTTCCTGATTAACGACAGGAACGTCTTCTCTTTATGTTTAGCAGAGTGTAGTGATTATGATCTATATGAGCTTGTTCATAATATTGATACGGATAGTGATCAAGGCAAATGATGTTGTTTAATTAAAAAAAATAAATTGTTATGGAAATTAGAGAATGTTTATCGGTTTATCTAGAGAGTGGATATCTTTTTGACGATATGTCAGGAAGATTAAAGTGGTTTGATATTGATAAGATCTTGATCAGTTTTACATATGGAGTAGTTAGATATGTAGGAACATGGGGAGGATGTAGGACTGAGAAGACATTAGATGGGAAATTATTTTATTCGTCCGAAGAATGTTTTAAAAAGGGCGAGAGCATTCCTAAGACAAGACTATCAATATATGATGTTTTTGAGTCATTATATGGGTTCATTCCAATAGGTGATGTGTGGAAATACAAAAACGGAAGAGCTGTCAAGGATAAGTTGGAATATTTTGATGTTGAAATAGATGATAAAGGAAAAATTTATTGTAAGGAAACATATTACAGAACACGTGAAGATGTGTATAAATTCAATGACTTAACTGTAGTTGACAGGAATGGAGACATAAGGTTAGTGGAATCATCAAAAAGTAGATTAATGCTTAGTAATGATCAATTGGATGTCGTGGAGAGAATGAAAGGCATCATTGATGACATGGTTAGGTTAAAGATGATTATGTATATTGATCAAGACTATAATCTTTGTTTTCTGCCGGGAGATAAAATAGAAGATTTGACAATGGATGAAACAGATGGATTTGTGGATACCACCGGTATAGTGACATCTATAAAATCTAAGGATGTAGTGGAGTTTTATGTAGAAAACCCATTCGTAAAGATAAAGGATGAATGATATCTGAATCTGGATTGTGGTGGTTCGTGAGAATAGCCACGATCATCCCTAAGCGTGAACATAAGGAGGTACGTATGTCATTCGATTGACGTTAGGGATCTAATTATATTAAAAAAGGAGGGATTATGAAAAAGATTGTATTAAAACTGTATGAGTTTGATGAGCTGTCAAAAGACTCACAAGAAAGGATCATAGAGCGTGAGCACTGGAATGTAATGTAGCAATGTATGGATGCTTATGGCATAGACTATAAAAAGTCAATGAAAGCCTTTGAGGATATGACAGATACTAGGGTTTATAATTGGGAAGTTGGATACGAGAGATATGATTTTAGTTATGAGTTTAAATACAAGGATCCTATTTACGAACATCCTACAGATTATCATTGTGATATATATCCTGAGAATCTATGCGGTAAATTACTGTTCAGATATATCAACAACAATATTATGCCATATATTATCAAGGGCAAGTATTTCTCCACGTCAGGTAAATATATTGATGGGAAATACAAATACAAGCACAAGTATAGTAGGGTGATGTTTGACTATGGAGATAATAGCCCATTGACAGGGATGTGTTATGATTTATATCTCCTGAAACCTATAATTGATTATTACAATGCATGGTGTACTTATCCGGAGGGTTTTTCTTTAGAGGATCTGATGAGACAATGTTATGATAACTTCTTTAAGTCATGGCATGAGGAGTATGAGTATTGGGCTGATGATGAAGATGCGATACGTGAGGAGTTTCATCATAATCAGTATGAAGATCGACTTTATTATGAGAATGGGGATGTGTATGTTGAACCATTAAATGAAATAGTATGAAAGTAATATGTACAAGGTGTGGCGGAACAAATATTGCTTGTGAAGCGATCGTAAATCCAAACACCGGGAAAATAATAGATTATCTTGATGAATCTTTTATGCATGCTAATTGTGGGGATTGCAAGGAAGAGGTAGTGATAACGGATGTAGATAGAGTCAAGAAAGATATTGATTCTATGTTTTTCAAGTTCGTTAAAAAGAATGGGAAAGAACCTGAATACGTAGAATGTCAGATCGTATGGAAAGACACAGGGGATGATCAAAGAACGACAATAAAATTATCATTAAGCATCAATGATGATGATAATGATAATGTTTTCTATTACTGTAATGGGATAGAATCACTTAAGTCACTTGTGGAATATGGAGTAGGAGAGTTTATTGTAATAGATTGTTGGAGTTTTTTTAGTATTGATAATTTGTAAATTGATGAGATTATGAATATAGAGGTAATAAGATACAGGCTTCCGGTTTATTGGGCTCATGCTCTGATAAATGATGATTATACCGGTTTGTTAGATAATGAAGAACAAGAAATAATGAATTTCTTGAAACGAGTAAAAGCATATCCCGTAAGTGTAGACTGGAAAACAGAGGGTTTTTATTGGTACAATAACGCTAATAATACACCGGGGGAATGCGTAGATTTTATTTTTCACAGGTGTAATAATTAAACTAAAATAATATGGAAACTACAAACAGACTATTTTATTCAAGTACAAAATTCTTTACAGAAAACGAGGAAAAATATAGAATAACAGCCACAGTATCTTTAGATGATGATTGTCATAACAATATGTGTGACTGGAGCATAACGGCCGATATCAGACAAAAAAACAAATATGGACGATATAAGGAGTATATGGGAGGCTGCTGCCACGATGAGATTGCGAAGTATGTTCCAGAATTGGCGAAGTTTATACCATTACATTGTTGTAATCATTATGGTGCTCCTATGTATCCGGTGGAAAATGGTATGTATCACATAAAGAATAGCGATAAGTCTGTGGCTATTGAATATTTACGTATATCAGACAAGGAATATTCCAAATTATCTGAAGCGGTGGACGATAAGATGTATTTCAAGTATCTGCTTTTCAATCTAGGGATTGTGGATAGATGGAAACGTGAATCAGACGAGCTTATTGCGGAACTTGAAAACCTGTGTGGAAAGAAATGGGTTAATCCATATAAGCCAGAAGAAGAAAGGTTTACCCTGACACTAACGGACGAGGAACGTTTGCTTATTGAAGAGCGTATTAAAGCCGGGTATTATTCCGCAGAAAATATCGAAAAACGTAGGGAAGAGGCTCATAAGGCAAAGATGATGGAAAAGCGTGCTGAAATTTGTGAGCAATACGATAAGATAATCAGGAATGCGGAAACAGACAAAAAGGTAATGCTCTGTGTGTTTGATTATGGATTGTCAACCGATAATGTAATATATTATAATCACACGAACACTTTATCTTTCAACTGGCGTGATTATGGGGAAAAGATCACACAAGAAGAGTTTGATGATTTCGTGAATAACGTGGATCGCTCCCAACTCCCGGAAGGAATTAAATTTAAGTTAAAGTAATTTTTAGTCTACACATAATCACTATCAGATTTACGGGAGAGACATCCAAGATGTCATGGGCGGCGTTACCGGTGGAGCCGGCGTGTATGGGTAAGGCGGTCGGGGAAGCGGGGGCGTCCGCTCATGCTTTGTGGTGCAAGGTTGTATATAATTACCTAAGAATATATCCCGGAATATGAAAATAAAGGCGACCAAGTACAGAAATGATTATAGGGTATGGTTGGACTATGCAGGAGATTACAGAAACGAAAATATAGAATAATATGAAATATCAAAATTTTATGTGCCCTTATGAGCTTGCATTAAAGCTGCATGAGTTGGGTGTAAATTCAGAGTCGGAATTTTATTTTGTGAAAGAGATGAAAGGAGGGGGATCCCAAACAGAATCAGTTACACAAAATACAATGAGATATTCATATAGAAAAGAAGGAGACCTCATACCGGCTTATATGAGTCATGAACTTGGAGAGATACTACCAAGTATGATAAATATCAGTAAATCAAAAATATGGGATGACTGGTTGCAGTTGACACAATATTTCCCGAATAAGGATAGCGAATACTATGAAGCTGCTTATGTTCGATACGATGCTTACAACCCACAAACAGAAGTGTATAGTGGATTTGGGGATACAGAGGTAGAATCGAGAGCGATGCTACTTATTGATCTATTGGATAAAAAGGTATTAACATTAAGTGATCTAAAATTAAAAAGTTTAAATAGAATATGAAGACAGTAAGATTATCTGACTTCTCTCCTTATGATAGGGATAAGGGGAAGACGCAAGAGTTGCGTCACAAATTCAGGAATCAAATACTTGAATATTGGGGAGAAGATACCGGGATTTTGATAGGAATAACCATGGTATATGAAAGACATTTGTGGAACGAGGAAGTTAAAGCAATATGATTATGGACGATAATAGGATAATGGAAGCGGCTAAATTGATAGCCAACTCCTCAGCAGCCTTAATACAGGCTATAGGGATGATGAGTGAGAATATAGAGAGGGCTAACAGAGGGGAATCTCTGGCTTATACCGAAGATCAGTTTATGAAACTAATTCAAGATAACGGAATAACGTATAACGATGTAATACAAAGGGGTTAGAGATTATGAAGGACGTAGAAAGAGTAAATGCATTAAATAAAATGCTATTAAATGCGAACGTAGTAGCTTATGGAGCTATGGTTGATTTGATTAAAAGAACAGGGAGACTTGATCTTGACATGGATAGCGGAACCCATGTAGATGATTTTCCGGCTGAAATAAGGATCTTTACCGATAACGGGTTGATTTGTTTATCTATAACATCCGTGTATTTATCGGGGGAAGATAATTTGATGGTCGATGGATATGATGACGATAATGAGAAAATTGAGGGAGTGGATGTTTATTACGACCAGATAAGTGAGATAGTATATCTAGCTAAAATCATATTAGAAGAAATGGAGGAAAAAGATCATGGGGAAAGCAGTTAAAACAGATATGGAATATAAGGAGATATTAGAGAAATCATTATCAGCTATCCAATATCTAAGAATACATGGATTCTCGACGTACATGGAATCGGAGGGGATTGTTAATAGGATAATGATGTTCAAGGATAAGAATGAGATGAGGAATCGAAAGATTAAATCAATTCTGTAATGGTTGATCATAATGGTAGAGAGATATAAGTACAAGTGTATTGATGCTTATGAGGAGCCGGAGAATCCAATGGAATGGTTGCCGTGTCCAC
>ENA-UONU01002430-UONU01002430.1-human-gut-metagenome-genome-assembly--contig:-CS51-NODE-2430-length-10860-cov-4.017307_pt1 | contig 10860 bp, 6 predicted proteins | sample MGYA00242462_ERZ724009 | MGnify/ENA metagenome assembly ERZ724009 | reverse complement strand
ACTGACGGCAGCCGGCATATGTATTGGAATTTTGATTCTTACAGAAGGCAGCAGGTATTTTGTTCAGAATCAGAAATGCCAGAAGCAGCTGTTTGCGATGGACACCTATATGGAGTTTACCGCATATGGTAAAAATAGCGAAAAAGCTGTAGATGCAGCTATAGAAGAAGTACAGAAACTGGATGCGATGTTATCAGCAGAAAACAGTAAAAGTGAAGTATATGCCTTAAACGAACAGGGAAATCTGCAGGCAACAGATGATCTGGCAGAACTGATCCTCCGGGGAAAAGAGATTTATCAGGAGACAGACGGACTTTTTGACGATACTATTTATCCGGTGATGAAGCTATGGGGATTCCCTACAGGCAATTATCATGTGCCTACAGCTGCAGAAGTACAAAAAAAACTGGCACTGGTGGATGGAAATAAAGTAGAAATACAGACCCGGGACTCTGATGAAAAGGGCAGGGACAGCAAAGAAAAAGCAAAGTTTGTAACGCTTGGAGCAGATCAGCAGATTGATTTTGGAGGAATTGCAAAAGGATATACAGGGCAGAAGCTGGCAGAGCTTTTTCAAGAATATGGCGTTTCTTCCGCATTGGTTTCTCTTGGAGGAAACATTCAGGCGATAGGGACGAAGCCAGACGGCAGCAGCTGGAAAGTGGGAATACGTGATCCAAAAGGCGGACAGCAGGATTATATTGGTGTTTTATCTGTGGAAAATCAGGCCGTAGTTACTTCTGGCGGTTATGAGCGGTATTTTGAAGAAGATGGGGAGACCTATATTCATATCATCAATCCCAGGACAGGATATCCGGCAGATGGAGATCTGCTGTCTGTGACAATCGTATCAAGGGATGGTACACTTGCAGATGGAATGTCCACGGCTCTTTATATTATGGGCTATGAGAAGGCTTGTCAATTCTGGCGGCAGCACAGGGAAGAATTCAATGTGATCCTGGTGACAGATGATGGGAAGATTCATATTTCAGAGAATCTTAAGGGAAATTTTCAGACAGAGTGGGAGCTGGAAATGATTGAATCCGGAAGTGAATAATTGCAGCTATAAAAAGATTTGCTGCCAGCAGGTGGATTATTTCTACAGAAATCAGTGATGAAAGATATGAAAAATAAAAAGTTAAATGAATGAGAAAACGCAAGGGAGAGCAGCCTATGAATAAAAACAAAAGAGAACGAAAATTTCTTAAAGGCTTTAAAAGTATTCAAAGCACTATATTTGTGGCTGTTTCTGTTCTGGTTCTCTGTGCGGTGCTTGCAGCGACTGCAGTATCAGTAAGATATACGAATTCTACAGTTTATGAGAACTCTGCCATTTATACCCAGACCATTATACATCAGCTGAATCAGAATGTTGATTCGTATATTACATATATGGATAATATTGCCTCAGTTATTGCAAAAAGCCAGGATGCGTATCAGCTTTTGTACCAGCGTATCGGTGAGGATGAGGCTGTAAAAGAAGGGCACAGGAAGCGTCTCCAGGAACAATTCAGTACGATATTGAAAGGACGTGATGACATCTGCAACATTGGAATCGTGCAAAAAGATGGGGTTATGCTTATAAACAGCGGATATCAGGCTACCAATCCGGATCTGGATCTTTCCACTCAGGAGTGGTACACCAATGCAGTAGATAATTATAATCAGTATTGTCTCAGTTCTTCCCATGTCCAGCATGTGATTAAGGACCAGCGTCCGTGGGTGATTACATTAAGCCGCGAAGTCCATAATTTCTATGGCACGGGAAACAGTGACGGTGTTGTATTTATTGACTTGAATTATAGCGCCATCAGTGAGCTCTGCGACCAGAACAGCATTGGAGATAAGGGATATGTATTTATTCTGGATCAGGATGGGAACATCGTTTATCATCCAAGCCAGCAGCAGCTGTATAATGAGCTTCAGACGGAGAACATTGATATTGTTATGAATGCCGACACAGATACGGTAGTAACAGGAGAGGGAGATGACGAAAAAATCTATACACTTGCCCGCTCAGAGATAACTGGCTGGACGATTGTTGGCTGCATGAATATGGCAGAGCTTTTAAAGAGCAGCAAAGAGGCCAATAACATATATGTAATGACGGCCATTGTACTGGTTGTGATCGCCATGCTTATTTCCAGCTTTATTGCCAGAAGCATAACTCTTCCGATTCAGAAGCTTCGTGATTCTATGGAAAGGGTTCAGGAAGGAGATTTCAAGGCAGCAGATGATCTGGTTATACCTTCCCAGAATGAAATTGGAAGTCTTACCACATCATTCAATGTGATGACCCATAAGATTGAAGATCTGATGGCACAGAATGTCCACGAACAGGAACTGAAGCGAAAGAGCGAACTGAAAGCTCTTCAGTCCCAGATCAATCCCCACTTTCTTTATAATACGCTGGATTCCATTATCTGGATGGCAGAAGGAAAGAAATATGAAGATGTAGTACTGATGACCGCTTCTCTGGCACGGCTTTTGCGGCAAAGTATCAGCAACGAAGATGAAACGGTCCTCATCGGCCAGGAAATCCAGTATGTAAAGAGTTATCTCACCATTCAGAAAATGCGCTATAAGGATAAACTGGAATTTGAGATCAATGTGGATCCATCTATTAACAGTGTGCATATAGTGAAGCTTGTACTTCAGCCAATTGTGGAAAATGCAATTTATCATGGTCTTAAATATAAGGAATCAAAAGGGATGCTTACTGTTAACGGATACCAGAAAGATGGAAATGCAGTTATCGAAATAGCAGATGACGGTGTGGGAATGGATGAGGAGACCCTGAACCGGATTTTTGAGAAGCATAAAGTCAATTATCGTTCTAATGGTGTCGGTGTATACAATGTTCAAAGACGTCTCTGTATGTACTATGGAAAGGAATATGGTCTGAGCTATAAAAGTGAAAAAGGAAAAGGTACGACTGTTACAGTGGTAATTCCGATCGAGCAGGAGGAACATCATGAAAAAGCGTAAACAATGGCTTATGCTTGTATGCATAGCGCTGGCGGTGTGTCTGGTTTCCGGAGGAATGCTTTATATTCGTCAAAAAAATAATAACAAAAAGTGGTCATTAATTTACATACCGAAAACAGAGGATGGAACCAATGACTTCTGGACCTCCCTGATTTCCGGGACAAGAATGGCGGCGCAGGAATGCGGTGCAGAACTGGAAGTGCTGGCACCGGAGAGAGAACAGGATGTGGAGGTACAGAATAAACTTCTGGAAGAGGCCATTGAGAAAAATCCGGATGCAATATTATTTTCCCCTTCCAGCTTTGATGCTTCCGATGAATTATTGCAGGAGGCAAAAGATAAGGGAATCAAGATCACATTTATAGATTCCTATACAGAAAGCAATATTCAGGATATGACAGTTGCCACAGATAATCTGGAAGCAGGAAAGCAGCTGGGGGAATATGCCAGAACTTTTTTAAATAAGGATTCCCAGATTGCAATTGTAAGCCATGTAAAAGGTGTTTCCACCGCAATCGAAAGAGAACAGGGCTTTCGGGAAGGTCTGGGGGATTATAACAAGAATGTTGTAGACGTAGTATATTGTAATTCCCAGTTTGATAAAGCTTCACAGCTTACAGAAGAACTGATGGAGAAATATCCGAATCTTGAAATGATTGCAGGAATGAATGAATATTCCTCTGTAGGCGCAGCACGGGCGGTACAGAAACATGATATGGAAGACCAAATCCAGGTAGTGGGGGTAGACAGCTCCCAGGAAGCAGTCCAGCTTATGGAAAAGGGTGTCTTCAAGGGAATTGTTGTGCAGAAAGCGTTTAAGATGGGCTATCTGGGTGTAACGGAGACTGTGCGTATGCTGCAGGGCAAACCTTACGATGAGAATGTAAATTCCGGCTGTCAGCTTGTAACTCCGGAGAATATGTATTCCAGCGAAATCGAAAAGCTGATCTTCCCATTTAATACCATAAAACAGACTTTGTAGCTGTTCTGTATCTTCACAGCTGCACGTTTTGCGGAAGAGTTACCCGATTTATGCTGTACCAGATCTTTTTAATATACTCTGTCAGATAAAATGAGACCTCAGGTTCGATCCTTTTGCGTTTCTTACGTATGAAAAGGATTGAATTTGAGGTTTTTTGATTTTACACGGTAAAGTGTTAGTGCATATTTCACATAAAAGGTTAAAAAATTATGACCATACCGTAAATATTTAACCTTTTTCTGGAAAATATTCTATTACAATTGTGCAGAATTCAAGGTATTATATAGAAAACGCAGAGAGTGCAAAAAGTTATTGCTCAGGAAGAGTGAGGTAAACCTGGACAATAACAAAAAATCAAGGAGGGTGAAAAGTTGGAAAAGTTAAAACAAAATCCAATTGTGAAAAAGCTCGGCCTGAACAGAATCATGCTTGTTTGTATTCTTGTTCTTATGTTCGTAGTTTTCAAGGTAGTACTCGGAAGTAAATTCCCTGTTGGCGACAGTATCAAATCTACTTTGAACTATGTATACTTCTTGGGCTTTCTATCACTTGGAGTAACATTTGTAATTGCTACAGGAGGAATTGATTTCTCCATCGGACCGGTTATGTTCTGCTGTGCACTGGTTTCCGGTTACTGCATGACTTCTTATGGAGTTCCTTGTGCAGCTGCCATGGTTCTGTGTGTGCTCATTGGTCTTGCATTTGGTATATTTAATGGATGGCTGGTTTCTTATATGTCAGTTCCGCCATTTATCGTATCCATGGCTTCCATGAACATTGCAAAAGGCATTGCTTCTGTATTTACCAAGACACAGTCAGTCAGCTGGCCGCAGAGTTCTGATCCGGTAAACGGATGGTTCCGTAATATCGCATCTTATAATGGATTCCCGGTTGGTCTTGTGATCTTCCTTGGAATGGCAGTGGTTTGCGGTATTGTTCTTTACAATACAAAGCCAGGACGTTATATCCTTTGTCTTGGATCTAACAGCGAGGCAGTTCGTCTTTCTGGTGTCAATACCAGAAAATGGAGAATGCTTGCATATGTGATCTGTGGATTCCTGGTAGGAATCGGAGCACTGTTCTTTGTAGCTACTTATACAACCGTTCAGCCAGGATATGGCGATCAGTATAACAACGAGGCAATTGCAGGCTGTGTAATGGGTGGTACATCCATGGTTGGTGGACTTGCTTCCATCGGCGGTACTGTAATCGGTGTATTTATCATCTCTCTTCTTCAGCAGGGAATCATGGCATTTGGTCTTGGCAAAGGACAGCAGATGATTATTACAGGTATCATTGTTATTGTAGCAGTTTACGCTGACGTTTCTGCAAGACGCAGAAAGAACTGATCATAAGGGAGGATTCGACAATGGGTGAAGTTATTTTAACTATGAAGGATATTGATAAGTCCTTTCCTGGAGTTCATGCCCTGGATCATGTTAATTTCGAAGTGAAACGCGGTGAAGTACATGCACTTATGGGAGAGAACGGAGCCGGAAAGTCCACACTGATGAAGGTACTTACCGGTATTTACCAGAAGGATTCCGGAACAATTACATATAAAGGCAAAGAGACAGAATTTCACAATACCCGTGAAGCTCAGGATGCCGGAGTGGTAATCGTACATCAGGAATTAAATATGATCGGAGATCTGACTGTTGCACAGAACATCTTTATCGGACGTGAACCGAAGAAGGGAATCCGTGTAGACGACAAGAAGATGATCGAAGATTCCAGAAAATTATTTCAGGATCTGAATATTGAGATCGATCCGAGAGAAAAAATGAGTAATCTTACTGTTGGTAAGCAGCAGATGTGTGAGATTGCAAAGGCTATTTCCCACAAAGCTGAGGTGATCATTTTTGATGAGCCGTCAGCTGCTCTTACTGAGAAGGAGATTGCGGATTTATTTGAAATCATCAAAGACCTTCGTAAGAAGAATCTTGGTATTGTATACATCTCACACCGTATGGATGAGATCAAGGTCATCACAGACCGTGTAACTGTCATGCGAGATGGTGGCTATGTTGGAACCCTGATCACAGCAGACAGTACAAAAGAAGATATTATCAACATGATGGTTGGTCGTGTTATTTACGAAGATCCGAAGGATCATAGCATGGTTGCCCCAGATGCCCCGGTTGTTTTGAAGGTAGAGCATCTGAATGCAGGCAAGATGGTTCAGGATGTAAGCTTCGAGCTTCGTAAAGGTGAAATCCTTGGCTTCTCAGGACTGATGGGAGCAGGACGTACCGAGACAGCCAGAGCACTGTTTGGGGCAGATCCGAAACAGAGCGGTAAGATTTCCATTATGGGTAAAGATGGACAGCTCCATGAAGTAACCATCAACAGCCCACAGGATGCTGTTAAATATGGTATCGGTTATCTGTCTGAGGACAGAAGAAGATATGGAGTTGTTGTTCAGAAATCTGTAACAGAGAACACAACTCTGGCTACCATGGAAGAATATTGCAACGGTTTATTCATCAACAAAGCCAAAGAGAAAAAAGTTACAGAGAGATATGTGAAAGAGCTTGCAACCAAGACTCCTTCTACAGACCAGCTGGTAGTGAATCTTTCCGGTGGTAACCAGCAGAAGGTAGTTATTGCAAAATGGCTTACCCGTGACAGTGAGATCCTGATTTTCGATGCGCCTACAAGAGGTATCGACGTTGGTGCGAAGAACGAGATCTACAAGTTAATGAGCAAGCTTGCAGCAGAAGGAAAATCTATTATTATGATTTCCTCTGAAATGACCGAGATTCTCCGAATGAGTGACCGAATCATCGTTATGTGTGAAGGTAAGGTAACAGGAAATATTGATATTTCTGAAGCTACACAGGAACACATCATGAATAAGGCGACACGGAATATCGATTAAGGAGGACGTCATGACTAAGAAGAAAAAAAGTATTTTAAGTGATCAGAGATTTATTGTTTTGCTGGTTATCATTGCACTGGCTGCTGTTTTCTCCTTTATGAGTAAGGAGTTCAGACAGTACACCACAATCCTGAGTATGCTGGATTTCTCATATTATGACCTTCTGATGGCAATCGGTGTTACATTCCCGCTTATCACAGGCGGTGTAGACCTGTCAATCGGAACTGGTATGGTATGTTACGCATTGATCGGCGGAACACTTGTAAGAAGCAACAATGTTCCAGTAGTAGTAGCAATGCTGCTCTGTGTAGTGCTTGGAATTGCAATCGGCGCATTGAACGGTGTTCTCATTGGTATCATGAATCTGCCGCCATTCCTTGCTACTCTTTGTACCTGTATGATTACCCGTGGTGCTGGTTCTCTTTGCAGTGCTACACCATGGCCAACACTGAATCAGCCAGGCGGATGGTTCCATTCCATCTTTAAACTGACAATCGGACAGGGAAGAAGCGCTTCCCGTTACCCGCTCGGTTTCCTTTGGATGATCCTTCTGGTAATCCTGATGGAGTTCGTTCTGAATCATACAAAATTCGGACGTTACACCATCGCAATCGGTTCCAACAAAGAAGCAGCAGCTCTTTCCGGAATCAATGTTAAGTTTTACCATGTAATGGTATACGTAGTTTGCGGTCTGTTTACCGGACTTGCAGCTATCGCATACGCAGCAGTAACTCCTACTGTACAGCCTGGTACTGGTGCCGGACTTGAGATGGACGCAATCGGCGGTGTATTCGTTGGTGGTGTTGCAGCTTCCGGTGGTTATGGATCTGTAGTAGGAACTCTGGTAGGTATTTTCGTAATCATGCTGTTAAAGACCGGTCTTCCATATGTCGGTCTGCAGGCAAACTGGCAGCAGATCATCACAGGTGTTGTATTGATCGTTGCAGTATTGATCGATATCCTGAAAGAGAAAAAAAGTGCACACTAATAACTGAAACATACAGGCTGGCTTACAGACAGTCAGCCTGAAGAAAAGCAGAATTCTGTTTATAAGCAGAACAGCTGGTAAACAGCAACAATTTCATAACGGATGTGAAGCGTCGGAGAGTGTAGCGACGTATCATCATAAAAAACTATATAATTTTTATTTCAAGGAGGAAGTAGTAAATGAAAGCAAAGAAAGTTATGGCATTAGTACTCTGTGCAGCAATGGTATCTGGTTTAGCAGCAACAACTGTTATGGCAGCTCCGGAAGATCAGTTTGAAGGACTTACAGCTAACGAAGCTTATGAATTCCCTATGATGGTTAAATCTTTCCAGTCTACATACTGGGAAGCAGCTATGAAAGGTATGGACAAAGCAGCTGAAGAATTAGGGGTTACCTATACAGCACAGGGACCAAACAGTGAGTCCGATATCGCTGACCAGGTTAACATGATCAATACAGCTATCGCAGCTAATCCTGTTGGATTAGGACTTGCAGCTTGTGATACATCTTCTGTTCAGGCAGCTCTTCAGACATGTGTTGACAAAGGAATCCCGGTTGTTACATTTGATACAGGTATCGCTGATGCTCCGGAAGGATCTGTAGTTTGCGAAGTCTGCACAGACAACAATCAGGCTGGTTCTGTAGCAGCTGAGAACATGTATCCGGCAATCAAAGACGTTATCGCTAATGCTGACGGACAGGTTATCATCGGTGAGGTTAACCAGGATGCTACAGGTCTTAACATCCAGCAGCGTGGTACAGGATTCATCAATAAGATGATCGAGCTGATTAAAGCTGATGGAAAAACAGTAGCAGTTAAAGGTAATGAGTTCTATGTAAACGCAGCAGAAGGTGCTGACGCTGAAGAAGCTGACGCAGACGTTGTTATCCAGGTTGCAGTTCCGGCACAGACAACTGTAGAGCTTTGCTCCACAGAGGCTCAGGCTATCCTTTCCCAGGAAAACTGTATCGCAATCTTCGGTTCCAACCAGGTTGCAGCAGAGGGTGTTCTTGCAGCTAACGCTAACCTGAACGTTCTTGGTTCTGACGCAGCTAACGGTGATGTTATCGGTGTTGGTTTCGACGCTGGTTCTATCATTAAAGCAGCTGTAACAGATGGCACATTCCTTGGTGCAGTTACACAGTCTCCTCTGATGATGGGATATTATGCAATCTACGCTCTGACAGCAGCTGCTAACGGAGCTGAGCTTGAGGATGTTCCTACAGCTGGTTACTGGTATGATTCTACAAACATCGACGCTGAAGACATCGCTCCAAACCTTTATGACTAATTAAAAAGTAAAGAGACGACACAACGTCCAATGTTTGCAGGTTTATAAACTGTGAATAAAACAGACCCCTGGGGCATTGCCCCGGGGGTTTTCTGGGTGAAAGAGGAATTATTGCAGCACGGAAAATATTGTCACTATCTTCCGGATACTTTATGTGAGAAGTTTTTGGTGAATATAGTGGATAGAACATTCTGGTTGCAAATAAGGACACTTTTTTAGACAAACAAGGTTCTTATTTATTGATGGATATTATAGTACTATGATATCATCAATTAGAAAGGCAGCTGTGTGAGGAACATCAGGATTTGTACGTTATTGTTTATGGAAAATGTTCGATGAGACATTTGTGTGTGACAATAAGACAGGAACCTTGATACATACAGCGTAATTTTACAATTGAGGAGGTTTCATAAAATGACAAAGTATTATTTAGCAGTAGATATCGGTGCTTCCAGCGGACGTCTGATCCTTGGACATCTTGAGAATGGAAAAATGGAGCTTGAGGAAGTTCATCGTTTTGAGAATGGAATGGTAAAGAAAGACGGCGAGCTTTGCTGGGAGTTTGACAGACTTTTCCAGGAAATTAAGAATGGTCTTAAGAAATGTAAAGAGATCGGCAAGATTCCGGTAAGCATGGGCGTTGATACCTGGGGCGTTGACTTTGTACTGATGGATAAGGACGATAAGGTCCTTGGAAATACAGTTGGATATCGTGATCACAGAAATGAAGGTATGGATGAGGAAGTATATAAGACAATTTCTCTTGAGGATCTTTATGCACGTACCGGTATTCAGAAAGCAATTTTTAACACGGTATATCAGCTGATGGCTGTGAAGACAAAACATCCGGAATATCTGGAACAGGCTGAAACTATGCTTCATGTACCGGATTACTTCCATTATCTTCTTACAGGCAAGAAAACCTGTGAGTATACAGAGGCAACAACAGGTCAGCTCGTAAATGCAGAGACAAAGGACTGGGATTACGAACTGATTGATAAACTTGGATATCCAAGAAAAATGTTCCAGAAATTGATCATGCCTGGTACCAGTGTTGGACACTTTACAGAAGAGGTAAAAGCAGAAGTTGGGTTTGATGTGGAAGTTGTAGCACCGGCTACACATGATACCGGATCCGCAGTTCTTGCAGTTCCTGCAAACGACGACGATTTTATTTATATCAGCTCCGGAACATGGTCATTGATGGGAATTGAAAGGGAAAAAGCTGACTGCTCCAAGAAGAGCTGCGAGATGAACTTTACGAATGAGGGCGGCTATGCAGGAAGATTCCGTTATCTGAAGAATATTATGGGACTTTGGATGATCCAGTCTGTTCGTCATGAATATGATGATAAATATGGATTTGCAGAAATCTGTCAGATGGCAGAGGAAGCGAAAGATTTCCCATCCAGAGTAGATGCAAATGATGAGTGCTTCCTTTCTCCGGAAAGCATGATCGAAGAGGTTAAAGATTACTGCAGAAGAACCGGACAGAAGGTTCCGGAAACTTTAGGAGAAATTGCTACTGTTATTTATACCAGTCTTGCTGAGTGCTATGCAAAGACAGCAAAGGAACTGGAAGAGATGACAGGAAGAACCTTCAGCCGTATCCATGTAGTTGGCGGCGGTTCCAACGCAGGCTATCTTAATGAGCTGACTGCGAGAGCAACAGGCAAAGAGGTCCATGCAGGTCCTGGAGAGGCAACTGCAATCGGTAATATTACCGCTC
>ENA-UONU01002425-UONU01002425.1-human-gut-metagenome-genome-assembly--contig:-CS51-NODE-2425-length-10872-cov-4.360728_pt1 | contig 10872 bp, 7 predicted proteins | sample MGYA00242462_ERZ724009 | MGnify/ENA metagenome assembly ERZ724009 | reverse complement strand
CGCTCTGATTGGAGCGCTCCTCACAGCTTACAAGAAGATCGTTGATCTTGCTGATCAGTTCCTTGTGCTGGCTGTCGATCATCTCATTTCCTGTTGCCAGATCGGCGGTAAATTCTGCATACATAATGTTCTGCCTCCTTTATGTTTTATTTCTTTCAATGTACCATATCAGAGGAAAAAATTCTATATTTTCTTTCTGAAAACTCAAATTATTTGTAACTGTTCAGCGATAGGAAGATTCATGGTGGTTGAGATAAATAATCACAATCAGGAAGATAAGATCTTCGACAAAGCGAATACACGGGAAATAGGTGCAGGTATACGTATAAGGAGTTGTCTGGACAAATAAGTCAATGGTTGATATAATGACCATGTTGATATGAAACTTACAGAGTATTCTCGAAATTTTCTGTCTGAAGCTTTAATGTCAGAATGAGTGGGAAAGTTTGAAGGATACGCCAAAAGATAATGGAGGGATAAGGATACAGATGAGTCGTACAATAGGCGCAGGCTACGTATATCGTCAATATTCGCTGGAGGGAGATTATATAGCAGATTACAAAAGTTCCAGGGAGGCAAGCGAGGCCACTGGCGTTTCTGTGGGTTCCGTTGCAAGGGCAGCTCATGGAGAGCGCAAGACGGGCGGAGGATTTATCTGGAAAAAAGTCCTGGCCAACTCCCCAAAGGAGGCGATTGCGATCGACCATACCAGCCGGGTAGGAAATCATGATAAGCGGCCGCTGCTCCAGAAGGATCTGGAGGGGCGGGTAGTGGGAGAATTTTTATCCATTGCCCATGCAAGCCGTACATTAAAGATCAGCAGGAGAAGTCTTTCCTGCGCTCTGAGCGGAGCTCAGAAAACGGCAGGAGGCTATGTCTGGGAGGAGAAAAAAGAGGAGGGTTCCTGCTGAGAGCATAGAAAAAAATGGTTGGCTGAACTGTTACAAAAAAACTTTTTTTGTTCGATGAAACAGAGAAAAGAAGGATAGGGCGATTCCAAAAATTGGGCTTGATCCAGCCAAGAATGCCAAAAGCGGCTTCTGGCTGGGAGAGAAAATATATATTTTGTATAAAAAGCAGTATATTTTTGGGAAAACCGATGATGAAAGAAAATTTGACAATTGGCAGCAATAGTGATATATATATTCCACAATTCCAATTCAATGCAGATACGGCGCTGTCTTCAAAAGATAGGCTGCCAGAAAGGAGTTTTGTATTATGAAGGAAAAGAAGATCATGCTGCCAACCTTGGAGGCGGCAAAAAATTTCGTTGCAGAAGCTGGAAAGTGTGACTTTGATATTGACGTATTTTACAACCGCGTGACCATTGATGCAAAGTCCATTTTGGGTGTGCTGAGTTTGGATCTGACCAGGGTGCTGACCGTTCAGTATAATGGAGAGAACTCTGAATTTGAGGAGTATCTGGACTCCATTTCACCGGAATCCGGCGTGATCGTGGCGTAAGGAGCATAAGACAATATAAATGTATTTGTAAGAGGGTACTGGAGGAGTGCGAACATGTGTTTGCAATCCTCCATTTTTTATGGTATAATATCGCCAGAGGCGTATATTATACCGCGCCCATTTGATCCAAGCGGGCAGCGAGGAAATCTCCATTTCAAATGGTGTGCCTCCCCCGGAGGGGCCGTAGCGAAGCTATGGTATGATGATAGAAAGTTGATGCAGAAAACGGGATTTTTGCAAAGCTCTGATATAAAAATGCAGAAACACAGAAAATCAGCAGGAGCAGCTGCATTTGGGAGGAATATCTGTGGGAAATAGGCGGGAGCCTCAGATACGTATATCGGTGCGTAATCTGGTAGAATTTGTAATGAGAAGCGGGGATCTGGATAACCGCAGAACCGTTGGGGCAAAAAAGGAAGCGATGCAGGCAGGAAGCCGCCTTCATAGAAAGATACAAAAACGCATGGGCTCCTCTTACCGAAGCGAGGTAAGCCTTAAATACCGGGTACAGGAGGAGGGATTTGATCTTCTTATAGAGGGGCGGGCTGATGGGATCATAGAGGAGCCGGGCAAAGTCACAGTGGATGAGATCAAATGTATTTATATGGATGTATCCAGGCTGGAGGAGCCGGATCCGGTCCATATGGCCCAGGCCATGTGTTACGGTTGGTTTTATGCGGATCTGACAGGAGCCAACGAGATAGGGATCCAGATTACTTACTGCAATATCGAGACAGAGGAGATCCGGCGCTTTCATGAGGTAAAGAGCGCTTCTCAGTTGGAGGAATGGTTCCGGGGGCTGGTTCATGAATATGTAAAATGGGCCAGATACCTGTATCACCATGGCATTCGCCGGGACGAATGCCTAAAGGAACTCCCTTTCCCATATTCTTACCGGGAAGGGCAGAAGGAGCTGGCAATATGGGCGTACCGCGCTATTGCCAGAAAGAGAAATCTGTTTATCCAGGCGCCTACCGGGGTGGGGAAGACCTTATCGACCATATATCCCAGCCTGAAGGCCATAGGGGAGGGGTATGGGGACAAGCTTTTTTACCTGACCGCCAAGACCATTACGCGAAGCGTGGCTGAGGAGGCATTTGGCATCCTGAGGAGAAAGTGCCGTCTGTATTTCAGTACAGTCACGATCACAGCCAAGGAAAAGCTGTGTATATTGGAACAGCCGGACTGTAACCCGGAGGCCTGCCCCAGGGCAAAAGGACATTTTGACCGGGTCAATGATGCTGTTTATGAAATTATTCAGGAGGAAAATGGGATTACCCGGGAGCTGGTTTTGGAGTATGCGAAACGGTATAATATCTGTCCTTTTGAGTTTTGTTTAGACATCAGCAGCTGGGTGGACGGCGTGATCTGCGACTACAATTATGTGTTCGATCCCAATGTGAAGCTGAAACGGTATTTTTCGGAGGGAGAGCCGGGGCAGGAATATTTGTTTTTGGTGGATGAGGCCCATAATCTGGTTCCCAGAGCCAGAGAAATGTACAGTGCGTCTATTTTAAAGGAAGATGTGCTGACCGTAAAAAAGATTTTAAAGAACCAGCCCGGAGCCAAAAAGGCAGTGTCCTGTCTGGACAAGTGCAACCAGGCCCTTTTGGAATTAAAGCGGAGCCAGGGACAGGAGGAGGGAAAACGAAACGTCCTGGGAGATGATTATGAAATCCTCCCCCAGGTAAACCTTCTGGCCCTCCACCTCATGAGCCTTTTTGGGGAGCTGGAGGGATTTTTAAATGAAAATGGGGAGTTTGAAGATCGGGATCTGGTGCTGGAGTTTTATTTCGCTGTCCGGGATTTTCTGTATGTCTATGACCGGTTGGATGACAGCTATCGCATCTATGACCGAGTTCTCCCAGATGGCCGTTTTATGGTAAAGCTTATGTGTATAAGCCCGGCTTCTAATTTAAAGGAGTGTTTGGAGAAGGGGGTGAGCACCCTGTTTTTTTCCGCAACCATTCTTCCCATCCAGTATTATAAAGAACTTCTGAGCGGTAGCCAGGAGGAATATGCAGTCTATGCGAAGTCTCCGTTTCCTCAGGAAAACCGCCTCGTTCTGGTAGCGGGGGACGTGAGCAGCCGCTACAGCCGCCGGGAGCCGGGGGAGTATCGTAGGATCGTAGACTACATCATACGGATCACAGAGGGGAAGAAAGGAAATTATATGATCTTTTGTCCGTCCTATCAGTATATGGGTGAGATCGGAAAGATCCTGGAGGAGAGGGAGGCAGAGGAGGGGCTTCCTTTTGCCTGGAAGGCTCAGTCCAGCCATATGACGGAGGAGGATCGGGAAGCGTTCCTGTTTGATTTTGAGAGGGAATGGGATCAGTCTATGGTTGCCCTGTGCGTTATGGGAGGTATTTTTTCTGAGGGGATCGATCTAAAGGAGGAACGGCTGATCGGAGCCGTGATCATTGGAACCGGCCTGCCTCAGGTAAATGTAGAGCAGGAGATTTTAAAAGAATATTTTGACAGCCGGGGAGAGAGCGGGTTTGAGTATGCTTATCAGTATCCGGGTATGAATAAGGTGATGCAGGCAGCGGGGCGGGTGATACGAACCATACAGGACAAGGGGATTATTGCGCTTTTAGACGACCGTTTCCTGAGGCCGGAGTATGTGGCTCTGTTCCCTAGGGAATGGGGGACATATACGGTGGTAAACCGGTATAATGTGTCTCAGGCAGTAGATGGATTTTGGAGAAGGATCGAGGAACAGGCACAGGCAGAAGATCAGGAGCAGACAGAGGGGAGGGGCTAGAGCGTTCCCTCCTCCTCAAAGCATTCCGGGGACAGCATTTGGATAAATTGCCGGGCGGCCTGTGATACGGGAAGGCTTTCATTGTAGGCCACCATCATCTGGCGGGGAGGAAGCTGTTCCTTCAGATGAAGAATGAATAGGTTTTCATCGTCCTTCGGAATACAGAAATCAGGAACAAAGGCTATGCCCAATCCGATCCGGGCCAGGTCAATGAGAAGATCATTGCTGGACAGTTCAATTTCCGGGACGAGATCCAGCTGGTTTTTCTGGAAAACCTGATGAAGGAACTCGCTGGTAGTGCTCTTGCGGTCCAGCATCATGATAGGATACGAAAGGAGATCTTCCAGAGACAATGTGGTTCCCTCTAAAGGGAAAGCACTGCGGCTGGCAGCAAATACATCGTGAAACTCATTGATCACATGAGCCTTCATGGTTCCAGTGAGAGCGGAGTTGGGATGGTTGGCGATGATAAAATCGGCCTGGCCGTTTTCCAGGAACCGGACACACTCAATGGAGGTCTGATTGATCACCTTGATGTGGATATTGGGGTATTCCTTGTGAAAACGGTTTAGATATGGAACAAGGAAATACCGGCAAATGGTATCGCTGGCTCCGATGCGAAGCTGCCCGCCGTTGAGCGTATGCGCCTCCAACAGCTGATTTTCCCCTTTGCGGATCAGATTCATGGCAGGCTCAATATGTTTTAAAAGGATCTCACCCTCAGGGGTAAGCTGTACCTTTTTTGTGCTGCGGATAAACAGAGGCTGATTTAGCTTCTTTTCCAGGACTTTAATGGACTGGCTCACAGCAGATTGGGAGATAAACAGCTGCTTGGAGGCTTCAGAAAAGCTCAGAGTGGCAGCCACATGGTAAAATACTTTATAAAGCTCATAATTGATATCCATTATTAAGCCCTCCTTATAAACTAAGGCTATCTTATCACGAATAGGAGGGGATGTAAAGGAGAAACAAGCCTTGACTTATGAAAGTGCATCGATTATTCTAGGTAACAGTTAGGGAAGGAACATACAGCTTGTAAAAGGATTAAGAATGAGATAACTGCAAAAATAGTTTCAGAGAGGATAAGTGGAATGGATCACGATTTTTTTGAAATGTATCTGGAAGAAATGGGGGCTGTGATCCCTCTGTCAGAGAGTGAAAAAAGAATGGTTTTAGAGGGGGCAGCAGCGGGGAATGCGAAGGATCGGAGCCGTCTGGTAGAGGGAAGCCTTAGGGAGGCTTTGGAAGTGGCAAGATCCTATGAGGGGAGAGGGCTTTCTGTCTCAGATCTGGTTCAGGAGGCCAATACGGCCCTTATGATGGCTGCTGTGGAGTATGACGGCAGCGAGGCTTGGGAGGCGCTTATGGGCCGCAGGATGAGGGAGGCCATTGAGCTTGCCTTGGAGGAGCAGAAAAGAGAGGACGAGATTGAGGAAACCATGGCGGCCAGAGTCAATGTGCTTCAGACTGTATCACAGGTCATGGCAAAGGAGCTGGGCCGGGAAGCTACCGTAGAGGAGCTGGCCTGCAAGATGAAAATGACGGAGGATGAGATCAAGGACATCATGAAATTGGCCCTGGACGCCATTACAGTAAATGGGGAAGGCCAGGCAGCCCCCGCTGACGGGAACGCCGGGAGAGAGAGAAGACAGGATCCGATCAAGGATGGCTGGGATTTGGAGGATTTACAGTGAAGCTTTATATCATACGCCATGGACAGACAGACTGGAATGTGCAGGGGAGGATCCAGGGCCGTCAGGATATTCCCTTAAACGATACGGGACGCCTCCAGGCGGCTATGCTGGCGAAGGGCATGGAGCATCGGCCGGTACAGATCATTTACTCCAGTCCCCAGCTGCGGGCCATGGAGACCGCGAAGGCGGTGGCGCAGTCCCAGGGGGCACAGATCATCGGGCTTGCGGATCTGAAGGAGATCGGATACGGAGACTGGGAGGGAAGGACAGCCGAGGATATACTCAAAGAGGACAGGGCGCTTTACGAGGCATGGTGGGAGCATCCGGCAACGGTGGCCCCTCCCGGCGGTGAGACATTAAGTCAGGTGGACGGACGCTGTGAGAGAGCATGGGAGCGTATCCGGACAGAGATGAAAGGAGACACGGCTGTGGTAGCCCACGGAGGTACGCTGGCCCATTTTATCGTCCATCTGCTGGAGGGACAGCCGGAGGCAAAGGAGATTGTAGTGGGAAATGCCAGCATCACCACATTGGAATACGATCCTCAGACAGGACAGTGTACGTTGGTGGAGTTAAATGACGTGAGTCATTTAAAATAGAGAACAATAACAGGAGGGGGATATAGGAGATGAAATATCGGTTGGCAGTGCCGGAGGATCTGGATGAGTTAGAGAAAATGGCAAAGGAGGCCATTGCGTCTTTCAAAGCCAGGAATATCAATCAGTGGCAGAAGGGGGAACCAAGCCGCAGGGGGATTGAGGAGGCGATCTCCCATTCTTTGGTTCATGTTCTGGAGGATGGGGAAAAAGCAGTGGCCATGATCTCCATTGTTCCAGGGCCTGAGCTCAGTTACAGCGTGATCGACGGAGCGTGGCTCAATGAGGAGCCCTATGTGGCTTTTCACCGCGTCTGTGTGTCAGAGGAGCGGAAAGGCCAAGGACTGGCAGGGCAGCTTTTGGGGGAAGCAGAGCAGTATGCCTTGATCCATGGTTTTCACAACGTGCGGGTTGACACCCATCCGGATAATCATTCCATGCAGCGGGCCCTTGAAAAGAGCGGATATATCTTCTGCGGCGGCCTGACGTTAGCAGATGGCAGCGAGGCAGGGGATAAGAGGATCGGATACCAGAAGATATTGGGCTGATCTTAGGATCATAGAAAGAGTGGAAAAAGAAAGGGGTATCGCCGGATCATCTGATTAGATGACTTGGCGATACCCTTTTTGTGCGATAGGAAATCACTTTGCTTCAGTTCATAAAGCCGTTATTTCAACAGCTGAAAGTTTTTACAGCTGAAAGTTTTTACAGCTGGAAGTTTTTACAGCAGGAAGTAGTCCACGCCGGACTCAAAGATCTTCATATCCTGCTCTCCATAGATATTTTTGGCTACCGCTGTATCCCGGCGCTCGGAATGGGCCATTTTTCCTAAGATGCGGCCGTCCGGGCTGGTGATTCCCTCGATGGCCATATAGGATCCGTTTGGATTCCAATATTCGTCCATGGTGCAGCGTCCCTCATGATCGACGTACTGAGTCGCTACCTGGCCATTGGCAAAGAGACGGGAGAGCCATGCCTCGTCAGCTACGAAACGTCCTTCTCCGTGGGAAGCAGGATTGCAGTATACACCGCCCAGAGAAGCCTTGGAGAGCCATGGGGATTTATTGGAAACCACCTTGGTATAAACCATCTTGGAGATATGGCGTCCGATGGTGTTCATAGCCAGGGTAGGAGAATCAGGCCTCTGCTCTGTGATCTTGCCTTCTGGAACCAGTCCCAGCTTGATCAATGCCTGGAAGCCGTTGCAGATGCCTAACATCAGTCCATCACGCTCATTTAACAGCTTTTCCAATTCCTCCTTCATGACAGCGTTGCGGAATACGGCGGCAAAGAATTTGGCAGAGCCCTCCGGTTCATCTCCGGCAGAGAAGCCGCCTGGGAACATAACGATCTGGGCCTTGGCGATCTCTTTTCTGTATTCCTCTACTGATTCCCGGATATCCTGGGCGCTGAGGTTTTTGAATACCCGTGTTGATACCCTGGCGCCTGCCCGCTCAAAGGCTTTGGTGCTGTCGTATTCACAGTTTGTGCCTGGGAACACAGGGATAAACACGGTTGGCTGGCCGATCTTGTGATCGCACAGGTAAACAGCATCGCTGCGGTACAGCTTTTCTTCCACAGCTGCCTCTTTTCCCGTCTTTTCTTTTCCGGAGGTAGTTGGAAATACATGTTCCAGAGGGGAAGTCCATGCCTTCAGCGCCTCGTCCATGGGGATGGAGACAGGGCCATATTCAAAAGTCTCCCGGTCTGTTACCTCACCGATGAGAGTGTAGGAGATAGACAGCTGGCCGACCATGCCGTCAGGAACCTCGCAGACAATATCACCCCAGGAAGCTGCGAAGAAGTCTCTTGGATCCACATTGTGCTCGATCTTAACACCCAGCTTATTTCCGAAGGCCATCTTGCTCACAGCCTCAGCCAGTCCATTGGATTCCAGGGCATAGGCGGAGATGATGCGTCCTGCCTGGATATCCGCAAAGATCTTTCCATAGCCGTCCATGATCTGGCTGTAATCCGGAAGATCATAGGAGTCTTTTGCAATGCGGAATACTACCAGCTTGCTTCCCGGTTGTTTTAATTCAGGAGTGATGATATTTTTGTAGCTGTTGACATCTACGGCAAAGGATACCAGCGTTGGAGGAACATGGATTTCCCCGTCGGCGGTGTCGAATGTGCCGGACATACTGTCCTTGCCGCCAATGGAGGGAAGGCCGAAGCCCATCTGGGCGCTGTAGGCTCCTAAGAGGGCGGAGAAGGGCTGGCTCCATCTGGCCGGATCTTCGCTCATCCTACGGAAATATTCCTGGAAAGTAAAACGGATTTTCCGGTAATCTCCGCCAGCTGCCACGATCTTTGCAACAGAGGAGACAACTGCGTACACAGCTCCGTGGTAGGGGCTCCAGCTGGAAAGCTTGGGATCAAATCCATAGCTCATCATCGTCACGGTGTCAGTATGTCCCTTTAATACAGGAAGCTTGGCTACCATGGACTGGGTCTCGGTGAGCTGATATTTTCCGCCGTAAGGCATAAATACGGAGCCTGCGCCAATAGAGCCGTCGAAACGCTCTACCAGTCCCTTCTGGGAACATACATTCAAGTCGGAAAGCATGGACAGCCAGGCATCCTTTACGTCGCCCTTTTCTTCTTTTTCAAATGGGCATCCCTGGCGTCCGGGAACCTCTAACACAACATCAGCTTCCTGATGGGCTCCGTTGGTGTCAAGGAAAGCGCGGCTTAAATCCACAATGGTCTTGCCTCTCCAGTGCATGACAAGGCGGGGATTTTCGGTCACTACCGCTACGGTAACAGCTTCCAGGTTTTCCTCAGCGGCATATCCTAAAAAGGTATCTACATCGCCGGGAGCAACAACCACAGCCATACGCTCCTGGGATTCTGAGATGGCGATCTCTGTGCCATCCAGGCCTGCATATTTCTTAGGAACCTTGTCCAGATCAATTTCCAGGCCGGCTGCCAGCTCGCCGATGGCTACCGATACGCCGCCGGCGCCGAAATCATTGCATTTTTTAATGATGCGGCTCACCTCAGGGCGGCGGAACATTCTCTGGATCTTGCGCTCTGTAGGGGCATTTCCTTTCTGTACTTCTGCTCCGCAGACTTCAATGGAGGCGGTGGTGTGAACCTTGGAGGAGCCGGTAGCTCCGCCGATGCCGTCCCGTCCTGTGCGTCCGCCTAAGAGGATGATCACATCTCCCGGATCGGAGGTTTCACGGATCACATCTTTTCTTGGAGCTGCGCCCATGACTGCACCGATCTCCATTCTTTTGGCCACATAGCCGGGGTGGTAGATCTCTTTTACATAACCGGTGGCCAGGCCGATCTGGTTTCCGTAGGAAGAATAGCCCTGGGCAGCCCCGTTTACCAGCTTTCTCTGGGGAAGCTTGCCCTTTAACGTCTCGTTCAGAGGACGGGTGGGATCTGCTGCGCCGGTAACGCGCATAGCCTGGTATACATACGTCCGTCCGGACAGGGGATCGCGGATCGCGCCGCCCAGACAGGTGGCTGCGCCTCCGAAGGGCTCGATCTCTGTAGGATGATTGTGGGTTTCATTTTTAAAGTTTACCAGCCACTCCTCTGTTGTGCCGTCGATCTCAACAGGAACTACGATGCTGCAGGCATTGATCTCGTCAGAAACCTCCATATCCTCCAGCTTGCCTTCGCTGCGCAGCTTTTTCATGGCCATAAGAGCCAGATCCATAAGGCATACATATTTGTCTTTGCGGCCTTTATAGATCTCCTCTCGGTCAGCCAGATACTGATGGTAGGTATCCTCCATAGGCTTTCTGTAATCGCCGTCGGTGAAGGTTACATTTTTTAACTCTGTGGAGAAGGTGGTGTGGCGGCAGTGATCGGACCAGTAGGTATCCAGGACGCGGATCTCCGTGACGGAAGGATCCCGCTTTTCTTCCTCTTTATAATAGGCCTGGATGTGGAGGAAATCCTTAAAGGTCATGGCCAGGTTTAGGCTGGAATAAAGTGTCTTTAATTCACTCTCAGAGCACTCTTTAAAGCCCTCAAAGATTTTAATATCCTCAGGGGTATCAAATACGGTCACCAGTGTTTGAGGCTTGTCCTCCCCTGCTTCCCTGCTGTCCACTGGATTGATGCAGAAGCTTTTTACAGCCTCTTTCTGGCTCTCAGTCAGGGGTGCGGTGATCACATAAGTGGTGGCGGAGCGGATAACAGCCTCCTCATCTTCCTTTAACAATTTTACGCACTGCATGGCGGAATCAGCCCTCTGGTCAAACTGGCCTGGAAGATATTCCACAGAAAATACAAGATCCTCTGGATTTTTCGGAAAGGTTTCTTCATATATAAAATCCACCGGCGGTTCAGAAAAAATAGTCACCAGCGCTTTTTTATAAGTCTCCTC
>ENA-UONU01002413-UONU01002413.1-human-gut-metagenome-genome-assembly--contig:-CS51-NODE-2413-length-10906-cov-4.042853_pt1 | contig 10906 bp, 8 predicted proteins | sample MGYA00242462_ERZ724009 | MGnify/ENA metagenome assembly ERZ724009 | reverse complement strand
AGGAACAGGCAGTGCGATGGCAGCACCTTTAGAACAGTCAGAGAATAAAGCGGAAACACAGGCAGAGGATATTACAATACAACAAGGGGAAATGTTTGATCCGGCTTCTGATTTTAAAGGGATTACAGTAAAAGACGGTGAAAAGATTTCTTTTGTGTTATCTGCAGATAAGGAGGGAAAATTGTTTGATGCGGACCGGCCCGGAACCTATGACTGTATTTACCAGGTCCAAAAACCTTCCGGTGAAACTTATGAGATTACAAGGAAAATCATTGTAAAGGAAAAGGGAAAAGAAGGAGAAAACCCGCGAAAGGACAAGAAACAAAAGAAAGAGCAAAAAAATGGGGAAGAAGATGCAGAACCTGACGGTGCCAATCTTGATACCAGTGCGCTGAAAGAAGAAGAGGGTGTCTTATTTTCCGTTGTCCCGTCCTCCATGGAGCAGGCAAGGGAAAAGGCTTCTTTGATAAAAGGAGACCGCATTCAGTATCCTAGTGATCTTGGTTCTTATAGTACCTGTTACTTCTATGTCAATGATAGGATTGCATATTGCCTGGAATCAAATTTACAATCCCCGCCTTCTTCCGATTATGTGGCAGAGATTTATGAAAGTAACTTGAATTTGCAGAAAGTTTTATATTATGGATACGGCGGACCGGGTGATCTTACCGGAGAATATTTAAAAAACTACAGCAACGACGTGAAATATGTCCTGACACATTTAGCAGCAAGTTATTGTTACGGCGGAGCGGAGGTGGCATTTGTGGGCTGCACGCAGGACGGACTAAAGCGTTATGGTGTCATGGAATACATCAATTATCTTTGTGGTCAGGAGGCACCGCCAAGCGCTGCCATCAGTCTTTCTTCGACAAAGGAAACAGCCTTTTTGGAAGGGGATGTGCAGAAAACAAAGAATATCACATTGAATGGAGATCATAGAAATTATATTACACTGCCGTTACCGGAAGGTGTAACTTATCATGATACTGCCGGAAAAGAACAAAAAGGCGGTTCCATTCAAATTTATGGCGGTACGACTTTTTACTTTACCGCAGAAAAAACCGTACACGGTACATGGAACAGCGGAGATTTAGGCGGACAGGTAGGAGCCCAATGGAAAACACTGGTGGTTTCTACCGGTTCTGGCAACCAAGATGTTGGTTACGGGGATTTTTATGAAGAGCCAAGTGCAAAAGTTTCATTTTCTATTCAATGGATGGATATTTCCTGGATTGAAGTCATCAAGGAAGATGCAAAAAGCAGTGTAAAACTTGCAGGGGCTGTTTTTGGAATTTATCGGGATCCGGCTTGTACAGATTTAATACTGGAGATGCCGCCTACTGATGAAAAAGGGGCAACAAAAGCAGAACTGACAAAGACACAGGATACCATATATATTAAGGAAATCACTGCACCGAAAGGATATAAACTGAATACAACTGCTTACAATGTTAATCTGGAAGTGGCAGAAACACAGACAGTGACGGTGAAAAATGAGGAACAGAAAGGGAAAATTGTTGTACATAAACAAGGAGAAAAACTGACTGGGGTATCCGGAGAAGAAGGAAACCTTCAGTTCCTTTACACCAATACCGCATTTGCAGGAGCAAAATATAAAATTTATGCAGCAGAAGACATCTACAGTCAGGATAAGCAGACGAAGATCTATCAGGCAGGAGATTTAGCGGCTGAACTGGAAACAAAGGAAGATGGAAGTTGTTCTTCGGATATGCTTTATCTTGGAACGTATAAAGTTGTAGAACAGCAGGCGCCTGATTCCTTGACTATAGGTAAGACAGAGGAAGAGCGTACCCATATGGTAACTCTTTCTTATGCAGGACAGACAGTAGAAGTGGTTGAGGAAGAAACACAATATGAAAATGCCAGACCAAAGGTGTCTGTGGAAGTGCTGAAACAATCCAGCAACGATGATGCTACTTTAAAAGGGGCAATTTTTGGTCTGTATGCGAATGAAGACATTACCGGTGCAGACGGTTCAGTGCTGGTTACAAAGGGCACCTTGATTCAAAAAGCAGAGTCTGGGGAAAATGGGAAGGCTCTCTTTACTGCAGATATCCCAATCGGTTTCCACTATGTGGTAAAAGAAATACAGGCTCCATCCTTGTATTTTAAAGGTAATGACAGTTATGAATTCTTTTATGAATATAAAAACGACACAACCTATACCTACACTTTTACACACACCTTCCAGAATAAAGAGGTACGTGGAGAAGTTCATATCAAGAAAATAGACAAAGATACACAAGACTCAGTAAGTCAGGGAGACGGGGACTTAAACGGAGCAGTCTATGGATTGTATGCGGCAGAAGATATCCAGCATCCAAATGGAAAGACAGGGCTCCTTTATAAAAAAGATCAGTTAGTCGTGCAGGGAACGATAGAAAAGGGAGTCCTAAATTTTGAAGATTTATATCTTGGAAAATATTATGTACAGGAAATTTCGCCGCCGCCTTCGAACGCATATCTATTGGATCAAACCAAATATCCGGTAGAACTTGCGTATGAAGGACAAGATGTGGAAATCGTGCAGAAAAACGTGACGGTTGTAGAAACTATAAAAAAACAGGCGTTCCAGTTAATTAAGATCAGCGATGACGGCAGCCAGACAGAAACGGAATTGCTGGAGGGCGCAGGCTTTAAAGTGTACTTAATCCGTGAACTTTCTAAAGTAAAAGATGGCAGCTTAAAACCGTCAAATGGAACGGAGTATACACCGCAGGACTTTATCGGATATGATTTCAGTAAAGAGAAAACTGCATCTTATTATGAAAACGGAGAAAAGATACAGACAGAAGAAATGTTCACAGACAAAAAAGGGTATTTGTGTTCCCCGGAACTTCCATATGGAAAATATGTGTGCATTGAAAGCACTATTCCAGAAAATGTAGAAGGAATTCAGCCATTTCTGGTAACTATTGATGAAGACAGCAGAGAACCGCAGGTATGGCGTGTATTTAATGACCGCCCGATGCAGTTTTATTTTAAGATCATCAAAAAAGATGCGCAGACAGAACTTCCGATTTTAAAGAACAGCGCCCATTATAAAATTTATGATATGGAGAAAAAGAAATATGTGAAGATGAAAGTGCGGTATCCAAAGCCGGAAACCATTGATGTTTTCGAAACAAATGAGGAAGGATATCTGTTAACACCAGAACCACTGAAAATGGGGACTTACCGGATTGAAGAGGTAAAAAGCCCGGAAAATTTTGAACAGACCGGATTTGAACAGGCACTAAAAAATGGAGAGGAATTTCTTCCATTAAATGAGGTGACAGCGGAAGGGACTTATGAGAAAGCACCAAGAGAATCCATTACCATCAAAGTAGACAGCAATACTGCACATGAGGTAGAAGAAGAAACCGGAAAATATATTGTCGTGGTAGAAGTAAAGAATAATGAAGCGGTAGGCAGTCTGACAATCCAGAAAACGGGAGAAATGCTGGTTGGTGCTGAAAAAATAACGAACCAGATGCTGACAAAATTAAAGAATGGTCTGGCGAAGGCAGTAAACCAAGTATCCACCCTGTTTACTGGAGAAGAGGTTATGGAAACAGAAAAAGGATATGCGTTTTCCTATGAGGAACAGGGACTTGTAGGGGCAGAATTCTCTATTTATGCAAGGGAAACTATTTACTCACCAGATGGCCAAATGGACAGCGAGGGTAACCGTATCATACGTTTTGAAAAAGACGCATTGGTTGGAAAGATTGTAACGGATGAAAAAGGAAAAGGAACTTTAAATAACCTTCCGATTGGAAAATTTTATATCAAAGAGACAAAAACAGGAACTTCTTTTGTACTGGATCCAAAAGAGCAGGATTTTGAGATTACCTATCAGGGACAAGAGGTAGCGGTTGATTATGTGACAAAAGAAATCAAGAACCAGCGTCAGAAAGTGGAAATTGAGGTACTGAAAAAATCAGAAGCTACGAAAGAGCCACTGGAAGGAGTTTCATTTGGTCTGTATGCAGGAGAAGACATTGTAAATGCGGCAGGAAACGTTGTGGTGAAAAAAGATGAGCTGGTAGCAGTTGAAAAAACAGATAAAGAAGGTAAACTGAAGTATTCGGATACTATTCCACACGGAAAATATTATCTGAGGGAACTGGAAGGACTGCCAGGCTATCTTCCATACGAAGAGAAGATTGAAATTGATGCTTCTTATACAGATCCCAAACTGGAAGTCATTTCTATACAAAAAGAGGTAGAAAACCAACCGACCAAAGTAGAAATTACAAAAACAGATATTACCGGAGAAAAGGAAATCGAGGGTGCCAAGTTACAGATTTTAGATGCAGAAGGAAATGTGGTGGAAGAATGGACTTCTGCCAAAGAATCACATCTTATTTATGCGTTGAAACCAGGTAAATATATCCTGCATGAGGAACAGGCTCCAATAGAAAATGGATATGTGAAAGCAGAAGATGTAGAATTTACCGTAGAGGAAACCGGGGAGATCCAGAAAGTTTCCATGAAGGATGATCATACAAAGGTGGAAATCACGAAGACGGATATTACCGGGGAACAGGAAATCGAAGGAGCAAAATTACAGGTTCTGGACGAAGAGGGAAATATCATCGAAGAATGGACCTCTACCAAAGAACCATACCGTATCGAATATCTGCAGCCGGGGAAAACATATGTCCTTCATGAAGAAGCCGCTCCGGAAGGATTTTTGATTGCAGAAGATGTAGAATTTACGGTAGAGGAAACTGGAGAAATTCAGAAAGTTTCCATGAAAGATGAAGTACCAATGGGACAGTTGGTGATTAAGAAAACAGATGCCGAAGATCAGACACCACTTGCCAATGTAGAATTTGAATTGAAAAACAAAGAAACAGAGGAAGTGGTTGGAAAACTCACGACAGACAAAGACGGTGTTGCAACCAGTGAACTGCTGCCGATTGCCACTTACAAAGATGGTAAGCCGGTAGCACCGATTACGTATGTATTATCCGAAACAAAACCATTGGATGGATATGAAAAATCTACGGAAACTTATGAGGTTACATTCAGTTATGTGGACGCGAAAACCAAAGTGATAGAAATGGTAAAAGAAATTCAGAACAAGAAACTTCCACAGACACCAGAAAAAACAGAAGAGGTAAAAACGGGAGATCAGACGATGCTTCTGCTGCCAATTGGCATTGCGGTAGTGGCAATTCTTGGTATTAGTATTGTCCTTTGGAGAATCAGACGCACAAAGAGATAAATCGTATTTGGAAATGATAGACACTAGGCCTGCGGGGTGGTGTAAAGAACATTTCTGGATGCTTTACCAGAAGATTTCGGGGCGGTACCGAACCCCGCAAGCGAAAGGAAAGGTGATGCGGAAGCGAAAGAAAAGAATTTAAAAGTTTTTATAAAAGCGTAAGCGGGAATGAAGCGGAAAAATGCAAATATCCAACCAGACTGGATACTTATGGCTGTGGCTGTATGCATAATTGTTCTTACTGTTATGCACGAAGCCTGCTGGATTTTCGGGGACTTTGGGATGCAGAAAATCCAAGAGTGGCAGACAGCCAAAAAATCAGGAGAAGATTGGAAAAGGTGCCGCCGGGAACCATTTTAAGACTTGGCGGCATGACAGATTGCTTTCAGCCGGTGGAACGTCGGGAACAGGTTACCTATCAAACCATAGAACAGTTAAATGAATATGGTATTGGATACCTGATTGTGACAAAATCCCATCTGGTAGGAGAAGGAAGATACCGGAAACTTTATGATCCGAAACTGGCACATATCCAGATTACCATTACCTGCTTTGATGATAAAAAGGCGCTTGGCTATGAAAATGCTAGTAGTCCTTCAAAGCGGTTAAAGGCATTACTCAAATTACAGGAGGAGGGCTTTGATGTTACGTTGCGGCTAAGTCCTCTGATAGAAGAATATCTGGATTTTGATTACTTAAATAGGCTGCCGGTAAATAAAGTTTTGGTGGAATTTCTCCGGGTAAATGGGTGGATTAAAAAGTGGTTTCCGGATTTGGACTATCAGAAATATATTTTACGTCAGAGTGGGTATTGGCATTTGCCTTTGGAAGAAAAAATCAGAATATTGGAAAAAATTCATCTTCCGTTGACGGTCTGTGAAGATGTCACAGAACATTATGAATATTGGAAACAGCATATCAATCCCAATCCACTGGATTGCTGCAATTTAAGAAAATAGGAAACATAAGTGTAGGCGGTAGTATATCAGTTTTGGTATACTGCCGCTTTTTTACGTTGGAGGTAAGCAGATGAAAAAAGAATATGTTTTACTTGGAATATTAAGTGTGATCCTGCTGACAGCAGGCATTTGGATTTATCAGATTGTCAGTGAATACCAAAAAGCAGAGCAGGAATATGAACAGTTGCAAGAATATGTAAAAATAGAGAAAAGTACAAGAAAGCCAGAAAATGCGAAGCCAAATATTGCAGATGATGACAAGAAGGGAAAAACACAGGAAGAAACTGTAACGGTGGATTTTGCGGCTTTGCAGGCAATCAATCCGGATATTGTAGCATGGCTTCGGATCCCTGGTGTATTGGAATATCCTGTGGTGAGAGGGGAAGATAATTCCTATTATTTAAACCATACCGTACAAAAGACTTACAACATTGCAGGAAGTATTTTTCTGGATTACCGAAATGAACGGGATTTCTCGGATCGTAAGAATATTATTTATGGACATAACATGAAAGATGGCAGTATGTTCCATGTGCTGAGAAATTATCAGGACATTGATTTTTTTCAGGAGAACACGGGTATGGAGGTTTATTTACCGGATAAAAGGATTCTGAAATATCAGATTACGGCTTGTGAGCAGGTGCCAGCGGATAGTGAAATTTATCAGATAGAAAAAGGAAACGCTGAGGAGAAAGAGGGAAATGAAATTATATTATCTACCTGTAGTGCAAAGGAAAAAATTCGTATTACTATAACATCAAATCTAAAGGAAGAGATATTCCTCTAAATTTTTGATAAGAAAAACAATTTTACAAAAACAAAATATCTTTATAAAATCTTCAAAATTGATTGTTATCATTTAATAAAAATAGCAGAAAGGATGATATAAAATGAAAAAAATTTTGAAAACAACGAATCTTTGTAAAGCTTTCAATGGACAGGAGGTTGTAAGTAATATATCGTTGAATATTGAAGAAAATTCTATTTACGGATTGCTAGGACCAAATGGTGCCGGAAAATCTACTATATTAAAAATGGTTACCGGCATTTTGAAACCAACATCCGGAAGAATTGAATTTGATGGTCACACATGGAAGAGGAATGATTTGAAATATATTGGTGCACTAATTGAAATGCCACCGCTTTATGAGAATCTGACTGCTTATGAAAATTTGAAAGTTCGAACAAATATTTTGGGATTGCCGGATAAAAGAATTGACGAAGTACTACAAATTGTTAGTTTAACAGAAACTGGTAAGAAGAGGGCTGGGCAGTTTTCGCTTGGAATGAAACAGCGGCTTGGAATTGCAATTGCATTATTGAACAATCCTAAATTACTTATTTTGGATGAGCCAACTAACGGACTTGATCCAGTTGGGATTGAAGAGCTTAGAGAACTTATTCGTTCTTTTCCTCAAAAAGGGATTACTGTTATCTTGTCAAGTCATATTCTTTCAGAAGTACAGCAAATGGCTGATCATATAGGAATTATTGCAGGAGGTATTTTAGGATATGAAGGGAAATTTGATAGAAATGATAATTTGGAACAACTTTTTATGGATATTGTAAAAAGTAATCACAGGGAGGCTTAAGAGATGAATTATTTAAAATCTGAACATTTAAAATTCAAGAGAACAATGGCAAACAAACTACTTTTTTTCATTCCGTTAATTACTGCTATTTTTGCGTGGGTTATCGGCGGATTTTTTGGATACCAGTATATGACATTTTATTGGTGGTATGCATTTTTGCTTCCTGGTACAATTGCAATTTTATGCTCTTTATCACATCGGAGAGAAGAAAATGCGGGAAAATACTATTCTGTATTTTCTATGCCTATGAACCTTTCAAAATTTGAAGTTTCAAAAAGCGTTATTTTGGTAGAAAAATTATTTGTCGCGGCAATATATTTAGCATTACTTATATCCATTAGTAATCTAATTTCTCCAGCGACGGCAGTATATTCTGTTTCACAAATTGTTATAGGCAGTATTGGGATTGTCTGTACATCAATTTGGCAGATACCTTTATGCTTTTACCTCACACGTAAGACAGGGATATTTTTGCCAGTAGTTTTAAACACTATTCTTGGAATATTTTTACCTATTATGCTAGGAAATACGAATTTTTGGTGGCTAGTACCATATTGTTATGCTGCGAAATTAGCAGAACCACTTATGGGAATTGAATTAAATGGTACTTTTGCAGGAGAATTTGGTTTTTCTATTATAGCTTTGATTTCCATTGTGCTTTCAATGATCTTATTTGGTATTTTTTCTTATATCGATATAAAGAATTTTTCAAAAAGGAGGTAGAAAAGTGAGTGTTGCTGATGCGATTCGTTCTGAACGGGAAAAAGTAAAACATACATCTTTTGGATTGTTACATTTATGTTTGCCTGTTTTGGGAGCTACAATATTTATCATATATTATTTTTTGTATGGTAATATGGAAGATGAGAAAAAACTCAAAATGATATTAGAGCTTACAGCCACAGTATTTCCGTTACTGATAAGTGGTATTGTTAGTCTAAATATTACATTAGAAGAAAGAGCAGCACATTTCCAGATGTTACTTGCTCAACCGAATAGATGTAAGATTATCGTTGCAAAATTGATATATCTTTATAGTATGGGGATTTTTGCACTGTTTATTTATTTTATTTTTGTTATTTGTCTTAGGGCTATGTTTCTTAGAAATAGCAGATACATTGCAAGTTGAAATTTTAATTAGAGCTGTTTTAGGAATAGCGTGTTGTAATTTCATAATTTACATTTTGCACTTGTTTCTTAGTTTTAAATTTGGTTTGGGAGTTTCTTTATTTTGGGGAGTGTTTGAAAGTTTGCAGTGTATTTTATATAGTAACGTAGAACTGAAAGGTATGGCGAGATACATTCCTTTCGCATGGTCTATAAATTGGATAAAAGATATTTTGCAATATCAATTTTTGATCCATATAACAGAGTGGATATGGATTGCCTTGTTAACAATGGGGAGTATGGTATTGATTTTATTATGGTTTTCGCATTGGGAGGGACGAAAAAATTATGAATAAAAAAATGATAATTATAATGATGGTTTGTGTATTGTGTCTTCCTCTTTTCGGGTGTACTTTACAGGAAAAAATAAAAGAATATTCTAGCGATAAAATACAATGTTATTTGAATAAAGATAATGTGACTCAGTTTTCTTATTTAGATAATAGCTATACGATTTTAGAAGAAACTGTTTCAAATAGTGGACTTGGTGAGTGGGTTGGATATATCCGACAGCTAGTGGCTATAGATGAAAATGGTAAAATTTTATTTCAAGAAAACATAGAAGATGCTAATTTTCAGACAATATCTGATTTGGCAGATACAATTCCAAAAGCTACCTATACTGTCTCATTTTTAAATGTATATGCAGCTCCAAACACGGATACTTATTTGATCGTAGATGTAAATGGAGAGTATCATAAAGCGATAATAAATACAGATATTAAAGATACAGATAGGCTTTTTGATTTTAGAGAAAGTGTAAAATCTACGAATGAAAAAGTACAAATTAATCATGAGAATGCAACTCAAATCCTTCTCAATGGGAGTATTTATCAAATAACATCTGATTTGGTATCCGATGACAAATTAGGAAATTATATTGATATTTTGGCAGAAAATGTTACATTTGATACCGAAACGAAACGTCCTCTATCTAAAGAAGATTTAAAAAAAATTGATCGGGCAGGGAAAAGTTCTGATCAAGGGAGAGAACAGTGGATTTATAAAGATGTATATGAAATTTATGGGGTTGATAAATCGGAAGCCGTTGCAGTTAAAGTAAATAATATTTACTATGTTGCAAAGCGACAATGATTACTTTTCTGCCATTATAAAATATGCTATACTTAAAAGGAATGAAGGGAGATGGTAGATATGGCAGAAATTCTTATAGTGGATGATGAACAAGCTATTTTAGAACTTGTGAAAAATGGACTGCAAAGAGATGGTCATATTGTTACTGCCTATACGTCTGCGATGCAGGTTCCTTTTGTTAAACTGAATAAATATGATTTAATTATATTAGATATCATGATGCCAGATATAGATGGTTTTTCTTATTGCGATAGAATACGTTCTCTAGTAGACTGTCCGATTCTCTTCTTAACAGCGAAAACAGAAGAAAGTGATATCACATATGGACTTGGTTTGGGAGCCGATGATTATTTGATAAAACCATTTCGAATTGCAGAATTACGGGCAAGAGTCAATGCACATTTACGTCGTGAACATAGAGAACGGCATGCCGCGCTTTCTTTTGGCCGGATAAAAATTGATTTATCTGCCAAAGAATTATTAGTAGATAATATATCTGTTTCACTAACTAAAAGCGAATTTCTGATTTGCGAATATCTTGCTAGAAATAGAGGGCAGGTATTCTCAAAAGAACAAATTTACGAAGCTGTTTTTAGTCTAGATGGTGACAGTGATAACTCTACTATTTCAACTCATATTAAAAATATACGGGCAAAATTGGGGAAGATGGATGTTCAACCAATAGTAACAGTTTGGGGGATTGGGTATAAATGGGAATAAAAAAAACGACATCATTACAAATGCTTTTTTTGAAATTTTTATGTATGCTATTAGTGGGGTTGCTGATAGGGGTAGTTATTCCATTTAGTCTTGTTTTTATTGGAGCCAGTACAGGGGTTATTACCTATGCTGATTAT
>ENA-UONU01002408-UONU01002408.1-human-gut-metagenome-genome-assembly--contig:-CS51-NODE-2408-length-10925-cov-5.112695_pt1 | contig 10925 bp, 9 predicted proteins | sample MGYA00242462_ERZ724009 | MGnify/ENA metagenome assembly ERZ724009 | reverse complement strand
TAGAGCTGATTCATCCAGTAGCTATGGAGCAGGGTCTTCGTTTCGCTATCCGTGAGGGCGGAAGAACTGTAGGTTCTGGTAGAGTTGTAAGCATCGTTGAGTAATTTTTGGCGTAAGCCGTTCGATTTATAAAAATATATCAGAATTGATATTGTGTCCAAACAGTGAGAAAAGGCTGTCTGCATTGCAGGCAGTCTTTTTGTATCGTATTGTATCCTAGAAAATACAGAAATTCAGAAAGTCATTTAACTTGACACACAAAATGAAACATGTTACCATATGTCCTGAAAAGCCTGAAATAACAGGAAGGCAGCGGCGGCAGGGAAGCTTGCCGTTTTTTTTCTGCCATTTTATCCAAATGCAGTGAGAAAGGACTAAAATCATGGGTGAAAATAGGAAACGGTGGAAGTTTGCCATTAATTTGGCGGCGATCGTTGTGGGAAATCTGATGTATGCGGCTGCGGTGGTATTTTTTATCGTGCCAAATAACTTGACTACCGGGGGAACGACAGGCTTGGCCTTGTTTGTGAACTGGGCTTTTGGAATCCCCATCAGCTTGTTTGTAAGCCTGTTTAATGTTACGATGTTCCTGTGGGGGGCATGGGTTTTGGGAAAACAGTTTGCCCTGACAACCGTTTTGAGTACCCTTATTTATCCGTTTCTTTTGGGAACGCTGGAGCGATGCAGTTTTACAGGATTTGTACTGGATGAGCGTCTGACAGCGGTGATCTACGCAGGTCTCCTGATCGGAGGAGGGATTGGCGTGGTCATGCGGGCAGGAGCTTCTACCGGGGGAATGGATATACCGGCTCTTGTACTAAAAAAGAAGTTCGATATCAATGTGTCCTTGACGATCTATCTCCTGGACTGTCTGGTTTTAGGACTGCAGCTGATTGAGACCGACGCCTATTCCATTCTTTACGGGATCCTGCTGATCATGGCCTACACGATGGTGCTGAACCAGGTACTTATGGCTGGAAATACAAGGATGCAGGTCAAGATCGTGAGCAAAAAGCATGACGCGATCAACCGGATTCTGACCGGGCAGCTGGACTGCGGTACTTCTTTACTCCATATGGAGACAGGTTTCCTCCACGATGAGCAGAAAATGATCCTGGCAGTGATCCCAAAACGGGATCTTCCCAGACTAAACCATCTGGTGCTGGAGGCAGATCCGGAGGCTTTTATGGTGATCAACCAGATCAATGAGGTGAGAGGAAGGGGATTTACCTTAAAACGGGTTTACCGGGAGGTTCAGCGGTAAAATATAAGCCGCAGAAGTGAAAATGGAAAGAATTAAAAAAGCCGTAATAAAAAGTTTACTGAAAAAGTAAATTTATTTATGTATGATGCAGGTTGCAATCTTATTTTCTTTAAGTTTTCCTCTGCTTTTTGTGGGAAAGCTTACCTATTTTGACAGCTGGGAGGAATACATACATGAGGCGACAAATAATGAAACGAGGCAGGGCATTGGTGCTGGCAGCTGCTCTTTTGTTTGGAGGAACTGTCTGCGGAGGAATGACGGCTATGGGGGATACGGGCCAGGGGGCTGAGACAGCAGCTGCCCAGGAAACCCAATCAGGAAACGGACAGCAGGCATTTACCCCTGCTGTGGCAGGCCAGATCACTTCCTGCCAGATCACCGGAGATAAGAAAAATGTAGAGATCCGTTTTTCCAGCAGCGGAGACAGCGTAGGAACAGATGGGAACATCTATATTTTTGAACAGCAGCCATATGAGGACAGCCTGGAGGGGAGAAGGGATTATCTGGCTTCTTCCCCGGCTTTGGAGGCAGGAAGCGTAAGCGTTCCTCTGGGATTAGGAACTTCTGAGGATAAGCTGTACAGCCGTTTCATTATGGCAGTATCTGACGGAACACGTTTTTATGAGATCAGCGAGCCCCACTATATTACCAATCCTGAGATCGTTGCGAAAAACCAGGAGGCATTTAAGGATCCTTTGACAAAAAAGGGACTGGTCATTGAGATTGATATGCTCAGCGATGCCTTTGATCTGGGAGTGAAGCATGTGACCACGAACATTGCATTTTCCCAGATCATGGGTACGGGGATCGAATACCAGTATGACGGTAAAACCTATCATTTCAACAAGGGTGTAATGGATGCCTATGACGCCACCATCAGCGCCCTGTCCAACAAGGGAATGACTGTGACGGTGATCCTTTTAAATGACTGGAATCCCAATACGCCGGATCTGGTATATCCGGGAACACAGAAGAATGCCAATGCATTTTACTATATGTTCAATGCACAGACAGAGGCTGGTTTTGAGCAGACAAAGGCCATCGCAGCTTTCCTGGCGGAGCATTACAGCGGCAGCAATCCCAATTACGGAAAGGTGTCCAACTGGATCATCGGAAATGAGATCAACAACCAGCAGTGGAATTATATGGGGCCTATGGATCTGACCAACTATGTGAAAGCATACCAGAAAGCGTTCCGGGTCATCTACACAGCCATTAAGAGTACCAATGCCAATAACCGGGTCTATTTCTCATTGGATTATAATTGGCTCAATGAGAAGGATGGAAAGCTTAAATACGGAGGCAAGGAGATCGTTGACAGCTTTAATTCCATTGCCAATACCCAAGGACAGATGGATTGGGGGCTGGCTTACCATCCATATCCCTGTCCGATGACGGAACCGGAATTTTGGGATGATCCCCAGGCTACCGGAGCATTTACCAATGATTTTAATTCTCCGGTCATCAATTTTGCAAACTTGAATGTTCTGACAGACTATTTTGCCCAGGAAGCGCTGCGTGCTCCTTCAGGAAATGTGCGTCACATTATCCTCACAGAACAGGGATTTACCTCCTACAGCCCTACCAGAGGAGATATTCCGGAAATCCAGGCAGCAGCCTATGCTTATTCCTATTATCTGGTGGACAGTAATCCTTATATTGACGCCTACACGGTCAGCCGGCAGGTGGATGCTCCGTCTGAGGCCCAGGCCGGGCTGAAATTTGGCTTGTGGGAGTGTGACATGAGCCAGCCCAACCGGATCGCTGCTACAAAGCGTAAGAAGATATGGCAGGTATTCCGGGACATTGACAAGAAAAATGATACGCTGGAGGCCACTGAGTTTGCTAAATCTATTATTGGTATCAATAAGTGGTCTGATGTGATTCCAAACTTTAAATGGAAAAATATGGAATAAAACAGTGGAAATAATAGAAAAATACATAACAGGGCGCGTTTCAGAGATTTCTTTCAGGCGCGCCCCACTGATATGAGAGGAAAAAGAAATGGGTCTGATCGTACAAAAATTCGGGGGAAGCTCCGTAGCAGATGCAGAAAAGCTGCGCAATGTAGCTAAGATCATAACGGACACATACAAAGCAGGAAATCAGGTAGTGGCAGTGCTGTCTGCCCAGGGGGATACGACCGATGAGCTGATTGAAAAGGCACAGGAAATGAATCCCCAGGCTTCTAAGAGGGAGCTGGACATGCTACTGTCCACAGGGGAGCAGATTTCCGTGTCCCTGTGCGCTATGGCAATTGAAGCTATGGGATGTCCCGTCGTGTCCCTGACCGGCTGGCAGGCTGGCGTGATCACCAATACCGTATCCGGCAATGCCAGGATCAAGAAGGTGGACACAGAGCGCATTGAGGCGGAGCTGAACCAGAAACGGATCGTTATTGTCACAGGGTTCCAGGGGATTGACCGGAATCAGAATATTACTACCTTGGGCCGGGGAGGATCGGATACCTCCGCTGTAGCCCTGGCAGCGGCTCTGGATGCCCAGCTATGCCAGATCTACACAGATGTGGACGGAGTTTATACCGCAGATCCCAGGACAGTAAAGGGAGCGAAGAAACTGGATGAGGTAACTTATAACGAGATGCTGGAGCTGGCCACATTGGGGGCTCAGGTGCTCCACAACCGTTCTGTGGAAATGGCGAAAAAATATAATGTGAGGCTGGAGGTTCTGTCCAGCTTTACAGGACATAGCGGTACAAAAGTGAAGGGAGTCGTGAAACGTTTGGAGAAGACATATATCAGCAGTGTGGCAAAGGATAAAAATGTGGCAAGGATTGCTTTGATCGGAGTGCCAAACGAGATTGGTACTTCTTTTAAGGTGTTTTCCCTGCTGGCGAAAAACCATATTAATGTGGATATTATCTTACAGGGGATCGGTCATGAGGAGGGAAAGGATATTTGCTTTACGGTAGCCTCCTCCGATCTGGAAAAGGCAGAGGAGCTCCTTCGGGAAAGCCAGGAGGAACTCCGTTACAGCCGTCTGGAGACAAATTCAGAGATAGCAAAGGTTTCTGTGGTGGGTGCAGGCATGATCAACAGCCCCGGCGTGGCGGCAAAGCTTTTTGAAGCTCTCTACGACGCAAATATTAACATTAATATGATCTCCACCAGCGAGATCAAGATTTCTGTTCTGGTTAGCAGGGAAGATGCTGACAAGGCGGTTCAGGTGATCCATGATAAGTTTTTTGCATAGGGAAGCAGAAAAAATAACATCCAGAGAGGATCTGTGGAAACAGGATCTTCTCTGGATGTTGTAATATAGATTAGTTATTGTTAATTTTTGCTGCCGTCAAGGTGATTTCTACAAGATACCCATCTGTTAAAACAGACTGAGCAGTGGTTCTGGCAGGCATACAGCCAGGATCAAACCATGCATCCCAAACAGCGTTAAATTCATCAAACATGGACCAATCGTGAATGTTGATTTTTGCGTAGAGAATATGGTTCTTATCAGAGCCAAACTGTTCTAACAGCTCATCAAGACGGTGAGTCAGGGCGACCATCTGCTCAGTCATAGTAGGCTGTTTTCCGGCGGCAATGTGGCCGGTGAAATAAAGAACACCATTGTATTCTGTTACCCTAGCAAAGTGTTTGCACATATCATGTCTGATAATTTCCATGTTATATCTCCTTTAAATTTTTATTTTATCATAGAATCGTAAGCTTGGTATTGTCTGCTATTTTGATCGTACAAATGCCACACGGGGAAGTCCAACGGGATTAGGCTCAAAGTTTGTCAAAGTGGAACGGACACCGAAGATATTTTCAGAGTTATGCAGTGGGATCATATAGACTTCTTCCCGTAAAATATCAATTACTTCGGCATATTTTGCAGCACGGTCTTCGGCATTGAGGGTGCTTTGAGCGGTTTCCATGAGCTTGTCGATCTCAGGATTTCTGATACCTGCATAGTTTCTTCTGAAGGGGCCAGTAGAATGCATATATGGGTAGTAGAACTGGCCATCTTTTCCGGTAGGAGCAAAGGCGCAGATAACAACCTCATGGATTCCCTTGCTGTATTCTGCCATCAGTGTTGCAAATTCCATAATAGAAACCTCAACATCTACACCGATAGCGCCCCAGTTGTTTTGAAGGATCTCTGCAAGATCAATACGGTTTTGGCTTTCATTGGTCCAAACTTTCAGAGTAAAACCATCAGGATAGCCTGCTTCTGCAAGAAGTTCTTTTGCTTTTTCAGGGTTGTATTCCAACAGGGCTTTATGCTTTTCTGGATCAGCGGGATGGTAGCCTTCATTCTGAGGCGTGAAGAAGCTGTCATGTTTTTTGCCAGTACCAGAGAAAACAGTGTCTACAATTGTGTCTAAATCAAGTGCATAAGCCAGAGCCTGACGAACCAGCTTGTTGTCCAGAGGAGCCACAGTACAGTTGAATACGATATTGGAAGTTGTGAAGGTATCACAGGTCCAGATATCACAGTTGGGATTCTGACGCAGGGAGTCTACGGAGGTGGTCAGAGGAGACATGCAGATGTCTACATCACCGGCCTCAAAAGCCAGAGTTCTTGCAGTGGAATCAGTGATGATACGGAAAACCAGATTTTTGAACTCAGGCTTTTCGCCCCAGTACTTTTCATTGCGTTCAAAGACGATGCGGTCACCGGCAATCCATTCAACAAACTTATAGGGGCCAGTGCCAGCGCCGTTCAGATCCCGGACAAGAGCTTCCGGGGTAGAGCTTTCAACTGCTTTCTTGCTGAGTACACAGTCTGCCGGGTCACTCATGAAATCCTCCATAGGAGGGAAGGGTTCAAATGTTACAACATCCAGAGTATAGTCGTCAATGATTTTGCACTTATCTAAATCATACATATTGAAGAAAGAACTCTGTAAGGGAAGTTCATTGCCTCTCTGGAACATAAACAGAACGTCTTCCGCAGTCATTTTTTCTCCATTATGGAAATATACATCATCTCTCAAATGGAAACGGATTGTATTATCGTCTAAATGTTCCCAAGATTTCGCTAAAACACCCTCATATTCCATAGTTGCATCATTACGCCTTAACAAGCCCTCGCAATGAACCTTAGAAACCAGAGTGGCGGCGCTGTCTGATAACTGAAAGATGTCTAAAGATGCAGGCTCACTGGGAAGTGCGATCGTAAGAGTGTCCTCCACAGCGGTCACAGACAGATTACCGTCAGGGGTATTATCAGTGTAAGTAGAATTGATCTTATCACCTGTTTCGATGACAAAACCAAGCTCTGTTCCTGCCGCTTCACTGGATGCAGAGCTCTCTTTGTTTCCGCTGGGCGGGGATCCTTGGCTGTTTCCACCGCCGCAGGCAGATAAAGTGCCTAACGCCATGACTGCTGCAAGAACCAGTGCTAATTTCTTTTTCATAACTTTGACCCTCCTTAGGTTATTCTTATTTATTATTATCTTATTTAGTTTTTCAGAATATAAATCAGAAAGGCAATATCATATTAAATATGATGACAGGCGACGAAATGGCCGAATCCATCATCTGCAAAATCCGGATTTCTTTTAAAGCATTCCTCCGTTGCATAAGGACATCGAGGAGCAACACGGCAGCCGGGTTTGGGATTAACGGGAGATGTCAGTTCGCCTTTCAAAAGGATCCTCTCACGCTTAACACCTAAACTTGGAATAGGAATAGCGGAAAGCAGGGCTTTTGTATAGGGATGACGCGGATCCTGAAATAACTCATTGGAACTGCATTTTTCAACCACCTGACCCAGATACATTACCATAATTTCATCTGAAATGTGTTTGACAACAGATAAATCGTGAGTGATAAAGATATATGTCAGTCCAAGCTGTTCCTGCAGATCCTGCATAAGATTCAGTATCTGGGCCTGAATGGAAACATCAAGAGCAGAAACCGGTTCGTCGCAGACAATGAATTTGGGATTAAGAGCCAGGGCACGGGCAATGCCGATACGCTGCCGGCGTCCGCCGTCTAATTCATGAGGATAGCTTCCGGCCAGCCTGCTGGCCAATCCTACAAGCTCCATTAATTGATCGACACGTTTTTCAATCTCCTTAGCAGATAATTTTTCGCAGCAGCGCAGTGGTTCTGCAATGATCTGTTTTACGGTCATACGTGGGTTCAAAGAGGAAAAAGGATCCTGAAAGATGATCTGCATATCGGTATGCAGTTTTTTTAACTCTTTTCTTTTCGCATTTGTGATATTTTTTCCATCAAAGTAAATTTCACCTTCTGTGGAGTCTAATAAACGTACGATTGTACGCCCTAGCGTAGATTTTCCACAGCCGGATTCTCCCACGATTCCTAAGGTTTTGCCTGCTTCCAAAGAAAAAGATACATCATCCACAGCATGCAGCCAGCCGTCAGGAACATGGAAGTATTTTTTCAGGTTCCTGATTTCAAGCAGAGCACTCATCTCAATCCCTCCTTTCTTTCAGCAGTACAAAGATGACATTTGACAATATGGCCTGGAGAAATCTCCAAATTGGAAGGCTTTTCTGTTTTGCAGATTTCCATACAGTGTTCGCAGCGGTCATGGAATGGACAGCCGCCGGGCAGATTCATTGGATCAGGCATCAAACCTTCGATAGGTTTCAGGCGGCGGACATCCTTATCAATGCTTGGGATACAGCCGAACAGGCCAATGGTGTAGGGATGACGGGCATTTTCAAAAATATCTTCCAAATTTCCATACTCAACAATCTCGCCGGCATAGATAATGGCGACTACATCACAGTTTTCTACCACCAGACCCAAATCGTGAGTAATGAGTATCATGGAGGTTTGCAGTTCATCCCGCAGGGTACGGATCATATCCAATACCTGAGCTTGGATCGTAACATCCAGCGCAGTAGTAGGCTCATCGGCAATGAGCAGTTCAGGGTTACAGCACAGGGCAATGGCGATAACTACTCTCTGTTTCATACCGCCGGAAAATTGATGCGGATAATCATGGAAGCGTTCTGCTCGGATCCCTACTTTTTTAAGGACTTCCTGAGCTTTTGCTGCGAGCTCATTCCGGGAAAGGTGAGGTTCGTGTATTTGCAAAGATTCCATGACTTGTTCTCCGATGGTCATGACTGGATTGAGGGAAGTCATGGGATCCTGGAAAATCATAGAAACTTTTTTACCACGGTATTTTTGGAGAGCGTTTTTATCCATAGCCAGTACATTTTGACCTTCAAAATGGATCTCACCTCGAACAATCCGGGCAGGAGGCTCAGGAAGAAGACGAAGGATTCCCAATGCTGTGGTAGTTTTTCCCGCGCCCGTTTCTCCAACCAAACCTAGAGATTGGCCTTTGTTCAAAATAAGATTGATCCCGTTGACTGCTTTTACGATCCCATTGTCAGTTTCGTAATGAATTTCAAGATCCTTTATTTCTAATAATGTTTCACTCATAGTTTGTTTCAACTCCTTGTTCAGCCGCTGATTATCGTTTCATTCTGGGATCCATAGCATCCCGTAATCCATCACCAAGTAAGTTCAGGGACAGGATAACCATCATAATTGCCAGTCCGGGAAACAGAGCCATGTACCATTCATTCAGCAAATACGCTTTGCCAGTGTTCAGCATGCTGCCCCATTCTGGAGTAGGAGGCTGGATTCCCAGCCCGATGTAGCTTAGAGAGGCACAGGTCAGAATCGCACTTGCAACACCTAATGTAGAGCGGACGATAATAGGAGCCAAACAATTTGGAAGGATATGGCGCAGGACAATCCGCAGGTCACTGGCGCCGCCGGCTCTTGCAGCTTCAATATATTCCTGATCTTTGATCGTAAGGACGGAAGCACGCACGGTTCTGGCATAAGAGGGAATTGTACCGATTCCTGCTGCGATCATAAGATTAATGAGACCGGAACCTAAGGCAGCAGCAATAGAAATTGCCAGCAGGGTACTGGGAATCGCCATTAGGACATCCATGCAGCGCATGATCACATTATCTACCTTGCCGCTGTAATAGCCTGCAACAGCACCCAGAAGAGTACCTGTGATACATGCGAAGCCCACTGCGATAAAGCCCACTACAATAGAGGTTCTCGCACCGTAGATAATACGGCTGAAAATATCCCTTCCAAAATTGTCTGTTCCCATAAGATGCTGCAGATTGGGCCACTGCAGCGCCTCAGCAGGACGCTGTTCATCTAAGCCATAGGGGGCCAGAATACCGGGAATCAATGCACAGCTCAATAGAATGCATATGATGATTAAGCCCATCATGGCTTTCTTGTCCCGTTTTAGGCGGATCCATGCTTCTCCCCACTGGGAGACACCATATTTTTTGGCAGTTTTAGGAGACTTTTTTCTAATCGTTGACTTAATCATAAATCCTCCCCTCCTTTGCGCGTATGTTTTGCAGTCATAATATTAAGCCTCAGCTTTGGCAATGAAATTTTTCTTTCTTTTTTTGGTCTGGTAAATAGATTTTAGTCTGGGATCCACAAAGGTATATATGATGTCCACAAAAAGATTTAAAAGACTGAACATAATAGCAATTACAACGACTGCTCCCTGAATAGTGGGGTAGTCGCGGGCCTTAATGGATTGGATCATCAGCATCCCGATACCAGGGATTGCAAAAACAGTTTCTGTAACAATCGCACCGCCCAGCATACTGCCAAGCTGGATTGCAATAGCAGTGATAATGGGAATCATAGAATTTCTCAAAGCATGAGAAATAATAACTTTCTTTTCTGTCTGGCCCTTCGCACGGGCAGTCCGGATGTAGTCCTGGCGGATGACCTCCAGCATACTGGAACGGGTGATCCTCACTAGAGAGGCCATAGCGCCAGTACCGATGGTCAGGACTGGCATGAACCAGTGTGCAGGTGTGGTAAAACCATAACTGGGAAACCATCCTAACTTAACTGAAAATAGAATAATGGTCATTAGGCCTTGCCAGAATGCCGGCATTGCTACACCGATAAGAGCCAGCACCATTAGCACATTATCAATCCAGGTATTTTGTTTGATGGCGGAAATGATCCCGATTGGAATGGATAGGATCACTGCAAATGCCGCACTCGTTAAAGATAGGAGTATGGTTGTAGGAAGCCGGTCCATAACCTCATCTAAAACGGGACGCTTTGTTTTGTAAGATGTGCCAAGATCGCCGTGAAGCAAAAGATTTTTGACATAATTGGCAAATCGGACTGGAAAGGGTTTATCTAATCCTAAATCTTCACGAATTTGCTCCACAACTTCTACGGAGGCTGCGTCACCAGCGATCATTTCAGCCGGATCACCGGGAGAAATTTCATTCATAGTAAACACCAGGAACAGAACGCCAAGAAGCACAGGAATCATCATTAAAATTCGTTTAAAGATATATCTTAGCACAAACGTCACCCCTCTTTTTAAAATAAAATTATACTAAAAAATATGTTGTTAATGTGTTTTAATTTTAAAATATAACGATGGTTATATAAACTTACAATTTTACGATTTGGTTGAATATTTTTATTTACGGTTCAAAAAAATATGAATATAATATATAATAGCTAAAAACAGAGCGAATGCAATGGGAGGGGGATGAAGCAGACGCGTTCTCCTTTTATTCCAAAATGGGAAGAACTGAAAACCATATAAATAATCAGGGTGAAAATCGTATGAAAAAGAATCTAATAAGGCAGAAAATAAAACAGAAAGTCTTATCTGCTGTTGAAAAATT
>ENA-UONU01002405-UONU01002405.1-human-gut-metagenome-genome-assembly--contig:-CS51-NODE-2405-length-10937-cov-4.942382_pt1 | contig 10937 bp, 11 predicted proteins | sample MGYA00242462_ERZ724009 | MGnify/ENA metagenome assembly ERZ724009 | reverse complement strand
GCAGGATGTCGATTTCGCCGTTGTTCCAATCTGCCTCGTCCTGCGCGTTGGAGTAGACCCGCACACGCAGATTCGTGTTTGCCAGAGCTTTCACCAGCCGGTCACGGTCATGCTGGAAGGCGTAGAACACCAGAGCGTGTTGCCCGTTGAGCTGCTCCACCAGCTCCATAAAAGCGTCGATTTTGCAGTCATGGATATGGACAGCGTTCCGGTCCCCGTCGTAAATCGCCCCGTTGCAAAGCTGCAAGAGCTTGTTCGTCAGGACGCCGGCGCTCTGGGCTGTGATGGTATTCTCGTCCACCTGCAACAGCAGGTCGGTCTCCAACTGGGCGTAGGCTTTCTTGGCCGCAGCGTCGAGTGCCACCGGAATGTCGTTATGTATGACGTCCGGCAGGGTGAGGTAGTCGCTGGCCTTCATGCTGATGCAGATGTCGCTGATGGCTCGCTTAATCATCTCGAAGCTGCCCTCCTTCGGGTCGTAGCTGAAGATGGTCGTGCGGTTTCGCTTGCCGGGAACGAAGTACCGGTCGCGATATGCGCCCAGCGTCCCGCACAGCCGTACACCGCCGTCCAGCAGGTAAATCTGCGCCCACAGGTCTTCAAGGCCGTTGCTGGATGGAGTGCCGGTCAGCTCCACGATTCTGCGAATCCTGCTGCGGACCAGCCGCAGGGACTTGAACCGCTTGCTCTGGGAGTTCTTGAAGCTCGAACTCTCGTCCAGCACCACCATGTCGAACGGCCACGCATTTTTGAAGTGCTCGACCAGCCACGTCACGTTCTCGCGGTTTATCACGTAGGCGTCTGCCGGCGTTGCCAATGCTCTCAGCCGCTGCTGGACCGTACCGAGAACTGGCACGACCCGCATCATCTTCAGTTGGTCCCACTTCGCGGCCTCCGTAGTCCACGTGGCCTCGGCCACCTTCTTCGGCGCGATGATGAGAGGCTTTGAAACCTCCCACCGGTTGTACCGCAGGTCCTTGATGGCCGACAGGGTGATGACCGTCTTGCCCAAGCCCATATCCAAGAACAGCCCTATCGCTGGGTCACTGATGATGCGGTCAATGCAATACTGCTGGTATGGATAGGGTACAAACTTCATGCCTCGTCACCTCCCTCGATTTCAGCAAGCAGCTCCTTCACCTCGTCGATGCCTTTGACCACGCGGGCATCGGCTCCGCGCTTCTGCATTTCTCCGATAACATACCTCTGGATTTTCGTAAGGCGGCCTGTCTCGGCCTTCAGCTCGACGAAGATGACCCGGCCTTTTGCCGTAATGATGATTCGGTCAGGCACCCCTAATGTACCAGGGCTGACGAACTTCAGGCACATCCCGCCGAGCCTTTTCACGCCTTCGACAAGACGCCGCTCAATTTGACTTTCTTTCATCTGAACCTCCTCGCGCGCACGCGCGCGTATAATTTGCGCGGATTAGGCGAATTAGGGAGTGTGTATTTTCTCTACTTCCTCTAATCTCTCTATTTACAGGTCTATTTAGTAGTGAATGTTCCAATGTTCCACTAACTACATAGAGTAAATAAAGAGAACTGAAAAGTTGCGTAGAACAACCGTGTGTCGCGTTTATGAACCAAATGGGGTGGAACATCGACTGGAACATTGCCGGAACAACGGAACATTGGAGGTGGAACATTGGGTGGAACATTGCTCGACTTTGCGCCCTGACTTTCGACTTTCCGCCCTGAACATCGACTTACATTCAAATGTTCCGCGAATGTTCCACTAAATGTTCCGGCTTTCATCGCACCATTTCTCTACGTCGATGCCCATATCAAGTAGCTTTCTGGTGCAGAGCCACTCGGCGTCTTCATCGTCCATCTCGTAGTATTTGACCAGTGCGTCAATCTCCACCGAGAACCGGTCGAAGAACTTCCGCAGCCGCTGTTCGCCAAAGCCGAGCTGCTCATGGAGCACATACAGAATCATCGCGTTCAGCTCGACCTCGTGTTTCCGGGTGTACTCCGCAAGCTGCCTCTCGATCTCCATGTTCATGGCCTTCTTCTCCGCAGACGTGAGAACCGCACCATAGATTTTGCCGCCGGCCTTTTTCACCACCATGCTGATTACCTCCGCGCTCACTCTAAAAGCATCTTAGCCAACTCGACCATATCCTGAAGATGGCAGTAGACGTCAGGGAACCCATTCGCATGGCCCTGCTCCCACGCATACGCCCAGAGGCGCTGGGCCTTGACCCGTGATAGGTCGTGGCCCACGTCCTCCTGAATCAACCGATAGATGTCTTCGAGGATGGCGTCGCGGCGCTTGTTCTTTTCGGTGTTCAGCCGCGCCACCTCTGCCTGATAGTCGGCATTGTTCTTCTCCACCATTTCGCGGTTCCAGCGAACAGACCTCTCCTCATCGAAGATGTGGTCAGCCCGGACCTTGCGGATGCCCACAGGGACGCAGGACATCCGCTCCATCGCCTCGAACTCGGTGCGGATGGTCTGCCAGTCCTTGACGAGTTCCAAATCGCTTCTCTTGCTCATCTGCGGCCTCCTTATCACACCGGGTCGATGTAGACGATGATGGCCTTTATCCAAGGCAGCGCCTCGAAGTAGGGCCGGCACTCTGCTTCGGTTTGGGGCAAGGCGTTGAACTCCTCGTCCGAAAGCACGTGCTCCAAGACGTCGAACACGTCATCATCGCTCTTGAAGTAAATGCGGTCATCCTGCCGGGAGACGATGTACTCGTCCACCTCAGCCGCGCCGAACGCGGCCATGAAGTAGCCGCTATCGTCCCACGCAATGCCGCCGTCCACCATCGGGACAACCGGCAAATCGGGGTTTTCCTGCACGAGCCTGAGCAGGGTTTCGGTGTTCTTTGTCATGACGTTACCTCCCTCTGATGCGCTGGAATCCGCGCTGCTTGCCACAGTAGCCGAAGCGCAGACTTCCCGGCGTTTTCTCCCATCCGGGTATTGCCCGGAGGATGTCATTGATTTCGGTGGAATCGCTGTACCGGAAATCGCGCGGCTGGCCTCCAAAGGCTTCGCACCAAATCTCCAAGGCGCACACTCTGTCGCGCTTGACGAGATTGACGCTACCCTCCACGGTGCCGTTGAGGTACAGCCGGCGCTTGTCCAGCGACCACTTCGGCCAGTCTTCCGGCACCGGCTGGTCGATGAAGTCAAGGATAATGCCCTCCTTGCTGCTGACCTCGCGGTGGGCCTCCTGTTCTTCCTTCGCTTCTTCTTCCAGCTCGCCGGTCAGGAACAGGCCCTCACCAAACCGCCAGCGCATGACGGCCTCAGCCCAAATCTGGTCAATCTCCTCGTCGAGTGTGTCCCACACGAGCTTCTTGCGCGGCTGGACGCCCACGTCCACCGGCCAGAACCGGCGGTTGCCCGTGCGATCTCGCAGGAACATGGCGGTGTTGGTGGTGCCGAAGAACACGCAGCAGCGCGGCAGCTCCTTGACGTGACGCCCGTAGGCCGCCCTGAACCGGTCTGCCCGCAGAGACAGGAACTGCTTGATGCGAGCCACATCTGACTGCCTGAAGGCGTCCAGCTCGCCAATTTCGACCAGCCATACGCCTTGCAGCAGCTCGCTGGCCTCCTTGCCCTCGAAGGTGCGGATGCCATCGTTGAACCAGCCCTTGCTCATCTTGTCGAGCAGCGTGGACTTGCCGATGCCCTGCGGACCGGCGAGGATGAGCATAGTGTCATACTTGCACCCCGGCGTCATCGCCCGGGCCACCGCCGCCGTGAAAGACTTCCGTGTAACGGCCCGGACGTAGGGCTTATCCTCAGCGCCGAGGTAGTCGATGAGCAGGGTATCGAGACGCGGCACACCGTCCCATTCCAGCTTGGACAGGTAGTTGCGGACGTCATTGAACTTGTGCTTCTCGCTGTGCAGGGACAGAGCACCGTCGATTTTGCCGTTGCCGGTAATCTTGTAGACCTTCTCGAAGTACCAGTAGAGGCCGGCATTGTCGTTATCTGTCCACCCCCTTCTTTTGTCAAACGCGCTCCACGGCAGGTCTCCCAGCACTTCGCCGCGTCCGGCGAACTCGTTCAGCGCGAATTTGCCCCGGAGGTTCGGGTCATTTTCAAGGATGAGCCAGATGTTGTCGATGGTAGCCTTAATCGTGCCGGTCTGCCGGTTCAGCTCCAAGTCCATTGTCCAGTCGAGGTTATCACCCTCGCTGGATGAGGCCGCCTCAGCCAAGTTGCTGAAGTCGCTGACCGCAGAATCAGCTCGTTCCTTCGCAAGCTGCCGGGAGACCCGCGCGTCCTCCACAGCGAGGTTGCACATCGCCGTGTAGGATGGGAGCCTGTTCGTGGGCGTGTTTGGGTCAGCGCCATCATCGAGGTCGCCAAACTTGTGCAGGCGCACCAAGTCGAAGGCGTTGACTAACCTGCCGCAGCAGGGGTCGGTGGAGTGGTGACTGTACAGAAACATCCCGTTGTCGTACACCACCGCTCCACCGGTCGTGCTGCCGCCAAGGTAGGTGTATCTTCCTCTTGAATCATCCACCGGCGCATAGATGCCATCGAGATAGGTGTCCATCGCGCCGTAGATGTCGTATGTCCGGCAGAACGCGCCCACCACGCCAGCCTTGCTGAGTGGGTCGCTCTGCTTCATTGCCAGTTTCTTATAGGCGTTGTCTGCACCAGGGACCTGCGGCCACTTCGAGACGTCGCGCCAATCCCCGAACTTTTCGTTCATCGCGTTCAGCAGACCGTCTGCGGAGAGCATGGGCTTATCGCCGAACGTGAAGATGTACTCGCTGTCCTTGCAGCAGCTCGGCCAGTACATCAGCCGCGTGGCCTCGAACGTGGTCGGGTCAGCGAACTCAATGCCGATGCAGACGGCCATATACCGGGCCAGCGGCTCGTATTCGTCTGCCGTGACCGTGCGGTCGAGGGGCAGCAGAATACGCAGCCGGGGGCTTGCCGGTGAGTGTTTGCGAGTTGAATAGATGCAGTAGCCGCAGCCGAGCGCGTCTACGCGCTTCAGGATTTCTTCGGTGCCACCGGGCGGGATGGTGTCAAAGTCGAGGGTGATAATTTCGCGGCCTGTCACGGCCCCGGCCTTGCGGCGCGGGCCGGACAGGGTGCCAGCGACGAACCCGCCGATGTCTTTCTTGTCATCCTGTTCAGATTTCCGCAGGGAGAGGTACTCCTGCATCGTCTCCGTTGAGCGGCTGGGGATTCGGAGCTTTTCATAGAACTCCGACAGCATCAGGGTCTGCGGCTGCCAGTTCACGCTCTTTCGGTTATTGCCGACAGAGATTGTAATTTGGCGGTCATTGACCATTGGCTCCGACCTCCTTCCGTCTACCTGTATTTCTTGCCAGTTTCCTTGTCCATGAGGACGATCCGGCCCACGACCTCAAAGCCTACCAACTCTGCGCAGCCCTTCATCACGGGGATAAGGGCGCTGATGGCGGCAAGCCGGTCAGCCTCCTTGCGGCGTTCCTCCTGAGCGATGTTGCTCATGGCCTCGCCGACTGTGGGGTCAGGATAGCCCTCAGCATTTTTGTGTACGAACATGGCGTTAGTCCTTTCTGAAGAAATCGCCAACCCAGCCATCAGCGTTGAGGGGAAGGTCAGGCGCCCACGGAATCGACAGCGACATCAGCCGCACGACTTCATCGAGGTCGGCCTTCTCCGCAGGGCAGTCCACTACCACCTCGTCGTGGATGTGGAACACCACCGGGAACCCGGCGGCCTCCAACCGCTCGATGGCGATTGCAAGGCAGTCACGGGCGATTGCCTGAACACAGTTCTCCACGAGCTTGCCGCCGTAGGTTTCAAGCTGCGTCCACTGCTTCGTGGTCTGGTTGACACCATAGTAGAGGATGGAGGGACGGCCCCAAGAGTTCTCGCCGAGCGAGGGCTTCGCGTAGTAGAGCTTGCGGCGGCTCGGCAGGGTGACGGTGAGGAAGTCCAGCCCGTTCTCAATGTCCATCTCACGGGCCAGCATCAGCCCTCGGACACCCGCCGGATGTCCAGTCTGGATGACAGACACTGCCGCCGATTCGAGCGAATACCAGAGGTCCACAATGCGCTTATTGGAATCCCGCCAGCGGGAAACTATGTCCGGCAGGTCGTCTTCTGGGATGCCCATTTTCAGAGCGCCCATTGCGATGAGCGCACCGGAGCTTCCCTGATAACCCAGCGCCAGTTCAGCGACCTTGCCCTTTTGCCGCAGGGCATATTCGGGGTTGCCCTTCTTAATTTTTTCCAGCGGGACGCCGAACATCTGGCTCGCCGACGCCTCGTAGATTTTGCCGTGGGTTCTGAACACTTCCAGCCGCCACTGCTCTCCCGCGAGCCACGAGATGACGCGGGCTTCGATGGCGCTGAAGTCTGCGTCCACCAGCTTGTTCCCCTTGGACGCCACAAACGACGTGCGGATGAGCTGGGACAGGGTATCAGGTACGGAGCCATACATCGCGCTTAATTTATCCGTCCGCTTATCCTTCACAGCTTGACGCGCCCATGGCAGGGACTTCACTTCGAGATAGGTTCTTGGCAGGTTTTGAACTTGCACCAAACGCCCAGAATTGCCTGTCACCCACACGCGCCCATTTCGACGTACAAGGAAAAAACCTGTTTGTGTGACGGCGCAATAAACCCTGCCGCAGTATTCGCTGATAGTAGCCTTTGCACGAATTTCGTGACAGTTTCCGGGATTCTGCCAGATGTCAACGCAGTAGGCATCGCTCCAATTCTCATGTTCCTTAGACCTGCGCCGTACCTTCATCAGCGCAGCACGACCGCTTAGATGGGAAAACGCTTGCACTAAATCGGCGTTTACCCGATTGCAGGTCACGTACTGAATGCTGTTTTTCGCGGACTGGTAGCCATCCCAGTACACCAGCTCGTCAAAGAAAACGTCTGGACTTTCGTTGAACAGCCAAGGCCCAAATGTCTTATCCTTGAACTGTCTCAGCCAGAGCGGTACAGTTCTCGACGGAACCTCAACGACATTACTGTCCGAATATTTACGTTCGATGAAGCCGATACCGGCTTTTCGCAGGAGCATCTTGCATCGCTCGATTTTGCGCTCCTTCTTAAACGCGAAGCGCACAGAGCCATCCTCTGTATAGTGGCCGTCCGCTTGGACCATCACGAGGACGCGGAGTTTCTCGTGCTCCTGCCCTGATACCGTCCTTCGCCAGCCGGTGAACGGGATGGCCGGTCGATAGGCTTGCATGTTCTCCACCGTGTCGGTTATCCACTCGCCGCGATAGGTTCGCTTCACGTACATCTTGTGGTCTGGGGTGCTGATTTGGCTGATGCGCTTGTCGTTGTATTCGTACATTGGCCCGTCGTAGTCAAAGGCTACCTGCTTGGCCGTCTGAAAGCTAACGGTCTCACCTGCGGGCTGCCAACACGCAATAGGCCCTCCATCCCATGCGTCGAGACGTACCCACCCGTCTGGGGTCAGGACTTCGTGATCGCCGGTTAAGCACCATCGGCCTGTGCGGTTGGCTCCATAGAACTGAAGCAGCCCGCGCACCCGGCCATCAGCGCACACAGCGGCCTCAATAGCGTCATACTTCTTGGTGCTGGTCTTGCCCAGCTCCTGCCGGATTTCCAGCATCCGGTTGGCCGAGCCGGTCACAGCGTTGCTTTCCAGCATGGCGGCGACCGTATCTTTCCGCAGGTCGGTGACGGCGGTGTCCGTCTCCTTTTCCAGCCACGTCGAGAGCTGGGCGATGCTGTTCGGGTTTTCCAGCCCGGTGATGGAGATTGCCTCCTGCATGAGCCGGTCACGGGACTGTGCTCCAATTTCCAGAGCGCCACGTACCATACCCATGTCTACTGCCACGCCTCTGGCGTTGATGAGCAGGTCGGTCTGCCACTGCTTCTCGATGTCATCCGGCACAGGGAAAGCCGACAGCCGACGCTCGATTTCCTTTTCTGTGGTGACGTCACCCAGACAGTAGGTTTTGAACAGGCTCCACTTGTCCGGGTCGTGCTTCGGCAGATTGCGATGCCGCCCGCCATTCGACTGTGTGGGGGTGCAGGGGACGCAGAAATACCGGATGAGCGCCTTGCCAACGGACAGCTTCTGCTTCTCCGCAGGCAGGCCCAGCGCCTTGCCGGTGGCGTCCAAGCCGGCGGTATAGCCGCAGTACAGGCCGTGCAGCATAGTGTCCCGCCACTGGTCCGCCGGCAGCAGATGCCCGTAGAACTTCGAGAGGCAGTACCACTCGAATGCGGCGTTGTAGGCGTGTTTGATGTACTCCGGGCTTTCCACAGCTTTGTAGAGCCAGTCAGGGAGGAACTCGCCCTGCGCCAGATCCACAATCTCCACCGGTCCGTCATCTACGCTGTACGCGAACAGCAGGATTTCAAAGTCAGGGCTTTGCACATATTTGTAGGCCCCCGACTTGCCGATGGGAACGCTGCTGTAAGTTTCAAGGTCAATATCGAGGTGGTGCTTCATTCGGCTTGTCCTCCTTTCAGCATTTTCCACCTAAACCTCCTGTCCGCAGGCACAAGGCCAGAATCCTCAGCCTCGAATCTACGGTCGAAGTCAAGCACTGTGTGACCGTCTGCGTGAAACGTGGTCGGGCTATCCGCATCCCACTTCAGGAGTAGCGCCCACAAGTCTGGATAATTCTTCCGTAGGAGCCTTAGCTGATCCACCCCTTGATTGTGGCAAAACCAGCAGCCTCCACGTGCAGCTGTGGTATAAATCGGAGACAACAAGCCTCGTTCCTCGCACCATTTGCGGCAGTCTGCTTCGGTCCAACCGATTTCAACGAGTGGTAACTTGAACCCCGGTTTGTTGTGTCGCTCTATCCTTTCTGGCTCGTCTGCTGCTATGCCGAGGTACTGCACAATATTTTTCTTTGCCCCTTGTGCAAGGGGGCCAGAAGAAAACCCGGCGTTTGAGGTCGCTCGTACACCAGTTTCCTCTGATGATGGGGAATCCAAGGACGCGTCCTGACTTTGAGTTTCTTGCACCACGATCCGATTGTGTACGGGAAGCCTGTGATGCCTCCCCCCTCCCATCAATAATGTTCGTTTTCAAACGGTCATTGCACCATGCGCCCTTGGTGTATGGAAACCCAGCGGGGCTGCCTTCAGAGAACCTTCCGCCCAGTTTCCGTTTAGGGATGTGATAGAACAGTTTTTCATAGGTCAATTTCTCGCCATCGCGCATGGCGCAGAGGTGTTCTACTTCAATACCAAATTCAGTCTTGATGTAGGCGTCCGCTAGAGCCTTGAACTCGACCATCGGCGGCAGATCGGCATGGATTGTGTCTGTTGCCCAAACTTCTGCGTGGATTATTCGGTTAAGGGGCCACCCAAGTTCTTTGATAGCCCCCAAACAGGCAAGACTGTCCTTTCCGTATGAAAGCGACAGCACATGAGTGGTTTCATTCATCCGACCCACCTCGCCTCTGTAACCTGATTGCGGGACCACATCAGCTTATCTCGCCGTCTGGCGATGGAACGAATCGCGCCATTGAGAATATCGAGGCCGCGATACTGGCCCGCGCCGAAGAAGTCAGAAATCACCCGCTGCTGTTCTGCAATCAGCGCGTTGAGTTTATCCAGCGCCTTTACGCACCGGTCGTGCTCGGTAGTAAGATTTCGGATTAAGTCTGCCTGCTGCGCCTCAGTGCAATACTGCGCGGCAATCCGCAGCAACTTTTTGATCTTCCTCTTATCCGCAGTTCCGAAGAACTCGCTGACAACTATCTCGTAGCTGCCGCTCGGGTGGTCTACCCGAAAAATCGCTTTATCAGTCATCCATTGTCCTCCTTGTCCAGATAGCCCGACATCACAAGGGCCACAGCCTCGCACAGGATGCCCAGCTTCAGACGCTCTAAGTTATCCCAGCTCAGGTCTTTCCCACCTCGTTGGCCCGCCGTTTTCTGCGTAACCACCTGCACCCAGTCGTGGACATACTCTTTCAACAATTCCACATTCGGCTGTGGATTTCTCAGGGCCGCCCACATTGCGAGGTCTTCCAGTGGAGCTGGACTATGTTTTGCCATGCGACCTCACCTCACATCTGCTTAAAATGAAAGACACGCGACAGCTTATTTTGCGGCCGCGTGTCTTTCGTGTTTACCCGAAATACGGCTGGCCGGTGAGGGGGTTGATAGCACCGGGCTGTACGCCCATCGGATTACCCTGCTGAGGCTGGCCGCCATAAGGACCGTCAGCGGCACCCCACGGAGCCACACCGTCAGCAGCGGGAGCCGGAGCGGGAGCCGGAGCGGGCGCAGGTGCGGGAGCGGCATACCCGGTGTTGGGGTAGCTCATCTGGCCCGGGGTGGCCGGCATCGCGCCGCCGTATGCAGGAGTAGCGGGAGCCGCAACCGTCTGGCCTACGCCAGCGAAGTCAGCCGCAGCGGACGCGCCGCCAGCCAGAGGCTCACCGTCGCGGGTCTTCATCACGTTGCCCAGACCGCAGCCCACGCCGCGCTTGCCGGCGGTGTTGTAGCCAAAGAAATTGATGGTCACGCGGGCATACATACCGCTGTAGATGTCCTGCGGCAGCAGCTCCGTATTGATGTCGCTCTGAGACACCACCTGCGGCTTGTTCTTCGTGCTGGCCGTGATGACCCAGCAGCCCTTGCACTCAGGGCCATAGGGAGTGCCGTTCTCACGGACGCCATCACCATCGTGGATGGGGATAGGCAGGACCGGAGGACGGACGCCGCCCCAAATCTTCGCCTGTGCATCCTTGGCAGCAGCCTCGATGCTGGCGTCGATGTTCGCCTTCACCGCCGTGTCAGTCTTCGGGATGAGCAGCGTGACGGAATACTTCGGGGTCGCGGTGGGGTCGTTGTTGTTCACACGAGGGGCCACGAGGTTCACGTAGGACAGCCGGACTTCGCCGGTCAGGACCTTAGTCGGAATGTTGTTGTACATGATTTTTCTCCTTTCGTATTGAACCATTTGCTCTGCGTCAAATTCACCTTTGTCGAATAAACTCATTGCTCTT
>ENA-UONU01002400-UONU01002400.1-human-gut-metagenome-genome-assembly--contig:-CS51-NODE-2400-length-10976-cov-3.947624_pt1 | contig 10976 bp, 5 predicted proteins | sample MGYA00242462_ERZ724009 | MGnify/ENA metagenome assembly ERZ724009 | reverse complement strand
GAGATGTCCCCCTGCCTCCATGCGCTTTGCCCAGCCGCAGACAGCCTCGTACAGCTGTCCGGCTAATTCCTGCAAAAGTTCTTCCTCAGAAGAATTTAACTGAATGGACAAAAGCCCTTCCACAGGCGGATAACGAAGAAGGCGGCGGTAAGCCATTTCCTGTTCATAAAAGCCCTCATAATCCTGGGCTGCCGCCAGCCTTATACTGTAGTGATCCGGCTGGTAGGTCTGGATCACCACATTGCCCCTTTTGCTGCCTCTCCCCGCCCTCCCGGCAGCCTGGGTCAAAAGGGCAAAGGTTTCCTCCCCGCACCGGTAATCCGACGCATAGAGGGACAGATCCGCGGCTAATGCCCCTACCAGGGTCACGCCGGGAAAATCATGTCCCTTTACGATCATCTGAGTGCCGATCAGAATATCAGCCTCTCCCCTGGAAAAAGCGTATAAGATCTCCTCATGTCCTCCTTTTTTTGAGGTAGTATCCATATCCATGCGCAGAACCCTGGCTCCGGGAAAGCGTTCCTTTGCCAGCTCCTCGATCTTCTGGGTCCCTGTGCCGAAAGGAGCAATATAGGGGGATCCGCAGCAGGGGCATTTCACCGGCCGTGAAACTGTATATCCGCAGTAATGGCACATCATCGTCCCATTTTTGTGCAAGGTCAGGGTCACATCGCAGTGAGGGCATTTCACCGCTTCCCCGCAGGAACGGCAGGAAATAAAACTGGCATATCCCCTGCGGTTTATAAACAGCATGATCTGCTCTCTCTTTTCCAGCCTGTCCTCAATTAAGGAAGCAAGCCTTCGGCTGAATATAGAGCGGTTTCCCTCCCTCAGCTCTTTCCTCAGATCGACTACTTCTGCCTGGGGCAGGCATGCACTGGCTTTGGCCCTCTCCTTCAGGACAAAGAGGCCGTATTCCCCTTTCAGGGCCCTGTAATAGGACTCCAACGAGGGGGTGGCTGACCCTAAAAGGAGGGAAGCGCCGCTCATATCCGCCCGCTTGCCGGCCACCTCCCTGGCATCGTAGCGGGGCGCCAGTTCGCTTTTGTAAGCGCTCTCATGCTCCTCGTCGATAATGATAAGGCCCAGCCTGGAAAAGGGGGCGAAAAGGGCGGAGCGGGGGCCGATGATGATGTCAATATCCCCTGTCCTGGCTCTCTCATACTGGTCATAACGCTCCCCGGCAGACATGCGGGAGTTAAGAACCGAAACCCGGCCTCCAAACCGGCTGTAAAAGCGCATAACCGTCTGCCACGTCAATGAAATCTCCGGGATCAAAAGGATCACCTGCATTCCCTGAGACAGAACATGGGCCATAAGCTCCATGTATACTTCCGTCTTTCCGCTTCCGGTGACCCCATAAAGCAGATAGGTGCGCCGCAGCCCCTGGTCATAATCCGCTGTAAAGGAGGACACGATCTGGCTCTGACCTGGATTGAGGGCAGGGGGAAGACTCCAGGGGATCTGACACTCCCCTCTCTCCCCATTTCCTCCCATCATAGCCTGCATCCCGTCCAAAGGATTGCGGTAACGCTCCACCACCTCCACTGCGATGATCTTTTTCTCCTCCAAAGGCTTTAAAACGGAGGCAGTGAGTTCCAGCTTGTGCATGGCCTCCCTGTAGGGGATCTGTCCCATGGGGATCAACGCCAGCAAAAGGCGCAGGCGGGCCCTGTGATGCTTTCGCTCAGCCTCCTCAGCCAGCTCTCTCAGCTGTTTTTGATCCACCAAAGCCCGTATCCTTCTTTTGGGAGCTTCCTTCACCTTCTGTTTTACCGGAAGAACGGTTTTCAGGGCCTGGTTCATAGTAGAACCATACCGTTCCTTCATCCACCAGGCCAGCCCGATCAGCTGGGACTGTGCCGGGATGCTTCCCGGCACTGCCCCAAGGATCTCCTTTAACCGGCTCTCCTCATACTCTGCCTGGTCGGTGAGACCCACCACATATCCTGTACGCCTTTTGTTCCCTTTTCCGAAGGGGATGTACACTTGCTGTCCTACCTTCAGACGGTTTCTCAGCTCTTCCGGGATCCGGTACTGGAAGGTCCGATCCACCTTCTCATGGGAAATATCTATGATCACATTGGCAAATCTCTGCCCCAATCTCATCACCTGCCTGTCTGTTTATCCTACCACTCCGGCCCGCTTTTCAAACCCCTTAAACCGCCACAAAAACAAGATGGTGCGGAACACCCAGTCTACAAACATTCCGTACCACACGCCGCACAGGCCAAGATCCATTCCATAGACAAAGAGGTAAGCGCAGCCAATACGGAATACCCACATGGAAAATACAGACACAGCCATTGTAAACCTGGCATCCAGGGAAGCCCGCAATGCATGGGGGAGGGTAAAGGCCGGCGGCCAGATGATCATGGCAATGCTGTGGATCACGATCAGCTCCTCTGCCATAGCTGCCGCCTCAGGTGAAAGGCTGTAAATCCCCACCAGCTGAGGCGCCCATATGACCATGGCGGTGCTGAAAACCGCTAAGATGCCTTACACGGTCCAAACCATCGCCTTTGTATACTCCTTCGCCTCCTTCAGACGTCCTGCGCCTACACACTGCCCTACAATCGTCACCAAGCCAAGCCCAATGGCATTTCCCGGAAGATAAAGGAGGGTCACCAGGTTGCTGGCAACTGCAAAGCTGGCGATCGCCATGGTTCCCAGGGAGGACACCAGGCTTTGAAGGAATATTTTCCCAAATTGGAACATGCCGTTTTCCAGGCCATTGGGGATACCGATGGACAAAATAGCCCGGATCATGTTCCGATCCGGCTTCAGATAACTCAGTTTATTTAAACGGATGGAATTATGCCGGTTCTGTATGAGAAAGAACATCAGGAAGGCTGCTGTCACGCGGCTGAGAAGGGTAGGCCAGGCCACACCGGACACCCCCATACCCAGTCCGAATACGCAGATGGCATTTCCTGCAATGTTAATGAAATTCATCACAAGGGAGGTCATCATGGACACCTTAGAATTTCCCATGGAACGGAACAGGGCAGCGCAGGCATTGTAAAGGCCGATAAAGGGATAGGATAAGGCGGTGATCCAGAAATACGTCTGGGCATTATCCATAACATCTGTCTCCACCCTGCCAAAGATCCCGGCTAAAAGATGGCGGTTTCCCACAAGGGCCACTAAGGTAATAAGGACAGACAGGATCATGGTCGCAAGAACCAGCTGTCCCGCAGACCGCCTCGCCTCCTCCGGCTGCTCTTTTCCCAGATACTGGGCTGACACCACTGCCCCGCCTGTGGCCAGAGCGCCCATGATCTGGATCATCAGCACGCTGATGGAATCCACCAGGGAAACACCGGATACAGCGGCCTCCCCTACGGCAGCCACCATCACCACATCCACCATGCCCACCAATACGGCCATGATCTGTTCTGCGATCAGGGGAGCCATCAATTTTATCATCTGCTTTCTGGAAAACATACGCTCTCTCTCCTCTTTCCGGTTCTATTCTTCCCTTTGCTTTCAATGCCATTTTTATACTTTTATTCTGCTTCCTGAAAAGCCATGCCTCTGCCCGTCTTCTTCACGTAAAGGAAGGGGAGAACCTTCCTGTTCTCCCCTGTGCTTTGCCTATCCTAATTGATACTCCCCTGCTGCCATTTCCTTCACAGAAGTCCCGAAAAATCTTCTGGATGCTGCGATCAGGTAACAGGTATCCTTCATTCCCGCAGTCTCATAGGGGGAATGCATGGCTAACTGAGGCAGGCCAATATCCACCGTATTAAGGGCTACATGGCTATTGGAAATATTTCCCAATGTAGAGCCTCCCACAGAGTCAGAGCGGTTGGTAAATGCCTGTACCGGCACGCCCTCCTCCTGGCACAGCGCCTTAAACATAGCTGCAGCCATTCCATCTGTTGCATACTTGGTGCTGTATTTGATCACGATCCCCTCATTCATATAAGGACGGTTCACCGGATCGGACTTCTCCGGATGGTTTGGATGAACTGCATGTGCATTGTCCGCAGATACCATAAAGCTGGAAGCCACAGCTGTAAAATAATCTTCCTCGTCTCTGCCCATGCCGCGGTTAATCCGCCTTAACACATCCTCTAAGAAGGTGGAATCTGCACCCTGCTTGGTAAGGCTTCCGATCTCTTCATTGTCAAACACAGCGTAAACAGACACACTGTCCTGATTTCCTCCCTCTAAGAATCCCTTTAAGGTTCCGAAGGCACACTGGAGATCGTCCAGATGTCCGGCAGACACAAACTCCTCATCTGCCCCCCAGATGCTGGCAGGCGTACGGCTGTAAAGGTAGAGGTCATGTCCTAAAATATCCTCCTCCTTTACCCCAGCGCAGTCTGCGATCTGCTTCATAAAGGAGCCCTTTGCCTCACCGCTTCCATATAAAGGCAGCATGTCCACCTGGGCATTGTACTTATATCCATCATTCACCTCACGGTTAAAGTGAATCGCTACATTGGGGATCAGAACCAGATCCCGGTCCACCTTCACCAGACGGGTCACAATGCGGTTTCCCTCTTTTACAGACAAACGTCCTGCCACAGAGAGAGGACGGTCAAACCATGGTGCACAGAGCATTCCGCCATACTTCTCTACATTCAGCTTTACATAGTGGTTCTCCACTCCCATCTCCGGGCTTTCCTTAACCTTAAAGGAAGGGGAATCGCTGTGGCTGGCCATGATCTGAAACCCAGTAAACTGTTTGGAAGGGATTTTAAACGAAATAATAGAGGAGCCATTGCGGGTCACATAGTAAGAACCGCCTTCCTTAAGCTCCCACTTTTTTCCCTCCTGAAGAGCGGTAAAACCAGCCTTGTCCAGATACTGGGCAATGGAATGAACCGCATGAAAGCAGGTGGGGCTGTTTTCCAGGAAACAGGTCAGCTCCGCTGCCGTATTCCGGCACTCTGTTCTGTCTATTTTCATCTTGTCTATCTCCTTTTCTCGCTTTTTAACGGCATTCACAGATACTGTCTTTGGATCTTTTCTTCCCGATCCATCAATGCCATTTTTATACTTTACCACAAAGGGGGCTTTCAGGCAATGAGAATCTTTTATCTCAGACAGTCCACCGCTTCCCTCAGGTTCATGCTGTTGGAACCCTTAAAAAGGACCATATCCCCTGATCTCAAATGTTCCCCCAGCCATTCCTTCAGATGGGAGAGGTCTTTCACTCTCATACATGGGATATGGCTGCCTGACTGAGCAGCCCCCTCCCCGATCTCAGCGGCCAGATCTCCCAGAAGGAGTGCCTGGTCAATAGGGCAGGTTCCCATATATTCCCCAACCTGGCGGTGGAACGTCACTGTATCCGGCCCAAGCTCTTTCATATCCGCCAGGACTGCGATCCGTCTTCCCGCTCCTTTCATGGAGGACAGAACCTCTAACCCTGCCTTCATGGATACCGGGCTGGCATTGTAGCTGTCATCGATCACAGTAACTCCGCGGCTTTCAAAAATCTGCTGCCGGCCTGCATAGCCCTCAAACTGCTCCAGGGCTTTGGCTGCCGCCTCCATGGGAACGCCGAAAAAGTCAGCTACACCCAAGGCTGCCAGGGCATTGCCCACCATATGGCTTCCCATGACCCGGAGCCGGACGCAGACCCTTGTCTTCTCATGAACCGCCTCAAAGACAGGAAATCCCTGCTCCAGATGAAGATTCTCCGCCCGGTAATCACAGTTTTCCCCTGTTCCGTAAAGGATCCTTCTTCTTCCCTTTTCAGGAACTACCTTTGAAAGAAGGGGATCGTCACCGTTTAAAAACAGAACCCCATCCTCTGCCATTCCCTCCTGGATACAAAGCTTCTCCCTCAGAATATTTTCCTGAGTGCCAAGCTGCTCAATATGGGTCACCCCAATATTCGTCATGACCCCGCAGTCCACACGGGCCACACGGGCAATCCGCTCCATTTCCCCCGGCTCGCTCATTCCCAGCTCGATCACAGCGATCTGAGCGTCCGAAGGGATCTGGGCCATGGTGATGGGAACGCCCACCTGGCTGTTGCTGTTGCCCGGAGTCTTGTAAACTTCAAAGCCTGCTCCAAGGGCGGCGGCAACCATCTCTCTCGTAGTAGTCTTCCCCACACTTCCCGTAATCCCTACAAAAGGAATGGACAAGCGGCGGCGGCAGTAACCTCCCAGGGCCTGGAGGGCAGCCTTTGTGTCTTCCACCCCGATCCAGACGGCCGTTAGGGCCTTATGTTTCAGCTCCTCCGATGCCTCCTGGCTCATGACCCAGCTTTGAACCTCCTCCTTGGAATGATGCTCGCTGGTGAACACAGCCGCTGCCCCATTCCCGATGGCCTGGCAGAGAAAACGGTGGCCGTCCACCCGCTCCCCGATAATAGGCACAAAGAGCGAGGAATCCCTCTGCTCTCTGGAATCCAGGCTGATATGGGAAATGACCGCTTCCTCCTCTCCCAATAAAAGGGTTCCCCCTGTAGCCTCCACTAATTCATTGATCCCGATCTCTGTCATAACCTTTCTCCGCCTTCCATTTCTTCTATGATCTCCTTGATCACTTCCCGATCCAGAAAATGATGGCGCACTCCGTTGATCTCCTGATAATCCTCATGCCCCTTTCCGATCACTGCAATCATATCCCCTTCTTTTGCATGGGTAATGCTGTAACGGATGGCTTCCCGCCTGTCAGGGATCTCTAAGAAAGCACCGCCTGTCTTCTCAATACTGCTGCGGATGTCAGCCAGAATATCTTCCACCCGCTCAAACCGCGAATTGTCAGCTGTCAGGATACTGAGATCCGCCAGTTTTCCGCCGATCTCTCCCATAGAATAACGGCGGTCCTTGGAGCGGTTGCCTCCGCATCCAAAAACCACCACCAAACGTCTGGGATGATAGCGGCGAAGGGTGGACAGCAGGCTTTCCATGCTCACTGCATTATGGGCATAATCCACTAACACAGTAAAACGGGGGCAGGTATGGACGATCTCCATACGCCCATTCACCCGGATATGCTCCAAGCTGCGGGCCGCCTGCTCCACAGGGATATTTAAAAAGCTGCACACACAGATGGCCGCCAACCCATTATCTACATTAAACAGGCCGGGAATCCCTAACCGGATCCTCATCTGTAAGCGGCCTGTAACTAAAAATTCCGTTCCCACAAACTCCGGTTCGGAGACATAGCGGATACAGGAAGCCTCAAAATCTGCTGATGGATCTTTAACGGAGGCCACCTTACCTTCCTCATTGACCCGGTAGGTGTAAAGATTGCAGGAAGCCCCCCTTACAATCTCCTCAAAATGGCTGTCATTGCGGTTTACCAGCCCGATCCGGCACATGGAAAGGAGGCGGGATTTGCAAAACAGATACTCCGCAAAATCCGCGTGCTCGTCAGGGCCGATGTGATCCGGGGAAATATTGGTAAAAATACCAAAATCAAAGAAAATACCGTCCGTACGGCGCATCTTGATCCCCTGGGATGACACCTCCATGATCATATAACCGCAGCCTGCCTCCACCATGGCCGCAAAGGCCTGATGAAGCTCATAGGACTCCGGCGTAGTATTCCTGGTAGGGGTAACCGTATCTCCGATTACGATGCCTGTCGTTCCGATCAGTCCCACCTTTTTTCCTGCGGATTCCAAAATATTCTTGATCATGTGGGTGGTGGTGGTCTTTCCCTTTGTTCCTGTCACTCCAATGGTGACCATCCTGCGTGCAGGATAGCCGAACCTCGCAGCGGAGAGGAGAGCTAACGCCCTTCTCCCATCTGCTGTCTGCAAAATCGTAATACCCTCCTGCTCCTCCCCGGACAACCCGGAGGAGGCAAGCTCCTCCTCCACAGGCCGTTCTGTCACCAGGATCTGCACTCCTGCCCGGAGCACATCGGGAATAAAGCGGTGGGAATCCACTTTTGTACCTGCCATGCACACAAACACAGCGCCGGGAGCTGCCTTGCGGGAGTCATAGATCACCTCATCTGCCTCCGCCTCCAGGCTTCCCCTGACAAGCTTATAATCCAGTTCGTTTAACCAGGACTTTATTTTCATTATTCTCTCTCCATTCTTTTCCCTCTTTTTGCTCCGGGCCATTGTCCTTAGAACAGTCCGGTAATCTTACCCCGGCTGTCCACATCTATGCCCTCGGCAGCCGGCTTCTTTGGCAGGCCCGGCATGGTCATAATAGAACCGGTGAGAGCTACCACAAATCCGGCTCCGGCAGACACATAGGCATCCCGGACGGTAATGGTAAATCCAGTTGGACGTCCCAGCTTGGTCTGGTCATCAGACAGGGAATACTGTGTCTTTGCCATGCAGACAGGCAGGTTTCCATATCCCATGTCGGTAATGCGCTTTAATGCCTTTTCTGCTGCAGGCGCAAAGGAAACGCCGTCTGCGCCGTAGATCTCAGAGGCGATGGTTCCGATCTTATCCTTTAAGCTCATGTCATCAGGATAGAGCACATGAAAATCAGATGGCCTGCGCTCCAGGGTATCCAACACCTTCTCCGCCAATTCGATTCCGCCTTCCCCGCCTTTTTCCCATACCTGGGATAAGGCAAATTCACATCCTCTTTCCTGGCAGAAGCGCTTAATATAAGAGTATTCTGCCTCTGTATCCGTTATGAAGGAATTGAGGGTCACTACCACTGGCACACCGAATTTCTGCAGATTCTCAATGTGCTTCTCCAGGTTCACGATGCCCCGCTTCAGAGCCTCCATATCCTCGTTAGCCAGCTGATCCTTTGCCATGCCGCCATTGTACTTGAGCGCCCGCACCGTGGCAACCAGGACGATGGCGTCTGGCTTCAGTCCTGCCATGCGGCACTTAATATTGAGGAACTTCTCTGCTCCCAGATCCGCGCCGAAGCCAGCCTCTGTCACAACCACATCAGCCAGCTTCAGGGCTGTCTTTGTAGCGCGGACACTGTTGCACCCATGAGCGATATTTGCAAAGGGGCCTCCATGAACCAGAGCTCCCGTATGCTCTAAGGTCTGGATCAGATTTGGCTTTAAAGCGTCCTTTAAAAGGGCGGCCATAGAACCTACTGCATGAAGCTGCTCTGCAGTGACAGGCTCCCCGGCAAAATTGTAGGCCACCACGATACGTCCCAAACGCTTCTTTAAATCCTCCATATTGTCAGCCAGACAGAGGATCGCCATAATCTCAGAAGCCACTGTAATGACAAAATGATCCTCTCTCACCATTCCATCTGCCTTTGCTCCCAGGCCGATCACAATATTGCGCAGGGCGCGGTCATTCATGTCCTCACATCGTTTCCACAGGATCTGCCTCGGATCGATACCAAGGGCATTTCCCTGCTGAATGTGATTGTCCAACAGAGCTGCCAGCAGATTATTGGCAGAGGTGATCGCATGGAAATCCCCTGTAAAATGAAGGTTTAAATCCTCCATGGGAACCACCTGGGCATAACCGCCTCCGGCTGCTCCGCCTTTGATGCCAAAGCACGGGCCTAAGGACGGCTCCCTCAGGGCGATGATCGCCTTTTTTCCCATTCTTCCAAATGCCTCGCCCAAACCTACCGTGGTGGTGGTCTTACCCTCCCCCGCCGGAGTTGGATTGATCGCTGTCACTAACACCAGTTTCCCGTCAGGACGGCCCTTCACCTGTTCCCACAGCTCGTCTGTAAGCTTGGCTTTGTACTTTCCGTAAAGCTCCAGATCTTCCTCCCCGATGCCGTAAGAGGCCGCTACCTCTTTGATGGGCAGCATAACCGCCTCCTGTGCAATCTCAATGTCTGACTTCATGGACGTTTCCTCCTTGGATTATATGATGTTTGGCCAATGGATGACCTCTATGATATACGGGGATCACCCGCATTTCATACACAAGCACACGCTTCCGGCATATCCTAATAGCCCTGCTCCAGAAGCTCCTCAAATTCTTCCATGCTCATAAGCACCTTTCTCGGTTTTGTGCCTTCTTCTTCTCCCACGACTCCTGCCTCCGCCAGCTGATCCATGATACGGGCCGCCCGGTTAAAGCCGATCTTGAACATACGCTGCAACATTCCAATGGAAGCCTTTTCCTTCTCTATAATAAACCTGCCTGCCTGGACAAAATACTCATCCCGATCGCCGCCTGCTCCCTCCATGGACGGGGAAGAAACCCGGCTCTCCACCTCAGGGTTATACTGGGCAGTCATACCCTGCTCTGTGAGAAACTCCACTACTCTGCCTACTTCCTCATCTGATACAAAGGCTCCCTGCACCCGCTGAGGTTTCGGGAAGGAGGCCGGATAAAAGAGCATATCTCCCTTACCTAAAAGCTTTTCCGCTCCGTTCATATCGATAATTGTCCTGGAGTCCACTCCTGAGGATACGGCAAATGCAATCCGCGAAGGCACGTTTGCCTTGATCAGTCCTGTAATAACATTGACAGACGGCCTCTGGGTAGCAATGACCAGATGGATCCCGGCAGCGCGGGCCAGCTGGGCCAGACGGCAGATGGAATCTTCTACCTCACCTGGGGCCACCATCATCAGATCTGCCAGCTCGTCAATAATAATGACGATCTGAGGAAGCTTCTCCGGCTTTTTGCCCTCCTCAATATCCTCCAGCTTTGCAATACGCTCATTGTACCCCTTCAGATCCCTCACATTGCACTGGGCAAATTTTTTATATCGGTCTGTCATCTCTGCCACCGCCCAATTCAAAGCTCCAGACGCCTTTTTGGGATCGGTGACCACAGGGATCAGCAGATGAGGGATCCCGTTGTAAACGCTGAGCTCCACTACCTTCGGATCCACCATGATCAGTTTTACATCCTCAGGATCTGATTTAAAGATAATACTCATGATCAGGGTATTGATGCAGACGGATTTACCGGAACCGGTGGCTCCCGCGATCAGAAGATGGGGCATCTTTCCAATATCTGTCACCACAACCTGTCCTCCAATATCCTTGCCCACAGCAAAGGCCAGGCTGGACTTATGGCGGCGGAAGGCTTCGGATTCCAGAAGATCTCTCAGGTAGACCATGGTATTTTCCTTGTTGGGAAC
>ENA-UONU01002399-UONU01002399.1-human-gut-metagenome-genome-assembly--contig:-CS51-NODE-2399-length-10978-cov-5.119747_pt1 | contig 10978 bp, 8 predicted proteins | sample MGYA00242462_ERZ724009 | MGnify/ENA metagenome assembly ERZ724009 | reverse complement strand
CGTCGCACCCTACGGGATAGCATAATCATTATTGTATGCGCGTGCAGCATTTGTTGAAATATATGAAATGATGTGTAAACGATTTCCCCTGTAATTTTCAATCCCAAAACAAAAAATGCGCTCCCTTGTGTAAAGTTTGTGTAAACCCGGTGCACCTTTTGTGATACTGCCGAAAATCCGCTGAACGCCTTCGCATTTACAGACAGAAGCAAAAATGAAAGGGCTTTCACCCAATCCGAAGGAGGCGTTCGCCATGAGTGAATATCAAGGCACATTCAAGCGATATGAGAAGAAATATCTGGTCACGCAGCAGCAGTACAACGCGCTTGCCAAGGCGTTTGCGGCGCGGATGGTGCCCGACCGGTTCGCGGAATCGACCATCAGCAACATCTATTACGACACGCCGGATTTCCGGCTCATCCGCCGCTCACTCGACCGTCCGGCGTACAAGGAGAAGCTGCGCCTGCGTACCTACCGCACGCCGGGTGCCGATACCGAGGCGTTTGTGGAGATCAAGAAAAAATACGACCACATCGTCTACAAGCGCCGCGTTGCGATGACCTACAGCGAAGCACAGGCGTATTTAGACGGCGGCGCGGCACCCGAGCAGAGCCAGATTTCCCGCGAGATCGACTGGTTCCTGCACTTCTACAAGGGCATTCAGCCTGCCATGAGCATCTGCTACGACCGGCTCGCGCAGTTCGACAAGTATCAGCCGGAGCTGCGCGTCACGTTCGACTCGGGCATTCGGTGGCGCATGGACGATTTAGACCTGTCCTCCGGCTCGGCAGGCGAGCAGCTGCTGCCGCACGACACCTGCCTGATGGAGATAAAGATCCCCGGCACCACGCCCCTGTGGCTGGCGCGGGTGCTGAGCGAGAACGCTATTTTCCCGACCCACTTTTCCAAATACGGCGCGGCGTACCAGACCATGCTGCGCGAGGGTCGTTCGCCGCAGTTCGGCAGCGCAACCATTCACATCAACGAAAAAGGAGAAATTTACTGTGCTTGAGACAATTTTCGGTTCGATTCTGACCGCCGGCCTGACCGGCAGCGCGTTCGTTATCTGTTTGCTGGTGGCGCTTGCGCTCGGCGCACTCGTTGCCGCCGTTTATATGTACAAAAACACCTACACGCAGTCCATGGCGGTCACGCTGGCGCTGCTGCCCGCAATGGTGCAGGTTATCATACTGCTCGTGAACGGCAACCTCGGCGCAGGCGTGGCTGTCTCCGGCGCGTTCAGCCTTGTGCGATTCCGCTCCGCGGCCGGCTCTGCGCGTGACATTACCTGCATTTTCCTCGCGATGACGCTCGGCCTTGCCACTGGCATGGGCTATATCGGCATTGCCATTGTCACCGGCGCGGTGATGTGCATCCTGCTGACCGCCTACGCGGCGCTGTCCTTCGGCAGAAAGCCGGAGGAGGAGAAGGAGCTGAAAATCACCATTCCGGAGAACCTCGACTACACCGGCCTGTTCGACGATCTGTTTGGGGAGTATACCCGCTCGGCAGAGCTGATTTCCGTGCGTACCACCGGCATGGGCAGCCTGTATAATCTGCATTATCATGTAAGACTGGTGTCTCCCGAGATTGAGAAGCAGTTCCTCGATGCTATCCGGTGCCGGAACGGCAACCTCGATATCGTTTGCGGCAAGGTGCCGCAGGTGAAGGAAGCGCTGTAACCCGCCCTGCACGATACATTTAACGAATGAATCATAAATGTTAACCATAATATCGCGTTATGCCGTAGGGCGCGACGACTCGGCGCGCCGCATAAACCTTCTGCACACGCCGGCGAACGGCGCGCCGGGGTCGTCGCGCCGCATAAACCGTCTGCACACACCGGCGAATGGCGCGCCGGGGTCGTCGCGCCCTACGGAGAAGCTTTAACCCGAACACAGACTTTATGAAAGGTTTTGACGACAATGAAAAAGCGTTTATTTGCAGCCTTACTGGCTTCCGCCCTTGCGGCGGGCATGCTGCCGACATCGGCGTGTGCGGCTTCGGACTATACGACCGCGAACGCGACGCTCGTCACCTTAACCGACTCGTCCGCGACCGCAAAGGGCAAGTACACCGGCTATGAGATTGACGGCACCGACGTTTCCATCACGGCGGCGGGCACTTATGTGTTCTCCGGCGACTGCGATAACGGCTCGATCACGGTCAAAAAGGGCGTCACGGGCGTTACCATTGTGCTGAACGGTCTGACGCTCACCAATGATGACAGCGCGGCGATCACCCTGAACAAGACCGCCGAGGCGTCCCTGATTGCGGCGGCGGGCACGACCAACACGGTTGCCGACACCGAAGGCTCCAACGACGAGAACGCGGCGGTCAAGGTCAAGAGCGGCGCGAGCCTGTCCATCGGCGGCACGGGCACGCTGACCGTTGACGGCAACGCGAAAAACGGCATCAAGGGTGCGGCTGACGCGGTGATTACGGTTGCGGAGGTTAAACTGAACATCAACGCCGCGAACGACGGTCTGTCCTGCGACGATGAGCTGAACATTACCGGCGGCACGCTGAGCATCACCGCGGGCGGCGATGCGGTCAAGGCGTCTCCGGACACAGGCGACACCGAGAACCCGGACACGACCTCGCTCGGCAATGTGACCATCTCGGGCGGCACGCTGACGCTCAACGCGACCGAGGACGGCATTCAGGCGGACGGCGATTTGACCATTTCGGGCGGCACGTTTCACGTCAAGACGAACGGCGGCCACACGACCGCGCTCACGGACGATTCCGCCTCCTGCAAGGGCTTTAAGGCGGGCAAGACCCTGACCGTCACTGGCGGCACGCTGACCGTGGACAGCGCGGACGATGCGCTGCACGCGAACGCGGATGTGAGCATCACGGGCGGCACGCTGACCCTTGCGACCGGTGACGACGGCGTTCACGCGGACAACGACCTCGTGATCGGCGCCAAGGGCTCGTCCTCGACCACCACGCCGAAAATCAGCATCACCGCCAGCTATGAGGGCCTTGAGGGCACAACGGTGAACGTGTACAGCGGCGATATTGACGTTGCGGCGTCGGATGACGGCGTAAATGCCGCCAGCAGCCAGCTCGGTGAGCGCAGTGACAAGTACGCCATCAACATCGCGGGCGGTGACCTGTATATTGACGCAGGCTCGGACGGTCTGGACTCCAACAACGATATCAGCATGACCGGCGGCAAGGTGGAGGTCTACGGCGCGGATGCCATGATGGACGCGGCGATTGACTATGACGGCACGTTCACGCTGTCCGGCGGCACGCTGTTCGGCGCGGGCATGGAGCCGACAGCCGGCACGCAGGCGTATATCGCAGTCGGTGAGACCTCGCCGTCCGGCGGCGGCATGGGCGGCGGCCCGAACGGACAGGGCGGCGGTCAGGGCATGACCCCGCCGGGTGACGCAAACGGCACGACCGACGGCAATCGTCCGACCCCGCCGAATTTCTCCGGCAATACCTCGACCGACGGCACGTTTACGCCGCCGACCAAGCCCTCCGGCGGCAAGGCGGACGGCAAGCCGTCCGGCAATCTGCCGAACCGCGAGAGCGCCCTCGGCATCAAGGAGGGCAGTGTTATCACCGTGCAGGATTCCTCCGGCAAAACGCTGTACACCGCGACGGCGCTCGGCTCGATGAGCAGTGTTATCTTCTCCTCGGCGGATATCAAGGAGGGCGAGACGTACACGGTTCTGGTGGACGGCACCTCGGTCGGCACGGCAGAGGCAAAGCTGGGTACCACTGATTCAAGCAGCTCGATGGGCACGTTTAAGCCGGGTCAGGGCGGTCAGCCGAACCAGAACGGCAGTCAGGCCACGGTCGGCAGCTTCAAGGACGTGCCGCAGAACAGCTGGTTTGCAAGTGCGGTGCAGTACGTCACGAGCAACAGCCTGATGAACGGCACGAGCACGACCGCCTTTTCACCGAGCGCGACCATGAGCCGCGGAATGCTGATGACCGTATTGGCGCGTTATGCCGGTGAATCGACAGAGGGCGGCACGGTTTGGTATGAAAAGGGCATGAACTGGGCGAAGAACAAGGGCATATCCGATGGCTCTGCCCCGAACCGGAATATCACCCGTGAGCAGCTTGCCGCCATGCTGTACCGCTATGCCGGTGAGCCGGACGGCGCGGCAGACCTGTCCGCCTACACGGACGCAGGCTCGGTTTCCGCGTATGCGGAAAAGGCGGTGCAGTGGTGCGTCAAGAACGGTATCCTGACCGGTAAAACGTCCTCGACACTCGCTCCCAAGGCAACGGCTACCCGCGCGGAGTGCGCGGCAATGCTGCAGCGTTTCGCTGCACTCTGACTGTCACGAAACTACAGTTTCGCCGACAAGCAGGAACGGACCGTGGGCCGTTCCAAAGTCGTCCGAAAGTTCCGCCCGTTGGTTGAAACTTTCTCCCTCCAGAAGTATAAAAATTTGCGCTATCCTTGCGCGGTTTCTTGACCGCGCTGCGCTGATACATGCTCCCCGTTTTTATGGATTGCAATGCAATCCTATTGAATGCGCGCTAACGCGCGAAGAGAACGATAAAGCAACAGCCTGAACGAATGAAAGAGCACCGCAGAATGCAAACTGCGGTGCTCGTTTTTGTACGTCAAAACATACGGAAGTCTACGCAGAACGGTAACAGTCGGTACACCGTTTCAACACAGAACAAAATTATGATAGTATCATCTAAGGAAGGGAGGCGGCGGCATGCAGACGAGCACACAGGCAGTCCGCGCACGCACGGACGAGCCGTTTTTGGAGCGGTTCATTGAGGCGCATGAGGCATTTGTTCTCCGGTGCGCGAGCAGGCACGCAGGCTTTGCGGTCACGCGCAGCGACGATGAGTATTCGGTCGCGCTGCTGGCCTTCTACGAAGCCATCAAGGGCTACGACCCGGCAAGCGGGCCGTTCGGCGCGTATGCGTCGCTTGTGATTGGCAGACGCCTTGCCGACCATTACCGCAGTCAGCACCGGTTTGACGCGGAAACGCCGCTTGCCCCGCAGACGTTCGACGGCACGGTGGACCGCGAGAGCGCGGACGCCGCCATGCAGCAGGCGGTCGCGGAGCAGATGAGCGAAGCCAAACCGGTCAGCGCACAGGATGAGATCGAGGCGGCAAACACGGTGTTTGAGAAGTATGGGTTCGCGTTTTATGATTTAGCGGCAAGCTCGCCCAAGTCGGACAAGACGCGCCGCAGCTGCGCCGCGGCGGTCGGCACGCTGCTGCATTCGCCGGTGCTGTTCGCGTCCATGCAGAGCGCGCACAGCCTGCCCATCAAGGCGCTGGCGCAGCAGTGCGGCGTGTCCGCGCGGACGATAACCCGTCACCGGGATTACATTGTAGCGGCGGCGCTGCTCATCGACGGCGATTACCCCATCCTCTGCACCTATCTGCAGACCATGCGCAAGGAGGCAGAACAATGCGTGCGATAATTACGGATATTCGAGCGGGAAAGGCCGCCGCGCTCGCGGAGGACGGCACGGTTCACCTTGTAGACGCGAAGAACAGAGCGGTCGGACAGGAGATTCGGATTCCGGCGAAGCGCCGCAGACGGTGGAAAAAGCCGCTGACCTGGGCGGCGTGCGTGGCTGTCCTGTGCGGCATGGCGACCACCGGCGTGTACGCCGCGTATGAGCCGTATGCCAGCGTCAGCATCGTGGGCGGCACGGACAGCGTGGAGTATACGGTAAACCGGTTCGATCAGGTGCTCGGCACCCGCGTTTCCGGCAGGGAGCAGCCGCCGGACGGCAAAATTCCGCGGTTTGTACACATTGATAAGGCGGTGGAGCATACCGTCCGGCAGGAAGCGAAGGAAGGCGAGAGCGTCAGCATCACCGTGACCTCGCGCAGCAGCGGCCACGCCGAACGGCTCCGCGAGCATATCGACGATCGGTTTCGGCAGTCCGGCGATGAGAGAAACCCGCCTGAGGTGAGGGTGCAGCCGCCGCAGGACACGGGTAACGCGCCGGAAGAGAGCCGGCCGAGTGAGAGCACAGAGCAGGCATAAAAATGCTCCCGCGCTTGACTTGGCGCGGGAGTGTGGTATAATAAAGATACAAAAGGGAAACGCTGTTGTACAGCGGTCAGACCCTTTCAATAATCAATGGTTTTTAAGTCATTGACCGTTTGGGTACCAGCCAAGCGGTCAATGCGCTTTTACGAGAAAAATGTACAGTACAATGACCGCACAGATAAAAAGCTCAAAGGCTTTCTTCCTCATGCGCAGCACCTCCTTCCGCCCACAGACCGTGGGGAAGAAGAGGGTCTGACCGCCTGCAGTGATTGCTCACTGCGTGTGCAACAGCGTTTCCACGAGTTAAGTATAACAGGACGTGCGAAAAATGTCAATTTCCGCAGGTTGACAGTGTGTAAAAGTGTGATATAATAAAGATACAACGAGGGAAACGCTGTTTACACAGCGGTCAGGCCCCCGATTCATCTACGAAAATTGAGATGACCGTTTGGGTACCAGCCAAGCGGTCATCGCGCATATACGGAGAAAATGTACAATACAATGACTGCACATACCAAAAGCTGAAGTGCTTTCTTCCGCATTTACGACACCTCCTTTCCGCCTCGGACCGAGGGAGGAAAAGAGGAGGCTGACCGCTGATCTATGCAACAGCGTTTCCAAGTCAAAGTATAACACGAATGTACGGGATTTGTCAATTTCCGCAGGTTGACAGTGCCTGAAAGTGTGTTTTAATGTAAACGCCGTCCGCTGGACGGTCAGCTCCCAAGTTCAGTCAAAAGTTTTCACAGATGACCGTACGGTTGCCGCCGAACGGTCATCGCGCTTTTTATGTGAAACCGCTTGCCTTTTGCATGGAAAATGCCGTATACTTGTATATACCGAATCCACACGCTAAGGAGCGAAACCTATGAATATCACCAAGGGCGATGTGCAGGAGCTGCGCCGCCGTTTGAAAAAGACCGAATGCACGTTCGGGCGTCTGTGCGGCTGCTACGTCAACAGCGGCAAGCAGATCGTGACCAAGTTCACTGAGCAGTTTTCCGAACTGGAAGAGGATGAATACTACAAGTACCTCGAGATCGCAAAAAAGACGTTCAGCGGCACGCTCGGCGCAAACCTGCTGGAACTGGAGTTTGACCGCAGCGACAGCGGCATCGAGCACCAGAAATACCTGCTGACGCTCAAGGACAGCAAGCTGGCGAACGAGGAGCTGCTCGACCGTCTGTACGAGCAGGTGATCGAGGAGTACAGCTACCCGGGCAACTACCTGATCGTGGTTTACCACGACGTGTACGACGTGCCGAGCAAGGCCACCTCGGGCGAGGACCAGGACGAATCCACCGAGCTGTATGCGTACTGCGTGTGCGCGGTCTGTCCGGTCGAGCTGGCGAAGCCTGCGCTCGGCTACAGGGAGGACGAAAACCGCATCGGTGCGCGGGAGCGCGACTGGGTGGTCGGTCTGCCCGACCTCGGCTTTGTGTACCCGGCGTTTGCAAACCGCGGCAGCGATGTCAACGCCGTGATGTACTACGTCAAGACCGGCCGTCCCTCTCATCCGGAGTTCATCGAGAACGTGCTCGGCTGTGTCGCGCAGCGCACGGCTGCCGAGGACAAGCTGGCGTTCAAGAACGTGGTGCACGACGCCTTCGGTGAGGATGAGGAGCAGGCGGACGCGGCGTTCTTCCAGATGCAGAAGACCATCAGCGCGATGGTGGCCGAGCGGGAGGAGGACGAGAGCCTGCCGCCGGTCGAGCTGACCGCCGAGGCGGTCTCCGGTCTGGCGACCGAGGCCGAGGTGCCGGACAGCGTGCGCGCGCAGATCGAGAAGTCGTACGAGCAGGTGTTCGGTGACCAGCCGCCGCAGGCGCATAACGTGCTGGACAGCCGTCTGGTCGAGGAGGGCACGGTCAAGGCGCATACCGCCGCCCTGGAGCAGAAGGTGGCAGTGCTGCAGCAGGAGCTGGCGCATCAGGCGGCAAACGCCGCCGACGCGGACGAGGACGACGTTCCGTGGGAGACCGGCACGGTCATCGACGTTCGCATGCCGCAGGAGAGAGCCGCAAACGTCCATACCGAGGTTATGGAAGGGCAGAAGTGCCTTGTCATTCCGCTCACCGGGGATGAATCCGCGCGTATCAACGGCGTGGAAGTGGAATAATGGAGAATTGAAAATGGATAATGGAGAATGAATGCAGAGGTTTCATTCTCCATTTTTTCATTTATATGGTACAAATCATGATGTTTTGGTTGTGCGGCATACGTTTCATCATTTGCACAATATATACCGTAGGGTGCGCCGACCTCGGCGCACCGCATCTAACGATTACCACCAGGGTATATGATATGGGCCACCCGTATGGATAACACATTGCAACGATTGGTACACACCACACCGTAGGGGCGAACATTGTTCGCCCGCAACAGGCGTTACCATTGCGGATATACCATGTAAACCGTCGGCACACGCAAAACCGTTCACACGCGCCCATTTACCGGTGGTGTGGGCGAACATTGTTCGCCCCTACGGTTATGCGTCTGCATATGAATTTACATACGGTGCGCCGGGGTCGTCGCACCCTACACGATATATTGTGCAATAGATTGTATTCGCATATGCCGTGCCTGCGTAGAGTTGCCCGTATGTGTAGCAGTAATCTATCTGTGAACTGCGAATATGTTGCGAAACAAACGCTGCGGTAACCCGACTGCCGTTCCCTATTTTCGCAGCGGTCACATATAGGCAATCTGCGCCAGATTAGGAAGCAAGGGAAAGGTAGGAGTTCAAAGAGGAAGGAAAACCGCAGGTTGTCCTTCCTTTTTGCCCACCGCCGTGGGTACGGCGTCGTCCCCGCCGCGGGGCGCGGCACGTTCCCGCCGTCCGCAGACGGCGAATCCCCCTGCTGAGGTTCAGCGAAAAACTCTCCGCCCAGAAAGGGCGAACACGCTAACGCAGTTCGCGCACCCCGGCTTTCCGGTGCAGAAAAGGAGCCGCCCCGTCAGGGCGAACCCGCCTGCGGCAGTTCACGCACCCCGGCTTTCCGGTGCAGAAAAGGAGCCGCCTGGAAAGGGCGAACACGCCTGCGGCAGTTCGCGCACCCCGTTGGGTCGGTGCAGAAAATCCGGGAAATCCCGAAAAAATTTTCCCGCCCGAAAAGGCAGCAAAAACGCCCATTCTCACGCTGAGAAAACGTCTATCCGAACGGTATAGTTAGCAAAACCTAACCACCCGGAATTCAGCCGAAAATTTCTCGCGAAAAAGTGCTTGACATATTGGTTAGGATATGCTAACTTATATACATGGTTAGCCGAGGCTTACTGATACGCCCCGTTGACCGGCACGCTTCCTCACGGAACGGGAACGTGCTGAAAAGTTATAAAAGAAACAGCTTCCTCTGTATTTTGCGCATCATTCCGAACAAAACCGTATAGGCAATACCGCATAATTGAACAAGAGCGGTTTGCGGCGGATTTTGCGCACTGATGAGGCGTGGTTTTGCAGCAATACTTGACGTATTGCAAAAAATCACAACGAAATCAGGGCACAAAAGACCCGCAAAACGCCGCAGCTTTAATTGTGCGGTATTGCCTCAGGGCCTGCGCGGCTGAATGGCTAACCGCAGCCGCGCTGTTCGGGAAAAACGCATACCAAATGTGCAGACCGGAAATACTGTAAACGGGAGGTGCATCAGCAATGCAAAATGGCTTGGATCGACTTTTAGCGACCTACTGCTCGCCGACACTGGCGGGCATCAAACCGGCAAGTCTGGTGTCGTGCGACCGGAATTTATATCCCGATCTGCCGCAGCGATTAAAGGAATACCGCGATGCGTTCTCAGCGCGAGAAATTCACTTCGAGATCGTCTGCGCCTGCAGCGCACGCTTCCTCTTACTGGTATACAGCAAGCCGCAGCTTGAACGCCGCATGGCGGACCCGCAGGTGCAGCATGTGCTCCGGCACTTTGCGTACCCGGTCGGTCAGCCGCTCGACGTACTGCTGCGCAATCTCAAGCGCCGCATCGCCATGTCCAAGGACTTTCCGCACGAGATCGGACTGTTCCTCGGATACCCGATCGAGGACGTTGTGGGCTTTATTCGATACGCCGGAAAGGGCTGCAAATTAAGCGGTCTCTGGAAGGTGTACGGCGATGCCGAAGCGGCATCCCGGCTGTTTGACCGCCTATCGCGGGTATGCCACGCCGTGACCAGACGCGTTGACAAGGGCGAAACCCTTCTCGAAGTGTTTGCAGCATAGCATAACTCGATAGAACTACAAATATAGAACAATACATGCGAAGGAGCAAAATTATCATGAGCAAAGCAGCAGTTATTTTCTGGAGCCAGACCGGCAACACCGAGCAGATGGCAAACGCAATTGCAGACGGCATCCGCGAGGGCGGCATGGAAGTTGACGTACTGAACGTTGCGGACACCACCCCGGCTGACGCTGTTAAGTACGCAAAGATCGCTCTCGGCTGCCCGGCTATGGGTGCCGAGGTTCTCGAGGAGACCGAGTTCGACCCGTTCTTCACCGAGCTGGAGAGCAAGATTTCCGGCCTGAAGGTTGCACTGTTCGGCTCCTACGGCTGGGGCGATGGCCAGTGGATGCGCGACTGGGTACAGCGTACCAACGACGCAAACGCTGTCATCTACACCGATGAGGGCCTCATCCTCAACGAAACCCCGGACGACGACGGCATCGCAAAGTGCAAGGAGTTCGGCAAGGGCTTCGCAGCATTCTAAATTAGATTTTCTCTTGCGGCGTGTGCATACCTGCGCGCAGCGCCGAAACAATTTCTTACGGTCGTAACCGATACGACGGTACCGGTTATGATACAAATATCCTTTCTTGTCCCGGGGGAAACCCCATGGCATACTGCCCGGTATGTCAAAACATAACATGAGCCCGCGGTCATCCGGAACAATGGCCGCGGGCTTCCTCCTATCTGCGGAATGCCCACAGTTAGCGACAGCATACTGCACAATTAGACACGGCAAACTCTGTGCAGATTA
>ENA-UONU01002397-UONU01002397.1-human-gut-metagenome-genome-assembly--contig:-CS51-NODE-2397-length-10982-cov-4.366706_pt1 | contig 10982 bp, 9 predicted proteins | sample MGYA00242462_ERZ724009 | MGnify/ENA metagenome assembly ERZ724009 | reverse complement strand
GGCGGCCGCGTCAGCTCTTTCTCAACGGCGTCAGGCAGAAGACCGCCGCGGGCATCGTCGGCGTGCTGAACAGCGTGCTGTTCTGCCCGGAGGATCTGCTCGTTCTGAAAAAGGGCGCGCAGCCGAGGCGGAAAATGCTTGATAACGTGATCTGTCAGCTTCGGCCGAATTATGACGCCGCGCTGGCCGAATATACGCGCCTGCTCGACCAGAAGGCCGCGCTCCTGCGCGAGCAGGAGGAGAACCCCTCCATGCTGGCCGTGCTGCCGGAGTTCAACCGGCGCATGGTGCAGATCGGCGCGCTGTTGATCTCCTACCGCGCGCGGTATCTGCGGGCGCTCGGGGAGATCGCAGAGCAATATCACAAGGAATTTTCCGGCGATCGGGAGCAGCTTACGCTGCAATATCACACGGTCTCGACCGTGACCGATCCCTTTGCGCCGCTCGAGACGCTCCGCGCCGAGCTGGAGGCGCATATGAGCAGCCACGCGCGCGCCGAGCTGGACAGTCGGCAGTGCCTCTCCGGGCCGCACAAGGACGATTTCGAGGCCGCGCTGAACGGCCTGCCCATGGCGCAGTTCGCCTCGCAGGGGCAGACGCGCACCGCGACGATCTCGCTCAAGCTCGCCGAGCGCGAGCTGATGAAGCGCGACTGCGGCGAGACGCCCGTGCTGCTGCTCGACGATGTGCTCAGCGAGCTGGACGCCGGGCGGCAGGATTTCGTGCTCAACCGCCTCCGCGACGGGCAGGTTTTCATCACCTGCTGCGAGACTGACCGGCTGACCGAGCTGGGACAGGTGCTTTTCGTCGAGGACGGGCGCGTCCGCGTCTGAGCACGTTTTGGGAGGAAAAGCTGCATGTATGTCGGAATCGGCGGCGATATGGCCGTTCGCGACCGGAGTATTATCGGAATTTTCGATCTGGATAATACGACGACCTCGCGCCATACGCGGCGCTTTCTGAGCGAGGCGGAGCAGCACGGCGTTGTGATCGATGTCTCCGGCGAGCTGCCGAAGAGCTTCGTGCTCACGCAGGAGCTGGGCATGGAGCGCGTCTATCTGACGCAGTTCAACACCGCCGCCATCGATCGGAGAACGAAATAATTTTTCTGAAGAATTGCATGAAACAAGGCAATTTTACAGTTTTTTGCTGTATTTATGGATAGGCTTGGTTAAGCTTTGAGGTATTTTTTTAGTAGTAGGTAGGTAAGGAGACAATAACAATGGGCGAAGAACTTATGAATACGACCGTTGAGCAGGAATACGATGCGTCGCAAATCCAAGTGCTTGAGGGTCTGGAGGCCGTGCGCAAGCGGCCGGGCATGTACATCGGCTCGACCTCGTCGAGCGGTCTGCACCACCTGGTCTATGAGATCGTCGATAACGCCATCGACGAGGCGCTCGCGGGCTATTGCAAGCATATCACCGTGACGATCAACCCCGGCAATACGATCACCGTCACCGACGACGGCCGCGGCATCCCCGTGGACATTCAGGCGCAGACCGGCCGGCCGGCGCTCGCTGCACGCCGGCGGCAAATTCGGCGGCGGCGGCTACAAGGTCTCCGGCGGTCTGCACGGCGTCGGCGCGTCCGTCGTCAATGCCCTGAGCGAGTGGCTCGAGGTCGAGGTGCATAAGGAAGGCAACATCTATCAGATGAAATTCGCGCGCGGCGCGATCACGCAGGAAATGCGCATCATCGGCAAGACCGACCGCCACGGCACGAGCGTCACCTTCAAGCCCGACCCCGAGATGTTCGACACGACGGAATACGACTATGAGATCCTGCACACACGGATGCGCGAGCAGGCCTTCCTGAACGCCGGCCTGAAGATTTCCATCCGCGACGCCCGCACCGAGGACGGCCCGTCGGATTCCATGTGCTACGAGGGCGGCATCCGCGAGTTCGTCCGCTGGATCAACCGGAACAAGAACGCGATCCAGGAGGACGTGATCTATATGTCCGGCCGCAGGGACGACGCCGTGGCGGAAATCGCCATGCAGTATAACGACGGCTATAACGAGGTCATGGTGTCCTTCGCAAACGACATCCACACGCCCGAGGGCGGTATGCACGAGACGGGTTTCAAGGCGGCTCTGACGCGTGTTTTGAACGCTTACGGAACTAAATACGGCATCATCAAGGGCGACGACAAGGTCTCCGGCGAGGACTGCCGCGAGGGTCTGACCGTCGTGATCTCGGTGAAGCTGCCCGAGGCGCAGTTCGAGGGGCAGACCAAGCAGATGCTCGGCAACGCCTATATCCGCACGCTCGTCGACAGCATTGTGTCCAGTCAGCTTGCAATCTACCTTGAGGAGAACCCCGCCTCGGCGCGCATCGTGCTCGACAAGGCCATGATGGCCAACCGCGCCCGCGAGGCTGCGCGCAAGGCGCGCGAATCCATCCGCAGAAAGACCGCGCTCGGCGGCGCGGCCATGCCGGACAAGCTCCGCGACTGCAACGAGACCGATCCCTCCCTCACCGAGCTTTACATCGTCGAGGGCGACTCGGCAGGCGGCTCGGCCACGCAGGGCAGAGACTCGCGTTTTCAGGCCATCCTGCCGCTGTGGGGCAAGATGCTCAACGTCGAGCGCGTGCGCGAGGACAAGGTCATCGGCAACGATAAATTGCAGCCCGTCATTACCGCGCTCGGCGCGGGCATCGGCGAGGAATTCAACCTCGACAAGCTGCGCTATCACAAGATCGTCATCATGGCCGATGCCGATGTCGACGGCAGCCACATCCGCACGCTGATGCTGACCTTCTTCTTCCGCTATATGCGCCCGCTGATCGAGCAGGGCTATGTCTACTCGGCCATGCCGCCGCTCTTCAAGCTGACGCGCGGCAAGACGACCCGCGTCGCCTTCTCCGACGAGGAGCGCGACCGCATCTCCGCCGAGCTGCGCGCCGACAATCCCAACGCGAAGGTCGACATTTCGCGCTTCAAGGGCTTGGGCGAGATGAACCCGCACGAGCTTTGGGAGACGACCATGGACCCCGAGCGCCGCACGCTCAAGCGCATCGAAATGGAGGACGCCGTCAAGGCCGATTCCATCTTCGCGCTGCTCATGGGCGAAAAGGTCGAGCCGCGCAAGGAATACATCGAGCAGAACGCGAAATATGTCGCGAACCTCGATTACTGATCGAGCATGTGATCTCTGAAACAAGGAGGAACCGCTTTGGCGCATAAAAAGGACTACAAGCCTGAGGATATTCGTTATCCCGATCAGGCGATCGTCACGTCGGAGCTTGTCCACGAAATGAAGACAAGCTACATGGAGTATGCCATGTCCGTCATCATCGGACGCGCGCTCCCCGACGTGCGCGACGGCTTAAAGCCGGTGCATCGGCGCATACTTTACGCCATGTATGAAGATAATTTAACATCTGACAAACCATTTAAGAAATCCGCGACCTGCGTCGGCGACGTGCTGGGTCGGTATCACCCGCACGGCGACGCCTCGGTCTATGACGCGCTCGTGCGTCTGGCGCAGGATTTTTCCATGCGCTATATGCTCGTCGACGGCCACGGCAACTTCGGCTCCGTCGACGGCGACCCCCCTGCTGCTTATCGTTACACGGAGGCCAGACTCTCGAAAATTTCCAACGAGATGCTCCGCGACCTCGAGAAGGACACGGTCGACTGGGATCCGAACTTTGACGAGACGCGCAAGGAGCCGCGTGTGCTGCCCTGCCGCTTCCCGAACCTGCTGGTGAACGGCTCGTCCGGCATCGCCGTCGGCATGGCGACGAACATCCCGCCGCACAACCTGACGGAGGTCATCAACGCCTGCCTCTGCGTGCTGGACAATCCGGAGGCCACGGTCTACGACCTTATGGAGCATATTCAGGGGCCGGACTTCCCGACGAAGGGGCTGATTCTCGGCCGCGCGGGCATCCGCAGCATGTACGCCACCGGCAAGGGGCGCATCACGATGCGCGCCCGCACCGAGATTGAGGAATTCGGTCAGAACCGCCAGCGCATCATCGTCACGGAGATCCCCTATCAGGTCAACAAGCGGATGCTCATCAAGAGCATGGCCGATCAGGTCAACGAAAAGCGGCTCGAGGGCATCTCTGACATCCGCGACGAATCCGACCGCAACGGTATGCGCATCGTCATCGAGCTGAAGCGCGAGGCCAACGCGCAGGTCGTGCTCAATCGCCTGTTCGCGCAGACGTCGCTTCAAACGACGTTCTCGGCCAATATGCTGGCACTCGTCAAGAACCAGAGCCAGCCGAAGGTGCTGAATCTGCGCGAAATTCTGGACGAATATCTGGCGCATCAGGAGGACGTGGTCATCCGGCGCACGAAATTCGACCTGAAAAAGGCGCAGGAGCGCGCGCATCTGCTCGAGGGTCTGCTGATCGCGCAGGCGAACATCGACGAGGTCATTCGCATCATCCGCAGCGCATATGACGACGCAAAGGAGCGCTTGATGGAGCGCTTCAGCCTCAGCGAAATTCAGGCGCAGGCCATTCTGGACATGCAGCTCAAGCGCTTGCAGGGTCTGGAGGAGGACAAGCTCAAGGCCGAATATGCCGAGCTGGAGAAGAAGATCGCCTATTATTTGCAGGTGCTCGGCGACATGAATCTGGTCAAGCAGATCGTCAAGGACGAGCTGACGGCCATCCGCGACAAATACGGCGACGACCGCCTGACCGAAATTCAGGAGGTCGAGGACGAGATCGACGACGAGGATCTCATCGAGGAGGAGACGTGCTGCTTCACGCTGTCGAACGCGGGCTACATCAAGCGCCTGCCGGTCGACACCTACCGCGCCCAGCGGCGCGGCGGCCGCGGCGTGAACGGCCAGAACCTCAAGGATGAGGACTATGTTAAGAATCTTTACATTGCATCTACGCACGATTACCTGCTGTTCTTCACGAACCTCGGACGCGTACACCGCCGCAAGGGCTATCTGATCCCCGAGGCCGGGCGCGCCGCGCGCGGCACGAACATCGTCAACGTCCTGCCGCTCGAGCAGGGCGAGACGGTCACGGCGATGCTGCTGACACGCGAATTCTCTGAGACGGAGTATCTGATGATGGTCACGCGCGGCGGCACGGTCAAGCGGATGCAGCTTTCCGACATCTACACCGCCCGCAAGGCCGGCATCCGCGTGCTGACGCTCGACGAGGGCGACGAGCTGATCGCCGTCTTCAAGACCACCGGCGAGGACAACGTCCTGCTGGCGACGCGCGGCGGCATGGCCATCTGCTTCAACGAGCAGGACGTGCGCTGCATGGGCCGCATGGCCGCGGGCGTGCGCGGCATCCGCCTCGGCGAGGACGATTGCGTCGTCGGCGCGACGGTCGCCGAGGAGGGCAAGACCCTGCTGACCGTCACCGAAAACGGCTACGGCAAGCGCACTCCGGTCGAGAGCTATCTGCGCGGCGACGCCGTGCAAAGCCGCGGCGGCAAGGGCATGAAGAACTACCGCCTGACCGAGAAGACCGGCCCGGTCGCGGGCGCGGCCGTGGTCGGCGGGGACGAGGACGTGCTGCTGGTCGAGTCGGGCGGCGTCGTGATCCGTATGCCCGTCTCCGGCATCAGCATCTATGGCCGCGACACGCAGGGCGTGATCCTGATGCGTGTCGAGGAGGAGAACCGCGTGATCTCCCTGCAAAGCACGGAGGCGGCCTCCGAAGAAACAGAAGAGACAAAGGAGTAAGCCATGAATCCTGAAACCGAACAACTCGAGGAAGTGCAGGATCGGCCGGTTTTCACGGCCACGACCCGTCTGAACGCCGCAATGCAGCAGGAGGCCGCCGCGGCGCTCACGCCCAAGGCCACGACAGTGGTCAGCTGGATCTGCTTCGGCGTGATCGCGCTGATGGCGGGCGTGCTGGTCTGGCAGCTCATCGCCACCGGCAACAAAAACAACCTGTTTATGCTGGTCGTGCTGGCGCTGACGATGGTCTTCCTGCTCTATAACAAATTCACCGCCCCGAAAAAGGCCCTGCAGCGCTGGGAGGCGGGCATCCGCCGGCAGTACGGCACGGATTGCCTGACGCTTGAGACGGAATTTTACCCCCACAACCTCGCGCAGACCCTGAAGGAAAACGACGACATCACCGTCGAGGGCTATTCCGCCCTCTCGCGCATCGCCGAGACGGAGCATCTGCTCCTCCTGCGCCGCTCGCGCGACAACTGGTTCTTTGTCGAAAAGAGCGGCATCGTCGGCGGAACGGTCGACGACCTCGTGAAATTTCTGGAGGCGCGCGGTCTGAGCCGCAGCTAAGGAGGCAGAGCAATGGCATTTTTCCTCGGAAAACAGACGCAGGATAAGCGCCTCGGCGTTTATGTCCACATTCCCTTCTGCAAGAGCAAATGTGAATACTGCGACTTCTATTCCCTGCCCGGCGTGTGCGACCAGCGCACGACCGACGACTATTTGCAGGCTCTGGCCGACCACATCCGCGAGGCCGGACAGCTGTCAACCGAGCATCTGGTCGACAGCGTCTATTTCGGCGGCGGCACGCCGAGCTATTTCGGCGCGGAAAATCTCGAAAAAATTCTCGACGAGCTGCAGCGCTCCTTCCGCATCGGCGTCGACGCGGAGATCTCGCTCGAGGCGAACCCCGAGAGCCTGACGCCCATGGGGCTGCGGCGGATGCTGCGCGCGGGCTTTAACCGGCTCTCCATCGGCGTGCAGTCCGACGACAACGAAATTCTCAAAAAAATCGGCCGGCCGCATACCTTTGAGCAGGCGCGGCAGGCCATGGACAAGGCGCGCAAGGCCGGCTTCGCGAACATCTCGCTCGACCTGATGTACGGTCTGCCCGGCCAGACGCTTGAGAGCTGGAAACAGACCGTCGAGCGCATCATCCGGATGCGCCCGGAGCATATCTCCTGCTACGGCCTCAAGGTCGAGCCGAACACCCCGCTCTGGACGTATCAGGACACCGCGAACCTGCCCAGCGACGATCAGCAGGCCGATATGTATCTGGCGGCCTGCGAGCTGCTGAAAACGCACGGCTACGAGCACTATGAGATCTCGAACTGGGCGAAAAAGGGCTTTGAATGCAAGCACAATCTGAAATATTGGACGGGCGGCGAATACATCGGCTTCGGCCCGACTGCCGCCAGCGACTACGACGGCAAGCGCTTCACGATCGTCCGCGACCTCAAGGGCTATTGCGAAGGCATCAGGAAGCGCGGCGTCATTCTCTCGGAATGCGACCCGATCCCGCAGCGCGAGCGCGCAGGGGAATACCTGATGCTGCGTCTGCGCATCGCGCAGGGCATCAACGCCCGCGAATATGAGCGTCACTTCCTGCTGCCCTTCGCGCCGATCGAGGAGGCCATGCAGAAGTTCCAGACCAAGGGACTGACCGAGATGACGCGCGACCGCTGGCGTCTGACCGAGCGCGGCTGGCTCGTCAGCAATCAGATCATCCTCTATTTGCAGGAGCTGCAGGAGCGCTCGACGCCGATCACCAAGGCGCGCTGAGCGATCCCCGATTTTGAAATTCGATCCGGAGGCTATGCCATGCAACAACTTTTGAATGCACTGCTTGACCGGCCGGTCTATCTGGCGCTGCCTGTTCTCGCGCTGGCGCTGGCCGTGCTGCTTTTCCCGCTGTACCGTCTGGCGCGCAAGCCCAGCCCCGGCAGCACGGATTGGATGCGCAGCATCGATCCGCCCAGATTCACCGCCTACCGGATCTATGCGCTGCAATGGATGGACCTGCTGTTCTGCGCGGTCGCGGGGCTGTGCGCGGCCGGGCTGTGCCTCGGCGCGGCGGCGCTGCGCACGTCGACGGTGTTTCTGTCCGTCTCCTGGCTCAAGGCGGCTGTGCGCAGCCTCGGCTATCCGGCGCTGCTCGGCGTGATGGCCTACCTGCTGACGCGCCTGATGTGGGGCAGCCCCCTTGCGGCGATCTGCGTCGCGGCGCTCTCCGGGCTTCAGACCTTCGGCACGGAGGCCATGGCCTTTCTGGCGCTGTCGCTGTTCTTCCTGAGCTTCTGGATGACCGCGCCCGGCGACCAGCCGCTGTTCTTCCACGCATTCTGGCTCGTCCCGACCGCGCTGGCCTATAGCCTGAGCGTTGTGATCCTGCCGGAGATGCTCTGGTTTTTTCCGCTTTACATAATCGCCTATGCGGTCACGCAGTGCTACCGCTGGCGCACGGGTGTGGAGGGGCAGCGCGGCGGGAAGCTCGCTGTTTCGATCGTCCTGACGCTGCTGCTCGTGCTCTTCACGGCGGCCGTTGTCACGACCCTGCGCCTCATGCTCAGCGGGCTCGAGCCGGAGGACTTCTGGACGGTTGACTATTACATTGCACTTCCGTCCAAGATGCTGCGCTTCCTCAGCAGTTGCCTGCATTGCTTCGCGCCCTCGACGCCGACGCTGTTCGACGCGACGGTGCTCTTGCTCGGCCTGGCCGCATGGCTGACGGCGGCGCACGGCTTCCTGTTCCGGCGCGAGATCGTCTGCCTGCCCGCGCTGCTGCTGCCCCTGCCGGTGCTGGCGCTGTGGCTCTGCGGCGTGCCCTACGCGCTGCATCTGCTGCTGCCGGCGGTGCTTCCCCTCGGTCGCGTCTGGGCGGGGCTTGCCAGAAAACGTAAATTCGCCGCGCCGGTTCTCTTTGCGGCCGGCATCGCGGTCTGTTTGATCTTCACGATGACTTTTTAATTTTAGGAGGCATTTCCAATGAAAATTTCCATGGGCTGCGACCACGGCGGCTTGCAGCTGAAAAACGCGATCAAGGCGCACCTGCTTGAGCAGGGGCACGAGGTCGTCGACTTCGGCACGAACTCGACCGACAGCTGCGACTATCCCGATTTTGCGATCCCGGCGGCGCGCGCCGTCGCGTCCGGCGCGTGTGAGCGCGGCATTCTGGTCTGCACGACCGGCATCGGCATCTCCATCACGGCCAACAAGGTCAACGGCATCCGCTGCGCGCTGCTGAGCGACACGGTCTCGGCCAAGCTCTGCCGCAACCACAATAACACCAACATGATGGCGCTCGGTCAGGGCATCGTCGGCGAGAAGCTGGCGCTTCAGATCGTCGACACCTGGCTGCACGCCGAGTTTGAGGGCGGCCGCCACCAGCGCCGCATTGACAAGATGATGGCTGTGGAGAAAAATCCGTGATTTTTGCACAGCGCTGTGCATCGGAACCGGGACTGCCGCGTCTGAATGCGGCAGTCCCGGTTTTTTGTGCCGTTCGGCGGTCTATTCCCCCGCCATGCAGAGGCGCTGGAGCAGACGCATTGTGAGCTGCCACCAGCTCAGTCGCGGAACGGCCTCCGGCGCGATGATCGCGATCTGCGCGAGGGTCTGCCCGTCGGACGTGATCGTCAGCGTGCCGAGCTGCTGGCCGCTTTGGAGCGGCGCGTCAAGCTCCTCCGGCAGCTCGACCGTTTTTTCGATCTGCGCGCCCTTTTTGGTCAGCAGCGGCGCGCTGTCCTGCAAGACCGGCGTGAGCGCGGTCTGCGTGCCGAGGCGGACACGCAGCGGCGGCAGCGCTTCGTCCGGCTCGGTCTGCACGAGGGCATAATTCGCGAAGCCGTGATCCAGCAGCGCCTTGGCAGAGGTGAAGCGGTCGGCCGAGCTGGCGCAATGCAGCACGACGGCGATCAGCTCCAGCCCGTCGCGCTCGGCCGAGGCTGAGAGACAGTGCCCGGCTGACGAGGTGTAGCCGGTCTTCAGGCCGGTCGTGCCCTTGTAAAAGCGCACGAGCTTGTTCGTGTTCGAGAGGCCGAACTGACCGTTGCGCACCGTGTCCATCCAGATCGTCGTGTAGCTGCGGATGCGGTCGTGCTTCAAAAGCTCGCGCGACATGACCGCGATGTCATAAGCGCTCGTCAGATGCTCGGCGGCGTCCGGCGCGTCGTCGAGGCCGGTGCAGTTGACAAAATGCGTGTCCTGCATCCCAAGCTCGGCCGCGCGCGCGTTCATTCGCTCGACAAACGCCGCCTCACTCCCGGCGACGTGCTCGGCAAGCGCCGTCGCGCAGTCGTTGGCCGAGCTGACGACCACGCTTTTGAGCATCTCATCCATGCTCATCTGCTCGCCGACCTCCAGATAAACCTGACTGCCGCCCTTTGCCGCCGCGGCCTCTGAGGTCGTGACCATGTCGTCCATCGTGATCCGCCCCTCGTCGAGCGCCTCCATGACGAGTAGCAGCGTCATGATCTTCGTCACGGACGCCGGGGCAAGACGCTCGTGCGCGTTTTTTTCGATCAGCACCGTTCCGGTCGCCGCGTCCATCAGGACGGCCGAGGGCGCCGGAATCTCGACCTCAACCGCCGCCGTATGCGGCAGAAACGCCGCCAGCAGCGCGGCGGCCAGCAGCATTGCGCATATCCGTTTGACCATATGAACCCCATCCTTTCCCGGTTTGGTACAAGCATATGCCCGGACGGCGAGAAAAAGACTTTCCCTTTTCCGAAAAATCTGCTACAATGGTAGGCAGAAACAAAAAGGTTGGAGCGCACCATGAAATTTCAATGTTACACGCTTGGCTGTAAGGTCAATCAATATGAAACGCAGGCGCTGGAGCGGCAGCTTCTCGCGCTCGGGCACGAGCAGGCCGACCGGGACTGCGACCTGCTGATCGTGAACACCTGCACGGTGACGGCGGTCGCCGACCGGAAGAACCGGACGCTGATCCGCCGGCTGCGCCGCGAAAATCCGAACGCCGTGCTCGGCGTCTGCGGCTGCTATGCGCAGCTCAAGAGCGACGAGGTGCGCGCGCTGGATGTCGACGTGATCGGCGGGAGCGGCGGCCGCGAGGCGTTTTTGCAGAATCTGCTGCACGCGGCGCGCGAACGGGCGCCGATCGTCGCCGTCGATCAGGCGCTGCGCCGCCGCGAATTCGAGGAGCTTCCGGCCGGCGGGCTTGCCGCGCGCACGCGCGCGATGCTCAAGGTGCAGGACGGCTGCTGCAATTTCTGCACCTACTGCATCATTCCCTACGCGCGCGGCCCGGTGCGTTCACTGCCGCTGGCGCGCGCCGTGGCGCTGGCC
>ENA-UONU01002391-UONU01002391.1-human-gut-metagenome-genome-assembly--contig:-CS51-NODE-2391-length-10993-cov-4.335802_pt1 | contig 10993 bp, 8 predicted proteins | sample MGYA00242462_ERZ724009 | MGnify/ENA metagenome assembly ERZ724009 | reverse complement strand
ATGCCCGCCACACCATTTCTGGCAGTGTGTTTTCCTAATATGAAACATTCATATGCAATAAGGAAAATGTCCATATTTGAGAGATTTCGGTTTCTGCTGCTGGAGAACATTAGAATCACCTTGATTTATTGAGGAGGAGTCATTGATTTAAATTGATTTTGTAAAGGACACCATGATGTGTCTGCAGGTGCGAATGGGAAGTGCACACAAAAATACAGTGGGATTCGCACCTGCAAACGTGTAAAAAATACAGTTTCATAGACACAAATATGCAACACAAAATAACATTAAGGTAAATTTGACTAAGAAAATTAGTGAAAGTGTTGGAAAATACGGACTGTAATTTGGTTAAATTTGCTGTCGCTCTGCATACGCGGAGCGTGGATTGAAATCGTAAACCATAGCATATATCGGTTTGAAACCACTCGTCGCTCTGCATACGCGGAGCGTGGATTGAAATTTCTGGAAACAAATCCTCGCCCGGGTATAATCCGTCGCTCTGCATACGCGGAGCGTGGATTGAAATCATCACGGTAAAAATCACCGCAAATCATATCTGGGTCGCTCTGCATACGCGGAGCGTGGATTGAAATAGAAAGAAATCAAAGGAAACCATAAGTTAGCAATAATACTGGATCAGGTTGATTCGTGGGAGATGGCATCTGGCGAAAGCCAGGTGCTGTTTTTTGTCCAGATGGCTGAAGTGTCCTGCATAATCTTGAGTTTCCGAACGCTGCAGTTTTCCTTTCGTTTCAGATATTCAAGCTCCATCTTCCATCTATAAGAGTACATTAAGAATGTGAAATATTTCTAAAAACAGGAAGAATATCGAACAATTATTTTTTCCAAACAAGTTTGATAGCGTCCCTGATGAACCCTCTCAGATTTTAACAGCTTTTAAATAATTTTTAAACAGCCTTCCCGGTCATTTGACGATCGGAATGGAACGTTTGACTAGAAAATGCAGAAACTCAAAGATACCATCTTAATCAAATCTTTCATTTTCATTTATGAAATGTTAGAAAGATTTTACTGAAAATATTTATGTCTGATTTGTATAATCAGAGTAACGATTTTGAAATGTTATAAAATCCTGAGTTTCTGCAGTTGAAAGTTTTCCTTCTGAGTTTAATTATCCAGATCCTGTTTTATGGTTATAAGAGCACACTAGAAGCCTGAAATATTTTTAAAAACAAGAAAAATTTCAGTCTCTAAGCGCTCTAAATCATTTGCAAAACTATTTGTCTGGATTAAAAGTTTGGTCGGAAAAGCAGAAACTCAAGTTATAAAATTTCTTGTATTAGATGGCAGCATATGGTATAACTGTATTAATACTAATGATACAGATTAAAGACATAAGGAGGGGAACTATGAGGGAAGAAGAAAGCCTGGAAATTGATCGGCAGATGGAAGAATTAATGCTGCCTGACAGCGGAAATGGAAAAAAGAAAAAAGATAAAAAGAATCAGGGAAGAAAGCGGGACGGCTTTCATCCGATACAAAGTTTCCGAAGAGCCGGGAAAATAAAAAAAGCGGGTATTTTGATGGCCGGGGCTGCGGCTGTATTCATCTTCAGCAGGCTGGGGGCAGATCATGCGCCGACGGGACTTCCAGCTTCCGTAATGCCTCTGGTACGGCAGGATATTCAGGAAAAATTAATCGTAAACGGGCCTGTTTCCGGTACAGACAGCGTGGATGTGGTTTCTAATATCCATGCGGAGATCACAGCTATGAATGTGAAGGAAGGAGATCAGGTAAAGAAGGGACAGGTTTTAGCAGTAGTAGACAGCACGGATTTGGAGCGAGAGGTGGAGATTGCGCAGAACGCTTATGATCTGGCAGTGGCAAATAAGGCAGAGAAGGACAGGGAGGCGGCTTTGGGATATGAGAAAGCGGTACAGGATTTTCACAAGGCAAGCCTGGATCACAGTCGGAACAGTCAGCTTTTTGCAGCAGGAGATATTTCACAGCTGGAGCTGGAGACCAGTGCCAATGCCATGAATGATGCCAGAAGACAGGTAGAGAGCTATACGGTAGAAAATGGAAGGGGAGTGGCAGATGTATCGTATGCCCTCCAGATTGAGAATGCAGCTTTTGAGCTGGAGAAAAAGAAAGAGGAGCTGGATAATACCCAAATACGGAGTACCATTGACGGAACGGTTGTCCGGGTTAACTCTAAGGTTGGGCAGTTTGCAGATAAAGTGGAGGACGATAAGCCAATCCTCAGCATTGAAAATCTGCAGCAGTTGGAAATGGAGATAAAGGTCAGTGAGTTTTCCGTTGGGAAGGTGGCAGTAGGACAGCAGGCGCTGATTACAGCGGATATATTGGGAGGACAGGTAGCAGAGGGAAGGGTGGTGAAGATCTCTCCCACAGGAGAGGAGAAGGGAGGCGGATCTACGGAGCGCGTGATCCCTACCATCATACAGGTAACTGATCCTACAGGAAAACTGATCGCAGGTATTACTGCAAAGGCAGAGCTACTGATCCGGGAATCCAAAGAAGCATTTACTGTTCCGACCACAGCTCTTTTTGAAGATGGGGATCAGACTTATATCGCTGTTGTACAGGAGGAAAAGGTGCATCGGATCCCTGTGGAAATGGGAGTGGATGGAGATGTGATCGTGGAAGTGATACCAACGGACGGAACCGTATTGGAGGAAGGAATGGAGGTCATTACCAACCCGACGCCTGAGTTTACAGAGGGGGCGGCCGTGGCCGTTTTCCGCTAGGAGGAGTGTTATGGAAGATTGCAGAAAAGATCCGCTGATCCGGCTGGAAAATCTTGTAAAAATATATGATACAGGAGCGGTAAAGGTTTTGGGACTGAAAAAAATCAATCTTACCATTGAGCGGGGGGAATTTGTGGCCATCATGGGCCATTCCGGATCAGGAAAATCTACGCTTATGAATATTTTAGGCTGTTTGGACCGCCCTACTCTGGGTCATTATTATCTGGACGGCGTGGATGTGGCAGATATGACCCAGAATGAGCTGTCAGAGATCCGAAATAGGAAGATAGGATTTGTATTTCAGTCTTTTAACCTGATCCCAAGGACAACAGCCAGGGCGAATGTAGAGCTTCCCATGACTTATGCCAGAATCCCCAAAGCAAAGCGGGCGAAACGAGCGGAAATGCTTTTAGAACGGGTAGGTCTGGGAGCCAGAAAGGATCATCAGCCCAACGAACTTTCCGGCGGACAGCGTCAGAGAGTAGCGATAGCCAGGGCATTGGCTAATGATCCGCCTCTTATATTGGCAGATGAGCCTACAGGAAATCTGGACACAGCTTCTTCCATTGAAATCATGGAACTGTTTACTCAGCTTTATCAGGAAGGGGCGACGGTGGTTTTAGTTACTCATGAGGAGGATATAGCAGCTTTTGCCCGACGGGTGATCCGTTTTAATGACGGACAGATCCAGAGTGATGAGAAAAATCCTTTTCCCACGGGGCAGGATCATGATACGCAAGAGGATCCTCGAGGCAGTGCCTGCAGGAATGTGAAAGGCAGTGATGTTCCTCAAAATAAGGATCATGAACAGGTTAAGGATAATAAGCGTCATGAGGAAACGGAATGAAGGCAATAAGCAGAAGATAGTTCCGTGTAAGGATAAAGATAGAGGCAAAGACAAATGCAGAGTTAAAAGTAAAGACAAAAGCAGGGATAAAAGCAGAGACAAAAACAGAGTTAAGAATAGGGATAAGAGGAGGGAAGGATCATGCTGATGGAAAATATGAAAATGGCGTTTGCGGCTATTAAAGCAAACAAGCTGCGTTCCCTTCTTACTATGCTGGGAATCATTATCGGTATTGGATCTGTGATTTCCATTGTATCCATCGGAGATACCATGCGGGGACTGTTTGCGGATCTGTATAAGGATGTGGGGATTACCCAGGCTTACGTATCCATTGGATACTGGGTAGAAGATGTGAGGCAGAGCGATTATTTCACATTGGACGAAATGGAGAGGGCCAGAGAGGCATTTTCGGATGAGATTGCTTATATTGACAGTAGCGGCTATGCCAGCAGCGATGCGGAATACCGCCGTACCAAAGTGAAGTTTGAGTATCAAGGGATTGATTTTAATTATCAAGATGTACAGCCGGTCGATTTGGTTTATGGACGTTATCTGAACGAGGGGGACATTCTTGGAAGGAGAAAGAACGCAGTCATGGACACAGACAGCGCCATGATGCTCTTTGGGACTGAAAGGGCTGTGGGAAAATCCTTTCGGACAACGATTTATGGTTCAGTGGAGGAGATGACTGTAGTGGGGGTATACCGGAAAAAAGAAAATCCTCTGCAGGCTCTTATGATGGGAGGGAGCAAGGATACCGGCACAGCCCTGATCCCCTACACTCTTTTGACATGGCCCAATGATTTCTTTTATCAGCTCCATGTTTATGCAAAACCAGATGTGGATCTGGAACAGTTTTTTGACCAGTTTAAGGCGTATGCAGCTAAAATGCATGGCAGAGAGGCAGAGGATATGTACATGTACACAGCTATGCAGGAAATGACCTCTGTGGATACGATGATGGGAGGCCTGTCCATGGCAGTAGGCGGGATTGCAGCGATTTCCCTTTTGGTAGGAGGAATCGGCATTATGAATATTATGCTGGTATCTGTAACAGAACGAACCAGGGAAATCGGCATCCGAAAGGCGTTGGGAGCCCGAACCAGAGATGTTCTCATCCAATTTTTGACAGAATCTGCTATTTTGTCCGCTTGCGGCGGACTTGTCGGCGTGATCCTGGGAGTGGGGATCGTGCTTTTGGGAGGGATGGCTCTGGGGCTTCCGGTGATCATCCGGCCTTCTGTGATTGTTTTGGCAGTGTCCTTTTCCGCATTGGTGGGGATCTTTTTTGGCTTATATCCTGCTTCAAAAGCAGCTAAGGCAGATCCTATTGATGCGCTGCGCTATGAGTAAGGCTGTGATATTCGTTTGTAAAGGGGAGATGTAAAATGAAGGACAGAAAAAAGAAAAGGGCAGTGCGCTTTCTGTTTGCTGTTTCCAGTTTGGCCTTAAATTTATTTATTCCAGCTATCTCTGTCTTTGCCAGTCCTGAATTTGCCTATACACCGGAAAAATGGGAGACGCTTAGGGATAACCATTTGGAGTATCAGGAGATCGGAGATCTGATCCATGAGTATAATGCGGAGGTCATCAACAACCGTTTAGAGTATGACGATTACCGGGGAAAAGACAGGGATGATATAAAAAATGCCTATTCCCATATGGCAGATATGCTTTATGAGGCAAGTGATGAGATGATGGACTCAGTGAGTGAAGAACAGCCCGGTTATGGCATTACAGTGGCTGGAGCCATTGGGACGCGGCTTCAAGCAGAGCAGAACCAGGAGACAGCCGATGCTCAGAATGAAGATAGTAAGGTGAAAAAATTAGAGTATGATAAGCAGGAAGCTCTTTTGGTCAAGGAAGCTCAGACGAAAATGATCAGCTGCCTTCAGGCGAAGAATGAGCGTCCTGTTTTGGAGGAAGCGTTCCGTCAGGCAGAAGCGGAGTATACCGCTATGGCAGTGCGCGCCTCTCAGGGAATGGCTTCGCGGACGGAGTGTTTGGAAGCCGAGGAAAAGATAAAGGCGGCGAAAGCAGATCTTGAGGCAAATAGCCGGGAATATGATAAATATTATAGGGAATTGAGCGTTATGACTGGATGGGCTCATAATGGGCAGCCAGAGTTAGGAGAGATCCCGCTTGTTACAGAGGAGGAGCTGGCGCAGTTAGATCCAGAACGGGATTTTGAAGATGCTGTGGAAGCAAATTATACCCAGTCAGCCAATAAACGCAGATTAGAATTGACAGAAAAAGGAACGGCCTGGGAGGTTTTATCCCAGAAGCTTAAGCAGGGGGAGCTTCATATTCAGGCAGAGGTACAGGAAAAATATAGAGTATTAGAGCAGGCAAGAGCAGATCAAAGCCAGGCAGAGGAAGGTGCTAAACTGTCTTGTGAGAAGGCAGATGCTGCCGGGCGGAAATTTGCATTAGGAATGATCTCCCAAAACCAGTGGGAGAAGGAACAGAAAGCAGCCATGGAGGCTAAGGTGTTGAGAGATAAGTCGGTTCTCAGCCTAAGACAGGCTTATGAGGATTATTGCTGGTCAGTAGACGGGTTAGCAGCGGTAGAGTAGCCGGTTTGTAAGAAGGAGCCAGTCTATTAGAGCTGGCTGGACTGGATAGAGGGGCAGTCTATTAGAGCTGGCTGGACTGAATAGAGGGGCAGCCTATTAGAGCCGGCCGGACTGGATAGAGCAGCCAGGCAGAGAAGGCGGAGCGGTTGAGAGAAGCATGGAGCGCAGAAAGAATGTGAAAAGGGGATCATTGCGTGATATGGCGAGGGAGGGAATAGAATGGATACGGAGGATATTGGAAGAAAAGGGGATCGACCTGTTAGAGGCAAAGAGGAGGATATGCAAAAAAAGGCAGAGGGAAGCAGAAGGATTTCCGGGATGTTTTGTCTGCTGCCTGCGGTCTTATGCTTTATTTTGATGTTTCAGATTTGCGTTTCAGGTGAGCCTATTTCCGATCAGCCCGCTCCCCTTCCTGAATGTATCCATTATGAAAATCTGGAGGAACTGATTAAGAGTCGTAGTCCTCAGGTGCAGAGGGAAAGGTTTTCTTATGAGAAGCGTCTGGGCATGTATGAAAATGCCTGGGAGGAGATGAAGGAGACACGAAGGCTGTTGCGGGAGGAGGCTGAAAGCCTGGAAGATGAGGGGGACGAGGAAGGAGCAGCTCAGTACCGGGAACAGGCAGAGGTATTGGAGGATGCAGCGGAGGAGATGGAGGAACAGATCCGCCATGCCAAGGGAAATTCAGCTACTATGTCCCTCAGGCAGATGGAAGACACAGTTTTGTGGAATGCCCAGAGCCTGATGGCCTCCTATCATACGCTGAAGGCAGAGCAGGAAAATGCCCTTGCGCAATACCGATGGAGCGATAGCCTTTCTGAAGCCAAAAAACGTCAGGCTGATTTGGGAGTTATTTCTGTTTTAGAGGCGAGGGAGGCTGAAAAAAACGCAGGGGATGCGGCTTCCAGGGTTTCTGAGACGGAAAATGAAATGGAACGGATCAAAAAGGAACTTATGCTTCTCATTGGCTATGATCCGGGGCAGCAGATTGAGATATATCCGCTTCCACAGCCAGATCCAAGACGGGTGGAGAATATGGGAGGGGAGCAGGATCAGCTCAAGGCACTATGGAATAACTATGAACTTCGTGCACAAAGGAGCGGAGGCGCTTCCTCCAACCGGGAGCTTCATGCCCGGCAGAGGGCGATTTATCAGAGTGAGGAGGAGATGTATGCAAAACTGTCGGGCCTTTATGAGGAGGTTTTGGCAAAGAAAAGCCAATGGGAGCATGCAGCAGCTGCTATGTCCCGGGCTGGGGCTGCTTTCTCTGAGGCCTGCAATAGGCAGTCTTTAGGCTTATTGTCTCAGAGCGGATATTTGGAAGCAGAAGCTATTTATAAAAAACAGGAGGCAGATATGGCCAGAGCTCAGGCCGCATTTTTGCAGGCTATGGATGCATATGACTGGGCATTGAAGGGACTGATGATGTAAAACAGTAACAAATAAATTGAGAAAAATGAAAAGAATTGCTGTAAAATTCATGCAAAATATAGAAAGTGCACAAAATATTTTGCTATTATTGACAAAATGATGTGCATAGTGATAAAATAAGAGTATCTGCAGATAATACAATTAAATAGAGAATCCAATATAAGTAACCAAAGCTTATACATGCTCAAGATTGGTTGAGCGTTTCTACCAACTACCGTAATAGTTGACTATAAGTTTTCAATCAGCTGCTGTCTGCCTGAAAAGGAGGGGCCAGTATGTGTAAAGCTTGTAGGTAGACAGCGGTAGTTTTTTATGTAAAACTCTTTGACAGCGCTTCTTCTTTGGAGATGCGATATAGGTCATGAGGGATTACAGAAAGCAGAAAGGAAAAACCTATGACAGAGAATTTTGTGTTAAAGGGAAATATCTGCTACAGTCAGGATGCAGAAACGCTCATTTGTCTGGAGCAGGGATATTTGGTATGTGAAAAGGGAATTGTGTCGGGAGTATTTGAACATCTTCCTGAAAGGTACAGCGGATTGCCATTGACAGATTATAAAGATCGGCTTATTGTGCCAGGTCTTACCGATCTGCATGTTCATGCGCCTCAGTATTCGTTCCGGGCATTGGGAATGGATCTGGAGCTTCTTGAGTGGCTGAATACCCGGACCTTTCCGGAGGAGTCAAAATACCAGGATCTGGAATATGCCCGCACAGCATATGAAATTTTTGCTGAAAATATGAAAAAGAGCGCTACCACAAGGGCGTGCATCTTTTCCACCCTTCATCGTGAGTCAACGGTTCTGCTCATGGATCTTATGGAGGCGACCGGGCTTTGCACTATGATCGGCAAGGTATATATGGACCGGAACAGCCCGGATTTCTTAGTAGAGACCGCAGAGGGATCTCTGGGAGAGACAAAAAAATGGTTAGAGGATATTGTAGGAAGATATGATCACACAACGCCTATCCTGACGCCCAGATTTATCCCGACTTGTACAGATCAGCTGATGGAAGGGCTGAAGGAACTGCAGCTGCATTACAACCTGCCTGTCCAATCCCATTTGTCAGAGAATCAAAGTGAGATCAGCTGGGTAAAGGAGTTATGCCCATGGTCCGATTTTTATGGAGATGCTTATGATCATTTTGGATTGTTTGGAGGAGAGGTAAAGACCATTATGGCCCATTGCGTATGGCCGCCTCTGAAAGAGATCGACCGCATGGCAGAAAAGGGGGTATATATTGCCCATTGCCCCCAGTCCAATACTAACCTTTCTTCTGGAATCGCTCCGGTAAGGACATTCCTTGACCGCGGGATGAATGTGGGATTGGGAAGCGATGTGGCCGGGGGAGCCGGGGAGTCCATTTTCCGGGCTATGGCGGATGCAGTGCAGGTTTCCAAGCTTCGCTGGAGGCTGGTGGATGATGGCTTGAAGCCCCTTACCATTGATGAGGCATTTTATCTCGGAACTATGGGAGGCGGTTCTTTCTTTGGAAAGGTGGGAAGCTTTCTGGAGGGATATGAAGCGGATATTGTAGTATTGAATGATGAATCTCTGCGTCACCCCCAGCCTCTCAGCGTAAGAGAGCGTCTGGAACGGATGATTTATCTTTCCGATGAACGCCATATTGAAGCAAAGTATGTAGCAGGGCATCAGATTTTTTAGGATCCTATTTTATACGTCACTCCCTTATAAGGGGTAATTGTTAAGGAGGTATGAGGTATGGAGAAAACAAACAAGGGTTTTTTAGAACGGGTATTCCACTTGTCAGAAAATAATACAGACGTTAAAACAGAAGTCATTGCTGGTATTACTACTTTTATGACGATGGCTTATATTCTGGCAGTAAATCCAAACATTTTAAGCGAGGCGGGTATGGATCGCGGTGCTGTGTTTACTGCTACGGCGCTGGCTTCCTTAGTTGCCACTCTTTTGATGGCAGCCTTTGCCAATTACCCCTTTGTGCTGGCTCCCGGAATGGGATTAAACGCCTATTTTGCTTATACGGTTGTGCTTCAGATGGGGTATAGCTGGCAGATGGCTCTGGCAGCGGTATTTGTAGAAGGATTGATCTTTATCGCCCTGTCTCTGACCAATGTGCGGGAGGCTATTTTCAATGCGATCCCCATGAACCTAAAACATGCGGTATCCGCCGGAATCGGCTTGTTCATTGCTTTCATCGGTCTCCAAAATGCAAAGATCGTAGTAGGGAGCGCAACGCTGGTATCCGTATTTTCATTTAAGGGTTCCCTTGCAGACGGTACATTCAATTCTGTAGGAATTACTGTATTATTAGCGCTGATCGGCATTCTGATCACAGGAATCCTGGTTGTAAAGAATGTAAAGGGAAATATTTTATGGGGAATCCTGATCACCTGGCTTTTGGGAATCATCTGCGAGTTCACTGGTTTGTATCAGCCAAATGCAGACCTGGGTATGTTCAGCGTGCTTCCTGACTTTACACAGGGACTGGGAATCAAGAGCATGGCTCCCACCTTTTTTAAGATGGATTTCAGTGGAGTCCTGTCCCTTAATTTCCTGACCATCATGTTTGCATTTCTGTTTGTGGATATGTTCGACACTCTGGGAACCCTCATTGGAGTGGCATCCAAAGCGGATATGCTGGATAAGGATGGGAAGCTTCCGAAAATCAGAGGCGCTCTTTTATCTGACGCGATCGGAACTTCTGTAGGTGCTGTATTTGGAACATCTACGACAACTACTTTTGTGGAGAGTGCCTCCGGTGTTGCAGAGGGAGGAAGGACTGGACTGACAGCAGTTGTAGCTGCTATTTTCTTCGGATTATCTCTGTTCCTGTCACCGATCTTTTTGGCCATCCCCTCTTTTGCTACGGCGCCAGCCCTGGTCATTGTAGGATTTTTAATGGTCAGCTCTATTTTAAAGATTGATTTTAATGATTTTACAGAGGCGATCCCCAGCTATATTGCAATCATCGCAATGCCTTTTATGTACAGTATTTCTGAGGGAATTGCCATGGGTGTTATCTCTTATGTAGTGATTAATGTTCTGACAGGACGGGCCAAAGAAAAGAAGATCAGCCTTCTTATGTATGTACTGGCAGTGCTCTTTGTTTTAAAATATGTATTGATTTAGGAAAAAGGATATACAGTATATGGACATCCAATGGGCAGGTTCCATATGCTGAGGGTAACAGGAAGAAATAAAAAGCTCCGAATGGGCCATGGGACGGTATTTTAGGGATACCGTCCCATTTTTTGTCTGAAAAAAAGATGAATTTTGTATTTCTAAAAGATTTTGTGAAGCTTTTCCTTTACATTTTCCCGGATTCGAGTATATAATGATACTACCATCAGTAGAAAAGGGATGTTCCATTGACCATCGTTTTGACTGGTCAGCTATGTTAACGTCTGTCTTCATCTATTA
>ENA-UONU01002381-UONU01002381.1-human-gut-metagenome-genome-assembly--contig:-CS51-NODE-2381-length-11033-cov-10.169885_pt1 | contig 11033 bp, 5 predicted proteins | sample MGYA00242462_ERZ724009 | MGnify/ENA metagenome assembly ERZ724009 | reverse complement strand
CGGAGGGGACGGTTTGTTTACAAACCCGCGAATAGTCGCCCGGAGCCAGCGTTAGACCGTTCCGGGCAGGCGGAGGTATCGTCGGAGAGTTTTTGTGGCACTTTTTGCGGAAAAAAGTGCCGGAATCTGCGGAGTTTATTCTGCGATAAAAAGGAATTTTGTTTATGAAGGTACTGGTTATCGGCGGCGGAGGCCGCGAACACGCCATTGTCGACGCGCTGTCGCGTTCGCCGCAGGTTGAAAAAATTTACTGCGCACCCGGGAATGCGGGCATCGCCCGGCAGGCCGAGTGCGTGGCCATTCGTGAAACCGAGGTGGAACGCCTGCGTGACTTTGCCGCGGAGCGGGGCATCGGCCTCACGGTCGTGGGTCCCGAAGTGGCGCTGGCGGCGGGTGTCGTCGACTGCTTCAGGGCCGCGGGGCTGCGCATCTTCGGTCCGACGAAGGCTGCGGCGCGCATCGAGTCGTCGAAGGAGTTCGCCAAACGGCTGATGGCTAAATATGCCATCCCGACAGCCGGATTCCGCGCATTCAACGACTATGCCGGGGCGCTGGCCTATGTGCAGGGGCGTCCTCTGCCCGCAGTGCTGAAATACGACGGACTGGCCGCCGGAAAAGGCGTGGTGATCGCCCGGACGATGGCCGAGGCCGAAGCGGCGTTGCGGGATATGTTGCTCGACGACAAGTTCGGCGAGGGCAAGGTGGTCGTCGAGGATTACCTCGAAGGTCCCGAGTTTTCGTTCATGTGCTTCGTTTCGGGACACAAGGTGTGGCCGATGGCGCTGGCGCAGGACCACAAACGGGCCTACGACGGCGATGAGGGTCCCAATACGGGCGGTATGGGCGCCTATTCGCCCCTGCCGTTCGTGACGGCGGAGGACGAACGCTATGCCCTGGAGAAGATCATGCAGCCCGTGGCCGACGCGATGATCGCCGAGGGGTGTCCCTTCGAGGGCGTGCTCTACGGCGGACTGATGAAGACTGCGCGGGGTATCGAGGTCATCGAGTTCAACGCCCGTTTCGGCGATCCCGAGACCGAGGTGGTGCTGCCGCGCCTGAAGAGCGACATCGTCGACATCTTCTGTGCCGTGGCCGAGGGACGCGATACGCAGCTGGAGTGGCACGATTTCGCCGCGCTGGGCATCGTGCTGGCCTCGAAGGGCTATCCGGGCGACTACGAAAAAGGACACGAAATCAAGGGCCTGGACCGCGTCGAAGGGGCTGTTTATCACATGGGAACCCGGGCCGACGGCGGGCGGATTCTCACCAACGGAGGCCGCGTGCTGTTCGTGGTGGGCAAGGGCAGGGACCTGGCCGAAGCGCGGAGGAATGCGCTGGCCGACGTGGCCCGCATCGACTGCGACAATCTGTTCCACCGCACCGACATCGGCCACCGGGCTTTCGACGATTTGGAAAGATAATACGAGCGATATATGGCAAAAATAATCAGCGGAAAAGAACTTTCAGCGAAACTGAAACTTGAAATGGCGGACGAGGTGAAGACCTTCCCCGCGAAATACGGCCGTGTGCCCCATCTGGTTGTCATCCTCGTGGGCGAGGACCCCGGCAGCGTGAGCTATGTGACGGGCAAGGCCAAGGCTTCGGCCGAGGTGGGCATCCGCAATACCACGATCCGAAAGCCCGAGTCCGTTTCCGAGGCCGAACTGCTGGACATCATCACGGCCCTGAACCTCGACGACGAGGTGGACGGCATTCTGGTCCAGCTGCCCCTTCCGAAACATATCGACGAGGACAAGGTGATCGCCGCCATCGACAAACAGAAGGATGTCGACGGCTTCCATCCCCTGAACGTTGCGGCGCTGTGGCAGAAACAGCCCTGCACGCTCCCCTGCACCCCGAAAGGCATTCTCAAGATGCTGCGGGCCGCAGGCGTGGAGATCGCCGGCAAGCGCGCCGTGGTGATCGGCCGCAGCAATATCGTGGGGCTTCCCGTGTCTAAACTGCTCTTGGACGCGAACGCTACGGTGACGATGGCCCACAGTCGTACGCGCAACCTCGCCGAAGTGACGCGCGGGGCGGAGATTCTGGTGGTGGCCATCGGTCGGCCGAAGTTCGTCACGGCGGAGATGGTGTCGCCGGGCGCCGTGGTGATCGACGTGGGGGTGAACCGCGACCCGGAGACGGGCAAACTGTGCGGCGATGTCGATTTTGCAGCCATCGAACCCAAGGCCTCGGTGATCACGCCCGTGCCGGGCGGCGTCGGGCCTATGACGATCTGCTGCCTGATGGAGAACACGATCGAGTGTTTCCTCCGGCGAGCGGGCCGGTAGCCGGCGGAACGGAGCGAAAACTTCGGTTTTTTTTGCGCCTCCGCTGAAAAAAATCAGCCGTTGACTCACGGGTCAACGGCTGATTTCGTTTTACAGGGTTCCTGTTATCAGAGTTTGATCGGTTCGGATATTTTGATATTGTCGAGGAACCAGCGGTTGGCTGTTCCGACTTCCCACTGCGTCTGCGTAATGGTGATCTTCGTATCCTTGTTGACCGTAATGCCCTTCAGGCTGACTTCGGCGCGAACCCATTCGAGCTTGTGACCATCCTCCCATCCCAGTTCGGGTATGTCGATCTGCACTTTGTCGCTGCCGTTCTCGAAGATGACGATCAGATTGACGGGGTCGATCTTGCCGGACCCCTGGCGCATTCCGCACCAGTCGAACGAGAGTGTCACATTGTCCTTTGCTTCGGGAACCCCGTCTATCGGAGGAAGAATGATACCTGCGTGATTGCCGGTCTTGCCGAATTTGAGGTAGTTCTGCTGGAGGTAGATGCGTTTGTTGTCGTTCTTGTCGTAGATAAACTTGTAACCGAGTTTTTCGACAGCGTCGAATGCAGTCACTCCATCGACAGTTATGGAGGTAAGCGCTGTCGCTTTTGCATCGAGGTTATCCGTCTCGACCGTTTGGCCGACACCGCTTGCTACGGACCACGGTTCGAGCCATTCGAAGTTCTCCAGGAAATAGACGATCTCGTTCAGGCCGTTGTCCTCGACATCGGTGGCCATGATGCGCTGTACAGGCTCGGCCAAACCGGCGTAGTAGCCGGTGACGGTTACGATATGGCCGGTCAGGGCGGAAAGGCCCAGACTTGCCGGGGCGTCCACGACGCTGACCGAGTACTTGGCATCCTCCGAAACGGTGAGGGTGCTGCCGTTGAAAACGCCCTTGACGGTGACGTAGCCCCGTTTGGAGGAGGTGTAGTCGTCGATCTTTGCGCTGATGTCCTCCGGTTCGGGGTAGTTCACCGCTCCGCCGGACAGAACCGTCACCTCGTCGCAGTCGATTACCGTAGCGAGTTTCTGCGAGTCGGACGACTTGGTGCCCAAGAGCGAAATCTTGTCGCCGACGGCAACCGTCGTGGCGTCCGAGACGAAGATATTGTCCGTGTTTTTGTCGTCGCTGATGACGAAGCCTTTGGTCGTCACGGCCACGACGATCGCCGACGGTACGGAAATGACCGTTTCGTCCGCCAGGGCGGCGAGTTCACCTGCCGTGTACTCCTTCACATCGCGGTATTTGTCTCCGTTCTGCGTGATGAGCACCTGTGCGCGGCTTGCAAGAGTCCGTCCCTTGAAGACGAGGGTGGCCTTGCGGGGGTTGTCCTCCGCGCCGTCGCGCATGTTGTCGGTCACCGAAACCGTCACGTCCATGACGCCGGTTCCCGAGTTGGGCGTGACCGTCACCCAGTCGGGGACTTCCGTCACCCAGTCGGCGTCGGCATAGATGGTGATGATCTTTTCCGCCGCTCTTTCCGCTTCGAAATTCAAGGTGTTGGCGCTCGCCAGAACAGCTTCGGAAAGGTGGTCCTCATCCTTGTCGCAGCCCCAGAAGGAACACAGGGCCGCCATGAGGATCGGGGCTGTCATATATTTTACAAATCTCATAATCTTGTTTTTTAGGTTATTTCCGACTTAAAAATCGAGTCCGTCGCTCCATCCCGGATTCTGCGTGAGGTTCGGGTTGAGCGAACGCTCGCCGCTGGGAATCGGGTAGAGGTAATCGCGCTCCTCGTTGAACGGAGTGCGCAGATTCTCTACGGTTTTGTGATAGTAGACATAGCCTTTGTCCCCCTCGGAGAGAATGATGTCCGAACCGAGTTCGTATACCGAAACTCCTTCGCCGGCTTGGGGTTGGGTCTCTCCTGCCTTATAGAGAATCAGATCGGCCGTTTCTTTGCCCGCAAGCTTGTATTCGCCGGGGCCCGGGAAATACATGCCGGAAATGGCCTGGTCGATGCAATAGCCGGCTTTCCAGCGATACAGATCCTGAAGGCGGAAACCCTCCTGGATCAGCTCGACGGTTCGTTCGCGGCGGATTTCCAGAATGGCGTTTACGATTTCGTTGGAGCCGGTCACATTGGGATAGCCGTACTCCTCGGACGAAAGATACCAGTCGGGTTGTTTGTCGAGATCCCTCATGGTGAGGGCCGGCATCCCCACCCGGCTTCGGATTTCGTTGACGGTGATATTCAGATCATCAGGCGAGAGCGATCCCAGTTCGGCCTTGGCTTCGGCATAGTTGAGCAGCACTTCGGCATAGCGGAAAACCGGCATGTCGCAGGTCGAACGGTCGTTGCGGTCGATCTGTCCTCCCGAGGCCGTCGTGTCCTGAACGAATTTGATGGGTTGGTAGCCGGTGATCGTGACGCCGAGATCGGGTCCCTGTACCCGCTTGGCGCCGATGCGCTTGTAACCCGGGGTGCGGATCGACTGCGCCAGGCGCGGGTCGCGGTCCTTCACCTCCTCGGTGAAAGGCATTGTTTGCCACTCTGTCTTAAATTTGTCGGTGAATGCCTTGCCGTCCTTCATCAGGTACATGTTGATGAATTTGCGGGTGTAGCCCGGGCGGCCCTGTGTCGGCAGCAGCGTGTAGGCCGTCGCATTGTGGTAGACTTGGGCCTCGTAGCTGTTCCGGATGGCGAGGATATACTCTTCGGTGCTGGCATTCTCCTGTGCGAAGAGCATCATGTAGTCCTTGTCCGGATTTTTGGTGGAGTAGAGCTTGTAGGGGCCTTCGTCGATGATCGTTTTGGCGGCCTTGGCAGCTTCCTCCAGATAATAGGTGTAGTCATGTCCTTCGAGGTTGATGCCGTGGTATTTGCGGTAGGTTCCCTCGAAGAGGCAGAACCGCGCTTTCAGCGCCAGCGCCGCCCATTTGTTGACGCGGTAGGTCGATATATCCTCCGTAAGACCGCCGCTGTTGATGGCTTCGTCGATATCCTTGATCATATTGGTCATGATCAGTTCGCGTGAATCGCGCGGTTTGTAGAGCGCTTCGTCTGCCGAGCCGAGCTGCACCTCGTACCAGGGTACGTCGCCGAAGCGTTTCACCTTGTCGAAATAGAAGGCGGCGCGGAAGAATTTGGCCAGGGCCGTATACTCGGTCACAGCCTTCTTGTCCTCGCATTGATCGACATATTCCAGCAGGGTGTTTATGCGGCGCAGGTTGCCCCACGACCAGCCGCCGCCGGTGTTCGGAACGGTGCGCTTGTCGCCTCCGTAGAGAACATCGGAGAGGGTCATCTGAACGAGCAGGTCGTTCTGCTCATCGTAGGGCGTCTTGTCCAGCAGGTTGTCGTAAAAGGGATTGGAGAAGAGTTCCAGGTCGCTTCTTGTCTTGAAGTAGTCGAACTGCGTCACCCGATCCAACGGTTCTTTGTCCAGCAGGGAGTCGCAGGCCGATAATCCTGCAATCAGCGTTGCTGCCAGTATGATTAATCGCTTCATGGTATTCGGATTTTGAAATTATTAGAAGGTGATGTCGATGCCGAACATGAACGTCTTGGCCCACGGATAGTAGGCGTTGTTGTTCACGCCGGAACGGTTGATAGCCGCTTCGGGATCGACGTACTTGGAGTTCTTTTTGAGCGGCGACCAGTAGCAGAGGTTCTCGCCCGAGAAATAGATGCGGATCTGGTCGATGCCGGCCTTCTTGGTGAGGGTCGCGGGGATCGTGTAGCCGACGGTCAGGTTTTTCAGGCGCAGGTAGCGGATATTTTGCAGGTAACGGTCGTTGACCTTGCTCAGATAACCTCCCGATGAAGAATAGGCTCTTGCGCGCGGGAAATAGGAGTTGGGATTGTCCTCCGCCCATACCTTGCCGAGGAAATCCGTCGGGAGGTAGGAGAGGTAGGGATAGGAATAGCAGCCCCAGAAAGGCATCATTTCTCCGTGGGGATACCAGTAGTGGTTGCCGGTTCCCTGGAAGAAGACCGAAGCGTCGAAGCCCATCCAGCGGATCGAGGCGTTGATGCCGTAGGAGAGCGTCGGGAGCGAGTTGCCCAGGATCGTCCGGTCGCCCGGCTTGTCGACGGTGTCGTTGCCGACTCCCCAGACGCCGTTGCCGTCTAGGTCGACGAACTTCAGGTCGCCGGCCTGCCAGCCGCCGGTCAGACGGCCCGTGCTGTAACTCAGGTCGACCTCTTTGGCATAGGCCTGCGCCTCTTCGGTGGTCTTGAAGAACCCGTCGGTCTTGAAGCCCCAGATTTCGCCGATCTCCATGCCGACGTAATAATCTCCCTTTGTCAGGTTGGTCAATGACTTGTTCGGGTTGTTGTCGTATTTGGTGATGACGCTCTTGTAGTCGCTGAGGTTGAAACCGACGCTGTATTCGAACGGTTTGCCGGCGAGTTTGAACTGGTCGCGCCAGCTGACGGAGAGCTCATAACCCTTCGTACGCAGTTCGGCGGAGTTCATGCTGGGCGAATCGGCCCCGTATACGCCGGGCAGCGCCATTCCGTCGGTCAGCATGTCCTTCGTGTCGCGGATGTAGACGTCGCCGGTGAAGTTGAGCCGGTTGTTCAGCATGGTGAGATCCAGACCCAGGTCCCACTGCTGGGCGGTTTCCCAGGTCAGGTCGGAGGCTACGGGGGCGCCCAGCGAGGAGTATTTGCCCTTTATGCTGCCGTCGAAGGTGTAGTTGCTGAAATCCTTGTTCGTGATCAGGCGCATGTAGGTGTAGTAGGACGACACGTTCTGGTTGCCCAGGCTGCCGAACGAAGCGCGCAGCTTGAGGTTGTCCACCAGGTCTTTGGCGTTGCCGAAGAACGGTTCCTCGGAGATGCGCCATCCGGCCGATGCCGAGGGGAACAGGCCCCAGCGGTTGCCCGGTGCGAAACGCGACGATCCGTCGTAGCGTCCGCTCACCTCGAAGAGGTAGCGCCCTTTGTAGTCGTAGTTGATACGGGCGAAGAAGCCTGCCAGGGCGTATTCGTTCTGGCCGCCGCCGTAAGCGCCCTCCGTGGGAGAGCCCGTTGCCAGATTCAGGTCGTCGAGGTTTATGGAGGAGAGGTTGATGCCTGCCACCGAGACGTTCTTGCTGGACCACGTTTCGTAGTTGAATCCGGCGGTTGCCGACACGTGGTGCGCCTCGCCGAACGTTTCGTCGTAGTTGGCGTAGACGTTGGCCGAATAGTAGTTGCGCGTCTGAACCACTTCGTCGAGCTGGTTCATGCCGGCGCCCGTGTCGTAGGCGAGCAGCGGCCCGTCGGGGTATTCGCGGTAGTTCATTGCGGAACTGCGGCTCGTATTGCGGTTCTGGTAGAGGCGGTAGGTGAAGTCACCCGTGATGCTCAACGTCTTGAACGGCGTGATGACCAGGCGTGTCGTGTTCGAGAAGTCGTTCGAGCGGTCGACGTTGCGGTGCGTGCCCTCGTTGAGCAGGATGTGGCGTCCGTTGGCGATCTTGTAATCGAGATACGGCGTGCTGTAAAGCCACGATCCGTCGGGGTTCTTCATGGGGAAGTTGGCCAGTGCGTGGCGGGCGCTGTAAGCGATGGTGTTGTCTACGCTGCCGTCTCCCAGAGACTTGTAATTCGACGAGAAGAACGACGTGTTGTTCGAGAGCGTTGCCCACCGGTTGATCCGAAAATCGAGTTTCGCACGCAGGTTGTACTTGTTATACACGTCGGGATGTGCGCGCTGAATACCTTCCTGGCGGTCATAGGCGCCCGAGACGAGGTATTTGATGTCCTTCGTGCCGCCGCTGAGCGAGATGTTGTGCTGCTGCACGGGCCGACGCTGCTGGAAGAGCATGTCCCACCAGTCGTAGTTGCCGTAGTAGACCCACTGTTTGCGGCCGTTGCGGATCTCTTCGACGACCCACGGACGGTCGGGATGCTCGGTCCTGTCGTTCACGCGCGCCAGCAGCTGCTGCATGTCGTGATCGTTGTATTTGACATAGTTCGTTCCGGAGTCGGCCTGCCAGAACTTGTTGACCGTATAGACCGACCAGTAACCGCGGTTCTCGTAGTCGGTCGAGGTCGTGGCCTCCTCCCAGCCGAAACGGCCGCTGTAACGCACCGTCGCCTTGCCGTCCTGGGCCGAGCCGTTCTTGGTGGTGACCAGGATGACGCCGAAGGCTGCGCGGGCGCCGTAGACGGCTGCCGCCGAAGCGTCCTTGATGACCGAGATCGACTCCACGTCGTTGGGGTTGACGCGGTTCAGGTCGCCCACCACGCCGTCGATCAGCACGAGCGGGTCGGCCGAGTTGATCGAGTTGACGCCGCGGATGTTGATCGCCGGCGTGCTGCCGGGTTTACCCGAGGAGGTGGTGATGTTGAGACCCGCTACGGAACCCTGCAACATGCTGCCCAGCGAATGGGTGACGCGGTTTTCGAGCTCCTTGCTCCCTACGGTCGCAACGGCGCCGGTCAGGTTGACTTTTTTCTGCGTACCGTAGCCGATTACGACGGTTGCATCGAGCATGATGGCGTCCTCTTGCAGGTAGATCGTGATGCTGTTCCGGCTTGAGGGAACCGTCACTTTCTGGGGCAGGTAACCCAGGCAGGTGACCTGGAGAACGGCTTCTCCCGACGGAACTTGGATTTTGAAGGTGCCGTTTTCGGAGGTTGTGACGCCTTTGGTCGTACCATCGACCAGAACGGCTACACCCACGAGCGGCTGTTGATTGGCGTCGAGGACTTTTCCCGACACCTCCCTGTTCTGGGCCGAAAGGGCTGTTATTCCCCCTCCCAATACCAGAAGAAGAGATAGAACCAGTGGTCTTAATACTCTCATAAGATCTGTGTTTGTTGGTTAGTAAATGATGATTGTGGTTGGGTATGTAGCGAAAATCACTTGCGTCGGTAGGCATCCGTGGAGAATGCTTTCGGCCGCTGCATGTTTTCGGTCCACTCGTTTCCGAATTCGTCCTTGACGGTGATCACAAGGTCGGTGTCCGCATCGTCCGCCTTCACCTTGAAGAAGTGCGTGAACTTGTCGGTGATGAACGACGGGGTCGACTTGAGTCCCGCGTTGTTGAACCGCTTGACCGAGAGCGCCGCGATATGGAGCGGGTCGTAGGCCCAGACTTCGGTGTAGGGCAGCGTCTTGCGGTTTTCGTCGACGACGCTCAACGTCCAGTCCGAATTCCAGTTCCAGATGTTGATCAGCACCTCGTTGTCGTTGTTCTGCGGATAGGCGTTGACATATTGCATATAGGCGTTCTTGACCGAAGCGGAGATGTCGGAAGGCATCAGCGGAACGTCGGCCATCGAAAAATGCACGTTGTTCAGGTCGTAGCTGCGGAACTGGTACTCTTCGGGCCATCCGGTCGATTTGTAGAGACATTGGAAATCGGTTCCCGTGACATCCCAGATGCCGTAGCCGCCCGGAGTTCCGTCGGTTCCGATGTGGATTCCGGGCGTGAGGTTGCCGGACCACCACCACGAAGCGCATACCGATCCGGAGTTATACTCCCGGAAGTTATGCCCGTCCACGATCGGGGCGTCGGGCGTCACGTTGAAAAGTTTGTGGGTATGCCCCGTCACGAAGCGGACGGTATATCCGTCGAGGATGTCGAAAAGCCGCTGGGTGTTGACCGGATCATGGTCGATCTTGAATCCCGATGTGGTTGGATAGAATACCTGCGCATGCATGGCAACGACGACGGGGGTCGTCTTGGCCACGTACGACAGGTCTTTCGCCAGCCAGTCCAGCTGCTCGGCGGAGAGGCTCTTGACATAGTTGCGGGAAGTGCTCCCGTCGTAGCTGCTGCAATCAATGTCGTCCATGACGACGTAATGGACCTTGCCGATGTTGAACGAATAGTAGGTCGGGCAGATCTGATCCACATATTTGACCGCCGCATCGTAGTCCGACCTGGTCTGGAAGTCGTTGTCATGGTTGCCCATGGTGTGGAAGATCTGCAGATTCTTGATCTGGCTGTTGACGGTGTTCAGGTACTGGGGGAAATAGTAGCTGTTCGAATACCAGTAGAGGTCCCAGGTCATGTCCCCGAGGGTGAGCGCATACATCTTCTCGCCCTTGTGGCGGGTCATGTAGTCCGTAAGGTCGGAGGTGAACTGGGCGAACTGTCCCAGGTCGCCCGTTCGGTTGGCGAGGTGCATGTCGCCCAGCATGAAGATCTTGTAGGAGTCCTGTCCGTCGACCTTTTCGAGCTTGAAGTCGGCCCGTTCGACGACGTCGGCGCTGTTTTTGAGCGCGCGGTGGAACTGCGGGAGCACCCCGACGGACGGAACTTCGTAGCCGCTCGGGACGGAGATGAAGACATATCCCCACTTTTTGGCCGATTTGAGCTGGTAGATGCCCTTTTCGTTCGTGACGGTCACCTCCGCGCCGTCGGAGACCACGACGTTCTCCACGCCGACGCCGGCCGACGACACGATCCCGTAGACCGTGGTGCCTGCATCCGGTTTGAAATCTATGTCTTCGACGATGTTGATGTAGATTCTTCCGAACGATTTTTTGCGCGCGTCTCTTTTGACGAAGACTTTGTAGTAACCCGTTTCACACCCGTCGGCCAGGCGTACGGTGAAACTGTCGGAAGTGGTGTTGACGATGGGGCAGACGTAGGAGATGCCTGCGTCCGACTCAAGAATGAATGTGTCTGTGGTCAGGGGCGATTTCCTCCCCCCCCCACTTACGGCGAAAGTGCACTCGCCGCCTTCGGTGACGTCTACCGACCCCGGAACCGTGAATTGCACGTCGAAATTATCCGCGGGGGCCTTTTCGTCATCGCTGCCGCCGCAGGCGAAGAGTTGCGAGACGGCGATGA
>ENA-UONU01002372-UONU01002372.1-human-gut-metagenome-genome-assembly--contig:-CS51-NODE-2372-length-11090-cov-3.996647_pt1 | contig 11090 bp, 9 predicted proteins | sample MGYA00242462_ERZ724009 | MGnify/ENA metagenome assembly ERZ724009 | reverse complement strand
AGATGGTATAATAAAGATCATATAAAAATTCCCATTTGGAATGTAAAAAGCCGCCTGTATGGCAATCATGGGCGGCTTTTCCATTCGAATGGGTTATAATAAAATCAACCGCATGGGCGCGGCAAACGGTGACAAAGGGGATATTGCATATGGCGGACGGCATCTGGATATTGGCGGCGGCAGTGATTGCATTTGCAGTGACGGGGCTTTTGGGGAAATGGATGGTGCCATTTCTGCACAAAATCAATTTTGGACAGACCATCCGGGAAGTAGGACCAAAGTGGCATCAAAAGAAAAACGGTACGCCGACGATGGGCGGGTTCATGTTCATCATCGGTATTTTTGTGGCTGCAGCTGCCAGTTTGGTGCTATTCTATCGGACCTCGGGACAGAACCCGCAGGATATGAACATGCAGACAAAACTGGTAGCTGGATTTCTGATGGCGTTGGGCTTTGGCGGCGTGGGTTTTATTGATGATTATATCAAGGTGGTAAAAAAGCGCAATCTCGGTTTGAATGAAAAGCAAAAGCTGATTTTGCAGTTTTTGGTCGCAGGAGCGTATCTGTTTTCTTTGTATCTCTCCGGAGGCTCGTCGGTGACCTTGATTCCCTTCTTGGGCGGCGTAGACCTGGGGGTATTTTATTGGGTGATTTCCCTGCTTGGGATTGTTGGAATGGTGAACGCTGTCAATTTCACCGATGGAATCGATGGACTGAATGCGTCGGTGACATTCTTCGCGTCTCTCATCTTTATGGTGATCGCTGGCGTTCTAGGCGCCAGCGGTATGGGGATTCTTGCGGCGGCAACGGCGGGTGGCTGCTTGGGCTTCCTGATCTGGAATTTCAACCCGGCCAAAGTTTTTATGGGCGACACAGGTTCCCTATTTTTGGGGGGGATGGTTTGCGCACTGGGCTATGGCCTAAATTTGCCAGTTTTAATTCTGCCAGTGGGTATCATTTATATTGTGGAGATCCTCTCCGTTGTGCTACAGGTCACCTATTTTAAGGCCACTGGCGGGAAGCGATTGTTTAAAATGAGCCCCATCCACCACCACTTCGAAATGTGTGGTTGGAGCGAAGTGAAAATCTGTACAGTTTTCAGCCTGATTACCTTGTTGTTTGGCGTGCTTAGCGTAGCGTCGGTTTGGTTTGGGCTGTAAGCGTTAAAATGACATTTTTGGCAGCCGGTTTGTGGTTAAATGAGGAAAGGCCCCACAGAATCTAGGGGGTTTTCCGGAATTTGTCTGGATTTGAAAGGAGGCGGCTTTATGGCGACAAGGGCGGACAGTAAACGCGGAGCAAACGTGACGCACTTGCCAACCGCGCGAAAATCCGACACAAAGGAGATGCCTCCAAAGGTGTCGTTTGGAAGACGGATTCGAAAGAAATTTCGTCTTTTTTCTGTACGCGCGGGTATGGACCTGCCTTTTTTCTTTCTGGTGCTCACCCTCCTGGTGATCGGCCTGATTATGTTGTTTTCCTCCAGTTATGCTTATGCCTATTACAATTATGGAAACAGCTATTACTTTATCATCCGTCAGGCGGGATTTGCCGTCGCAGGGATTTTTATTATGGTGGTGATCTCTTACTTTGATTACCACCACCTGCATAAATTGGCTATCCCCATCCTTCTGGTCACGTATATGCTTTTGGTTCTGGTTCTGTTTATGCCGGAGCGCAACGGTGTACGGCGCTGGATTTATCTAGGCCCAGTCAACTTTCAGCCTTCAGAGATCGCAAAATTTGCTTTAATTTTGATCTTTGCACACCTGATCTCGATTAATTTCAAGCGGATGAATACCTTCCGGTTTGGCGTTCTTCCGTATCTGTTGATTTTGGGTTCAATCGCAGTTTTGGTTCTTTTGGAAAAACACGTTTCTGCGACGCTGATTTTAGTTGCTTTAGCAGGTGTTATGCTTTTTATCGGCGGCGTTCAGCTGCGCTGGTTTGGAATTGCGTTCGGTATGTTGGCGGCAGCTGTGGCGTATGTCGTTCTATTTAGTGCAAAATTCGGATATGCGAGCGACCGTATTTCCGGTTGGCTCGACCCTTTTGGAAATACCGTGGATACATGGCAGACGCGCCAATCCTTGATGTCGATCGGTTCGGGCGGGCTGCTGGGGCTTGGCTTGGGGCAATCCCGGCAAAAGTACCTGTATTTGCCAGAGCCACAGAACGATTTTATTTTTGCCGTGGTCTGTGAGGAGCTCGGGTTTATCGGCGCTCTGTTGATTGTCATTCTTTTTGCGATGCTGGTTTGGAGAGGGATAACCGTATCCCTCAAAGCCAAGGATAAATTTGGAATGTTGTTGGGCATCGGTCTGACCGTACAGGTGGGCTTGCAGGTGATTTTGAATATTGCCGTTGTGACGAACACCATTCCGAATACAGGCATCAGTTTGCCCTTTTTCAGCTATGGAGGCACCTCCCTGTTGATTCTATTGGCAGAAATGGGAGTTGTGCTGTCGATTTCACGGACATCGACGATTGAAAAAACCTAGCCTTTAGGCGGTTGTACCACGATAGGGAGACGGTATTTTATGAAAGTTTTATTTGCAGGCGGAGGAACCGCCGGACATATCAATCCCGCACTGGCGATTGCAGGATATTTACGCGAGCGCGAGCCAGATGTGGAAATTTTGTATATCGGGGCAAAAGGTGGTATGGAGGAGCGATTGGTCCCCGCTGCCGGATATCCTTTTAAAAGCATCACCATCTCCGGCTTTCAGCGAAAACTGAGCTGGGAAAACCTAAAGAAAAATGCCAAAACGGTGGTACGCATGTTCACCTCGAGTCAAGAAGCGCGGAAGATCCTAGAAGCATTTCGGCCGGATGTCTGTGTAGGGACGGGCGGCTATGTCAGCGGCCCGGTGATCCGAGATGCGATAAAAATGGGCATTCCATCCGTCATTCATGAGCAAAATGCATATCCGGGCGTGACCAATAAGGCACTGAGCCGGCACGCGACCCGGACTATGTTGGCGGTGGCGGACGCACAGCGGCATCTGGACCCAAAGGCCCGCTGTGTGCTGACGGGAAATCCCGTGAGACAGGAGGTCATCCGTGCCCGGCGCGCCGATGCGCGCAAGAAATTGGGCTTGGATGAGCGGCCTCTGATCTTGTCCTTTGGTGGAAGTTTGGGCGCCCGAAAGATCAATGAAGCAGTTGCCGATCTTTTGGTTTGGAGCGCCCGTTCGGACAAGTTCCAGCACATTCACGCCTACGGCCAATGGGGGAAATGGTTCCCCGATCTCCTCAAAGAAAAAGGCCTGGATGTTGCCGGGCACCCCAATATGGACATCCGCGAGTACATCAACGATATGCCGGATTGCCTGGCAGCAGCAGATCTTGTGATCTGCCGTGCCGGTGCGATTACGCTCAGTGAATTGCAGGCACAAGGGCGCGCGTCTATATTGATTCCATCCCCAAATGTGGCGGAGAATCATCAGTACCATAACGCAATGGCTCTTGTGAATCGCGGTGCAGCAGCCATTCTGGAGGAAAAAGATTTGAGTGGAGAAGCGCTGTGCCAAAAAGTAGAAGAGTTGTTTAACAATCCTGACACGATTCCCACCTTTGCAGCAAACGCCAAGAAGATGGCAATTTTGGATGCAAATGAACGAATTTATCATATCATAAAGGAGATTGTAAAGTAGCGATTGCGCCTTTTTCCCTGTGTGCACAGCATACCTTCCCGGTGCATAGTATACAGCAGTTCAAAAAAACCTGTGATACGTGGAAAACGCCGGGCACCGGCATTTTTCCCGGGGGAAAAGGGGTGCGGCTATGTCAAAACTTTTGATTCAGGGACCCAGCCGGTTAAAGGGGGAGGTTCGCGTACATGGTGCGAAAAACAGTACGCTGCCGTTAATGGCTGCCTCGCTGCTCTGTGACAGCACTTGTGTGCTACATAACTGTCCAGTTCTCTCCGATGTCCAAACTTCGGAAAAGATTTTACAGCATTTAGGATGCCATACAGAGCGATCCGGTGCGGATGTTGCGATTGATCCACGCGGTGTGGAGCAGAGCGACATACCGGAGTATTTGATGCGGGAAATGCGTTCCTCTATTGTCTTTTTGGGGGCGATTATCTCCCGTATGGGTCGGGCGGAGCTTTCTTTTCCTGGAGGCTGCGAACTGGGCCCCCGCCCGATTGATCTGCATCTGTCCGCACTGCGGAAGATGGGGGTGGAGATTCAGGAAGATCACGGTTGCTTAAAATGCAGTGCTCCAGAGGGGCTCAAGGGCGTAAATATTGCCTTTTCTTTCCCAAGTGTTGGTGCAACCGAAAACGTTCTTTTAGCCGCCTGCTGTGCGCAGGGAACAACTGTAATTACCAATGCAGCGCGTGAACCAGAGATCTGTGATTTAGCGGAGTTCCTCAATCAATGTGGCGCCAATATCCTTGGAGCGGGAGAGAGCACCATCGTCATAGAGGGGGTCAAAAACCTTCATGGCTGTGAGCATGAGGTGATTCCAGATCGGATCACAGCGGCCACCTTCCTTGCAGCAGCAGCGGCGACGGGAAGCAGCATCACGCTAACTCATGTACTTCCAGCCCACTTGGCGCCGGTCCTTCCTCTATTTGAGGAGAGCGGGTGCCGTTTTGAGATTCGGGGAAAAGAAATCCGTATGCATACCCCGGACCGCCTGAGCCGCATTAAGAATGTACGGACTATGCCTTATCCGGGCTTTCCGACGGACGCGCAGGCCCCGATGATGGCAATGACAGCAGTGGCGAATGGTACGAGTATCTTTGTAGAAAATATCTTTGAAAGCCGCTATAAGCACGTGGGAGAATTGCTTCGCTTGGGGGCGAATATCAAAGTGGAAGGCCGTGTAGCCGTGGTAGAAGGGGTAGGACATCTTTCCGGGGCTCCGGTCGAGGCGGCAGACCTGCGGGGTGGGGCGGCCTTGGTAGTGGCTGGCTTGGCTGCCCAAGGGGAGACACTCGTCAGCGGCGTACGGCACATCGATCGCGGGTATGAATGTTTGGAGAAGAGTTTGTGTGCACTCGGTGCACAGGTAACGCGTCTTTCGGATTAAACAAAGAACTGGAAAGGAAGTCCAGATGGAAGGAAGTGAAACCGTATGGCAAGGACACCCAATGGCACGCGAGGTGGGCCGCCCGGCCGAAGGCCTCCGCAAAATCCACGGCGGGAACCGCCGGAGCCGCCGCCGCGCTTTTCGAATGGGCGGCAAGTGCCGCGTGGAACAGAGCAGAGAGCAGCCCTGCGGCGCCGTCGAAAGCGCCGTCGAGCGATTTTGTTTTACATAGCGACATTTCTGCTTGTCGTGGTCGCCGCGGTTACACTTTCCTTAACCGTGTTGTTTAAAATTGACACGATTCAAGTGACGGGAACATCCCGTTACCCAGCGCAACAGATTGTGCAAATCAGTGGAATTGTGCGGGGAGAGAACCTTTTTTTAGCAAAGACCAAAGAGGCCCGCGCATCCATTGAAAGGGAACTTCCCTATATTAAATCAGCGAAGGTTTCCAGACAGCTTCCTGCCACCATTGTCATTCACGTGGAAGATGATACAGCGAGTGGAGCGATTGCCTATGAAGGGCGGTATGCATTGCTTGGAAGCAGTGAAAAGGTGCTGGAATTTGCAGATACCGTCCCGGAAGGAATCACATTGGTCAAAGGCCTGGAACTAGCCAAAGCAGAGGTAGGAAAGCCGATTGTCTATGCAGACGATGTGGAAGAGAATACTTCCTCTTCCACAGCAGAAGGCGATGCCTCTGCTTCGGCTGAATCCTCCACAAGCTCATCGGAAGCCGTTTCGGCAGAGAGTACAGGGGTTAGTGGAGAAGAATCCACTCTGCATAAATCGAAGGAGATTTTTCAAGAATTGCGTGGGGCCATCGAGGACAGCGGGTTGGACAAGATTACAGAGATCGACCTCAGCGACCGGTACAACCTGACGATTTTGTATGACGGCCGTATCACGATGGAACTTGGCCTTCCTACCGATTTAGATTATAAACTCGATTACGCAAAAGGAATTCTCGATACTGGTGGAATCAAAGAAAATGAAAAAGGAACGTTAAACCTATCGGATGCAGTAAATAACAGGGTACCATTCGAACCGGACTATTCGAATGAGAGTGCTTCGGCGCCTGGATAGGGTAGAAATACTTGGAAACTTTCAAGCTTATGTAAATAGTTATTGAAATTACTTTGCAAAAGTGATAAATTAGTAATATCCTAGGCAAAGTCTGGCGCTATGGAATAAAAGGATGTTTAAGGGGGACGCAGCAATGCCTTTTGAGATTGATAATGATTTTGACAATATTGTACAGATAAAAGTAATTGGTGTCGGCGGCGGCGGCGGAAACGCGATCGACCGCATGGTTACGATGGGCGTACAAGGGGTGGAATTTATCTCCATCAACACCGATAAACAAGCGCTCTATCGTTCCAAGGCGACTCAAAAAATTCAGATTGGTGAAAAGGTGACCCATGGAAAGGGCGCAGGGTCCAAGCCTGAGATGGGGCAGAAGGCTGGCGAAGAGAGCCGTGAGGCGATTGCAGCGGCAATTCGCGGCAGCGATATGGTGTTTATCACCGCAGGTATGGGCGGGGGTACCGGTACAGGTGCAGCTCCTATTGTTGCAGAAGTTGCCCGTGACATGGGCGTGTTGACCGTAGGTATTGTGACAAAACCCTTTGCATTTGAAGGCAGGCGCCGCATGGAACAGGCAGAAAGTGGCATTGCTGCCCTGCGAGAGCATGTGGACTCCCTTGTTGTCATTCCAAATGAACGCCTTAAGCTGGTGAGCGAGCAGCGGATTACGCTTGTTAATGCGTTCTCCATTGCGGACGATGTGCTTCGTCAGGGTGTACAGAGCATTTCGGACCTCATCAAGCTTCCCGGCCTTGTCAATTTGGACTTTGCAGATGTTACAGCTATTATGAAGGATGCTGGCTATGCACACATGGGCGTTGGACGCGCTTCCGGCAAGGATAAGGCGGAGACAGCGGCCAATATGGCGATTTCCAGCCCATTGTTGGAGACAGCGATCAATGGCGCCAAGGGCGTTATTGTAAACATCACTTCTTCTCCGGATATTGGCTTGGACGAAATTGAAACCGCTTCTTCTATGATTGCCTCTCAGGCGCACGAGGATGCAAATATCATCTGGGGTGCCGCATTCGATGAGAGCATGGAAGATGAGATGAGCGTCACAGTCATTGCGACTGGTTTTGCGACACATGACGGAACCAATGAGGCGATGTTGGATGAACGCAAGAGCAGTACATCGGCAGGTGCCTATGCCAATACGGCGCGTGATAGCCGAGAGGGCCAATCCCGCAGACCCGCCCCAGCGCCGATCGACGACGATGATACCTTTACGGATATTATGTCCATTTTCAATCGCAAGTAATTTTACATATTGAATTGTTTGAAAGCCCGGATTTTTTCCGGGCTTTTTGTTGGCCTTTTCTCATGGTTTGATGAAAAAAGAATGATTTTAGGCCAAATTGGGCTGTGTACGGCATTGGAGGGCAAGTTTTCGGGAATAATATGCAAAATGTGCTTCACACCCTTGAAATCTCCTTTTTCTGTGCTATAATGAATTTGTTATAAATGATTATCATATTCGCGCGTGGACCCGCGCGCATTTTTTTGCGCATTCCGGCGCTCGTTGGGAGGTGGCATTGTGAAACCGGACCCTTTATGCGGCGACATACGAAAAGATAATAAAGGAGATGAACGCAATGCTGTCCTACTACAAGACGATTGACGGACACATTACCCAGTTGGAGGCATGCGAGCCCGGTTGTTGGATCAACTGTATTGCTCCGACGGATGCAGAGATCAGCGGTTTGATTGAGGATTTTCAAATTGAGCCAGATTTCTTCCGTGCGGCAATGGACGAGGAGGAATCTTCCCATATTGATACAGAGGATTACAGTACATTGGTGATTATCGATATGCCGGTGATTGAGACGACTGGCAGCCATGTGACTTATACCACGACGCCGCTCGGTATCATTATCACAGAGAAAAACGTAATTACGGTCTGCACGCGGGAAAATCCTGTAATTGATGAGTTTACCGACGGAGTGGTCAAAGGGGTACAGACGAATCTGAAAACGCGCTTTATCCTCCATCTGATGCTTCGGATTGCAACAAAGTATTTGCAGTATTTGAAGCAGATTGATAAGCTCAGCAGCCATGTGGAGCGGGAATTGCGCAAATCGATGAAGAACTCTGAGCTGATTCAGCTTTTGGATATTGAAAAGTCCCTTGTTTATTTCTCTTCTTCACTCAAAGGCAGCGAAATCACAATCGAAAAGATTTCGAGAGGAAGAGTGATTAAGCTCTATGAGGATGACCAAGATCTGCTAGAGGATGTGTTGATTGAAGTGCGGCAGGCGATTGAGATGTCCAGCATCTACCTCAACATTCTTTCCGGAACGATGGATGCCTTTGCTTCGGTCATCAGCAATAACCTGAATATTGTGATGAAGGTTTTGGCTTCGATCACACTGTTGATTTCTATCCCGACGGTTATTTCCAGTTTTTATGGCATGAATGTATCGGGCCTGCCTTTGCCGTATTTTTGGTTCCCGTTGCTTTTGGCGATTGTGAGCATGGGGGCTGCTTACCTGATTCTTCGAAAGAAGGATATGTTCTAAACAGACGGACTGAAATGGGGAACTGCTGGGCAGCTCCCTTTTTTATGGAGGATTCAACTATGGAACGCATTCAGATTCATACAAATGAGCTGCTTCAATGTGCGAAGACACTTCGCGCAGGGGATCAAATTTTGCTGAGCGGCACCATTTACACTGCGCGCGATGCCGCGCATAAGCGGATTTGCGAGCAATTGGACCACGGGGAAGAGCCTCCGTTTCCTTTAAAAGGAGCTACGGTGTATTACGCAGGGCCAACTCCAGCCCCAGAGGGGTTGCCGATTGGTTCGTGCGGGCCTACGACTTCTTCCCGCATGGATGTCTTTGCGCCACGCCTGCTAGATCTGGGCATGATTTGTATGATTGGAAAGGGGAATCGTGCCCCGGCAGTGGTGGATGCGATTCGCCGCAATGGGGCTGTGTATCTTTGCGCCATTGGTGGTGCTGGTGCGTTGGCTGCCAAATGTGTGCGAAATCTCAAAGTGCTTGCTTATGAGGACCTCGGTTGTGAGTCGGTCAAGGAGCTTCAGATCGAACAGTTTCCCCTATTTGTAACGATCGATTGTGTGGGAGGAAGCCTCTTTGTGGATTAGAGCGCCAAAGCGAGGAGAATGGTATGACCGATTTCTTAGTGCGTCTGTTCATTAAAAATTATCAAGATGTAGAGAACCATGCAGTGCGGGAACAATATGGTAAATTTGCAGGGATTGTAGGAATTGCCACCAATGTGCTGTTATTCTGTATCAAGATTTTGGCAGGCATCGCATTTCACAGCGTCGCCATTGTGGCCGATGCAGTCAATAACCTGTCGGATTCAGCGTCCTCGGTGGTAACCCTAGTGGGTTTTAAGCTTTCTGCAAAACCAGCGGATAAAGAACATCCGTATGGCCATGCGAGAATTGAGTATATCAGTGGGCTGATTGTATCGTTGGTTATTCTATTGTTGGGATTTCAGTTGGCGCAGTCCTCTTTGGAGAAGATTCTTCATCCAGAGGATAGTGAGATCAGCTTATTGGCAGTGGTGGTCCTGGTGGTCTCTGTATTACTCAAGCTGTGGCAGTTTGTGTTCTACCGCACAATTGGCCGGCGGATTGCATCGACGACGCTGGAAGCAACGGCGGCAGACAGCCGGAATGATGTGTTCAGTACAATTGCCATTTTAGCCGGTATGGCGGTCACCAAGCTGACCGGTTACAATCTGGACGGTTGGATGGGGATGGTTGTCGCTATTTTGATTGTCATTGGTGGTGTTCACCTGATTATGGAAACCAGCAATCCCCTGTTGGGAAGTGCTCCAACAGAAGAGCTGGTGCAAAGTATCTATGAAAAAATACTCAGTTATGACGGTGTTTTGGGCCTCCATGATTTGACTGTGCATAACTATGGGCCAGGGCGTTGTTTTGCCTCCGTTCACTGTGAAGTTCCTGCGGAGCAGGACATTTTGGTCAGTCATGACATCATTGACAATATTGAAAGAGATTTTTTGCGGGATATGAATATTCATCTGGTCATTCACTTGGACCCGGTGGTCACAGACGATGCGCGTACGACAAAGCTGAAAGAACAAGTGATACATCTGCTCGAAGAACTTTCCGAGCAAATCAGTATGCATGATTTTCGCGTTGTTTGGGGAACGACGCATACCAATGTAATTTTTGATGTCTGTGTACCATTTGATTTTCAGTGGAGTGATTCTGAGTTGATACAGCGGATTTCGCAGGGCATTTCCCGATTGGACCCAACCTATTTTACAGTGCTGACGGTAGACCACGATTATGTACCGCATTTGGCAAAAAAATGAAATTCCTACCAACGAAAACAGACTTGTGTATCCTGAATCGGACATTCCGGCGGCGCTGGAGTGTCCGATTTTAGTATAAACGCAGCTTATGAAAATCAATTTGTGGAGGGACAAACATGAAGAGATTTCTTATAACTGGTGGGACTGTCTTTGTAAGCAGATATATTGCTGAGTATTATGTTTCAAAGGGATATGACGTATACGTATTAAATCGGAATACGAGAGAACAGTCGAAAGGCGTAAAGCTTATTCAAGCGGATAGGCATCATCTGGGAAACGCACTTCGCAATACTCATTTTGATGTTGTGATCGATACTGCATACACTGGTAACGATATTGCATTATTGCTGGATGCTTTGGATGGTTATGAAGATTACATCTTTATTAGTTCAAGCGCTGTATATCCGGAGTATTCCCCTCAACCCATTAAAGAAGAGGCGCCATTAGCAATTAATAAGTTTTGGGGGGAATATGGGACAAGGAAAATAGACGCTGAAGCAGTTCTATTGAAAAGAAACCCAAATGCGTACATTCTTAGGCCCCCGTATTTATATGGTCCCATGAATAATGTGTACAGAGAAGCGTTTGTTTTTGATTGTGCCATGAAAAACAGAACGTTCTATCTGCCCCAAAATGGGGAT
>ENA-UONU01002364-UONU01002364.1-human-gut-metagenome-genome-assembly--contig:-CS51-NODE-2364-length-11112-cov-8.368907_pt1 | contig 11112 bp, 11 predicted proteins | sample MGYA00242462_ERZ724009 | MGnify/ENA metagenome assembly ERZ724009 | reverse complement strand
TATCCGGGACCTTCCCTGATCATCGCTTACGCTCCTTGTATCAACCATGGTATCAAGAAGGGCATGAGCAAGGCCCAGACCGAAGAGAAGCTGGCAGTTGAATCCGGATACTGGCATATGTTCCGTTTCAACCCTGCTGCAGAGAAGAAGTTCGTTGTGGACAGCAAGGCTCCTACGAAGGACTTCAAGGAATTCATCGGCGGAGAGGTAAGATATGCTTCCCTGGCGCTGAAGGATAAGGAAAAGGCTGCAAGACTGCAGGATCAGGCGGAAGAGAACGCTAAGGAAAGATATGATTATCTGCAGAAGCTGCAGGTTCTGTACGGCGATAACTAATTGAACTACGCCGGGTAAGGCCGGGCGCCCCTTTGCGGGCGCTCCGGTTTTGCGGCTGGCGCCGTGTTTAGCGCGAAGGACCGTATTCGCGTGTGACTGAAAGCTGGCTGCGAGATGATGCAAGGCCGGCTTTCTTTTATTTTGTGAATGGGGATTTTTCCCTGTAGTGCCCATACAGAATAGGTACCCTGTAAACATCAAACTACCAAACAGGAAAGAGGATAAACACAAAGATATGTCTAGAGTATCTGATGATGCTACCATTTTGAAAATCAAGCACGAGGTGCTTACGGAAGTGGCGAAGCTGGCTTTTGCCGGCGAACTGGAAGAGAAAAAGGAGAACATTCCCTTTGACATGATCCCTGGACCCACTGCACGCTTCCGCTGCTGTATTTACAAAGAGCGCGAGATTATCAGACAGAGAGTAAGACTGGCAGAGGGAAAATGCCCGGGCAATAAGGAAAGTGAAAACGTTGTTCAGGTGATTAACTCGGCCTGTGAGGAATGTCCGATTTCCTCCGGCTATGTGGTAACGGACCTGTGTCAGGGATGCCTGGCGAAGTCCTGTAAGCAGGCATGTAATTTCGGGGCGATTACCGTTGGAAACGGCCGTTCCTATATCGATCCGGCCAAGTGTAAGTCCTGCGGAAAGTGCGCGGAGGCCTGCGCGTATTCCGCAATCGTGAAGATCCAGAGACCCTGCATGAAGAGCTGTCCTGTGGGAGCCATGGAAATGGATGAGAACGGCGTATGCCAGATCGATGATGAAAAGTGCATCCGCTGCGGCCAGTGTATTCATGCGTGTCCGTTTGGAGCCGTGGCTTCCAAGGCGGATGTGGTGGATGTGGTTAATGCCATCCGTGACGGTAAAAAGGTGATCGCCATGCTGGCGCCTGCGGGAGAAGGCCAGTTCGGCAACAACATCACCATGGCGAGCTGGAGAACGGCCATGAAGAAGGTGGGCTTTACCGATTTCGTTGAGGTGGGGCTCGGCGGCGATCTGACTGCAGCTTTTGAAGCCGAGGAATGGGCGGAAGGCTTTAAGGAAGGAAAGAAGATGACCACTTCCTGCTGCCCTGCGTTTGTAAACTACATCCGGAAGCATTTCCCTGAGGTGGCTGGAAACATTTCTACGACGGTATCTCCCATGTGTGCGGTATCCAGGCTGCTGAAGGCGAAGGATCCCGAGACGGTTACCGTATTCGTCGGCCCCTGTATCGCCAAGAAGTCGGAAGCTCACGAACATGGAATTGAAGGAAACGCCGATTATGTGCTGACCTTCGGAGAGATCCGCGCCATCATGCGCGCAAAGGGCGTTGAGCTGGAGCCGGAAGAGAACACCAGTCAGGAAGCCAGCGTGTTTGGAAAACGTTTCGGAAACGGCGGCGGCGTGACGGAGGCTGTTCTGCAGTGCCTCAAGGAGACCGGAGAGAACACCGATATCAAGGTTGCCAGATGCAGCGGCATTGCGGAGTGCAAGAAGGCTCTTACTCTGCTGAAGATCGGCAGGCTGCCTGAGGACTTCATCGAAGGAATGATCTGTGAAGGCGGCTGTGTAGGCGGCCCCAGCCATCACAAGTCTGCTCAGGCTGCCAAGAAGGATCGGGATAAGCTGATTGCGGAAGCTGATAACAGAGGCGTGCATGAGAATCTGAGCAACTATGATCTGGATTCTTTCTCCATGCATCGTTGATGCATTGCATCGTTGATGCATTGCATCGTTGATGCATTGCTGATGCGCGATACAACAGGATATAATTGTGACAGCGGATGTCGCTCCATGTGAGAGGTTCCGCTGAATAAACGGCCGTCGCAGGAATCCGTCTGATTTCTGCGGCGGTTTATTCTTGGAGAAGCGGATGCTTCCTCGCTATATGTTGTCGTACGGTCTGCGCAGTAAATGCGCGGACCTGGCTGAATAGTAACCGGAAAGTTTCGGCATGTCAGAAAGGGGCTTTACATTGGAAGAGAAATATTTTAGAATACTGCTAAAAAGCGCTGGGCAGTAGCGGCGCTTTTTGACGGAAGAGGGAGAACTGCCGGACAGGAAAGACGCCGGGAAAGGAAACGGATGTGAAAAAGGAGAATTTCAGGGCGGAACGCTGGACAGAACGGATACTGGAGCAGGGAGGGCCGCAGAGCGGCCGTCGCTCATCAGCGGATCTGATGGGGATGGTGCTTTTCCTTCTTGCAGTGGTTATGGCCGTCTGCAGCCTGAGTCTGTGTGCTTCCACCGATATCTGGTATGATGAGCTTTTTACCATGGGTTTCATCGAACAGCCGGTTGGGAGACTTCTTGAGCTTGCGGCGAAAGATGTGCATCCGCCCCTGTACTATCTGATTGTGAAGGCCGTTGTGGAAGCGGTGCATTTCTTCGCGCCGGGTGTGAATTCTGTGATGATTGCGAAGGCGGTATCCGTTCTTCCCTATTTCGGACTGCTGGGCTATGCGGCGGTGCTGGTGAGGAAAAGGGACGGCTGGCTGTGCGCCGGTCTGACGGCTTTCTGCCTTCTGGCCATGCCGCAGATGTCCAATTATGCCACGGAAATCAGAATGTACGGCTGGGCGCTGTTCTTTCTGACAGCGGCTTTCTGGCACGTGCGGGAGATTCTTCTTACCGGGAAAAGGAAGCACTGGGCGGCATTTTTTATCTATGCGGTCTGTGCGGCCTACTGCCACTACTTCGCGGCTGTCTCAGCCTTCTGCCTGTATGTTGCGCTGGCGGTTCTGCTTTTGTGGAGAAAAAGGTCTTTCCGGCTGAAAACGCTGGCTCCATGGTTTCTGTGCGCAGCGCTTTCCGTTCTCGTCTACCTGCCCTGGCTTCCGAGCGCCATCAGCCAGGTGGCCGCGGTGAGGGAGGACTACTGGATCCTGCCGCTTACTTTAAGCTGCTTCGGCGGCTGTGTGAAGTTCGTCCTGAAGCCCTCCACCGGCTATCAGATCCCGGATTATGTACTGGCGGTTCTGCTGTTTGCCTGCCTGTTTCTGCTTCTGGTCAGGGCTTTCCTGAACCGGAAAAAGGAGGAACGGGCATGGGAAGAAGCGGTATACGCTTCCTGTGGAATCTGGGTGCTTGCGGGAACGGCTTTGTTTGGAATTGCGGTATCCTTCCTGATGCGTCCTGTTTTTGTCTACCGGTATATGCTGCCCGCACTGGGAGGCTTCTGGTACTGCTTCGCATATTTTGTCACGAAAAAAACGCCGGTTCTGAACGGAGGACGGAAATTGTCCTGGAGGATCCTTCCGCTGGTGCTTCTGATTGGCGTGGGACTGGTGGATTACCATTCCTTCGCGCAGGGAGAGCAGACGAAGAGGGAGCAGATGGAGCGGACGCTGCAGGCTTTTGAAGGGCTGGGAGAGGACAGCGTCGTGCTGTTTAATTTTGACCAGGTGCAGGCGGTTGCGGGCTATTATCTGGACCGGGAAACCTGGCTGTACGGCGACGAGCCGGAAATGCTGATTACGGAAATGTTTCCGGATGCGGAGGCAGGAGGAGACGCCCAGTGGGTGAAGGGCCTTCTGGAGGAAGGCAGGACCGTCTGGTTTGTGGGCAGCAATCTGGCACGGGAGTCCGTGCTGGCAGAATGGGCGGAACTGGACATCGTCCCTGTGGAGACGGTGGACAGCCTTCTGCTGGAACGTTACTGGTTCAATTTGTACCGGTTAACTCTGGAATGAAGCAGTACGAAAATATATCGGAATAACAAGGAGGAGAATTATGAAAAAGAAAAAAGTATTGACTTTATGTGCGGCATTTCTGCTGGCATTTACCATGACGGCCTGCTCCGGCGGGCAGAGCGGCGCCGGGAGCACGGCGGCGGAAACTGCGGCATCCGCTTCGGAAGAGAGTGCGGCGGTTGAGACCACAACGCCTGCGGCAGAAGAAAGCGCGTCGGATACGCAGGAAGCTTCTTCTGAAACCGCAGAGACGGAGACCGGAACGGAAGACGCGCAAGCCGCTGTGCCCACAGAGGACCGGGCGGGAAATCCCATCACGGTTCCTGAAGAGGTGAACAGCATCATTTCTCTGGCGCCTGCCACCACGCAGATTCTGTGTGATCTGGGACTTGCGGATAAAATCGTCGCTGTGGACAGCAACTCTCCGATGTATGCGGAAGGGCTGAGCGAGGACGTGCTTCAGTTCAACATGATGGAGCCGGATCTGGAGCAGATCATGAATGCGGAGGCGGATATTGTGTTCGTCAGCAATATGAGCAGCCAGGGCGGAGAGGATATTTTCAAATCCGTGCGGGATGCGGGCGTCTGCGTTGCGGAAATTCCCACCTCCAATTCCATTGCGGATGTGGAGAAGGATGTGCAGTTTGTGGCGGACTGTGTGGGAATGTCTGCGGAAGGAAGCGAGCTGGTTGCGGGCATGGAAGCGGTGATTGGACAGGTGAGCGCCATCGGCGAGACCATCACGGAGCCGAAAACCGTATTGTTTGAGATCTCTCCCGTTCCTTATCTGTACAGCTTCGGCACGGGCGTATATCTGAATGAAATGATCGAGCTGATCGGCGCAAAAAATGTGCTGGCTGATCAGGAGGGCTGGCTTTCTGTGACGGAGGAGAGCGCTGTTGCGGCCAATCCCGATGTGATTCTGACCAGCGACAATTTCTCCAATGAGGATCCGGTGGCCGAGATCCTGGGCCGGGAAGGATGGCAGAACGTGACGGCGGTGGCGGAAGGCCAGGTTGCCTACATCGACAATGCGGCGAGCAGCCTGCCTAACCATCATATTGTGGATGCGTTAGTTGAAATGGCAAAGGCGGTTTATCCGGATGCATATGCGGAGCTGGACTAAAAAAAGACGACTTATCATACTTATTTTCATCTGCCTTGCCGCGCTGACGGCGGGGGCGGGAGTGGGAAGCGTGCAGATGTCTCCCGGAGACATTCTTGCGATTCTGGGGCATCAGCTTTTTTCCCGTCCGCTTCCTGGGGGGATCTCGCAGAATCAGGTATCCATCCTGTGGACGCTGCGGCTTCCGCGCTGCCTGTGCGCCTTCCTGGTGGGAGGCGCGCTGGCAGCCAGCGGAACGGTGATGCAGTCGGTTCTGCGCAACCCTCTGGCAAGCAGCTATACGCTCGGCGTATCATCCGGCGCTTCCTTCGGTGCTGCGCTGGTGATTGTGAGCGGATTCCTGCTTCCTGTGGCGGGCTTTCTGACCCTGCCCCTGGCGGGTTTTGTATTCGGTCTGGGAACGGTGTTCGCTGTGATCGCATTCGCATCGCGGATGGACAGGGGACTTCAGAATCAGACCATCATTCTGACCGGTATGGTTTTTTCCCTGTTCGTGAATGCCCTGATCACTCTGGTCAGCGTGCTGGAACAGAATTACATGCAGCAGCTTCTTCTGTGGCAGATGGGAAGCTTTTCCGGCCGCAGCTGGGAGCAGGCGGGGATTCTTGCCGCGGTACTGATACCCGGCACGCTGTACCTGTGCTGGTTTTCCAGACAGATGGACATGATGACCTTCGGAGAGGAAGCGGCACAGACCATGGGCGTGGATACGAAGCGGGTCAAACTGAAACTGATCGTGGCGGCTTCCCTGCTGACGGGAACGGCGGTCTGCTTTACGGGAACCATCGGATTCATCGATCTGATCGCTCCCCATGTAGCGAGAAAGGTATTCGGCCCGGCGCATAAATATGCGCTTCCGGTTTCCGTTCTGTTCGGCGGCGCCTTCATGGTGCTTGCAGATCTGGCGGCAAGGACAGTGATGGCTCCGACGGAGCTTCCCGTAGGCGCGGTGACAGCGCTCATCGGCGCGCCCTTTTTTGCCTGGGTTTATTTTAAAGAGAAGGCATAATCCTTGGCGTACACTTTTTTACAGGGGCCGCGGGGATTTCAAATTTGAGGTGGAAATGAAAGAAGACGGAAAGACAGACAGCAAAACGGCGCTGGAGCTGATCCACATAACCGCGGGCTATGGACGCGAACCCGTGCTGAAGGACGTTTCCCTCTCCGTGAAAGAAGGACAGCGGCTGGCGGTTTTGGGCCGAAACGGAAGCGGCAAGACCACCCTGCTGCGTGTGATTGCGGGCCTGCTTCCATGCAGCGGGACGGTGCGCCTCTGCGGTGAAAATGTGCGCAGCCTGAAGCGGGAGGAGCTTGCCAGAAGGGTGGCAATGATGAGCCAGTTCGCGGGAGCCTCCCTTCCCTATACGGTGGAGGAAACCGTCAGAATGGGAAGATATGTCCACCAGTCTTCCGGCTTTCTTTCCGGAATGCTTTCCGGATCCGACGGGAGGGAAGAGGAAGCGGTGGCTGCCTGCCTGCGCGCGGCGGGACTGGAGGAGAAGAAGGACAGGCCCGTGACGGAGCTTTCCGGCGGCCAGCTCCAGCGGGTATTTCTCGCCAGGGCGCTGGCACAGGAGCCGTCTGTCATGCTTCTGGACGAGCCCACAAGCCACATGGATCTGAAATATCAGACAGAGCTTGTGGATTATCTGAAAAAATGGGGAGAAGAGGCCGGGCATGCGGTCGTAGGCGTGCTGCATGACATCAGCCTGGCGCTCCGTCTCGCCGACGTGTTCTGTTTCCTGAAGGACGGACGCGTCCTGGCCTGGGGAGATGCCTCTGTCATTACCCCGGAGCTTCTGGAAGAAACCTATGAAATGGATGTGGCGGCCTGGATGAAGGAATCCGCCGGAAAAATGGAGGAGATCCTGAATGGAGAACATATATCGCAGTCCTGACGAGGCATATCCGTTCCTTGCGGATGAGCCGCAGGATCTGCGCTGTGATTTTGAACTTTTAACGGATGAGCTGGCAAGCCTGACCGGGCTGCTGGCGGCAAAGGTGGAGGAGCCTGCCCTGAAAGAGGAGCTTCTCTGGCTGGATGAGATGATTTATCATGCCAATCCGACGCTGCGGACCTCGTTCAGCGTGAAGCAGGAGGAGGTAAAGGCTCTGCGGGAGCGGACGAAGCTTTTGATGCGGGAATCCGCCGGAACGGTGAACCGTTTTGTGCTTCCGCAGGGCTGTGAGACGGCGGCTCTCGCCCATGTGCTCCGCGTAAAAAGCAAGGAACTGGTGCGGCTTCTGTACCGTCATATCCATCAGGGACATGAGACGCCGGAAGAGCTGGTTGATTTCTGCAACCTGATGTCAGGTTACTTTTTCGGTCTCGCTCTGAAGCTGAACCGCAGCGCCAGAGTGGAAGAAAAGGATTTCGTCAGCCGCAACTATTAATTTGTAAATTTGATGAAAAACAGGATGCATAATCTGTCTCCGAAAAAGAAAGAATAATTCTGTACCCGGACCGCTGTCAAAGGCGGAGGGACAAAAAGAAAAATCAGGAGGCAGAAGGAATTATGGCGGAATTGAAATGTGCGGTGGACAACTGTACCTACAACAGCGGCAGGCTGTGTTGTAAAGGGGATATCCTTGTGGGCGGCAAAAACGCCCGGAAGGAGGACGAAACCTGCTGTGAAAGCTTCCGGCAGAGGAAAGGAAATACGACATCCAATTCCATGAATCCGGCAAAAACGATTTCCATTGACTGTCAGGCGGTGAAGTGCGTCTATAATACGGACTGCAAGTGCTCGGCAGAGCATGTGGATATCAGAGGCTGCGGAGCATGTGACTGTGGAGAAACAAACTGCGCGACATTCAGGGAAAGGTAGAAGCGCGGGACCGCGGGAGAGAGGCAGAGACCTCTCTCCTGTGCCTGAAAGAAATGTGAAAAAAGGCCGGGAAAGGGTTGACACGGCGGTAGGACTGTGATAAAGTACATAAGTACGCAAGTGCAGAACAACGAATGATGTTTCTGTTGCATCATTCCCATATTCGACAAAAAGCAGAGTATCCGCTCTCACCCTATGGCGATTGGGCTTATAGGCGTTCATGTTTGATAGACCGGACGGGAGATTTCGGTTGTGAGATGTTAACTGGCGGATAGCAATGCTGTCCGTTTTTTTGTTGCCAGAAAGGCCAGATGACGGTTTCGGATTGGAGTTTGCACAGGCGAATCGGGAGTTGCTGTTTCGGATAGACGGCAGAAGCCGGTATCCGGCGCCGGCGATAAGCCGGGTTCCAGATTTCTTAGGAGGGTAAGACAATTAGCGAGTTATTTATCAACGAACAGATCAGAGACAGGGAAGTACGTTTGATTGGAGAGGACGGCGCACAGCTCGGCATCATGTCCTCCAGGGAAGCCCTGAAGATTGCAGAAGAGGCCGGACTGGATCTGGTGAAGATCGCCCCTACGGCGAAGCCTCCGGTCTGTAAGATTGTGGATTACGGCAAGTACAGATATGAGCTTGCCCGCAAGGAAAAGGAAGCGAAGAAGAAGCAGAGAACCATCGAGATCAAGGAAATCCGTATGTCTCCGAACATCGATACCAACGATCTGAACACGAAGGTGAGCGCGGCGAGAAAGTTCCTGACGAAAGGAAACAAGGTGAAGGTGACCCTGCGTTTCCGTGGCCGTGAGATGGCTCATATGCAGACCACCAAGCACATTCTGGACGATTTTGCCCAGATGCTTTCCGATGTCGCGGTGGTGGAGAAGGCTCCCAAGGTGGAAGGACGCACCATGACCATGTTTTTAACTGAAAAGCGTTAACACGTGCAGTTAAAATAGATTTTTGGAATGAATACAGGAGGATTTTGTTATGCCGAAAATGAAGACAAGCAAGTCAGCAGCAAAACGTTTCAAGGTTACCGGAACGGGCAAGTTAAAGAGAGCGAAAGCTTATAAGAGCCATATCTTAACGAAGAAATCCACGAAGAGAAAGAGAAATCTCAGACAGGCAGCGATTACGGACGCTACCAATGTTAAGAATATGAAGAAGATTTTACCGTATTTATAATTCGTAAGGAGGAGTTAAAGAGATGGCAAGAATCAAAGGCGGCATGAATGCCAGAAGAAAACATAATAAAGTATTAAAGCTTGCAAAGGGCTACAGAGGAGCAAGATCCAAACAGTACAGGGTTGCGAAGCAGTCCGTTATGAGAGCGCTCACCTCCTCCTATGCAGGACGTAAGGAGAGAAAGCGTCAGTTCAGACAGCTGTGGATCACCCGTATCAACGCTGCTGCAAGAATCAACGGCCTGTCCTACAGCAAGTTCATGCACGGCCTGAAGCTGGCTGGTGTGGATATCAACAGAAAGATGCTGGCTGAGATGGCAGTTAACGATGCAGAAGGATTTGCTACGCTGGCTGAGGTTGCAAAATCCAAAATCGCATAAGAGTTCTGAAAATTAAGGAGTTCCGGAAACGGGACTCCTTTTTGCGCGATAAGCCCGGCAAGCGGCCGATAGCTTTACATGTACGGCCATTTGCCGGGCTGACAGTAAAGGAGATTGACATGAACTGGAAGGCATCAGATGAAGAAAGAAAAGATTTGATCCGCTGGTGTGTGATAGGGGACTCCTTCACCTATCTGAACGACCATCTGGATGAAACGGGATACAGAGTGACAGAAGGCTATATCAGCAGGACCTGCCGGAAGGTGAGCGGCCTTTTTCCGATTAATTTGGGGAAAAACGGTTCTGCAACGCCGGACTGGCTGGAGGAAAAGCTGCCGGAGGCCGACCTGTATACGGTGCTTCTTGGGACGAACGACTGGCATACAGGGGTTCCTCTGGGAACGCAGGAGGATTTTGATCAGAAAAGGGAAGGCTCTATTCTGGGAAATCTGGCTGTTATTTTGTCCCATATCCGCCAGGCGGGACCGGATGCGAAAATAATTGTGACGAACCCGGTGGAGCGCGGTGATTTTGTATACATTCTGGATCCGATGAACCATGCGCACGGAAGTTATGCGCCGGATCAGGGACAAATGCTCTGTGATATTGCGGAAGGCATTCTGAACGCCTGCCGGAATGCGGGGATTCCTGTTCTGGATCTGCACGGCCTCTCCGGCTTTGCGCCGGAGACTGCCGTGCGGTTTAAGCGGGTGAAAACCCCGGAGGGATACCGGGAGCTTGCTTATCCCGATTATGTCGGCGTGCAGATTGATTATGAAAATGATGAATATCCTTATCCTCCCGAGGCTGCGGATTATACCTATGACGGTCTGCATCCTTCGGATAAGGGAAACGAGGAGATTGCCTGTCTGCTCGCTGAGAAAATAAAAGAGGTTATGCATGCGGAATGTCCGTAAATTCGCTGATCTCCCGGCTGATGGTGCACAGATCCTCCACGGACAGCTCATGCAGGTCGGCATGTCCGGTGATCCGGGCGAACATTTTAAGCTCTTCCAGAGAGACGTTCAGAAAGTTGGCGACCCTTGCTGCTGCAGCGTCCTGATTCAGGCGCTTGCGCAGCTCTTCATCCTGCGTGGCAATGCCCATGGGACACATTCCGGTTCCACAGATTTTATACTGCTGACAGGCCATGGCGATGAGAGGAGCGCTTGCTACGGCAATGGCGTCCGCGCCCATGGCGATGGCCTTGGCGAAATCGGAGGAAACCCGGAGGCCGCCGGTGATGATCAGGCTGATGTCCGACTGGATGCTGTCCAGATATTTTCTGGCGCGGTGCAGCGCATAGATGGTGGGAACGCTTGCAGAATCCCGAAGCAGCATGGGAGAGGAGCCCGTCGCTCCGCCTCGCCCGTCAATGGTGATGAAGTCCGGTTCCGCATATGCACAGAAAGCGAGGTCCCGCTCAATGTGGCCGGCGGCAATCTTGATGCCGATCGGCCGTCCTTCGGAGGCCATTCGGAGCTGGCTGACGAGGGCCTTCATATCATCCTTCGTTTCAATTCCGGGAAAACGGGAAGGAGCGATCACATCCTTACCCATCGGCTTGTTCCGGATCC
>ENA-UONU01002360-UONU01002360.1-human-gut-metagenome-genome-assembly--contig:-CS51-NODE-2360-length-11120-cov-5.105558_pt1 | contig 11120 bp, 9 predicted proteins | sample MGYA00242462_ERZ724009 | MGnify/ENA metagenome assembly ERZ724009 | reverse complement strand
TCCAAACGGGAATGGCCTCCAACGCCCTCACTAAGTACCTGAATGTCAAGGCAGGCAGGCTGCTGGAGGAATACCATGTTGGCTATGAAAATAAGGCCAAACACTCCGGTCGGCAAGTGAAATTGACCTATATGCTGGTAGAGCCAACTGCCTGTGAAGTAATCGAAGAATAAGGGGCGCGACGATAGCGACGGTCGCGACGGTGAAAATGATACCGTCAAAAACACCGTCGCTATCGTCGCAACCGTCGCGGAAAGGAAATGAATATGAAAAGTGTACAAATTTCCTATGACCTTTTTGTAGCTTTGGTGGAGTATCATCTGGCCTATGACGATGATTATGCCGAGGAAATTCACCAGGGTTTGGAACAGAAATTGGATGCGCTGGTGCGGCATGAACTGTATGCAAAATATAAGACTGCGCCCACCGCAGAAGAGCGGGAGCAGGCTCGGCAGGAGTATCTGGACAAGCGTGGAGTGTTCCCGGATTTTCGGTGGTAACAGGTGCTTACTTTCATACTAATCTCGCAGATGAAATTAGCACCAAAGTCAATCTTCTCCCTGTTGGCTTGAACAGGAGCGTGTCACGCTCCTGTTTTTTCTGGCAAGAGGAATGGCTAACGGTAGTTTGTGCAAAGAAATTCCGCTAAAAAGCATCCCAGATGGGGTGGTGTTTTGCCACCCCATTTTAGGGCACCCCAAAAGCACCATAGGATGTCGCGTTTCACGACACCCCATGCAAAAAAACAGAACACAGTATGCGGAGTAAAAGAGAACGATAGGTAGGCATTTCGCCCACGCATCTAGCGAGGTCTACTGTGCTTCACAGCAGACTGCAAAGTGATAATGGTGGAACAATTTGTTCCAGGGCATCTTAAAGGGAACGGCGCTTTGGCGTACCCTTTCAAAGCGTTCGCAGAACGCGCAGCCACAGAATGAAATTCTGTGTTCAAAAGGGGCTTGGGGGCACTGCCCTCAACAAGCAGACGGCAGGAAATGTGAGTGTGTATTAACACTCGCATTGCTTGCCGGATTTGTGTGTGGATAGCCACACGCATTGCTTGCCTGTATCTAAAACAACCGAAACGGCCTTTGTTCCGCTGCGGAATATCAACTGAAATTCAAGCATTGGGAGGTAACGACTATGAGAAAGATTTTGTCCTGTGAGTTCAACCTGGACACCGCCTGCGTGGAGCTGCACCTGGATGATGGGACACTGCTCGCCATCGACTGCACTGCTGTGGAGAACGAGGTGGCAAATAGTATGTACCAGCGGTCGGAGCTGGACTGGCTGATCTACAACGATCCGCTGGCCTATGCCGAGCTGATTTTGAATGGTGACCCAGAACTATATCTCAAGTCCGTGGCAAAGAAAGCCCCGTTTGATTGACGAAAAAGAAGATAACTCAAAGTTGAGTTTTTCACGAAAGTGTGATAAAATAAAGCCAAGCATTTCTTGCTTTGGAGGAACTAAAATGGCGATTTGTTATGATCGGTTATTTCATTTGATGATTGATAAAAAGATAAGCAATGCCCAGCTAAAAGAGAGGGCCGGTTTTAGTGCCAATATTATCACCCGCCTAAAGCGAAACGAGTATGTTTCCATCGAAAGTATAGAACGGATCTGCCGCGTGATGGAGTGCGGCGTGGACGATATTTTGGAGTTTATTCCGGAGGAAAAATAAAGGAAGTTTTTCGGTAACATAATTTTAGAATTCTGAAGAAAAGTGTTTTCACACGCAATCTCTCTTGAATATAAATCGCAAAATGGCAAGGATGGTGAGCCCCAATGAAAAGTAATTTTGATTTTCTAGACAATGAGTTTCCGGTATTGGCCCAATTCGGGAAAAAGGCAGAATTATATCTTTATTCAGACTCAAACTCCTGCCTAATGAAATTAGGAATGATTGGTGAAACGGTCGTAAATTTGATGTTTACTTATGACCGAATCACTCTCCCTGCTGAGAATACAGCTGTCAACCGAATTGTGGTGCTTTTTCGTGAAGGTTTATTGACGCAAGATCTTGTGGACATTCTTCATGCCCTGCGAAAGGTGCGTAACAAAGCAGTACATGAGAACTACGCCTCTGTTGCGGACGGAAAAGTTCTGCTTCAAATGGCACACAGCTTATGCGAATGGTTCATGCAGACCTATGGTGACTGGAATTATAAAAACAAGCCATTTATATTGCCCGCTGATTTACCTGTGGAAGCAAGTACAGACACAGGTGCAGAGCAAGAGCATGAGAAGCAGCTATCTAAGGAAGCAGAGGAAAAGGCTGCTGCTTCGGACTCGGTTGCAAAAGAAAAGCGCCGACAGCAAGCGGCTAAGGCAGCAAGCCAGAGACAAAAGACAGAAGCGGAAACGCGCTACATGATTGACCAGCAGCTCCGTCAGGTGGGCTGGGAGGCCGATACCGAGAACCTGCGTTTTTCAAAAGGAACTCGCCCTGTCAAAGGTAGGAACCTCGCTATTGCCGAGTGGCCTACGGATTCTACGGTTGGGAATCATGGTCGTGCTGATTATGCCCTTTTTATTGGTCTGCAATTTGTGGGAATTATTGAAGCAAAAGCGGAACACAAGGACATTCCTTCTGTAATTGATTATCAAGGGAAAGACTATCCTCGGAATATTCGTGCTGAAGATGCCATATACCAGGTCGGATCCTGGGGCAGCTATAAAGTGCCGTTTACTTTTGCAACCAATGGCAGACCGTATCTGGAACAGTATAAAACAAAGTCTGGTATCTGGTTTCTGGATTTGCGCCAGACTTCCAATGTGCCAAAGGCTCTGCGGGGATGGATGAGTCCCGACAATATTCTGGAGCTGTTAAGCAAGGACATCAATGCCGGCAATCGGGCCCTGGAGCAAATGCCTTTTGATTTGCTGCGGGATAAAGACGGACTGAACCTCCGTGATTATCAGCTGCGGGCCATTCAGGCGGCGGAACAGGCCATCATGGACGGAAAAAATACAGCTCTTCTGGCCATGGCCACCGGAACCGGAAAGACCCGAACCGTGCTGGGCATGATCTATCGGTTCTTGAAGACAGGCCGTTTCAAGCGTATCCTTTTCCTGGTGGACCGCACCGCTCTCGGAGAGCAGGCATTGGATGTATTCAAAGAGGTCAAGTTGGAGGATCTAATGCCCCTAGCCGACATCTATAATATCAAAGGTCTGGAAGATAAAGAGATTGAGCGGGAGACCCGCATCCAGGTCGCTACCGTACAGGGAATGGTAAAGCGTATCCTCTACAATGATGGAGATACCATGCCCGCAGTCAATGACTATGACCTAATTATTATAGACGAGGCCCACCGAGGATACCTTTTAGATAAGGAAATGGGCGATACCGAACTTCTCTATCGAGATCAGCGAGATTATCAAAGTAAATACCGCAGTGTGATTGAGTATTTCGATGCAGTGAAAATTGCCCTGACCGCTACCCCGGCTCTCCAGACAACCGAGATTTTTGGCCAGCCGGTTTTCAAGTATACTTACCGTGAAGCAGTCATCGAGGGCTATCTGGTGGATCACGATGCCCCCCATAATCTCCACACAAAACTGCGGGATGAGGGTATCCACTATCAGTCCGGCGATACCGTAACAATTTACGACCCGGTAACCGGGGAAATCACCAACAGCGAACAGCTCAGCGATGAACTGAACTTTGATGTGGAGCAGTTCAATCGTAAGGTTATTACCCGCCCCTTTAACGAGGCCGTACTGGATGAGATTGCCAAAGATATCGATCCAGAAAATCCGGAGGAACAGGGCAAAACGCTCATCTATGCTGTGGACGACCAGCATGCCGACATGATTGTAGATATCCTCAAGAACATCTACTCGGAATACGGCGTGGATAATGACGCCATTATGAAGATCACTGGTAGCATGGGCGGCGGCACCCCCAAAAAGGTGCAGGAAGCCATCAAGCGGTTTAAGAATGAGCGGTATCCCAGCATTGCTGTCACCGTGGATCTGCTCACCACCGGTATCGATGTGCCGGAGATCACTAATCTGGTGTTCCTGCGCCGGGTGAAATCCCGCATTTTGTTTGAACAGATGTTGGGCCGCGCTACGCGCCTGTGCCCCAAAATTCACAAGACCCATTTTGAGATTTATGACCCTGTTGGCGTTTATGAATCTTTGGAAGCGGTCAATACCATGAAACCGGTGGTAGCCAATCCATCTGCATCCTTCGGACAGTTGCTGGACGGTCTGGAGGTTCTGGAAGACGAAAAGCAGATTGAGTACCAGATTGACCAGATCATCGCTAGACTCCAGCGGAAAAAGCGGAAACTAGACAGCAAAACAATGGAGCATTTCGTGAGCATGACCGGCGGCGTAGACCCCTCCCAGTTTATTCAGCAACTGGAGCAGGAGTCAACGCAGCAGGCTCGCAATCGTATTTTGGCCCATCGCGATCTCTTTGAACTGCTTGGGGAAACCCGGGCCAACGGCGGCCGCCCGGTGGTCATCTCCGATGCGCCGGATGAGCTGGTCAGCCATACTCGTGGCTATGGGACCGGCAGCCGCCCGGAAGACTATCTGGACGCCTTCGCCGACTATGTCAAGACCCACCTGAACGAGGTGGCGGCGCTGAATATCATCTGCACCCGACCAAAGGAACTGACCCGGGCGAGTTTGAAGGATCTGCGCCTGACGCTGGACCGGGAGGGCTTCACCACCCAGCAGCTCAACACCGCCATTTCGGAGCTGACCAACGAGGAGATGGCAGCGGACATCATCAGTCTGATTCGCCGGTATGCCATTGGCTCCACCCTCATTAGCCATGAAGCCCGCATCCGCCGGGCGGTAGACAAGCTGAAAAAGGCCCACAAATTCACTGCTATCGAGCAAAAGTGGATTGGCCGCATCGAAAAGTATCTCATGGAAGAATCGGTGCTCAATGTAGGCGTGTTTGACGAGGACACTCGATTCAGAAGTGAGGGCGGATTTAAGAAGATCGATCGGATTTTTCAAAATAAATTAGAAAGTATCGTGCTGGAGCTCAATGAGTATCTGTATGATGACGGAGGAAAAATTGCATGAACAATCTCAATGCTGCAAACGAATCAGATTGCCAGGCTCTTTCTCTGCTGGAGCAGATGGGCCAGTTTGAGCTGGTTCCCAGTGATACCGTGTATGACTTTGAGGACAAGTCTCGGTTTACAAAGTTGAGCCTGTCTGAAGCTCAGAAAATACATTTGAGCGCTGCCTATCAACATTTTCCTTCTATGGTAGCTGCCGGAACCATGGCTCAAGCCTACATTGCTCGTTTCCCGGAAGGGCTTCCCCATACTCTTACCGCGCTGAAACAGGGTGGTTTCGGATCCATGATCCAGGGAAAACAGGGATTTGTCGGGTCTGCCTCCTTCCTCCCGCTCACTGGACAGGCTATCTTTCTGAGTGTATTTACTACCATGTCGGTAGCGTCCGGGCAGTATTTCCTGGCGAAAATTAACAGTCAGTTAGATGTTATTCAGCGTAGGCTGGGTGAAATTTTGGACTTTCTATACGGTGATAAAAAGGCTGAGTTGATGTCAGAGATCAGTTTTACGAAATACGCCTTTGAAAACTATGCCTCCATCATGGCCCATGAAGCCCAGAGGGCTGCCACAATCACCAGTCTGCAAAGCGCTAAAAAGGTGGCTATGAACGATATCGAATTCTACATTCATGACCTGAGTTCCACCGTAGAATCTCAAGAAAAAGATCTGGAAAAAGTATTGGATAAAACGGAGCAAATTCGGGACAGTCTGCACCTTTCCCTTGAACTATATGCTATGAGCAGTTTAATGGAAGTCTACTATGCCCAGAACTTTGATTCCTCCTTCCTGCAGTATGTACAGCAGGAGGTGGAAGGGTATATTGAAAAATGTGAAACCAGAATGCTGAGTAGTTTTAACTTGCTTCGGGGTAAGATTTTGGGTATCAATAAGAAGCCCTCTCTCCCCCTGGGAAAAGGAAAAGACTCCCCGGCACTGGAGCAGAGAAGTCTTGAACTGGCTGAATCGGTAAGCAACAGCAATACTAAGGCCTTGAGGGAACTGATCGCCAATTCCCTGTGTGCGGCAAGTCAGCCGACAGAATACTATCTCACAGCAGATGGAAATATCTATTGCAAGAACTAAACGGAGGAAACCGCACATGACCACACAAGAAATCGTATCCAAGCTCTGGAACCTCTGCAATGTGCTGCGGGATGACGGCATCACCTATCACCAGTATGTCACCGAACTTACTTACATTTTGTTTTTGAAGATGGCAAAGGAAACCGGCGCGGAAAGCCAGATTCCTGCCGCCTACCGCTGGGACGAGCTCACCGCAAAAAGCGGCATTGAGCTGAAGAAGTTCTATAAAGAGCTGCTGTCCCATCTGGGCGAAAACTGCACCGGACGAGTGCGGGAAATCTACCAGGGCTCTGCCACCAACATCGACGAGCCCAAGAACCTGGAAAAGATCATTACTACCATCGACGGCCTGGACTGGTACTCCGCCCGGGAAGAGGGGTTAGGCAACCTGTATGAAGGGCTGTTGGAGAAGAACGCCAACGAGAAGAAGTCCGGCGCGGGCCAGTATTTCACCCCGCGTGTGCTCATTGATGTGATGACCCGGCTGATGAAGCCCCAGCCTGGCGAACGGTGCAACGACCCCGCCTGCGGCACCTTCGGCTTTATGATTGCAGCCCACCGATATGTCAAGGAGCACACCGACGATTTTTACGATCTGGATGCAGACCAGGCCAAATTCGAGCGGGAGAAAGCCTTCACCGGCTGCGAGCTGGTTCACGATACCCACCGGCTAGCGCTGATGAACGCCATGCTCCACGACATCGATGGTCAAATTCTGCTGGCCGATACCCTGTCAAACCAGGGCAAGGCTCTCCACGACTTTGACTTGGTGCTCACCAATCCGCCCTTCGGCACCAAGAAGGGCGGCGAGCGTGCCACCCGAGATGATTTCACTTTCCCCACCAGCAACAAGCAGCTCAACTTTCTCCAGCACATCTACCGCAGCCTGAAAACCAATGACAAGGCCCGGGCTGCCGTGGTGCTGCCGGACAATGTGCTCTTTGCCGACGGCGACGGCGAGAAGATCCGCTGTGACCTGATGGACAAGTGTGATCTGCACACCATCCTCCGTTTGCCCACCGGTATTTTCTACGCTCAGGGCGTCAAGACCAATGTGCTGTTCTTCACCCGGGGCAAGGGCGATAAGGGCAACACCAAAGAGGTTTGGTTCTATGACTTGCGCACCAATATGCCCAGCTTTGGCAAGACCACCCCGCTGAAAACCGAACATTTCGCGGACTTTGAGAAGGCTTATGAGGCCGAGGACCGTTATGCCGTGCAGGACGAGCGGTGGAGCGTCTTTACTAGGGAGCAGATCGCGGAAAAGGGCAACAGCCTGGATCTGGGTCTTATCCGGGATGACTCGGTGCTGGACTACAACGACTTGCCAGACCCGGCGGAGAGTGCCGAGGAGGCTGCCGCCAATCTGGAGGAGGCCGTCGACCTGCTGATGAGCGTGGTGAAGGAACTGAGGACGCTGGAGGTGCAGGACTGATGGCAAGAGGAAAGAAGAAAGAAACCCTGACGCCTGAAGAGCGCTTACAGGCAGCATTGGTGCCGGAGAACGAACAGCCGTACAAGGTGCCAAAGAATTGGTGTTGGACAAGAATGGAAAATATAGCACAATGGGGATCGGGAGGGACGCCTTCAAGAAAAATACCTGAATATTACAATGGCGATATTCCGTGGATAAAAACCGGTGAGTTAAATGATGACTATATATTTGAAACAGAAGAACATATAACGCAGGAAGCTATTTTTCATTCGAGCGCAAAATTGTTTCCTGAAAATACAGTCGCAATTGCTATGTATGGCGCTACTATTGGAAAAGTTGGTATATTGGGTATTGCTGCGACTACAAATCAAGCATGTGCCTGTGGCGTTTCCAACTTGTTAGTAAACTATAAGTATCTTTTTTATTATGCACGCTCTCAGAAAGATAATTTTATAAAGAAAGGCAAGGGTGGGGCACAGCCGAACATCTCGCAGGAAATCATTAAATCTCACGAATTTCCTTTGCCGCCTCTGTCTGAACAACATCGCATTGTTGATCGCATTGAAAGCCTGTTTGCCAAACTGGACGAGGCCAAACAAAAGGCGCAGGACGCGCTGGATAGCTTTGAAACTCGCAAAGCCGCCATCCTTCATAAAGCCTTCACCGGTGAACTTACTGCCCAGTGGAGAAAAGAACACGGCGTGGGGATGGAGAGTTGGGACGGACTTCAATGGGGAAGCTTTATTGTATCTATAGAGGCTGGAAAGAACTGGAACGCAGAGGGACGGCCACCCCGAGCTGATGAATTTGGAGTTGTAAAGGTCAGTGCTGTTACTTGGGGAGAATTTAATGAAGTAGAAAGTAAAACTTGCACGGTTGAAGAACAGTGGAATGAAAATGTTCAGATTCATGAAGGGGATTTTCTCTTTAGTCGTGCTAATACGCTACAATTGGTTGGAAATTGTGTCATTGTAAAGTCTATTTCAAGGCGCTTAATGCTGTCTGATAAGATTTTGCGTTTCAAGTTTGACAAACGCGTTATACCTGAATATGTTTTACATTTTACAAGATCAAATTTGTACCGGAATCAGATTGAACAGCTGGCTTCTGGCAATCAGGATGGTATGCGGAATGTTTCTCAGAAAAATATGAAGTTGGTGGAATTTCCGATACCTAAACTTGAGGAACAAGCCGAAATTGTCCGTCTTCTTGACGACCTCCTCGACAAAGAGCAGCAGGCCAAGGAAGCAGCCGAAGGGGTGCTGGAGCAGATTGACCTCATCAAAAAAGCCATCCTCGCCCGCGCCTTCCGCGGCGAGCTGGACACCAACGACCCCAACGAGGAGAGCGCGGTATCACTTTTGCGTTGAAATGTCAAGACTTTTATGAGTGGCTTAGTTTTGACAAAATAAGTGGTAGGTACAATGGGAAAAGCACTACATATGGTGTGGATATGATTTTATATCTATATGTTGACTTTCGCGTAGAAGCAGGTATAATTAGAACTACAGAATTTCTTCGCATATTTCACCATCTGTTTGTTGCTTTGTTGTGGCTTGAATTTCTTCTTCGGATGTGCTATACTATTCCCGAAAGGTGGTGTAGTGATGGCTGAGTATCACTTTGACTTTTCCTTTGTAAGATCTGGCCCCCCTGTCGTCACCTTGAGCGCTACAGGTATTGCATTTAACGCCGGAGCTCGCGCCCTTCTTGGGCATCCTGACCAGATTGATATCGGCTATGATGCTCAGGCAAAGGCAATCGGTGTTTGTGCACACGATCCATCCAGTACCTCGGAACCTTTTGAGTTTGAGGGACGCCAGAAGGATGGGTGGGTTCGCATCAATGCAAAGGATTTTTCACGATATCTAGAGCAGCAAACCGGAATTAGATTTCGCGAAAAGGCAAAACAATTCTTGCCGGAGTTTGACGAGAGCAATAAGATGCTGATTGTTATTCTGGATGAGGAACATCTGAAATAAGTCCGTACAAACCAGAAAAAGAAAAGAGCGACACCCAACGAGTACCAGTCGTTAGATGTCACTCTCCTGTGTTTGACGCATAGACCAGCCAAAACTGATATATGTGCCGTTTTCTTCACACAGCTTAATTGTATCACGTTTTGGGTGGTCTGGCAATCCTGTACATATTGTGGTTTCGTTTTGAACCGAGCACAATATGTAGAACAGGACAGTCAGGCTTTTTCTGTTTGTAAATATTTTACGAATGGAGAATGGTAAAATGACCATCACCCGCAAACGCATTATCAACCCGCAGCGATATCTCTATGCGCTGCACCACGGCGATAAATTCTACATCGCCGTGCCGTTGGAGTCGGAAGATTACCCTCGTCTTCAGTCTTATGGCATTCTTTCTGACTCGCTGGCTCGGATCCCAATTCCAAAGAGATCTGCAACCAGAATGAACGCCAATGGTAGGTGGAAAATCCTCAAGGATTTACCCAAAGAAGAACGCTTTTTTGAGCATGATTACCACGTTGTCGATTGGCACGGAACTGACCATTATGGAACTTGCTGGCAAAGCCGTTTGTGTTATCAGCGGGAACTGGTTCCACCTACTGAACTTGCGTTCGTTATCGAAGATCAAGTTCTCTATTCCCCGCTTCTTGTGAATACTGACAGTGACTTCACCAATATTAAGACCGCCATGAATGTGGCGCTGGAAATGTTGGGGCGCTGTGAGGTGTGGACTGCTGAGCGTGTTCCTGCACTTCCACCAGTTAAACAGACAGAGGTGCCATGGGAGATCCTTCGTCCAGGCACCAGAATCCAGAATGATTGGGCGCAGTACATTGATAAAATTATTGAGCACAAACCGAAAGGTCAGCAAGCGATTATCCGCAACCGCCATGAGCATCTATGGCATATGGCTCCTGATTTCTGCGTTCTTGGTTCCCAAAATTTTTGGGGCTATGTTGTCTACGGCTTTACGGCATTGAACTTGTTTGTATTTGAGTGCAACGAGATTAACAATGCCACCTATGCTTTTAGAGGAGATTGGGAAGCAGCCTCTAAGCTCACGAAAACCGAAGTGCTTTCCGGCCATATCCAAGAAGCTCGGATTTATCACAGTAATAAATGGTACGAAAACACCAGAAAATTGATTGCTGGCTTGAGTAAGGAGGTAGCATAATGGGAAAGAATCAGCATGTAACTCCGCACCCCAAGGGCGGATGGCAGGTTAAGGGAGCTGGTAACACCAGGGCAACTGTCAGAACCAGCACTCAGAAAGAGGCTGCCGATATTGCACGCAAAATTGCCATCAACCAGCAGTCCGAACGGTTGATTCACAGGGTTACCGGGGAAATCCGTCAAAAGGATTCTTACGGGCATGACCCTCATCCTCCTAAAGGATAAGTTTTACACCCACGTCCTCCCGACATCGCTGGTACAGGTGTCGGGAAGACACTTGTTTTATCTGGAAAATTGTTATACATTGTGCTATAATACTTTCAAGCCACCCAATCGTCCATCTTAAGCAAAACCCATGATAGGATGGCCCAGATAGATTTTTGATAGCAAAAGTCC
>ENA-UONU01002356-UONU01002356.1-human-gut-metagenome-genome-assembly--contig:-CS51-NODE-2356-length-11127-cov-5.180816_pt1 | contig 11127 bp, 9 predicted proteins | sample MGYA00242462_ERZ724009 | MGnify/ENA metagenome assembly ERZ724009 | reverse complement strand
AGGATCAGGTGAAGATCGAATACTTCGCCGTATCCCTGCCGGAGTTTTTGATCTTCGACGACGATTATACGCTCAGGAACCGCGCCCACTGCTATTACCTGATGGCCCTTGGAAACATTGGCCTGGGAAATAACGAAAAGGCCGCGGAATTTCTGAAGGAAGCGGTTGCAATCGAGCCTTCGCATATGATGTGCAGGATATATTCATATATCCTTGTATATGGAAACATGGTGAGATAACAGAAGAAGAGACAGAGCTTATGCGGCAGAACTGGCCGGAGCTCTGTCTCTTATAATTTGACTGCCTGCCGGCTTCATGGTAAAGTGAATTCATAACAGTCGGTGCATCCTTTTCTGAGCCTGGCGAAGCATTGACCGCCTGGCCAGAACGGGAAAGCGGGAGCGTATTTTCTGCGCTGCTGATGCCGGAAAGGAGCGTGGGAGGGTGAAAAGGAAAAAACTTCCGGTTGGAATTGAAAACTTTGAGGAATTTTTTACTGAGGATTTCTATTATGTAGATAAAACCATGTTCATAGCGGAACTGTTGCAGAACTGGGGGAAGGTGAATTTGTTTACCCGTCCCAGGCGCTTTGGAAAGTCCCTTAATATGAGCATGTTGAAATGTTTTTTTGAAATCGGCTGCGACCAGACGCTGTTTCATGGCCTGAAAATTGAACAGGAAAAGCGGTTATGTGAAGAATATATGGGCCGGTTTCCTGTGATCTCCATCAGTTTGAAAAGTGTGGACGGACCAAATTTCAAAACGGCAGCAGCGGCTCTGCGAACGGTGATCGGGAATGAGGCCCGTCGATTTAGCTGGCTGTCAGAGAGCAACCAGCTCGAACCGGCGGATAAAGAATTGTATCAAGGGCTGACAGCAATAAAAGACGGAATGTTTACGATGGCGGATATGGTGCTGACAGACAGTCTCCGAACGCTTTCCAGGCTGTTGTTTAAGCACTATGGCCATAAGGTTATTCTGCTGATCGATGAATATGATGTCCCGTTAGACAAAGCGTTTCAGGCGGGCTATTATGATGAGATGGTTTCTCTCATTCGCAATATGTTCGGCAATGCGCTGAAGACAAATGACGATCTTTATTTTGCCGTCCTTACGGGATGTCTGCGGATTTCCAAAGAGAGTATATTTACAGGGCTGAATAACCTGAATGTGATGACGGTAGCGGATCCCTATTTTTGTGACAGCTTTGGATTTACAGACAGTGAAGTAAAAGAACTTCTCTGCAGTTATGGACTGGAGGAGTTCCATGGAACGATGCGCGACTGGTATGATGGCTATCGGTTTGGAAATGAATCCATCTACTGTCCGTGGGATGTCATTAAGTATACGCAGATATTGTTGAGGGACAAGGAAGCTGAGCCGGAAAACTACTGGGCGAACACAAGTGGAAACGACCTTGTCCGCCGCCTGCTTAAGAAAGCAGACCAGACCACGCGGGATGAGATTGAACAGTTGATAAATGGCGGGACCATTGTGAAAAGCATTCGACAGGAACTGACCTACAGGGATATAGACGAATCCATTGGAAATATCTGGAGCGTACTGTATTCCACAGGCTATCTGACCCTGAAGGAGCGCCTGCCCGGAAAACAGGTGAGGCTGGCACTTCCAAACAGGGAGGTAAGAGAACTGTTCATCGACCTGGTGGAGGACTGGTTTGAAGAGACAACTCATGCGGATTCTGCAAGAATCAACCGGTTTTGTGCAGCGTTTCCGGAAGGAGATGTGTCCGTGATCCAGGATATGCTTCACGATTATCTGTGGGACTCCATCAGTGTTCGTGACACGGCGGTACGGATGAGCATGAAGGAAAATTTTTACCACGGTATGGTACTGGGACTTTTGCGGAGTCAGAAGAACTGGCTGGTTCAGTCCAATGCGGAGTCGGGGGAAGGCTGCAGTGACATCGCCATCTGTACCCCGGAACGGACAGGGATCGTGATTGAGCTGAAGTATGCGGAAAACGGGAATCTGGAAGCAGCCTGTGAAAAAGCATGAAAACAGATCGAGGAACGGAAATATGCTGTCAGCCTCCAGCGCCGAGGTATGAAAAAGATCATAAAATACGGCATTGCGTTCTGCGAGAAGGAATGTATGGTGGTATGAGTACAGAAGAGAAAAATACAGACTACATTTAAAGGAGAGGGAAATGGAAGAGAACAGAATCATCATTGACAGTACCCAAAAGGAGACCAGGCTTCTCCCTATGGGTGGAACGGACAGTCAGGGGAATCTCTGGCAGGTGGACAATCTGAGCTTTTTAAAGAACGGGAAGCGATTTCTTCCGGTGATGGGAGAGTTTCATTTTTCCAGATATGAGCCGGAGGACTGGGAGGAGGAGCTCCTGAAAATGAAAGCCGGAGGCGTGAGCATCGTCGCCACCTACGTGTTCTGGATTCACCACGAAGAAAAGAAGGGAGAGTGGGATTTTACCGGCTGCCGGAATCTGAGAGGCTTCCTGGAGGCCTGCAAAAAGGCGGATATGCCGGTATGGCTGCGCATCGGTCCCTGGGCGCATGGAGAGTGCAGAAACGGAGGCTTTCCGGACTGGCTGGCACAGGATAAGACCATGCAGGTGAGAACCAACGATCCCGCCTATCTGAAGCTGGTGGAGACCTTTTATCAGAAGGTGGGCGAGCAGGCGGCGGGAATGATGTGTAAGGATGGAGGGCCAATCCTAGGCATTCAGCTGGAAAATGAGTACGGTCACTGCGGCGGTCCCTCCGACCGGGAAGAGGGAATGGCACACATGCGCACCCTGAAAAAGCTGGCTCTGGAAGCAGGTTTTGATGTACCTTATTATACGGCGACGGGTTGGGGCGGCGCCTACGTGGTGGACAAGGAAACCCTTCCTGTTCTGGGCGGCTATGTGGACGCTCCCTGGGCAGAGCATGTGGAACAGATGCCGGCCAGCGCCAATTTTGTATTTTCTGCCTATAAGCAGGACGAAAATATCGGTTCCGATCTGAAACGGAAGGATGGAGCCGGCTTCACCTTTGACCCTTCCATCAGTCCTTATCTGACGGCGGAGCTGGGAGGCGGCCTTCAGGTGACCTCCCACAGGCGGACCTGGCCTTCTCCGAGGGATATCGAGGCTCAGTCCATCTGTATGCTGGGAGGCGGAGCCAACCTGCTTGGCTATTATATGTATCACGGCGGCATCAATCCGGATGGAAAATACAGCACCCTTCAGGAATCCAGGGCTACCGGCTACAACAATGACCTTCCGGTAAAAAGTTATGACTTTCAGACCTGCATCCGGGAATCCGGAGAAATCAATACAAGCTTTGGAAAGCTGAAAAAGCTTCATCTGCTGCTGGAGGATTTCGGGGAAAGCCTTGCCGGAACGAGAACCTTTTTCGCTGAGAAACAGCCGGAATCCCCGGATGATCTGCATACCCTTCGCGTGACGGCGAGGCTGAACCCGGAAACGGGCGCGGGCTTCCTGTTCGTGAATAACCATCAGAGACACAGGAAAATGGAAGACCATCAGGCGGCTTCTGTCTGCCTGCAGTTTGGGGAGCATCAGAAGGAGATTGACCGCCTGAATCTGCCGGACGGAGCCTGTGGTGTGATACCCTTTGACTTCCCGTTTGGAGAAAGGAAACTGGAAACAACGAACGCTTTTCTGCTGTGTCGGCTGGGAGAGCGGATATTCTTCTATATGCCGGACGGAAATTCGCAGGATATCCGAAATGGGCGTGGATCGGAAGCGCCCTGCTTTGTCTGGAAGGATGGAAAGGCCTGCGATGTAGTGGTGCTTTCGGAACAGGAGGCGGACAGGGCCTTTCGTTTTGGAAACCGCCTGTATATCACGGAGCATGTGGACGACTGCCTGTTCGAAAAGAACGGAAAGCTGTATCTGATCACAAAGGCGGAGAAAACCGCTCTGACGGTCTATGGAGAAACCGGAGAGCCGCAGCGTCTGCCTGTGGAAGCGGAAAGCGGCAGGGTGGAGGTGCCCGTTTCCTTTGAGCTGGTAAAGGAAGCATCCGCCGCATCAGAAGAAAAAACGGAATACCGGGAGTATGCGGTGCGCATGGACATTCCGGCGGGATTCTGTGCAGAAACCCGGGAGATTCGGGCCTGCCATCAGCTCTATCTGGAGGCTGACTACGCGGGAGACCGGGCAGAGGTTTATATGGACGGAAAGCTGGTGGACGACTGGTTCACCAACGGGGAGAAGTGGCATATCGCGCTGAAGCGCTTTGGCTGTCCTTCCGCGCTTACCATCCGCATTTATTCCACTGACAGTCCCATTCCCAATCCATATGAGAACCGGGTATATTATGATCTGCCGGCGGAGAAGGGCTGTGAGCTTTTCCGGGTGAAGCTGATTCCGGAATATGAAATCATGCTGAAAGAGAAGTAATCTGATGGAGATGGAATATGGAAAAGACGGAATTGCGGATCGCCTGTCTGGAAGATGAAGAGGAGCAGACCTGGTATCTGAAAACGGTGCTGGAGGCGTATCGGAAAGAGCGCGGTATCAGCTGCCCGCTTTCCTGCTTCGGAAGCGCAGAGGAATTTCTGTTTGAGCATGGTCTGTCCGGACAGAACAGCCCCCTTCCCTATGATCTGCTGATTCTGGATATTTATATGGGGCAGGAGGAAGAGCCCGCCGTCCGGAGAATGAACGGCATGGAGCTGGCAAAAAGAATCCGAAGGGCGGATAAGGACATCGCCATCGTTTTTCTTTCCAATCTTCGGGAGTATGTGTTTCAGGGGTATGAGGTAAATGCCGTCCGGTATCTGATGAAGCCGGTGGCAAAGGAGACTCTTTTTCCGGTCCTGGATCTGCTTCGGGAGAAGAAAAAGGAAGAACCGGCCTGGCTGGTGCTTCCCGTGGCGGGAGAGAACCGGAGAATGGAGCTTTCGCAGATCCTTTATCTGGAGGCGGTGGGGCACTATGTGAGACTGCATCAGTCATCCGGCGAAACGCTGGAATGGAAGCAGCCCTTTTCTGCTGTGCTGGAGGAGCTTCCGGCAGAAGCCTTTGTGAAAACTCATCGGAGCTTCTGCGTAAACCTGATGCATGTAAGCAGGATAACAAGAAAGAGCTGTTTTCTGGATGAAGGGATGGAGCTGCCATTAAGCCGGAGCGCTTATCAGGAAGTCAACGAAGCGTTTCTACGCTATTACAGGAAACAGGATTCTTAACGCTGTGACGAAGCATTTCATCGGAAACGCCATATTTTGAGGGGGAGAAAAAAGCCATGTCCGTGATCTGGCTGGCGGCCGGAGCCGCAGGCGCACTGATTGTAGTATTCATATTTGTCCGGCTTTTCCGGCATCTGCTGGAGCGCAGGACGCTTGCCTGGCAGAACCGGCTCCTGAGCCGGAATGTGGAAGAGGTCCGTTCCATCTACGCTAGGATGCGCGGCTGGAGGCATGACTATCACAGCCATCTGCAGACGTTGAAGGCCTATCTGGCGGAGGAGAAGCTGACCGAGGCGCGGGAATATCTGGACCGGCTGGAAACGGATCTGGATGAGATCCGTCCGATGGTTGAATCGGGCAATGTGAATCTGGATGCGATTCTGAACGCCAAGCTGACCCTGGCGATCAGCCAGGAAATTCAGGTGAAGCAGCAGGTGGAGGTGCCGGAAAAGCTGGCGGTCAGCGACATTGACCTGTGCGTGGTGATTGGAAACCTGCTGGACAACGCCATGGAGGCCTGTGGGAAGGTGGACAACGCGGCGGAGCGGTTTATCCGCCTTTATATCGGCGTACTGAAGGGGCAGCTTTACATCAGTGTGATGAACGCCACAGCGGAAACGACAAGAAAACCGCCGGAGGCATACGTCAAAGAGGGAGCGGCTTCTGAGAAAAAGGGAAACCACGGACACGGCCTGAAAAGAATCGACCGAGTGGTCTTAAAATATGGAGGATATCTCAATCGGAAAAATGAGCCGGGCGTTTTTGCAACGGAGGTTCTTCTTCCCCTGTGAGGACTGTTTGTGCACGAATTTGTTCCATTCGTGCACTTTTTTGCTTTTTGGGGGAGTATTCTGATAGAATGAATCTGGATATGGACGGCTTTGACGGGGAGGTAGAAGATGGACGGAAAAAGGAAAAAATACGGGGTATTCAGCAATTACAGATATTTTTTTGCACAATGGTGGCATGCCGACCGGACCCTGTTCGTTCTGTCAGGGGCGGATATTCTCCTGGATGTGCTTGTGGCGGCGGGACTGACCATCCTTTCTTCTTATGTGGTATATCTTCTGGAGCAGAGGCTGCCGCTTGGAAATGTGCTTCTGATTCTCTGTGTGGCGGTAGCGGCGTATGTGGCTGTCGGAAGCGCGCAGACACTGTTTAACACGCTCTCTCTTGGAATGCGTATTCAGAAAGCTGTGATTCAGCATTTTACCATGATGCTGGTGCGTAAATCTCTGGACTTAAGCTATGAAAGACTGGAGGAGACAAAAATCCAGGAGGAGCGCAAAATGGCACAGCTCGCGGTTCTGGACGGGCTGGATGAATTCTGGTATTCCACCTCTCAGCTTTTGGCCAACGCGCTGAAGGTGCTGGTTTTCGGCGGCATGATCGCTTCACTGAATCCGGCTCTGATCCTGCTCCTGAGCGGAATCTGTCTGATTCAGCTTACCGGATATAAGCTCGCTGCGGATTATGAACAGAAGACAAAGGAGAAGCTGAAACATCTGAACGTGACGAAGGAGTATATCCAGAATAAGGCCTTTGATGTATCGGCCGCCAAGGATATCCGGCTTTATCAGATGCAGGACTGGCTGAGAACCGTCTTTCGCAGGACGAATAAGCAGTGTACCCGCATCCGTTCCCGAATCGGTATTGGATATTTTCTTTATAACATCGTGGAACAGTTTCTACAGCTGTTCCGGGAAGGGGTGATTTACGGCTATCTGATTTATCAGATCAGTCAGGGAATGAACGCATCCATGGCGGTGCTGTACCTGGGAGCTGCCACCGAATTTGCGGATCGTTTTTATAAGCTTTCCACCTTCCTTCCGGAGATTCTCAGAATCCAGAACTGGCTGACGGACTTTCGCCAGTATATGGAGGAAGAAAACCGCAGACCGGAAAAGGAAGGAGAGAAGATTTGCGGCACAGAGCCGCTGGAAATTGAGTTTCGTGACGTGTCCTTTTCCTATCCGGGAAGCGAAAAGCCTGTGCTTTCCCACCTCAGCTTCACCATGTCAGCCGGGGAAAAGCTGGCTCTGGTAGGCCTGAACGGAGCGGGAAAAAGCACCATCGTCAAGTTGGTCTGCGGGTTTTACTCAGACTATACGGGAAGCATTCTGATCAATGGAAAGGAGCTGGGACGGCTGAATCTGGAAGCTTACCGGGAAAGGATTGCGGCCATTTTTCAGAAGACGCAGCTTTTGTCCGCCACCATCAGCGAAAATGTCCGCTGCCGGGAGGATGACGGGACGGAAGAGGAGGTATGTGAAGCGCTTCTTCGTCAGGTGGAGCTGTGGGATAAGGTGACCACCATGCCGGAGGGGATCCATACCGTTCTTCAAAAAGATACCAGCGGGGAGGGTATCCTGTTGTCGGGAGGGGAGGAGCAGAAGCTGCTTCTTGCCAGAATGCTCTATAAGCAGGCCGGGCTGTGTCTGCTGGACGAACCCACCGCAGCTCTGGATGCGCTGGCCGAAAACCGGGTGTATGAACAGTATCGGGATCTGACGGGAGAGAGAACTGTGCTTTTCATTTCCCACAGGCTGGCATCGACGCAGTTCTGCGACCGGATTCTGTATCTGGAAAACGGCAGAGTGCAGGAGGAAGGAACCCATGAGGAGCTGCTGGCTCTGGGAGGAGGATACAGCAGGCTGTTTGAGGTGCAGAGAAAATATTATGCCAGACAGGCGCAGGAGGAAGGAGAAGGCTGAACATGGGAATCAGAGAATTCATCAGAAAAGTGGCCCGTTTTTTGAATATGGCTCAGGTGGAGCATAAGAAAATCTACATCATTCTCCTACTGGGGCCGACGGCATCCTGCGTGGTGCCCTTCGTGCATATGGTCTGCTATGCGAGGATACTGGACGGAATGCTGACAGGGAGGCTGGAGTATGCCATGCAGCAGCTTTTCTGGATGCTCGGTCTGACCTTTGTGTGCGGACTGACCACGAAAGCGTGCTGGCACGCGCTGGAGGTGGTCTCGGAGAGCTGTCGGGATACGGTATGGCAGAGAACGGCAGACAAGGCATTCCGGATGGAATACGAAGAATATGAAAAAAAGGAAAACCTGGACAAAATCCGTCGGGTGAGACAGTCGCAGCGGGCGGATGTGTGTAGGCATTTCATCCAGATTTATTATCTGATAGAGATGGGGCTGTACACGCTGACGGCCCTGGTCTTTCTGATCATCCTGTTCGCGAGCATGGACTATGAAAATCAGAATTTTTTTACATCCTGGCAGGGAATTCCGTTTCTGATCCTGGCGTCTTTCGTGATGCTGATCGCCGGAAACCGGGTGGCTGCACGTTCCGGACAGCTGAGAACTGCGCTTCTGAAAAAGGCGGAAGGAGCGGAGTCGCTGCGCGTCTATTACACGGGCTTTGTCCATGCGCTGGAATCCGCGCTGGATATCCGGATTTTTCACATGCAGGACCTGCTCTGGAAGAAGTGTACAGACACCGGAAAAATCGAGGACGAACTCTGGAAGGATGGAAAAAAGATCGGCGTGCTTCAGGGACTTTTTCAGCTCATCAGCGGTATCGGAACCCTCTGCGCCTACGTTCTGATTGTGGGGAAGGCTTGGTATGGCGTGATCAGTGTGGGAGACGTGCTTTTGTACATCGGGGCGATCAATACCTTTTTTGAGTCCCTGTCCAACTGTATGTATACCTGGAATTCTCTGGGCGGAAGCCTGGATTATGTGCTGGGCTATGACGATTTCATGAACAGCGGCTATATGCACTACGACGGCACTCTCCCCATAGAGAAGCGGGACGACGGGGAATATGAGCTGGAATTTGATCATGTGAGCTTTTCCTATCCGGACACGGACAGGGAGGTCCTGCATGATATCAGCCTGAAGTTCCGTGTAGGGGAGAAGCTGGCCCTGGTGGGACGAAACGGCGCCGGGAAAACCACGCTGATCAAGCTGCTCTGCCGCCTTTATGAACCAACACATGGAAGGATTCTTTTAAATGGCGTGGATATCAGCCTGTATGATTATGCGGAATATACCTCCATTTTTTCTGTGGTATTTCAGGATTTCGGACTGCTGGCCTTTTCCGTAAAGGACAACGTGGCAGCGGGGGAGGGCGGAGACGAAAAGCGGGTCTGGGAGGCGCTTGAAAAGGTGGAGCTTGCCGAACGCGTCCGTCAGCTCCCGGAACAGCTTGACAGCAGGTTGTTTCACGAAAACGGAGACGGCGTTTCCCTATCGGGCGGAGAGGCGCAGAAGCTGGCCATCGCCAGGGCGCTCTACAAGAACGCGCCCTTCGTTATTCTGGATGAGCCCGCCTCCGCCCTGGATCCGATTGCCGAGGCGCAGGTCTATGAAAATTTTGACCGCCTGGTGAACGGAAAGACCGCCATTTACATCTCACATCGGATGAGCAGCTGCCAGTTCTGCGACCGGATTCTGGTGCTGGATGAGGGGCGGATCGCCCAGCAGGGAACCCACGGGGAGCTGATGGCCCAGGACGGCGTATACGCCAGACTTTATCAGGCACAGGCGAGGCATTATGGGTATTGAATTTTCTTGACAAAAAGCATCATATATGATACATTTTGTGTATCGTATATGATGCTTTTTCGGGAAAAGGAGGAGCTCTGATGAATGAATCGTTATCTGTCTATTTAAATCTTGATATGGAAAACGAAAGCAGGAATGAAGAAGTGATCGGAAGGATTGACGAACTGCTTCTGACAGTGGGGATGAAGTATTCCGGTATCATGAATATCTATGTTCCGGTGGACCGACAGAGACGTGATCAGACCGTTTTTCAGGCGGAGGAATTATTGCGGACTACGGACTGGCTGAAAGATATTCTGGCATATACTCTGGTTGGGACATTGACGAACGCATGCCCGATGGAAGAAATCCTGACAGACGCGATGTCGAACCCTTCCCCGGAGAAATTATGGTATTACGAACAGTATTACCAGAAAACGCATGAGCTTCCGCACGCGATTGTGGTAGATGAGAACAGGCAGCTCAGAGACGGTTATATCTCATATCTTCTGGCTCAAAAGTACAGTGTACCGGCAGAGGTCTGTGAAATGGTATCCGGGCAGCCGCTGAGAAAGATCGTGAAAGGAAGGCATATGGAGTTTATCGATGGAAAATGGAGAAAAAAGAGCGATAAACGTTATATCTGGATCTATACGCTGAAAGCGCCGGTTGTTCCGGGCGATATTTTACTGGTGAATACAAAGGCCGGAACGGATTTTATATGCGCAGACAGGATAGATTATATTGCCGGACATGAGTTCTGCTCAAAATATAAAAAGGTTAGAAAACATATGAATACGCATATGGAAGAAGGAGAAGACGCGCATCATGAGAAATAGTATGGACTATATTTATTTGTCAGATGACCAGAAAATCTTAATAGAGGTGGAGCAGAAAAACACCAGACAGTTCGTCATAGAGCAGTATGTGCAGTGCCGGAAAACGCAGGGCATAACACAGGCGGAGCTCGCCAGAAGAACAGGAATTCCAAGAAGCAATATTACAAGATTTGAAAGCGGAAACTATAATCCGTCCCTGGAACTGCTGGTGCGCATTGCGGCGGCATTGGGGATGTCGTTACAGATGCGGCTGACGGAGAAGGAATAGATCAGGAAGGATGATATGGCCTGCCGCTTCTTTGTGTCTGTAGAAGTATCTCCTGAAAATGTTGAAAAATCCGGAAATTCCCGGAATGAAGAAAACGGAAGAGAATACACTATAGAGGAGGGAAAGCATGACATCACTTTGTAGAACATGACAGTTTGTATGAGAACGATTAGAGAGGAAAACTGTGTAACGGGAATAATTAACGATTTTCTGCATAAAATTTTAATGGAAAGCTCTATTGACTTTCCTCTTTGCGCTTGCTAGTATGTAGGTGCAAAGAAAGTTTACCACTGACCGATATGTGGTATATAAATGGTCGGGTTGAAAGT
>ENA-UONU01002351-UONU01002351.1-human-gut-metagenome-genome-assembly--contig:-CS51-NODE-2351-length-11148-cov-3.979446_pt1 | contig 11148 bp, 8 predicted proteins | sample MGYA00242462_ERZ724009 | MGnify/ENA metagenome assembly ERZ724009 | reverse complement strand
CCGCAGCTGGGGAGGAGGGGGCGCGCCGCTGGCCCCAGGCCGTGAAGAGCAGAGACATCGGGCGGACATCCGCCGAAGATCCGCACACCAGCGCTGCGGCCTGGTTGGTAAAGCGGAGGGACAAGCCCTTCCGGACCAGATCGATCATTATGGAGACCGCTCGACTGATGGCGGTAAAGACCGCCGGCCGGTCCGGAGACTGGAGTCCAGGTCTGTCTGTGCGGGCCCGGAGATGAGCCGGCCCAGGCAGTCGAACCGGGAGCCGTGGCAGGGGCAGTCCCAGGTCTTCTCGTCCGGGTCCCACTCCAGCTGGCAGCCCAGGTGGGGGCAGCGGATGTCCACGGGGTGGAGCGCCCCCGTCTCGTCCCGGTAGACCCCGGCCTTTTTCCCGTTGAGGAACACGATCCCGCCGTGTCCGGCCGGGATATCTTTGGCCGCCTCTGCTGGGATCTGGAAGAATCGCTTGACCATACTCTTGACGGCCTGCCCGCCCTCCTTCAGGATGCCGGGCAGCGCCGCGGGGTCCAGACGGCTGGGAGAGAAAAGGCCGGCATAGGGGTTGTCCCTGCCCTGGATCATATCACACAGGAGGGTGGCGGCCGCCATGGAGGAGGTCATACCCCACTTCTGGAACCCAGTGGCCACATACCAGCCGGGATGGCTGGAGGAGTAGGGGCCGATATAGGGCACATGGTCAGGCGGCATGCAGTCCTGGGCAGACCAGTGGGCGGTCTCCTGGCTCTGGGGGAACCACTCCCGGGCCTTCCGCCGGAGCAGGTCATACTGGCCCCCCTCGGTGTTCTCGCCGGTGCGATGGCCTCCGCCGCCCAGCAGGAGCAATTCCCCATAGGTGCGGAGAGAGAAGGTGTCCCGTCCCACTCCCAGAAACATGCCGTCCACAGGCGGAGCGCCCTGCAGGGCCAGCACATAGGAGCGCTCCTGGTGCATCCGGGCGAAATACATCCCCGGAAAGTTGACAAAGGGAAAATGGCAGGCGAAAACGATGTGCTCCGCCTGGACCGAGCCCAGCTCTGTGGTCAGGAGGTCACCCTCCGCGGTGAGGACCCGGCTCTGCTCGTAGATGGTCAGCTGGTCCGCCAGCACTTTCAGGAATTTCAGTGGGTGGAACTGTGCCTGCCCTTCAAAGCGGACCGCCCCATCGTGGGGGATGGGGATAGAGACCTCCCTGGTGAACGAGGCCGGCAGGCCCAGGCGCCGGGCGGCCTCCGCCTCCTCCTGTAAGACAGTGACGTCAGGGCCGTAGAGATAGGCACATCGCTCCTCCCAGTCGCAGGAAATGCCTTGGACGTCGATCAGGTCCTGATAGGCCCGGACCGCATCCTGGTTAGCTTTGGCATACCGCCTGGCGGTCTCCTCCCCAAAGGACTGGATCAGCCTGCTATAGATCAGGCCGTGCTGGGAGGTGATCTTGGCCGTGGTGTTTTGGGTCTGCCCGCCGGCGATCCGGCCGGCCTCCAGGACAACGACTGAAAGCCCGGCCTGCTGGAGGGCATAGGCCGTCAGCACCCCGGCCATCCCCGCCCCTACCACTGCGGCCTGAGTTTTCAAATGCCCCCGGAGGGGCGGCCTGCGCCCAATAGAGCAGGTCTGAGACCAGATAGATCCCATAAAAGCCTCCTTTGATCCTCTGCAGTGAATGTCTGCTTTATCCATGCCCAACGGAGCGGCTTTTATGTGAGAGAATCACTTATAGAAAAGGCGAAAAACATCGGCAAGGAGAATGAGCTGCGGACAGGGCTTCCCGATGCGTCATTGTATTCGTCCCCTTTATATGCAGCGCACGATGCCCCCAGCGTGCCTCCGCCCTGGAGGGGCAGGCCGCTTTTTTGTCTCTGCAAAAGACTTGCTGGTAACAGGATAGCAATTCACAGAGATATTCTGCCTAGCGTTCCATCTCAAATATCGTCGGCTCTTGTGGCAGGAACGCACAGCCTTGAAAAATCGCTTCCACAAATCCCCGCTCATCAGGCACGCCGGTATGAATTTCCGGTGCAGAGGGGGAGAAATAAAAAGCAGGGAACCGAAGTCTCCTGCTGGGGCGGGGGCATGTTCTGCTGTTGCTGCCCGCTGGCTGGACAGTGTATTCCGAGATGGAGGGCGGCACTTCGGGTACATTTGCCGCGCTTAGCTGGTTCACCCTCCCCGGGGCCTTTGTTCAATTTTTCATCGGCTATTCACCAACCTCCTTTTCGTGAAAGTTGCGCAATTTTACGGGATGAATCTCTGTAATGATTTCTCCACCTCCTTCCCGCCTATCCATGCAAAAAAGCCGCCCGATTTGAACGCCGGACGGCTTTTGTGTAATGTAATAAAGCAAATATTGCTCAATTTTGTAGATCAAAAAATCAACAACACGGAAAGTTGATATATAAAAATAGGATATTTGGAACTCTATATCTGTAATATATACCGTTTTTTTCGTACAGAACTTATGTTGTCCATTTTAAGTGAAAGCCCATATTTTTTAGCAAAACTTCCTCTGTTAGTTAAAATCGCAGTCTAGCTGTTTGAGTACTTCCATTTGGCTGTCTGCACACCAGCAAACGGGCTTTGAGCCTCCGATTGGCGCTGTAGTATCTGTTCATGGCTCTACGGTACCATTCGGCCTCTTTTGATAACTTTTTTGACCAAATTGCTTCCAATGCGGTAGCAGATGTAGTCCAAATCCGGTGCGTCCCAAACCACAAGGTCGCCCAGTTTTCCGACTTCCACAGAGCCGATTTGGTCAGCCATCCCAATTGCGGCAGCACCATTAAGCGTGACAGCTGTTAGCACTTCTTCCGGCGTAAGCTTGTACTTCAGGCATCCCAGTCCAATAACAAACTGCATATTCAAGCAAGAGCCAGGATTGAAATCTGATGCCATGGCAACCGGCACTCCAGCTTCCACCATCGAACGTGCAGGCGCAAAACCGGCCCCCAGGTAAAAGCTAGTAGCCGGCAGAAGGCAGGCTACTGTGCCCCCTTTTGCCATACTGGAGATTCCTTCAGGCGGACAGACAATTAAATGTTCCGCAGAGACCGCACCCAGCTCTCCGGCCAAGACAGATCCACCAATCGGATCGATTTCATCTGCATGTATTTTGGGAGTCAGGCCATATTTGCGGCCCGTTTCCAAAATTTTTCGGCTCTCTTGTGCATTAAATACGCCTGTTTCGCAGAACACATCACAGAACTTAGCGATTTTCTGTTCCGCAACTGCTGGGATCATTTCTTCGCACAAAAGACGGATATATGCGTCCCGGTTTCCTTTATACTCAGAAGGCAGTGCATGGGCCCCCATAAAGGTGGCCACTACGTCCACGGCATGCCCCTCCTGTAACTTTTGGATCGCGCGAAGCTGTTTTAGCTCCTCATCGGTCGTAAGGCCATATCCGCTCTTGGCCTCACAGGTGGTGGTGCCGAAGGACAGCATCTCACTTAACGCCAGGGACGCCTTCTCTGTCAGCTCCTCTTCGCTGGCCGACCGTGTACTTTTGACGGTAGAAAGGATACCGCCGCCTTGGGCAAGGATATCGAGATAGGGGACACCATGGAGTTTCATACCAAGCTCATTCTGTCTCCAACCGCCAAAAATCAGGTGGGTATGTGTGTCCACAAGGCCCGGCGTGACCAGTCCTCCCTCTGCATCTATCCGTTCAGCATCTATGTCGGGAGGGGTGCCAGTCCCAACCTGAAAAATCCGTTCGCCTTCTAGCAGCACCCACGCATCTCTTTGGATTTGGATGGCGCCCTGAGCTGCCCCGCCTTTGGGTCCGTATCCAAGAGGAGTGGCAAGAACGCCGATGTTGAAGAGCAGCACTCGTTCCATATGATAGTTCGATCCTTTCTCAAGAGGGAGGAGACGCACATGCGCCTCCTCCCTAGCAAAATGGATGGTAACGCCTATTTGATGACGCTTTGATACAGTTGGATTCAGCCCTCTTTCTTTCCAGTTACCAGAGCGACCACAACGTAATCAATAAAGGAGGCACTCATACCAACGATAATAGCATCCACCGGGATGGGAAGAATACCAAATACGCACAGCAGTGAGACAACGCCACCTACAACGATGGAAGAAACTGCTGCCAAAGCGTTGCCCTTTTTCCAGAACAGGCCTAAGAGAACAGGGGCGACCAGACCGCTGGCATAGAAAGTATAAGCATAGTCCAGGATCTCAATGATGCCAGGGATGGCCAAGGCCACGAAAAGGGATGCGATACCGACCACTACGGTAGTCACCACAGACATCCGCAGAATCGTCTTGGAACTCTTTTCATCGCTGGCAGACTTACCCATAGCACCCAGGTAGATGTCGTTGACTACATGGGAAGTGCAAGCCAGCAGCAGAGAGTCAGCAGTGGACATGACGGCAGCACACAGAGCAGCGATCACAATGCCGGCAGCCACGGTGGGCAGCACCTCCACAGCCAGAGAGGCGATGGCGCTTACCTCAGTCAGGGTATCGCCCAGGAAGGCACGGGCCAGCATACCGTCTATAGCGCTGTTGACGCCCATTGCCATCAGAATACAGCCGGCAATGATACAGCCGGTCTTTGCGATTCGTTCATTCTTTGCAGAGAGCAGTCTCTGGTAGAAATCCTGACCGATGATTTCATAGGCGATCATCGGCAGCGCGATGGACGCCATTGCTGCAAGACCGATGCCGGTGGGACTCATGTAAGTATCAATGCCGCCCGGAACGTTCATGGTGGACAGTTTTTCAACCAGTCCGCTCCAACCACCAATTTTAATCAGGCCAATAAACGTAGTCAGGGGGACCCCGATGAAGATGACGATAAGCTGGATCACGTCGGTGAGGGCCACTCCCCACATGCCGGAAAAGGCTGTATAAAGAATGATCACACAGATAGCGATCACAGCTGCTACTGTAGTGTTGATTCCAAATACAGTCAGCACCTTGGAGATGGCACCGACCTGGGCGGCAAGGATCCCGACCAGAGCCGCAAAGGAGAATACACTCGTGAGGACACGCGCAGTGTTGGACTGGTAGCGGTTATAAACGAAGTCGCTGATCGTACACAGTCCCATTTTACGCATGGGCTTTGCCATCAGCAGACCCAGCACCAGCATGGCGAGGCCGGTAGAAACGCCGAATGTCATGCCGGACAATCCCTGATTATAGCCATTTGTAGAGGTTCCGATGATGTTGCCGCCGCCCAGCTGGGTAGCACACAGAGTACCCACCAGGACAAACAGGCCCATGGACCGGCCAGCCAAAAGGAAGTCTTCAGAGCCTTTTACCCTGCGGGATGCATAAAGACCCACAGCAAGCACGACCGCCATATAGGCGATCAGGATTATCAGCATTGTGATTTGATTGGGTGTCATAGCGATTCTCTCCTTTTTTCAGTGCGTTTTTTACGCCAGGATCGTTATTTCGCCAGAGTCTCCGTCCATTTTCACTCTCTGCCCCTCGCAGAATTTGTCATAGGTCTGCTGATCCACCCGGATCAGCGGGATATCCATAATAATCGCATTAGACACCAGAACAGTACTTAGATCCAGCACAATGAATCCCGCAGGTTTGTTGTCAAACTTGGACATCTGATACAGGCCGTCCATCTGCACCACAGAGCTGCCCTTATCAATAGGAAACACGATGATTTTCTTTGCAATCACTTTGTCTGTCAGTGCATGATCCTGTTCAATGATGGTACCTTTCTCCGGGCTTACCATATAGAAATTGATCGGATCTTTTGACACCAGGATCTCGCCTTCAACAATGCCGCTGGCAATCGGCTCACCCTTCAGCAGTCTCTCATCCTTCATGATACGATCTCCCCCTTCAGCACAGATTGGATACAGGCGGGAATACTCTTGACAGTAAATGTCATGTTCCAGCGCTTAGTATAGTAGGCACATTTAGGCGATTCCGTCACGCCGCTCATCCCATACAGATGTGACCAGCATGGCTGATCCACACAACTGTTGATAACGATTTCTCCACCAGCTTTATGTATGATATCCAGGTAGCCCATCCGCTGCGCCAGCTCCTTGGTGGAGGTAGAGGTGAAGATATACAGCTGACCTGCCAGCTGCTGACCATCCAGCATCTTCGCGATGGAACCCACCTGGTTGATGGTCAAATGGGGGCAGCCCAAGATACAGAAGTCCGCTTTTCCAGTGCCGGCAGAGATCTCCGCTCTGGCCTGAGCCAAGTCTTCATTCGTGATGGTGACCACAGGGGGATCTTTCCGCCCTAAAAAGGCAGTGTGGACATCTGCCGCCTCCGGTGTTACGCCTACCACATGGAACATGGGGACGATCCCATGGATATTCAACTGAGTACCCAGGTCCATCAGTTGTTCCGACGTGGTCTGCTTGGACAAACCATTGAACACAGGGCAGTGGTATGCCTGGCCCATCTTTTTAGGCGTAATATAACCCAGCAGCTCATAATCGTATTCACTGTCCACATCGGCCTCTACCTGAATAAGGACATCGCCTGCCCGATTCTGCTCCAGCAGCAGTCCGTATTCGGGTGTGACACCGGTAATGGCCGCACACATAGCGCTCTGAGCAGCCTCACGATTTGTCCGGGCCCCCAGCACCGAGTTGACATATACTGCGCCGCCAGAAGCGGAGAAAGAACAGATTTCTCCAAAGCGGGGGACATTGTTTTCAAAAAACGGGGTGCAGTCAAAGGTGAGGATGGCGCCAAGCTTCCGATAAACATCGATCGTGCTCTTCAGTGTGCGCTCATTTTCCTCATCTAATTTCGAAATCGTCTTAAAATACTCATAGTCATAGGCGGGATTGACCGTGGGAGGCACCATACAATGTGCCTGCTCCTCCAACAGCTTCGAAACAAACCAGAGGTCACCCTCCTGGTTGCTTAGAGAGATATGCCCCCGGCTGATCGGTACCATACGCTCAGCGCCGAAAGCTTTCCCGATCCCTACCAGGACCCGCATTGCCCGGGCAAATCCTGGTCCCATTTCGCCATTCAGCATGGCTTGTTCCTTCTCTGTCAATCTCATTTCGTTCGATACCTCCTAAGTTTGATCTCAGATATCTTCCAGTGCTTTATGCACAATACTGTCATCTGCCAAGTAGGGCAGGGTGATATGGTCCTGACCCTCGTACAGTTTATTGTATTCAGCGATTGTTGACAGCGAATTGGGATTTCCGGCCCAGCCACGACGGGCAACCCCCACCATAACATCCCAAGGCATAGACATCTTTAAAATTTGGTCTACCCGCTCGGAGCCGTCCAGCACCATACCAAAGCCGCCGTTGATGGACTTGCTCACACCAACACCGCCGCCGTTGTGCAGGGCAATCAGACTCATGCCGCGGGCAGCATTTCCAGCGTAGCACTGGGTGGCCATATCGGCCATGATATTGGAGCCATCCTTAATATTGGAAGTCTCACGGAAGGGAGAGTCGGTACCACCGGTATCATGATGGTCGCGGCCCAGCATAACGGGCCCGATCTCGCCCTTGCGGACCATCTCATTGAACTTCAGGGCAATGTTCATACGGCCCATGGCGTCGGAGTACAGTATCCGGCATTGCGTGCCTACTACCATCTTGTTCTTTTTCGCATCACGCAGCCATATGTAGTTGTCGTGATCCTGATAGCGGCGGTTGTGTGCCCTGATGTACTCGGCGGCAGCCATATCGGTCTTATCCAGATCTTCTTCCTTCCGGGACAGACAGCACCAGCGGAAAGGACCATAGCCATAGTCAAACAGGAAGGGGCCGAGGATATCTTCCACATAGGAGGGGAATACGAAGCCGTCCAAGTCATTCTCGCCGTTCTTGCAAATCTTCTCGGCAGGCACGCCGGCGTCGTACACCGACTTCAGGAATGCATTGCCATAGTCGAAGAAATAGGTTCCCTTCTCGTGAAATTTGCAGATCATCTCATAGTGATGCTTCAGGGACTTGTCAACCAGCTTGGCGAAGCCTTCGGGGTCCTTGTCCAGCATCTCAGTACGCTGTTCGAAGGTCAATCCCTGCGGGCAGTATCCGCCGTCGTACGCCATGTGGCAGGAGGTCTGGTCGCTCATTAGATCCACATGGATATTCTTCTCATACAGGTACTCCAACAGGTCCACCACGTTGCCGTGATAGGCGATGGCGTAGGGTTCCTTGGCAGCCAGCTTCTGCTGAGTCATTTTCAGGACCTCATCCAAGTTGTCGGACTTCGCACTCACCCAGCCCTGGTTGTAACGGGTCATGATCCGGGACAGGTCCACCTCAGCAATGATGGAAACGGCACCTGCGATCTCCGCAGCCTTGCCCTGGGCGCCGCTCATACCGCCCAGACCGGCGGACACGAACAGGCGGCCGGCCAGGTTCCCGTCCTCGGGGATACCCAATTTGGTGCGCCCCGCACCCAGCAGGGTGTTAAAGGTGCCATGCACGATGCCCTGGGGGCCGATGTACATCCAGCCTCCGGCGGTCATCTGGCCGTAGTTGGCAACCCCGATGGCTGCCGCACGGTTGAAGTTTTTCTGGTCATCATACATGCCGATCATCAGGCCGTTGCTGATAATACAGCGGGGAGCCAGCTTATGGCTGTGGAACAGGCCCAGAGGATGGCCGGACATCACAACCAAAGTCTGCTCGTCCGTCATGATCTCCAGGTACTTCTTGATCAGACGGTACTGCATCCAGTTCTGGCACACCTGTCCGGACTCGCCGTAGGTCACCAGTTCATAGGGGTACAGCGCCACCTCGAAGTCCAGGTTGTTGTCGATCATCACCTGGAACGCTTTGCCCTCGATGCAGTTGCCTTTATATTCGTCGATGGGCTTGCCGTACAGCTTTCCCTCCGGCCGGAAACGGTATCCATAGATACGGCCGTGTTCCTCCAGTTCCTGGGCAAACTCCTTTGCCATCTGCTCATGATGATCAGGATGGATATAGCGCAGGGCGTTCTTAATGGCCAGTATCTTGTCGGCCTCAGTCAGATGGGATTCACGGCGGGGGGCACGGCGGTAGCCCTCTTCAAAAGCGGGATATTCAGGCAGTTCATAGTCCAAGTGAATGGTCATGCACTTGTCCATGTCAAGATGTGCTGGGGTCATAATGGTTCTCCTTTCTTCTTCAAATATGTGTCAGCAAGATGTCTAGTTTTTAATCCTTTTTCTCGCCTTGATATATTGAATTCTAACAGATAAGTGTTATAATAAAAAGTACTTAATTCGTATATTTGTTATATAAAGAAGGTATGCCACTATGAACTTCAGGCAATTGGAGTATTTTACTACTGCGGCAAGGTTAAAAAGTATCTCGAAGGCCGCTCAGGAGCTCCATGTGGCCCAGCCACCTGTGAGCCGCCAAATCGCACTTTTAGAGGACGAACTGGGAGTATGCCTTTTCCTGCGTACAAACAAGGGAATAGAACTGACCGAAGCAGGGCAGAGCCTCTATGTCCAAAGCAAGCATATCTTCCAAAGCATGCACACCATGATCGACAGTGTACGGGACATTGACCAGGGGCTGCGGGGCTGCTTGAAACTTGGATCGATCTATTCCACTATTTCTTTCACCTTGGATTTTCTAAAGAAATATCATGCGGAATACCCCAATGTAGAGTACTACATCCGCATGGGAACTCCTGGGGATCTTTTGAAAGATCTGAGCAATGGCGATCTTCACGTGATATTTCTCCGGGGGACTACAAGTGAAATCTCCGGCTCATGGGAACGCATACTCGGTGAAGAAACACTGGAAGTCATTTTGACAGAGAGCCTAGATCCTGCACCCGGACTGGATTATATTCCTATCGAGCGTCTCCGAGATGTCCCAATGTGCCTGCTGCGCAGCGATGACCTTTGGAGCTACAACAATTACCTTATTAATGAGTGTCAGCGCAATGGTTTCTCTCCCAATGTCGTCTGCCAGTGTTATGATACCCCCATGGCTCTTCAGATGGTACAGTCTGGATTTGGAATTAGTTTTTTGCCTCCGGCACTTGTGAATATAATCGGCTCACATGAGCTTTACTCGAAGCCGATCCGGGGCATAACCGCAAAATCATATCCTACTATGATGTGGAACAGCAGTGTCATGTACTCTGGCTGTGTCAAACGCTTTATTGACATGTTCGGACAATAGGACCTCAGTGACTGACTAGTAGAACTGTTCATATCCAATGGTCTCCTGAGTCGACTTTAAGCCAACCAAGTGAGTCAGATATTTATTCACTTTTCATTGGTGTACCTCAAGTTTCAAATAAGAATGGAGCGGCCGCAAAACACGACCGCCCCATTCTTATTTGAAACTATGTCAGTACATATATTTTTGATATTACTCATCCCAATTTCTGCACCCTTGTTTTATACATAGAGCTGATATTTCTTCTGATCTTATGAGATAAATCGTAGCATACCAAAATTTTTATACCTTCCCCAGCAAAAAATAAGGGAGCCGGACCAACGCCGACTCCCTATATCGTTTGATTATTTTAGGGCAAACATCCCCTATTAGACCGCATTTGCGATCATCCCCCAATATAACACTTGGGTGCCTTCGCCAGCCTAATCAGTCAGCTCTCTCATCACACTCCCCCACATCCCGTGTGGTATTTTCGGCAAGTGTGGTAATACTGTGGCAACACAGAAAATCATGTCATTTTAGTACAATTTAGCACCGGCAGGAATCGCATCATCTAACATAAGCAAATTCAACCCTTCGTGTCCGTCATACTCGTACACAGCAGAGATCAGCATTCCCTCAGACGGAATTCCCATCATCATTCTAGTGGGCAAATTCGTGATTGCAACGCAGGTTTTACCCACCAATTCTTCAGGAGTATAATAAGTGTGAATGCCACTTAAAATAGTCCGTTTGCGCTCAGTTCCGTCATTTAATGTGAACTTCAGCAACTTTTTAGACTTTTCGACCGCTTCACAGGATTCGATTTTCACCACACGAAAATCGGATTTTGCAAAAGTTTCAAAATCCACAAACTCCTCAAACAAAGGTTCAATCTTCACCTTTGAAAGATCAATACGTACGCTATTTGTGGACACATTACGAGTTACAACAGCTTGATTTTCCCCTTCACTCTTCGTGTTCGCACCATCATTTTTTTCCAGGGGCTTCATCGTGGGGAACACCCCTCCGGTCTCTTCATCCGGTTTCATCACGCCTTGCAGAGCTTGAA
>ENA-UONU01002347-UONU01002347.1-human-gut-metagenome-genome-assembly--contig:-CS51-NODE-2347-length-11194-cov-4.290152_pt1 | contig 11194 bp, 7 predicted proteins | sample MGYA00242462_ERZ724009 | MGnify/ENA metagenome assembly ERZ724009 | reverse complement strand
AAGTCGGGGCTAATAATTAAAGTTTTTCGGGACATTTTCAAAAACGCTTGACAGTGATTTTCATCTATACCATCAGCCGGTATTCCTTCTTCCACCGCCGCACCAGCCTGGCAGCGCCCTCCATGCAGTTTTCCGGATCCTTTTTAAACAGCGCCCGCAGGGTGCGCACTTCCTCTGCCTGGCTCGCCTCCAGATCCGCCTTTCCTTTCTCCTCGTCCCACTTCGCCCTGCGTTCCGGCGTAAAGTGGGACAGGCAGGTCTCTGAGATCTCTAGTTCTGGGGCAAATACGCTGAGGAAATAGATCCGTTTTAGGATCTCCTCTGACCTTCCTATGGAATAAGCCCGGTCATAGCACAAAAGGGCCCGGTGAAACTGAAACATCATAGCGTAAGCCGCCCCCAGGTTTCCATGGACAGCTTCCACAAATGAAGGCTCCTCCCCCTTCGGCTGAACCGACTCCAGGATCTTCTCATAGATGATCGCTGCCCGCCCATACTGTCCCTGGCTAAAGAGATAATCTGCCCTCTTTTTCTCATAACGGGCCGGAGGAAGGGAACGGAGTGATCCTGTCACCTGCTTAAACTTCTGGATCTCCTTTTCGCTGTAGTAATCACATTCCGATAAATACAGGCTTAAAACCTCCTCCGGCTTTGCCCCGGTCTGATCCAGAGTTTCCATTCTTCCTGCCAGATACTCCATATCCAGATCTCTTCGGATAAATTCAAACAGACGCCTGTCTAAGAAATCCTCCATCACCAGCACCGGATGATGGAAGATCACATAGCACAGCTCCTGGGAGGAATAAATATGAAGCCCCAAAATGTCGATATAATAGGGATGCTCCACCGGCTCCTGCCTGCAAAGGATCAGGCTCATATAACCACCTCCTGCTTTACCACTGCATGGGACGAGGGAAACAACTCCCCAAACCCCTTGTCGCTGATCACTAGGTTCATCGTACGTTCATCAGAAAAGGCAGTCTTTAACTCTACCCTTGTGGTGCGCTCCGGCCGATCCGGAAATCCAGTCAGGGGAACCGTAATGGTACGGCGCTTCTTGGGATCCAATGGTGTGATAATAAACTCCATCTCCTTCTGTCCGTCCAGGATCAGATCCTGACAGCTCTTGGACTCATACCAGTTATCGCCGCAGGAAGCCACCACAAGGTAGCTCTCCCTTCCCCGCCGCGTCACCTTCAGAGCCACATCCGCATTCAGCCTTCCCTCACACACAAAGACATACGGATAGGAAGTCTCCTTCTGGGTATAATCCTCCCCCTTATAGGCAGCCCCTCTGGCGAAAAGACAGGACTCTGCAAAAACCTTTCTCCGGTTGCAGATCAAACGCATAAAACCGCCCGCCCAATCCTGACGCTCAAAGCCCTTTCCTGTAAGAAATACGGTGGAAAACAGCTTCTTGCTCAGAAGCTTTTCTCCACAGGCAGTCACGATCTTATCTGCCAGCCTGCTGCCTGATGGGGAATCCAGAATATCCAGGTTAAAGGCCTCCTCCTGCTCCTGAGCCTCAGCCTGGACCATATTTCTTTTAAGTCCTCGCTGCACCTTCATCTCATAATAGCACAGCCGTTCCCCTGACAGCTCAAAAAGCCCTACCTGATTGGACCACAGATCCTTTTTCTGGCTCAGGACATAATAAATAAATGCCTCTGTGTGGCTGATCACATGCACCCGTTCCCTGGGGATCGACAGATAATCGGCACAATACATCAGAGTATCAAAAAGGCGAACCTCCACACACGGGAGGGTCACAGTCAGCTGGCTGATCCGCGTGTCGCCAAACTCCTTTTTCGGATATTCCAGGAGCTTTTCAATAAAACGCTCCAAAAGCATTTCCCCGGTATAACAGGTTCCTCCAATGGTAGATGTCCCGCTCTTTGCAGCCATCTTTACCAGCTTGTCCACGATAACCCCTTCGCCTAACAGGGTGGCCGCATAAGCTTCCTCCCCGCAGAGCCATACCTCCTCCTCCTTCCTGCGGCAGATCACCGTAGGAATGGTCCATGCTTTCTCCTGATCATAACAGCATATCTGGGTATAATCGTCATTCAGATCCAGACCTATCACCAGACCGTCCATACATTCCTCCATCACTCAATGGGAAACAGCCTGCCAAGAGCCGCTGATTTTTTTAAATAATCCTCCATGGCCTTTAACAGCCTGCTGTCATCCCAGTCTTTCATTGCTGCTCCCATTTCATTCAGGCAGGCAAAACGGCTGTTCTCCTTTCCCTCCAGCTTATGGTCGCACTCCGCCTGTCCCTCCGCCGCCAAAACGCGGTGTCCGTCCAGGGAGTCATAAATCCGGTACTCCATGGTTTCTCCCTCGAAAAGTACCTTTTGTTTTACAAAGATCCCCTGATACACCCGCCGTATATCCTCACTGTGGAAATTAGCCTCCTCCGGCAGGATGCGGATCTGGAGCGACGGCTGGCTGTCCCTTCCTCCCCGGTATTCGATCATCACCTTATCCATAATGTCCTCCGGGATGGGGATATGCTTTGACAGCTCCCTTGTATAGGGAAATACAAGTCCCTCCTCCAGCAGACGGGAAGTCATCTCCTTCAGGAGCTCCCGTTCCTCCGGCTGGATCTCATCTAAAACAGAATAATATTTTGTCAGGGCCAGAAGGCAGATGGTAGGGATCCTCTCCCCGTCTGCAGCCTGCCCCACTGCCTGGCGCAGACGGGCAAAAACCTCCTGTCCCATAGGCTTTTCCTCCAGGAAATACTGGACGCACTTTTGTGTAAAGTAGGCCCGTATCACCATCTCCCTTGTATTTCTGCCCTTCATATACAGATCAAACACAGAATCCATCTGTTCACAGCAGCCGGTAAAGAGCATCTGACCCAGAAGCCGTTCCGCCAGGTCATAGGTTTCCACCTGTTCCCTGACGCCCTGGATCAGGATCTCATACATCTGGGAAACCGTACCGTTAAAATGCTCGCACAGATAGTCCAGGATCACACTGTCCCCGTTTCCTGAACGGAACACCTCATAGGCAAGCTTCAAAAGACGTTCGTCCTGGTCAAAAAGATTCATCAGTATGGTCTTTTCACAGAGCTTCGCCATAGCCTTGGGAGAAATGTACTGGCTTCCGTACTCTTTTACCATTTCATATGCTTCCCTGATGTAATTCTGACTGATAAGAGTCTGGCAGATCTGCTGACGCTGCCTGCCTCCCATCCTTCCCTTATCCAGCTGTACCAGATAAGCACAGTTAAAGGAGCTCTCTCCCCCTTCATTCTCCTCCGCTTTCCGGCAGTAATAGTCCGTCACAGCCCGCATGATCCTCTGCCCAAAGACAGGGTTTAAGCGCAGCTGCCCCATAACCTCCTCTAAAAGGGCTGCCTCCCGGTCTGTTTCCACTCCTTTTGATACGATAGAGCGGCATTCAGAAAGCTTTAACATGGGATGATCCGGATAAACCTCATAACACCGTTCCAAAAGCTCCGGACGATCCATCACCGGAACACGCCAGTTGGGCACATCCAGATACCGGTTCCCATAGGCGTCCTGAAAGATCAGGATACTCTGGTCTGAAAACAGAGGCACATAGGCGCATTGATCCTCCAGGATGAAGGCCTCCTCCTCCTCCAGCTCCTCGTACCGGACGATCACATACTTCATTCTTGGATCCCGGCAGCGGATACGGCAGGATTTTAGGATCCCTGGAAGGACTCTGGCCACCCGGCTGTCGATCATATCCTGGTAGATCATGTGCTGATAGATTACCGCCAGGGCTCCGTTGATCCGGGAACAAAACAGCTGTTCCATGGCAAATTGTTCCATATTTCTGGCATAACTCTGGTACAGCTTGGCAGAGGGATTCATATACTCCAAAATATTCCGGTAAAGGATCTGGCAGCTGTTCTGATCCAGATTCTTGTCATAAGAAAAATACAGCAGTACCTCCTTGGGAAGGAGGTGGCCGTAATCCTCCGGAAGGGAATAGATAAAGTATTCGTACAGGCGGGTTAAGCTCAGTCCCTGCTTTAAAGCCCGCTCATACCACACAAAGGCATCCTTTCCTCTCCTGTCTCCCTTGATCAGGATGCTGCACACCGCCTCCAGAAGGGAGGGATCCTCATAGATCTGCCACAGCTTTATAAACAGGCGTTCTGCCAGCCTCCGGTAATGCTTCAGACGGAAGGCCATCTGCCCTGCCTTAAGAGCCGTATCTTTCGTCAGGATCCCTTTCTGTATACCCAGATACAATGCCTGGATCTCAAAATCCCCCAGACGGGTAAAGAGATCCGGATGGGACTCTAACAGGCGGCAGGCGGCTCCATAGAGGAAGGGACTGCTGCATCCCTGGTTGAACAGAGCTCCCATGGACCGGTACAGCTCCAGGGGATTCTGGGACATGGTTCCATCTAACTTCATCAGCATAAGGAACAGATAGGGCTTTACCTGACCGTCCTCCCACAAAAGCTTTCGGAGATATTGAATCAGGGATTCTGTCTGCTGGCTGGAAGGCGTAAGAGCAAGGCGAAGATACTGATAAAAACAGTATGCCTCCACCTGTTCCTTCCTGTTATTAAGGATCTGATCCCGTATCTCGTCCAGGATCAGGGAGGCATTTTCCTGTCTCCCGTTTAAAAACAAAAGCTCTGCCTGGATCAGCCTGGAACGCACATCCTCCGGAAAATCCGCCCTCAAATGCTCTGTTTCCGCCATCATCTGATTTAAGAGAAGGGCAGGCTCATAGGCCCCCAGCTCGTAATCCAAACGGAGGGACAGATACCGGTACAGGCTTTCCTGATCCATCATTCCCTTTGTTTTTCGCAAGGCTCCTTCCGGATCCCGTGAGCGCTCCGCCTCAATGGCAATGAGAAAGTCTTCCCTGGCAGAGCGGATCCGGATAGCCCCAAAATTTCTTCCCCTGTGAAGACGGGACGGAAGGATCCGAAATCCCACCCGGCATCGGCCCTGTGAAAAATCCCGGTCTGTAATCTCAGAAGCCATAAGCTCAATAAAAGGGGCGTCTGCCGAAAATCCAACGGACACATACCCCCATGTCTGAGCTGTTATATCAATATGCCCCTCTGTCACTCCCCCCAGGTCTTCATAGATCCTGGGACTGTCATCCAGGGAAAGCTTCACCGGCTCCTTTACCTGGAGGGCAATGAGAAATTCCTCCAGCAGATTGCGCCTTCCTGCCCTGCCCTTCAGTCCATCATAGATGGTACGCACCCTGGCATCCTGCATAAAGGGGGCTTCTATGAAATCCTGATATTCAAAAAGGAGGAGGGCCTGATCCAGATCTTTTTTGGCCAGCAGAGCAAAATCCCTGGGAGTTTTCAAACCTCCCAGGGTCTCCCCTAAATCCCCTGCCTGAACCTGTATAAGGTAAGGGATCTCCTTCTCGCCGGCGTTAGTCACCAGGAAAATGGATCCCTGGATCTCCTCCCCCTGATCGGAGGATCCTGCATCCACCTCATATAAAATCCGATTGCGCAGGCCTCCAAAGGCGCTGTTTACGATGGTTACCCGCTCATGGGTAGAATATGCCAGTCCCTTCACGGAAAGGCCGTTTAAGCTGTTGATCACGATCTCGCCGCGGGTCACTGCTCCTGCCGGAACAAAACGCTCCACCCGCTCCGGTGACAGCGCAAGCTCCGGGGAACCGCTGTCGATGATTCCCCTGGCCAGTCGGTTAATACGTTCCCTCATGGTATCTTATCCTTCTATGTATGGTGTGGCTTATAAATCTCCATTAAGTAACATAATATCACACTTGCCCCTGTTTTGAAAGACTTTTATTCAAACGAAACGCTTGCGAAACCCTTTCAAACTTGCTATGATATAGAAAAACGCAAAAAGGACGGTTCAGCATATGACTACCAATGAAAAAGCACTGATGCTCCATGAAAAATGGAATGGAAAGCTGGAAACTGTATCAAAGGCCCCTGTGGCTTCCAGGGAAGATCTGGCCCTGGCCTATACCCCCGGAGTGGCGGAACCCTGCCGCGCTATCGCAGCGGATCCGGAGGAAGCCTACCGGTATACCATTAAATCCAATACCATTGCCGTGGTATCCGATGGAAGCGCGGTGCTGGGCCTGGGAAATATAGGCCCTCTGGCAGCTATGCCTGTTATGGAGGGAAAGTCTGTCCTCTTTAAGGAGTTCGGCGGCGTCAACGCCTTCCCCATCTGCCTGGACACCCAGGACACCCAGGAGATCATTGAGACCGTGGTTCGTATTGCGCCTGCCTTCGGCGGCATTAACCTGGAGGACATCTCCGCTCCCCGCTGCTTTGAGATCGAGGAAGCCCTGAAAAAGCGTCTCTCCATCCCTGTATTCCACGATGACCAGCACGGAACAGCCATCGTGGTCCTGGCAGGCATCATCAATGCCCTGAAGGTCACAGGCCGCAGGAAAGAGGACTGCCGTATTGTAGTCAACGGAGCCGGTTCCGCAGGGATCGCTATTACCCGCCTGCTTTTGACCTACGGCTTCCCCTCCATTACCATGTGCGATAAGGCCGGCATCCTTTATAAAGGAATGGAAGGACTCAACTGGATGCAGGAAAAGATGATGGATGTGACCAATCTGGAGGGGCAGAGAGGTTCTCTGGCTGACGCCATGAAGGGCGCAGACATCTTTGTGGGCGTATCTGCCCCAGGCATTGTCTCCCAGGAAATGGTTGCTTCCATGAACCAGGATTCCATTCTCTTTGCCATGGCAAACCCAGTCCCTGAGATCATGCCGGATCTGGCCCGGGCTGCCGGAGCCAGGGTAGTGGGAACCGGCCGTTCCGATTTCCCCAACCAGGTGAACAACGTCGTGGTATTCCCCGGCATCTTTAAGGGAGCCCTGGAGGGACGGGCCCAGGCCATTACAGAAGAAATGAAACTGGCCGCCGCTGAGGCCATTGCCTCCCTGGTAGATCCAAAGGACTTACATGACGAAAATATCCTTCCTGAGGCATTTGATCCCCGGGTAGCTGATGCTGTGTGCAGCGCAGTAAAGGCCCATATTCGATAACAGAAAATCCATGACGGAGTGTGTATGATATGCTTACAGAACCAATGACCCTGTACAAACTGATGAATCTCTATATGCTGAAGCAGGTAAACTTCCCCCTCACCAACGCCCAGCTGACCAACTTTTTCACAGAGCATGAATACACCACCTACTTCACCCTCCAGCAGGCATTAAACGAGCTGGAAGATGCAGGACTGGTTCACAAGGAAGCGACTCACAACAGCACCCGCTACGACATCACGAAGGAGGGGGAGGAAACTCTGAATTTCTTCGGAAAGAATATATCCTCCGCCATCATCGAGGATATGGATCAGTATCTGCGGGAAAACAAGTTCCGACTGCGGGAGGAGGTGGGAACCACCGCCGATTTCTATAAGGGAACCAATCAGGATTATGTGGTTCACTGTGAGGTGAGGGAAAATAAAACAACCCTCATACGCCTGGATCTGTCTGTCCCTGACCGGGAACAGGCGGAGGCCATGTGCAATATGTGGAAATCAAAAAGCCAGGAGATCTACTCCTACGCCATGCGTACCCTCCTGTCTTGAGATCTGTCATCGTCAAAAAGCCGCCCCCATTGGCCGCATCGCACCAATAGGGACGGCTTTTTCGCAAATATTTTTCTAAAATGAAACCTGATCCATCAGAAGATCCACGATTTCCCTTGCATTCAGGCCAGGATTTTTTTCGCATATATCGTAGAGAACCCCCGCAAACCGAAATTCATCGCCCAGATTGCAGATCACCCACTCTCTGCTCTCTCCCGCCTTTACAAGGCGCTGGATCTTAGCTGCCAGGAAAAGAAGCTCTCTCTGTTTCTCTGTATCCCCAGAGCTTCCTGCTGCCTTCCCTGTCTTTTTCTGATAACGCTTCTGCTGCTTTTCATAGCGGCTCAGCTTTGCCTTCTCCCTCTGCTCCTTCGCTGCTTTCGGCGTTCCATATCCCTTTTCCAGCCATATGGTCTCCACCTGATAGGCTCCATCCTCAATGGTCATAACAGCCAGGGACAGAGGCAGGGTAAACCGCTTATAGCCGCAGCTTCCCGGATTCAGCCATAATCTTCCGTTAATCTCCTGCTGATAGTACATGTGGGAATGGCCAAAGATCACCACCTGCACATCCCCCAGAGCGCTGGGAATGTCTGTTCTCTCATGGGCCATGATAAATTTGATCCCGCCGATCTCAAACCGGCTCACCGTGCCAAGGCCCCCAGACCAGGGGCCCCGGTCATTGTTTCCCCGGACCCCGTAAAAAGGCTGCCCCACCTCCAGCTTATGATAGATCATCTGGCTGTCAAAATCCCCGGCGTGGACGATCACGTCGCAGGTGTCCAGAATGCGCTCTACCTCCGGCCTCAGGACGCCATGGGTATCCGCCAGGACAGCCACACGTATAGGCTCTGTCTCCATACTCATTTAACCTCTTATCCCTCTTGCGTTTCTGCCTCTCCGGTCAAAGATGCCTCCTCGATCAGGCTCCATATCTCCTCCCGTCCCTGCTTTGTCTCAGCAGAAAATGGGATGATAACCCCGCTTTTTTCCATTCCCAGTCCTTCCCGCACCATTTTCACATGCTTTTGGATCTGGCTCCGGTTGATCTTGTCCATCTTTGTGGCAATGATCACGGGCTGGTATCCGTTGTAAATGATCCAGTCATACATCATCTTGTCATTGGCAGATGGCTCATGGCGAATGTCAATGAGGAGGAATACCATTTTTAGCATTTGGGAGTTTCTCAGATACCGCTCGATCATTTTCCCCCATTTTTCCTTTGCCTCCAGAGACACTTTTGCATAACCGTATCCCGGAAGATCCACATAATAAAGGCTGTTGTTGATATTATAAAAATTGATGGTCTGGGTCTTTCCCGGCTGGGATGAGGTTCTGGCATAAGCCTTCCGGTTCATCAATGCATTGATCAATGATGAATTCCCCACATTGGACTTACCCGCAAAAGCAAATTCCGGCAGTGTGTTCTCCGGCAGCTTGCTGGTCACTCCGCATACTGTTTCCAGATTTACGTCTCGAATGATCATTTTTTATCTCCTGTTCCTGCTGCAAATGCCTCTGGTATCACATCCTCCATGGACTTCACATAAACGATCTCTAAGCCTCTGGTAATCTCCTTTGACAGCTCTGCCATATCAGGGCGGTTCTTATCCGGAACAAGCACCTTCTTAATATGAGCCATTCTTGCCGCCAAAATTTTCTCCTTTAAGCCGCCGATGGGAAGAACCCGCCCTCTCAGGGTGATCTCACCGGTCATGGCAACCTTTGCGAGCACCGGCCTTCCCGTCACAGCAGACAGCATGGCCGTGGCCATGGTAATACCGGCAGAAGGCCCGTCCTTTGGAACTGCTCCCTCCGGAATATGGATATGAAGGTCATGCTTTTCAAAGTAATCGTCCGCCACCTGATAATCCGGGCAGACCGAGCGGATATAAGTGAGTGCTGTCTGAGCCGATTCCTTCATAACATCTCCCAGCTGTCCTGTCATAAGAAGGTTTCCCTTTCCAGGCATCACATTGACCTCGATCTGAAGGGTATCTCCTCCCACGCTGGTCCAGGCCAGTCCCCGCACAATACCGATCTGGTCTTCCTCGTTGGCGTCCTCAAAGGTCACCTTCTCCTTGCCCAGATATTTTTCCAGGTTGCTCTCTGTTACACGGATGGACTTTTTCTTGTTTTCCAAAAATTGTCTGGCTGCTTTCCGGCATACATCTCCGATGCGCCGCTCCAGATTTCTAACGCCCGCTTCCCTGGTGTAATTATGTATGATCTTCTCCAGGCTGGCGTCGGAAAAAATAAGCTGATCTTCCTTTAAGCCGTTTCTCTCCCTCTGTTTTCCAACCAGATAATCTTTTGCGATATGGAATTTCTCATTCTCTGTATAGCTGTTGACTTCAATGACCTCCATACGATCCAAAAGGGGCCCCGGAATGGTCTGGGTCGTGTTGGCCGTAGCGATAAACAGCACCTGGGATAGATCAATGGGTGTCTCTACATAGTGATCCCTGAACTTTACATTCTGCTCCCCATCCAATACCTCCAAAAGGGCAGATGAGGTGTCGCCTTTGTAATCGCTGCTGACCTTGTCGATCTCGTCCAGAAGCATCAGGGGATTGCAGACTCCTGCCTGGCGCATCCCCTCTGCGATCCGTCCCGGCATAGCTCCCACATACGTCTTTCTGTGTCCCCGGATCTCCGCCTCATCCCGGACGCCTCCAAGGCTTATGCGCACATATTTTTTGTTTAACGCCTTTGCCACAGAGCGGGCGATGGAGGTTTTTCCCGTTCCCGGAGGCCCTACCAGGCAGATAATAGGGCTGATTCCCTTTTTTGTCAGGGTACGCACTGCCAGATACTCTAAGATCCGGTCTTTCACCTTTTCCAGTCCATAGTGATCCTCATTTAAGATCTTCTGAGCATGCTTTATGTCGTCGTTATCCTTTGACATTTTTTTCCAAGGAAGCTCCAGCAAAGTCTCCACATAAGTCCGCAGCACATTGGCCTCCTGGCTTCCCGGAGGCATGATGCGGAACCGCTCGATCTCCTTGAACAGCTTTTCCTTGACCTCTTTATCCGCCTTTAAGGCTTCCACCCTCTTGCGGTAATCGTCTGCATCCGATATTCCATCCTCTCCCAGCTCCTGGCGGATCACCTTCATCTGCTCCCGCAGGATATATTCCTTCTGGTTCTGGTCAATATTTGCCTTTACCTTGTCCTGGAACTCCTTTTTGATGCGGAAGATCTCCATTTCCGCCAAAAGGGTCTGCATCACCACCTCATAGCGGGAGGAGATGGTATCCTGCTCTAAGACTGCCTGGCGGATGGTGTAATCCCAGGGCAGCTGAACGGCGATCTGGTCTAACAGCTCCTCCAGCTCCGTCGCAAGCAGAAGGCCGGGAATCGCCTCCTTTGCCAGCTTCGGATTTACTTTTCCATATTCTTCCAGTTTTTCCTTCAGGATCCGTACCATGGCCTCTTTCACCAGATGATCCAGCTCCTCCTCCTGATCCGTTAAAGGAGCCACCTGTGCCATAAGGGCTGCGCCCTCCTCCTCCAAGGAAATGAGCTCTGCCCGCTCCAGCCCCTCTACCAGGACGCGGACCACCTTGCCTGGCAGCTTCACCATCTGCTTCACGAGAGCGATGGAGCCGATCTGGTACAGGTCAGACTGTTCCGGC